>Ga0070685_10001329_pt1 | contig 12993 bp, 27 predicted proteins | sample KBSS13LmetaG_FD_65651 | JGI IMG/M metagenome (GOLD analysis project Ga0070685, IMG submission 65651) | Switchgrass rhizosphere microbial communities from Kellogg Biological Station, Michigan, USA - KBS S1-3L metaG | ecosystem: Host-associated > Plants > Roots > Rhizosphere ...
TGGAAGCGTCGTTTTGATGGTCCGTCGAGTACCGAGCGTACATCACGGCGCGCAGCGGCTTTGTCGTCGTCATCGTTTTTCTTTCCCCGTTCGTGCAGGCGCTCCCACTCACGGTCAACCGCGATGTCAACGAGAGCCTCGATTAGCGCCGACATCGGATCGTCGACCGGCGGCGGTCGACTCGACGTCGGCGCAGGCTTCATACGAGACATTATGTGACCTTTACAATCCGTTAACACCGCCTTCCCCCAAAGGCAGGAAAGAGTTGCCTAGCCTCTCGAACGTCGCGGATACCAGATCGTCTGCGCCGTCTCGCCGCTGCCGGTCACGCGCATGCGCCAGCCCCGCCGCTTGAGATGCGCCGCTAACCGATCCGTCGGCGTCACCACCACCGGAGAGAGCCCGGCCGCGCGGATCAGCGCGACCAGCCGCTTGAAGGCACCGCGCCCGGGCCGCTTGGCCGCCAGCGCGACCAGCCGCACGCGATCGTCGGCGTCGACGCTGATGATGCACCCGTCGTCCCAGTCTTCCGCCGGCAGCCACGGCACCGAGCCCGGCTTCACCAGCCAGCGGCCGGCGAGAAGCTCTTGGTTGCGCATCCACGCGCCGGGCCCGCCCATGCGCGCGACGTGCTCGATGTGTGCGGCGATCTCGGCCGGCTTCATCTCATCCCTCCGCGTGCGTCAGCCGCCACTCCGCAGCCCACACGGTCTGGATCGCGCCCGCGTGGACCCACGAGATTTGCACTTCGGTGGTCTGCCCGTAGAACGCAAAGCCGATGACGGTCGCGGTGATCGTGTCGTCGCCATCGATCCACACGCGATCGCGCAGCGCGAACTTCGACGAGAACGTCATCGGTCCTGCTCTTGCCGGTGGGCCGCGTCGCGATCGCGCGTTGCTATCTTGCTCTCGACGTAGCGGTCAATTTCTTCCTCAACCCAACCGATCGATCGCGCACCGATCCGCACGAAATGCGGGAACGTGCCGGCTTGCATCAGCCGATAGATCGTCGGGCGCGAGAAGCCGGTGCGCCGCTCGACTTCGGGCAGGCGGATGACGCTGTGGCCCTTCATTGCCGTGACTCCCTTGTCATGCTGCATGCACCCCGCAACCGTTGACGGCGCTGGCCACCGCCCAAATGATCATCGCCCACGCCACCAGCGAGACGGACACGGCAATCCAGCGGATGGCGCGGTCGCTCACGGCGGCGCTTCCTGTGACGACGGCTCGCCCTTCGCCTTGGCGTCGCGCTCATCTTCCAGCGCGCGCAGCCGGGCCTGTCCCTTCTCGATCATGCCGTCGAGCAGCGAAGCCGTGCCCAACAGCGCATCGCGCTCGGTGGTGGCTTCGTCGATCAATTCCTCTTTGTGCATCGCGATCACCTTCAGCCGCTTGCGCCAGTCGTTCCAGCCGACAAGCTCTTCGCGCTGCGCCTTGATCGGATCGAAGTCGCTCATGCTTCAGCTTCCTCCTGTTCGAACAGCGGCGGCGCTTCCTCGCGCTCGCCCGGTGCCGGCTGCAGCGCGGCGAGCTTGACCTGCAGCGCGAGCGTCTCGATCGCGCGCTTGAGCTTGTTGCAGTTGCCGGTGTGCTCGTCGTCGTGATCAGTGCCGTCAAATGCAAATTTGCATGTCTTGGTCGCCACGTGGGCGATGCGCCGCGACTCGATCGCGATCTGCTTGTTGAGCAGGTAGCGGCGCATCGGTGCGGTCATGGCAGGTCGCCCTCGTCAGGCTTTTCCAGAAACTGCAGGCGCGGCAGCGTCACCTTCATGTTCGGGTCAACGAACACGCCGCGCTTGCGCTCGCCGGTCATCGAGAAGCCGTGGCTGTCGCGCTCGGTGTCGGCGCGGCGCATCAGCGCGAGCGCCTTGCGATCAGGGCGCTGGCTTGGCTTGCCCTGAAACGACGTATTGAACGTGTTTTTACGTGCCACCATCGGACGCTGCCGTTCCCCTGTGCTGTTCGGTATAATCGGCGTTGGCTTGCTCGCGCTGCTCGTCGAGATAATCGGTGACGTATTGCAGCACACGCTTGCGGGCCCGATCGCTCGGCAGCGCCGCGAGCGCGCCCATGACGACGACGAAGGCACGCGTCGCCGGGTCTTCCAGCCCGGTGGTGATCGCCTTGGCTTCGTTGCGGTTCTCAACTTCGATTGATGCTTTCATGACAGGCCACCTTCACCGAGCGTCGGCGCTCCGCGCGCCGTCATCATCTGGCCCGTCGGTCTCTTGTCGGTTGACTGTCGGGCTCGGTCCAGCAGGCTGGCGAGATTGCCGTTGCCGCGCTTGCGGTCGACTGTAGCGCGCACGCTGTCGAGCAGCGCGCTCGCTTCGTTGTACTGCGTCTCGAACTTCATCAGGTCGTCGACCAGCCGGCTGTTGCGCAGTTCAAGATCGCGGTTGCGCGCCTGCAGATCGGCGATCTCGCCGTTGAGCTTGTCGATCGTCTGCTCGTGCTCGGTGACCTCGCTCAAAAGGCGCGCACGATCTTTCGCCGTTTCGGTGATGTCGTCATAGAGCATCTGGCCTTGCGTCATCAGCTTGTCGACCACGCCCTTCACGGCGTCGAGCTTCTCAAGGGTGATCATGCGTCGTTTCCTTTCTCCGGTTGAAGGTTGTCGAGCGGGTTGACCAGCGGTTCGAACATGATTTCGTAGGCCCACGTTTGCTTGTAGTCGCAGCCGGGGCATATCCAGCCGTCGCGCGTGGCGATCAGCACGCGGTCATCCTGAGTCCCGTGCTCGTTGCCGCACGTGAACGGGTGAACGAATCCGTAGCTCTGAAAACGGTTCAGGGCCTTGACCTCTTCATCGCTCCACGGCGCGCGTTTCATCGGTGTCCTCACAGTTTGCGAATCTCGATTTTCGGTTTGAGCACCGGGCACGTGATGTAAGCGACCGCGCGCGTGACCACGACGGTGCGGCCGGGCTCGTGCTCGGCGAGCTTGGTGGCGCGCTTCGTCGCCGCCTTGAGCGTCGCGAACGCTTCCGGCTCAAGCTCATGCCCCTTCGTCTCAGGCGAAATGGAAATATAGCCTTCGCAGTCGACGACGAAATACTCGCGGCTCGCCATCACGCTTTCCCCTTCATCTCGGGCTGTCCCTCGAACCGCTTAATCATTTCCTTCATCAGCTTGACGACGTCGCGCCGATCGGCACCGTTGCTGATGTAATTGCAGCGCCCGTCGGTGCCGCCGTGGTCGTCGAACGGATAGACCATCAGGACGAAGCCGGTCTTGCGATCGCGACCTTTAAGCTGGCCGTTGAACATCTCGTTGAGCGCTTTTGCGAGCGCGCTCATCTGCCGTTCGTATTCCGGCGAGATCGGCCCATCTCCGAGCGAATACTTTCCGGTCATGACGGTTTCTTCCCGCTCATTGCAGCCTGCGCCATCAGGATGGTTTGCACCGTCGGCATCGCGCCGATCTCACGGCGCTCGTCTTCGGTCGCGTGGCGCAACTTCAGCCCGCGCGTGAAGACCAGCAACGCGCCGCAGTAAATGCAGATCGTCGCGTCACCACGTTTCGGACGATTGTCGCTCGGCTTGTCGCCCTGACTCATCGCGGTCGCGCCGGTGAGTTGCCGGCTGCAGCTTGGGCACGCGCCGGTGCGCTTGAGATGATGATCGGGCCCGAAGTGGAACGGCTGCCGGGTCATTGGAAGCCCTCGATGAAACGTCGCATCGCATCCTTGCGCGATAGGTCACCCGTCATCATCAGCCCCATGCCAAGTTCGAGGCCCGGGTGATTTCGCGTTTCGGGGTGCTTGCTCATGTCGCTTCCCATCGACGCCCATGCTTGCAACAGATTGCCGTGGTCGACGTATTCGAGAGCGCGCCGCTTGCACCAAGCCAGATGCTCATCTCGTGTCATTGCATCGTCCCTCGCTGCGCATCATCGATTATCGTCATTCCATTCCTTCAGCTTGATCGCCGGGTCGAACCGCGCCGGCAGCACAAGCGCGAGCAGCACGAGAAACAGGATCAGCACCAACGTCGTGTTCATTGCATCGTCCCTCGCTGCGGCAGCATGCCGATAAAGCGGCCTTCGCTTTCCTTGGTCTCAAAGAATTCGAGCGGGCCGAGCGTGGGCTTGCCGCCGCCCGCGCGGATGATGTTGCGATGCGCGCTGAGCGCTCCGCTCTCGTCTTCGACCTGATACATCAGCACTTCGACACGGCCGGGATGATCGGCGAGCCCGCGCCGCGCGATCTCGCGCAGTTCGTCGTCGCTGACGTCGGGCGGCAGCATCAGCGTCCACGCCTCATCAATGAAGGCATAGCGCGTCACGTTGTGCAGCACGAAGTAGACGCGCATCAGGATCGCAGCCAAATCCTTGTCGCCTGCCGGCGACGGCTCGATCCGGTGCTCGCCGGATGCCGTGATGCAGTGCCACATCGGCTCGATCACGCCGTTGCGCTCGAAAATCTTCACGACATTCCTGTCGACGGCAGTGATGAAGTCGCGCAGCGTGAGCGTGAAGTCTTGCTTGAGCGTGGCGGTCATTGCAGCACCCGCAGGCACGGGATCGTCACCGAGCGCGGATCGTCAGGACGGCCAGCGGTCGAGATGATGCCAACCCATCCGCACGTCCTGCACTTGATCACGTAACGGCCGACGCGCTTGGCCGGATAGGCCAGCTTGACGACGCATGCCGGCTTGATGCCGTCCGACACGTCGAGATCAATGCCGTGCGGATAGTCCGGATTCGGCGCGACCTTCGGCTCGCGGCCAGCGTCCTGCCATTCAATGTCTTTGTCGGTCATCATCGGTCCAGTCCCGTCATGTCATGTCGCGCCTTTGTCGGGTCTCATCGAGGCTCGTCGTGTCGCGTTGGTCAGGTCTTGCCGCATCACGTCATAGCTCGCCCGGTCGCATCCGGTCCTGTCTCGTCAGGTCACGTCGCGGCGCGTCAGGTCGCGTTGGTCTCGTCTCGGCCGGCCGTATCTCGTCGTGGCTCGTCATTTCGTGTCACGTTGGTCTCGGCTCGTCATGACGAGCCACGTCTAGTCCGGTCACGTCACGTCTCGGCTTGTTGGTCATGTCTTGTCAGGTCATGCCGAAGCACCAGTCCTTATCTCAGCACGCCCGCGTGCTGCCCCCTTGCGCAGTCGAGATTGCAATTGCTGGGCGCCGCTCCATGCCGCATCGAATTCGGCGGCCATGTCCAGAGCGAACGCAAGCTCGCGCGCCCGCTCCAAGTGCGCGACCACTTGGCCGACTTCGTACAAAATCGTCTCTTCGGCATGCTCCCTCTCGGTTCGCAGACGCGCGACCGACACGTAACCTGCAACATCTGGCGGCAACGTCGGATCGCGCACGTAGCCGACGCTTGAGATTTTTATCGTCCCGTGAGTAGTCACAACACGCACCGACGAAATAATTTTCTGCGCGATGTCGAGGCGGTGCTTGTGAGCGGCGATCGAGTCGTCCCATTCGAAGCGATGGTGCAGCGGATGCTTTGGATTTTGCGCCTCTCGCACGAGAGTCGCGGGGACGACATTGCGCCCCGTCTTCCGTTCCATCGCGGCGATGACTTGAGCCGCGACGGATGCGCTCGCTCTCGTTTTCTTTTTCGTCGTCCGCTTCGCCATTTGGCCTCTTCCTTCCTTTTCGTCGCGTTGGTCACGTCTTGTCAGGTCATGTCGGGTCAGGTCTCACCGGGTCATGTCTCGGCTCGTTGGTCTCGTCATGCCGCGTCTTGTCATGTCAGGTCGCATCATGTCTCACCTTGCCGCGTCCGGGCTGGTCTGGTCGCGTTGGTCGTGTCGAGTCAGGCCACGTCTAGCCGCGTCGTGTCGTGCCGCATCTCGTCGCGTTGGTCTCGCCATGCCGCGTCACGCCTTGTCGCATCCAGTCTTGTCACGTCGTGTCCCGTTGGTCTTGTCGAGTCGCGTCGCGGCTCGCCCGGTCTCGTCGCGTCAAGTCCAAGCTCGTCCGGTCTCGTCATGTTGGTCTCGTCGCGTTCGGTCCAGTCATGTCGCGGCAGATCGAGTCTCGTCGGATCAGGTCTTGCCCGGTCGCGTTGGTCATGGCTTGTCTCGTCCGGTCGCGTCGTAGCTTGTCAGGTCGCTTCGCGTCGCGGCACGTCCGGTCGCGTTGGTCTCGTCACGTCCGGTCGAGTCCGGTCTGGTCCCACCATGTCAGGCCTTGTCACGTCCGGTCGCGTCGTGTTGGTCATGTCGTGTCCGATCACGTCACGTCAAACCCTGTCCGGTCGCGTTGGTCGCCGGCACGCCGCGTCTCGTCGGATCGCATCAAGTCGCGGCCTGTCACGTCGTGTCCCGTTGGTCATGTCACGTCTTGTCCGGTCATTGCTTGGCTGGTCCGGTCGCATCCAGTCACGTCTCGTCAGGTCCGGTCGCGTTGGTCATGTCGCATCCAGTCGTGGCACTTCGGGTCAGGTCCGGTCACGTCCGGTCAGGTCGCGTTGGTCTTGTCGCATCTTGTCAAGTCAGGTCTGGTCAGATCGCGGCGCGGCGAATCCGGCCGGGTCGCGTCAGGTCACGTTGGTCTCGTCTCGTCTAGTCACGTCGCGTCACGTCGTGACTCATCCGGTCACGTCGCGCTGGTCTTGGCACCGCCGTTGCGCTTCCGCCCTGCAGCCTTGGCGGCAATGGCAGGAGCGGCGGCAGGCGACCTTGGTTTGTGCTCTCTCGGTGGCGTTGCGTGTCGCCGGGCGCGCTCCGCGACGAGCCAGTTCAACAGCCTTTCCGTTTCGAGATTGTAGAAACGTGGCTCGCGCAGCGCTTCGTCTTGCGGCTTGCGTCCGCCGGACTTCATGATCGACAGCAGTTCTGGATCGTCTTCCGATACGACCTTAAATTTGCCGTTTGCCAATTTCCCCTTCTCTGGGCGCCCGTCACCAATGCCGATGATGACACCGGCCGCACCCAGAAGATTTGCAACGCTCGCGGTCTTGATCAGGCTGCCGACAAACGACACGGTGAACACGGCCGCCCACTTCGGCAGGATCGGCAGCGTGCGAATATCTGGTGTCCGTCGAATGTCGCTCGACTTGACGACGGTCGAAAAGATTTGCGGCACGCCCCACACGGGCACCATCTCTTCGACCACGGTCGTGAGACGGCCAACCTGCGCCTTCTTGGCGCCGACCATGTCGATGGCAACCGTTGCCATCGCGGAATGGAATGCGGCGCCCGGCATATAGAGCCGCGTCGGCTGATCATCGTCGACGAACTGGTAAGCCGCCTCGCGATATTCATCGAACGGCTCGTGCTTTTTCGTCGTGGCCTTTTCGGCTTCGTTCTTTTTTCCCGGCGGCTCGATGAGTTGCTGCCTTGCTTTGAGCGATACGGCATGCGGCACCAACGGTGACTCGCCGACCACATGGAATTGCATGCGGGTCAGTTCGATTTCGGTGATGCTAACGGCGCCTTCCTGCGTCTTCGGGCTTTTCATTGATCGATCTCCATTTTGCTGCGATGTTTGTTTGTCCGTGTCATCGCGTTCACGGTCAGCGTCGGCATCTCCAGTATGGCCAGCCGTTTGGCCGCTTGAGATTCACGCGCCTCATGCCGTGCCGGCTGCACACATCAACGAGCCGCACGCGCGTGGTCTTGAGACGGTGCCGGGACGGCTTGTCCGGCTGGGGGGCTAGGCCAGCCGCCCCGGACACCGCATCCGCCACGTCGCGCTCGCGAGCGACGGGACGAACCTCTTGCTTCTCGATCGTCGGCGGCGGTGAAGCGAACGCGCTCCATCGACCGTCAAGCGTGCTGATGCTCTCGGTCCTCACGACGCGCGGCCCGACGTCGACCGGCGGCGCTTTCGCCGGCACGACCGGCGCCGGCGTCTTGGTCCTGCCGATGTCCACGATCGTGAACATCACCACCGGAATCATCGCCAGCACGAACGCAAACCGGATCGGCTTTTCGTCGACGATCCGCGCGACGGTGTCGATCAAAGCCGTGCGAACCATGACGCACCTTTCACTTCACGCGCTTGGCGTTCTTCAGGTAGCGGTCGAGGCTGACCTTGGTGACGCGCGTGCCGCGCTCGCCGACGCGGATCAATTCGATGTCGCCCTTCTTGCCGAGCCGATACAGCGTCGGGATGCTCAGGCCGAGAAACTGCGACGCCTCTTTGAGCGTGAGCACTGGTGCATCGGGACTGGTGTTCGGCATCATCCACCGCCTTCCAGCGGCGCGCCGTCCCAACCCTTGCGCCACGCTTCAAGCTCGGCCTCGCGGCCGGCCTCGCGATATTCGCCGGGCGGTGCGGTGCGCTTGAGCCCGGTGCGCTTGGCCTCGACGCCGCGCTCGTGGGCGACATCGAGCCGGACCTGCGGAATCTCCGCATGGCTGGTGATCTCGCCGGTGGATTGATCGACGGTGTCGACCGTCTTCGGCTCGGGCTTGTCGGTCTCGGGCAAGGTGCGGTCTTCTGTCGGTTCGGGCTCGCGATAGAAGCGATCGCCTTTCGCCGTCGGCGGCGGGCGCGTGTCGGTCTCGCCGGCGCCGTTATCGGGCTCACCGCCGAAATGATCGAGTGCGTTCTGCGCGCCGCGCGGGCGTGCCGGTGGCTTCGGTGTCGGCAGCGCCGGCGCGGCCGGTGCGTCGCCGGTGTCGTCGTCGTCATCGCGCCTGACCAGTTCGTCGAGCCCCTGCGGCACCGGCAGCAGCTTGCACAGCCGCCGCAGCGCGGATTTCAGCCGCATCTGATCCGGCCAGTTATTCCACGGCGTGTCTTCGGATTTCGCGCGCGAGACGGCGCGGATGCGCGTCATCTCCGGTTCGTTGATGACGGTGATGAAGAATCCGCCGCTCTTGGTGGTCGCCGCCGCGTAGGTCTCGATCACCTTGCCGTTGCCCGGGCCCGGGCGGTGAATGAAGTGTTGCCCGTTCTCGTCAACCCAAATGTCCCATTCGCGATCGTCCTCGCGATGCACGTTCGCTGTGATCCATCGGTATTCGCCGCTCTGCTCGAAACGATCGAGCATCCCGCGATAAGACTTCTGCCAGCGCGCCTTGCCTTTGTACGGAATGATCCAGCCTTGTCTGCCGTCGGGCAACAGGCCGTCGCGGCAGGCTTCGAGCAGCGCAACCCACAGACTCTGAAAGCTGACATCGCTGACCAGTTCGGGCTGCATCATCGCGGTAGTGACCGCCGCGCGGATGAAACGATCGGCGCTAGTGCCTGATCCCTCCAGCGCGTGCTCGATCTCGGTGCGCCGCTGCAGCAAGCGGTCGCGCAGCACGGCGATCGTCGGCTGCGTCTTGGTGGTCTCACGCTCCATCACGCTAGTGGTACTCATGTCGACTCCCTCTTTTTACAGCCACGTCTCGATGATCTTCGGATCGTCGCCCTCGCTGCGGGCGAGGCAGGTGAGGCGCAGTTCGAAACAGAGCATGTCGCGCAGCTTGTTCAGGTCCGAATGGATGATGATGCTCTCGGACGGCTTCGCGCCGTTGCCGTCGACATCGAAGCGGCGCGCGACGAAGCTGTCGGGATAATCGGTGGGGTGATCGTAGACGGTCCACATCGCGAGAGCGGTCATGATGCCGTCTCCTGCTCGTGGCGCGTGGTGCGCAGCACACGAAACGATGACGGCTCGACGGTGTAGCCCTTGCGGTGCTGCGTCTTGAGCGTCACGCGCCAGCCCGGCACGAGCGCGCTTTCAGCATCGCCGAGCTTGGCCTTGATCTCGTTTTCGCATTCCTTCAGCCGCTTCACGACGTCCTTCTCGGTGTCCTTGAGAATGTCGCGCCGCTGCAACAGATCGCCGATCGCATTGTCGGACGACAGGTCGACCACCTTGCCCGGCACCTCATGGGGGAACATCAGCGCGATCAGCGCGCCGTCGCGCTCGAAGTCGATCGCCGGTTCGCCGCCGGCGTCGAACGTCTGCCAGAACTCGGCAACGGCGGTGCGCAGCCGGATTTCGGCGCTGCGGTTGCGCTCGACGATGTAGACATTGGTCTCGTAGGTGAACGGGCCGACGACCAGTTCGCCGATCGCGCCCCACGTGCAGTCGGGCACCAGCATCATCTGCGTCGAAAGCTGCAGCAGATATTTCAGCGGTGGCGTGTCATCGAGCCACTCGCGCCGGTGGATCGGCTCGGCGGTTACCTTTAGCTCCAGCACGCCGACACCCTCGCGTGCCGGATCGATCACTAGATTGTCAGGCTTGGCGCCGATGCGATCCGCAACGTAATGATCGTTGCATTTTGTGATCTGCCACGCGGGATATTTGCGTGCCACGCGTTTGCGCGCGGCGTCCTCGAAGTCGAGCCCACGTTCCATCAGCGGATTCTCGGGATCGTCGGACGCCAGCGGAACGATGCCGCGCTTCTTGGCCGAGACATAGGCGAGCGACTTGAAGCCGACGCCGAACAGGCTGCCCATGTCGCTGGCGTTGAAGATCGTCAGAGTCTCTTCGCCGTGGCAGGCATCGGTGATCGGATGGATGTTGAGATGATCATCGGCGCTCATGGGCTCACCGTGTATGTTGAACCGATGGTCTTATCGCCGCGTTCGCGGTTGCCGCGCTTGTGCGCCGTGACCAAGGTGATGCGTCCTTGCTGAGTCAGCCAGCGGGTGTGAGCGCGCACGAAATGCAGGCAGCGCTCGCCGCCGTGCTCGCCGGTCTCGCCTGCGGCATCGATCGCCGCACGCGTGACGCTGTACTTGATGACCGACCACGGCGTGAACTTGTGCGGCATGTTGGCGTTGCGCATCTCGCGCACGAGCCCGCGATGCGGCTCACGACTCTCCTGTTCGATCACGCGCGGTGAATTGATGACGGCGAGCATCGCGTGCATCTCGAAATAGATGTGATGCTGGCGCTCGAACGTCTGCGCGACAGGCGTCTCGGGCACAAAATCCTCGCTGCTCAACGGGAAGAAAGCACGCGGATGGTTCGGCTCAGCAAAGCCGGCTGAAGACTGCACCCTTCCGTCCGGCCACTTCAGCATGCCGGTGACGCTCACGTGGCCGTCGTCATGAGTCTCGAACAGGAAAGCGCCGCGATCCGCTTTTTGCTGGCGTCCCTTGGCGAAGTGCGGATCATCCGGCACCACGTATTCGATCCATGTTCGCGGTGCTGGTAAGAACGCTTGGAGCTTCGGCATGCTGCGGTCACGCGACCACTGGTCAGTGAGGCGCTTGGTCAGATCGAAGATCAGCGGCGCGACCTCGGTGGCCTCGAAGTAGCGCACGTCGATCAAGCGCTTCATCGCGAACGCGCGTTCGTCGGTGGACATCTTGGCGCCGCTCATCACGCGGCGGAATAATCGGAACGCGATCGGGGTCATAATTGCCCCTCGTCGCTGCGGTGAACCTCCACTTGATCGTGGCTTGTCATGTTGTGTCACCCTAAATAGCGTTGACGCGCCGTGCTTCGGTTTCGTTCCCCAACCCCGTCAAAAATTGATCCGCTATTTTACGCTGTGATACGTTGTGACGCACTATGACGCAAACTTTGTTCCGTATTTCGTAGCATTTAGAAATGCTTATTGGCCGTTCAGGAGATGTCACCACGATCGGTTTCGATCGTCAACCCGACGTCACGATCGCGTCGTCTGGTTGTCACCGGGTAAGTGACGGAGCGCCTTGCAGGAATCTCATCGCAAAAATTTTTGCTTGCGCGTCGCGCTCAGCGGCGCATGGTCGAGCCTCTTCAATGACCGCGACGCCGCTATGCCGCTAGAGCTTTCCGCTCTCAGCACTTTCTCTGCGCGATGCTCTCACGACAAAAGCCGTTTGCGGGTAACCCTGAACCGGGCCCGGGGAAACACCCGATGCTGCAGCGCTGTCCGCACTGCGACAAACCGATCAAACCGTTGCGCTACGGTGCGACGTTCGGCCCCCTCGCGATCCGCATCATCGATGCGATCGAGCGCGCCGGCCCGGGCGGGATCACCACGCCGGACCTGTTTCGGGCGGTATATGAGAACCGCAACGGCGCCACGATCGAGCGGTTGAAGAGCTATATCGGCTCGATCAACGCCGAGCTTTCCCCCAACGGCTTCGCCATCCGCATCGATCGCGCGTCCGACCGCATCAGCTTGAGGCGGCGCGCATGACAGCAGCCGATCGCAAGCCGCTGATCTGGGCACTCGACATTGCCACCGTCACCGGGTTTGCGATCGGCCGCGCCGACGAGAGACCGAAAGCACATTCGATCCGCTTCGCTCCGGCGGGCGCGATCGGCGATGCGCTGTTCGTCGGCTGCCTCGAATGGTTTTCCGATCTGCTCGAACGTCAGCCCAACCCCGACATTCTCGCGATCGAGGAATTGCTGCCGCCGATCGCGCGCGCCGGCACCACCAACACCGGCGCGCAGCATCGGCTCGCCGGCTTGCACGGCATCGTGCGCGCACTGGCGCGGCACGCGCAGATTCCGGAAGTGATCTCGGCCAGCGTGCTCGACGTGCGCCAGCATTTCATTCAGGCGCGCAACCTCAAGCGCGAGGCGGCCAAGCGCGCGGTCTACGAGCGCTGCAAGATGATGGGCTGGACCGCGAGCGACGACAACGCTGCCGACGCGCTCGCGCTGTGGAGCTACACCGCCGGGCTGATCAACCCGGCTTCGGCGCTGGCGACCACGCCGCTGTTCGGCTCATGGGAGGAAGTCGCGGCGGCGCGCCAAGCAAAGCAGCGGGGCTGAGCCATGACGCCCGCGTTCCGCCATTGGGTCGACCGTGCGCGGGGCGAACACGTCAACGCGATTTTGTCGGCACGCCAGATCAAGCTGATGGGACGCGGCAACCGGCGCGCCGGACCTTGTCCGAAGTGCGGTGGTGAGGATCGCTTCGCGGTCGATCTGGAAAAGCAGATTTTCAACTGTCGCGGCTGCGGCGCCAAGGGACACGGCGCGATCTCGCTCGTGATGGCGCTCGACGACGTCAGCTTCGTGCAGGCTGTCGAGATCATCACCGGCGAGCCGCCGCCAAAGGATGATGCGCCGAAGACGCACAAGGGCAAGTCAAAGCCGCGCGGCAAGTTCTCGTGCGCCTACGACTACACCGACGA
>Ga0070685_10001330_pt1 | contig 12988 bp, 11 predicted proteins | sample KBSS13LmetaG_FD_65651 | JGI IMG/M metagenome (GOLD analysis project Ga0070685, IMG submission 65651) | Switchgrass rhizosphere microbial communities from Kellogg Biological Station, Michigan, USA - KBS S1-3L metaG | ecosystem: Host-associated > Plants > Roots > Rhizosphere ...
CGCCGAACTCGCGCTGCAGCCCGGCGGTGACCTTGAACACCCCGCCCTTCCCCTTCACCTGCTCCAGCAGCTCCTCGCGCGAGCAGTCCGCCACGTCCTCACCGAACACCACGATGCGCGGGTCGCGGCGCATCTCGTCCTTCAGCGTGGCGTTGATCAGGTCGACCATGGTGGTCTCGTTCCCCGAGAAGCGGGGATCGTCTTCCGTGTCGAACTGCTCGGCCGTGGGGTCCACGTCGGGCGAGAAGAGGAACTTCATCGCCGTCGACGGGTCCGGCTGCGGGGAGGCGAGCGCCTCGTCCACCGCCTTCAGGATCTCGGCGTCCACCTCCTCGCCGATCCGCTTCAGCTCGTCCTCGGTGGCGTAGCCGAGCTGCTGCAGGAGCGCGGCGGTGCGGACGATGGGGTCGCGCTTCCCCTCCTCGCCGCGCATCGCGTCGGTCTTGTAGAACTTCTCGTCGTCCGAGAGCGAGTGCGAGTAGGGGCGGATCACCTTGGCGTGGACGAGCGCGGGGCCCTTCCGCTGCCGGCACCACTCCACCGCGCGGCCGAGCACCTCGTAGCTCTCCACCACGTCGGTGCCGTCGCAGGTCAGGATGAAGAGGTCGGGGAAGCCGGTGACCAGCTTGGAGATGCTCCCGCCGGCGGTGTTCACCTCCACCGGGACGGAGATGGCGTACTCGTTGTCCTCCACGATGTAGAGGACGGGTACCTTGAGGTTGCAGGCGCTGTTCAGGCTCTCCCAGAACTCGCCCTCGCTGGTGGTGCCGTCGCCCGTGGTGACCCAGACGATCTCGTCGTCGCCGGCGCGCGTGGCCTCCACCAGCGGGTCGCCGATCTTCTTCGCGCGGATCCCCGCCTCGGCGGTGCCGACGGCCTGCAGGAACTGCGTGCCGGTGGGCGACGAGGTGCTGACGATGTTCAGCGCGGGGTGCCCCCAGTGGCTGGGCATCTGCCGCCCGCCCGAGCCGATGTCGGCCTCGGCGCCGACGGCGGCGAGCATCTGGTCGAGCGCCGTCATCCCCAGCGCCAGGCAGAAGGCGCGGTCGCGGTAGTAGAAGTAGAACCAGTCCTCGCCCGGCCGCGCGTGGGCCGCGGCGGCCACCTGCACGCCCTCGTGGCCGGCGCCGGAGATCTGGAAGAAGATCTTGTTCTGCTGCTTGAGCTGGATCTCCTTGTCGTCGATCCGCCGCGACAGGAGCATGGTGCGGTAGAAGCCGAGCAGCGTCTCGCGGTCGATCGAGGTCGCGGGCTCCGCCTTCGGCTTCTTGCGGGTGGTCGTCGCCATCGGGGTGCTCTGCTGAAAAGTCAGCCGGGCCGCCAAACCTGGGGCGCACCCGGAATGTCAAGTCTCTGGACGAAAGCGGAACCAAGATACCCCGCGTGCAGGTCCGGGGCCAGAGCGGGACGAGTGCGAAAGTACGAAAGTGCGAGAGTGCGAGAGTGATTTGCACCGGCGGGAGCCCGCGGCCGCGGTGACCTCACCCTGGCGCTGCGCGCCGGTCCCTCTCCCAAAACAGCCTGGGAGAGGGACGTGGGCTCGCTTCGCTCGCGGCTGTAAATGAGTGAGAAACGGATGGGACTGGGCGTCTAGGTTTCCCTGCCCCGAAGCCGTTTTACCGATTGGTTATGAAAAGACTCCTACTTCTTCGGCGGAGCGACGATGATATGGAAGCGGAGACCCTCGTGCTCGCTGAGCTGACCAAAACCGTAGAAGTAAGACACGCCCAGCTTGACCCCGTTGGTAAAGGTGAGATCGAGTGAGGGTACCGTGTACGGGAAGAGGCTGAATCGATCACGTCCTATCGTGCGGTTGAACGCATGCGTGCCCGCCGCCGTGGCAAATCTAGTTCGAAAGACGAGGAACGGAGCAGCAGCGCGGTTTGCCAGGACGTCACCCGTGACGGTGCGTTCGTAGCGCTGATACTGGTATTCAATCCCGGCCTCTCCCCCGAAATCGTTGATGCCCTCGGCATCGCTCAGAGTCGGTACGTTGGCCCAAATCCTGGGGAGAAACATCACGAGGTGCGTGCCAGAGCCCTGGTTCGCGATTCCGATAGGACGGAAACCGGCCAACGCAACGTTTCCGCCACCCGCAAGGAAGCGTTTGAAGCCGATGTCTTTTTTCTGCTCGTCGTCAACAGCCGCGGTGGTAGCTCCGTCTTGCGCGGACTCCTCGCTCGTGGAGACCGCGAGCGTGGTGCCCAGTGCAAAGCGCCATCCACCCGAGAGCGCCGCCGCGAGCTCCGCGTAAAGTGACGTTTCCTTTCCACCCGGTGAGAGACTCGCACCTGGAAGCAATGCGACGGCGTCCGTCCCCCAGAACTTCGCCGCCTCAAGTTCACCTGCGAGCGAGTTCCAAAACCTGGGGGCACGGTTCGCCTGCCGTTTTTCAATTGAGTCCTGAATCTGTCCGGCGGAGAGGTTCACGTATTGATTTTGATACCTCGACCTCAACCGGGCCCGCTCCGTGTCCGTAAATGGTCGTGGCGAAGATGGCGAGATGGCCCGGGGATAGGTGTTTACGATGGTGCCCTGCGCTGCGCTCGTTCCGACGTAAAGTGAGGAAATACAGGCACAGCACAGTGCGATACGCATGGTGGTTTTCCCGAACATTCTGGCCTCCACGGTTGTGAGGGGGGGTAATACTATAGAGCAATCCAGACCATAAACCGGGATGTTTCTCCGCGCCATGGTTTTCGTCGCCGCCTTGAAATCAGCTCGCGAATCCGCCTACTAACCAGTGCAATTCCTGCCGGCGAACCTCACCAATACTTAGGGAAGCACCTATGCACCCGTAAGCCGAGCGTCGTCGCGTACATATCGCGGTTTCATGAAGTTCGAAGCGCTGAGTCTCCTCTGATGTCGACCGGCGCCCGCCGGGCGTGGGAGCGCGCAAGCAAGATCACCGCACCCAGCACCACCACCAGCGCGACGAACGCCAGCCACCCATCCACCAGCTTGCGCGTGCCCCAGAGCACCTGGTCGGTGCCGGGGACGGCGCGCGTGAGGTAGCCGTAGAACTTGAGCCAGAAGATCCAGCCGGCGTGGATGCCGATGGAGGTCAGGATGTCGCCGGTGAAGCGGTAGGCTAGGCCGAGCACCATCCCCGCCAGCGTCAGGTTCACGAGGGCGGGGACCAGGCCACCGGGCTCCAGCATCCCCGCCAGCATCGACGGGAGGACCTGGAGGCCGGAGAGCCAGCCGATCACCGGCGGATTGTCAGGGCGCGCCATGAAGTGGACGATGGCGTAGATGGCGCTGCTGACGACCAGCGCGGCCCCCCATGGCATCGCCCGCCGCAGCCCGCCGTAGATGGCGCCGCGGAAGAGCAGCTCCTCGATCACCGCGACGAACAGCGCCGTCGCCAGCGCGCCCGCGAACTGCCCCGCGAACTGCCCGGGCGTCCGCGGGCTGAGCGTCCGCGCCCCCGCCGCGAGCGCGATCCCGCACACCGCCGCGAGCGAGAAGAAGCCGAGCGCGAAGCCCGCGGCCACGCGCCGCCAGCGAATCCGCCGCGGGTCCACGCCCACGTCCGCCCAGCGCCGGATGCCGGAGGCACGCACGTAGAAGGGGATGCCGAGCAGCGCCACCAGCAGCAGCGCGCGGTTCACTACCCGCGCGAAAGGGGTCCGCGCGAGCTTCGTCCCCGGCGCGAGCGCCTGCAGCGCCTCGTGGAGCCACGGCGCCAGCAGCGCCCCGCCCACGAACACCGCGACGAGGAACAGGGCCAGCGCGAGGAGCGGCCGGCCCCGCCGTCCGTCGTCGGTCGTGTCCGCCTGGGGCATCGAGGTCGGGGAGATGGATGGATTCGGATGGAAGATGGGAATCAGCGGATCGCGCCGGCGCGGCCGCCGATGCGCCGCAGCGTGGCGACCTGGCCGGCGTGGTAGCCCTCGTGCACCATCAGCAGCGCCACCCGCCGCCCGACGGGCCCGGTGGCGCTCCCGCTGGCAGAGGCGGGCGCCGCCGCGAGCTCCTCGTCGGTCGCGGACTCGAGCGCGGCCAGCACGGCCTCGCGCGAGCGCGCCAGCGCCTCCGTGAGCACTGCCAGCGGCAGCGCGCCCTCCGCACCGGTGACGGGCGGACTGCCGCGGTCGTAGCGCGCGTCCGATCCCGCGTCCCACACCGGCTCGCGGCCGAGCGCGCGCAGCATGTGGTTGCGGTGCACGACGATGTGGCCGACGACCCAGTTTACGCAGTTGCCGCCCCCGGGTGGCTGCGCCAGCGCGTCCTCGTCGGTGAATCCCTCCAGGTTCGCGGCCAGCGCCCGCGTGGCGAGGCCGAACATGTGGCGCAGCGATTCGGCGTCCACGGGTCCCTCCGGTACGGGTGAGGTCGAGGCGGCGACGAGCGCATCATCTTATCGCCCACCCGTGGTTTGGGTAGTGCTGGTGGGGGCCCCGGCGGTTGAAACCACGGCAACGACTGCCCGAAGTCCGCCTTCGCGGACTCGCGGCCGCAGCTGCGCGGCATCCGGCCGATTTCTGTGATTGCCTCGGATCGAGCTCAGGGCGGGGGCTGGAGAGGCAAGCGAGGAAGGGAGCCCGCGAAGGCGGACTTCGGGCCGTTGTTGCCGCGAATTCCATTCGCCAGGCTCCCCCAGACTCGGAGGTTACGAAGGGCCCGCAGAGGATTTTCTTGTGTCCGACGGCGCGTAAGGTCCATATTCATGGATGACTTCCAGCGCGACCGACCCCGCTCCGCCCCCACCGGCCGCTCCGGCCCTGTCCGTCGCCCCCGGCGTGTGGCGGATCTCCACCCCGATGCCCTTCCCTCCCCGCCAGGTGCACGCATACCTGGCCGAGCTCGGCGGCGGCGGGTTCATGCTGGTGGACGGCGGCATCGGGACGGAGCCGGCATGGGACGCGCTCGACGCGGGTGTCCGCGAGGCGGCGGGGGGATGGGACGCGGTGGCGGTGCACGTGCTCACCCACATGCACATGGACCACGTGGGCCTCGGCGCCCGGGTGCGCGAGGCGTCGGGCGCGCCGGTGCTGATGGGACGGCTGGACGCCGAGCGGATGGCCCACGCCGCCGCGCATCCCGAGGAAGAGGCGGGGTACCGCCGCGGCCTCTTCACCCGCTGCGGCGCGGCGGCGGAGTGGGTGGAGCTGGTGGAGCAGGGCCACGCCCGCGCCCGCGCCGCCGCCCCGCCGGTGACGGTGGACGGCACACTGGACGGCGACGAGGGCGAGGTCCGCGGGGCCGCGGGATGGCGGTTCGCGTGGACGCCGGGGCACACGGCGGGGCACGTCTCCCTCTTTCGGCCGGACGACAGGATCCTGATCGCGGGCGACGCGGTGCTGCCGCGCATCACTCCCACGCTGGGCGTGAACCGGCAGCGGCAGGACTCCGTGGGCGACTATCTGGACGCGCTCGCGCGACTCCGGACGCTCGACCCGGCGCTCGTCCTCCCCGGCCACGGCGACCCGCTGGAGGGCGATGCAAGGATGGGCGAGCTGCGCGCGGCGGCAGAGGGAGAGACGGAGGCGATCGCCGCGCTGCTGGACGGCGCGCCCGCGACCACCTGGGAGGTGGTGGACCGGCGCTACCCGGAGCGGGAGATGCCGCCGTCCACGCGGATGCTGGCGCTGCGCGAGACGCTGGCGCACCTGGAGCGGCTGGCGCGCACGGGCCGCGCGGCACGTATCGAGCACGAGGGCGCGGAGCGATTCCGCCGCGCCGAACTGCGCTGAAACCGGAGGAACGGGCGATGGTGTCGAAGATCATCTGGCTGCTGGTGGCCGCCGCGGCGGTGGTGGTGCTGGTGCCGCCGGTGCGCGAACGGGTGTGGCCCAAGCTGCAGCCGGCGCTCAACCCGGTGTACGAGTGGAACGCGCGGACGCGGGTGAACGACATCCGCGACCTGGTGAAGCGCGCCGACGCCACCGGCCGCCCCGTGCCGAGCGCGCCGCTCGACTTCGCGCACTTCGTGGACAGCGAAGACATGCAGCAGGACGCCTCCGTCGATCCGTGGGGGACGGTCTACTACATCCTCTTCGACCGCGCCACCTTCCGGGTGGGCTCGGCGGGCAAGGACCGCCAGGCGGGGACGGCGGACGACATCCTCTCCAACCCCGAGCCGCTGTCGCACCCGGTGGACCCGCGCCGGCGGTGATGATGGAGTCGATGCACAGTTCCGTGGGGGACGCATGCTGAAAGTGGGGCTCACCGGCAACATCGCCGCCGGCAAGAGCACGGTGGCCGAGGTGTGGCGCTCGCTGGGCGCCACCGTGGTCGACGCGGACGAGCTCGCGCGGCGCGCCGTGGACCCGGGGACGCCGGCGTTCTCGGCCATCGCCGCCGAGTGGGGCGACGAGGTGGTGGAGCCCGACGGCGGGCTGGACCGCGCCGCGCTGCGCCGCATCGTCTTCGCCGACCCGGCGGCGCGCGAGCGGCTGGAGCAGATCGTCCACCCCGCCGTGGCCGGGCTGCGCGAGGAGCTCTACCGCGAGGCCGAGGCCCGCGGCGAGCCGGTCATCGTCGCCGACATCCCGCTCCTCTTCGAGGTGGGGCTGGTGGACGAGTTCGACGTGGTGGTGCTGGTGGACGCGCCCGAGGAGACGCGGCTGGCGCGGCTGGTGGGCGACCGCGGCCTCGACCCGTCCGAGGCGCAGAAGATGATCGCCTCGCAGATGTCGTCCGCGCTCAAGCGCGCCCGCGCCGACTACGTGATCGAGAACGAGGGGACGCTGGGCGAGGTGCGGCGCCGCGCGCGCGAGGTGTGGCAGGAGCTGGAGCGGCGCGCCGGAGCGGCCGGTGGCTGAGGCGCGCCGCCTGCGGGTGGACATGCACTGCCACACCCGCGCCTCCAAGGACTCGCTGAACCCCTACGACGGCATCGTCCCCGCGATGGACGCGGCGGGGATCGACCGGGTGGTGATCACCGACCACGACCGCATCGAGGGCGCCCTGCGGATGCACGCGGAGGCGCCCGACCGCGTGATCGTGGGCGAGGAGGTGCGCACGCAGGAGGGGCCGGACCTGATCGGCATCTTCCTCACCGAGCTGATCCCGAAGTACACGCCGCTGCGCGAGGCCTGCCTGCGCATCCGCGAGCAGGGCGGCGTGGTGTACGTGCCGCACCCCTTCGATACGCGACGGCGGGGCGGGGGCGAGCTGCTGGAGGGGATCGCCGACCTGGTGGACGTGGTGGAGGCGCACAACGCGCGCACCTTCCGCCCCGAGGTCAACGCGCAGGGCGAGGCCTGGGCGCGCGCGCACGGCAAGCTGCTCGGCGCCGGCAGCGACGCCCATACCCTGGGCGAGATCGGCACGGCCTGCGTGGAAGTGCCGTACTTCGAGCCGAACCGCGACGCCTTCCTCGCCGCGCTCGCGGACGCGACCCTGGTCCGCGGCACCTCGTCCTTCGCCGTGACGGTGTGGTCCACCTACGCCACGCTCCGCAAGAGGATCGTGCCCGAATAGCTCACCAACAGATGGACTCACGCAGAGCCGCAGAGAAGCGCGGTTCGCCCTCTGCGTCTCCGCGGCTCTGCGTGAGATTGCCGTGGCGATGTCCGGGAAAGAACGAAGCGGCGGCCGCACACCAAACGTGCGGCCGCCGCTTCGTACCACGGTGCCGGCCTACTCCTCCTCGACGTCTTCCTTCGCGGCCTGCAGGTACTCGCGCAGCGACTCGGGGGTGAGGTTGGAGAGCTGGCGCAGGATGTCCTGCGTCTGCTCCACGATGGTGGCGTCCTCGTCGCGGGTCAGCTCGTCGTCGAAGTCGAAGGCGAGCGGCTCGGCCTCGTCGTCGTCCTCGCCCGTGGGGTCGATGCCGGCCAGCGCGTGGAACACCAGCGTCACGCCCAGCGCGGTGGGCTGGTCCTCGTACGGGCTGATCTCGGCCTCGGCCAGGTACAGGGCGCCGCCGTCCTCGAAGATGCGGAACCCCACCGCCATCCCCAGGACGTCGCCTTCCTCCGCCTCGTGCTCGTGGCCGTCGCCGGCCGGCTGCTGCTCGCTCATCGTTCCTCACGCCTCTGGGGTTCTCCCGCGACCTTCCCGCTTTCCCTCCCGCGGGCGAGCAAGATACACGCCCCGACCCACGCGCGACAGTCGGCCGAGACACGTCGGAGCCGAGGTTGCGCCCGCGGCGGCGAGGGCCGATCATCCCCCGCCCCCAGCCGGAGAGGCGCCATCCACCGCACCACGCAGCCGAGAGATCCCGCGTCACCCGGCGCGGCGGGGACGCTCCTCCCCGTCTACGCCGCGCTGCTCTTCGTCCAGCTCTTCTTCGGGACGCTGCCGATCGCGGTGAAGTTCGCGCTGCGCGAGCTCACCAGCCCCGCGCTCGCGCTGCTGCGGGTGGCGGGCGCGAGCCTGCTCTTCGTGGCGCTGCACCGGACGCTGGTGCGCGAGCGCGTCCGCAGCCGGCGCGACTACGGGCTGCTCGCCGTCTACGCTGTGTTCGGCGTGGTGCTGAACCAGCTCCTCTACATCACCGCGCTCACCCTGACCACGGCCACCGCTGCGCAGACGGTGGTCGCGGCGGGGCCGGCCATCACCCTGTTCATCGCCATCCTGGCGCGGCGGGAGACGGCGACGCGGCTGAAGTGGGTGGGGATCGCCGTGGCGGGGGCGGGCGCGGTGTGGCTGGTGGGCGCCGGCGCGCGGACCGGGAGCGTGCTCGGCAACCTGCTGGCGCTGCTGAACGTGACCTCGTACAGCGTCTACCTGGTGATCTCGCGCGTGCTGCTGCGCCGCTACGACGCGCTGACGGTGGTCACCTGGGTGTTCGTCTTCGGCGCGGTGGCGATGGTCCCGTGGGGGATCGTCCCGCTCTGGCGCCAGGTCGGGCACCTGCACGCGGGGACCTGGGCGGTGGTGGCGTTCATCGTGGTGCTGCCGACGGTGGGGGCGTACTGGCTGAACGTCTTCGCCCTGAAGCGGGTGGAGTCCAGCGTGGTCTCCGTCTTCGTCTACCTGCAGCCGGTGATCACCGCGGCGACCGCCATCCCCCTGCTGCACGAGCACGTCTCGCCGCGCCTGATCCCCGCCGCCGTGCTGATCTTCGGCGGCGTCGCCGTCACTCTCTGGGAGGGCCGCCGCGAACGCCTGCGCCGCGGGGCGGCGCCATCGCCCGCCGAGCAGGAGGCGGTGGAGCCGTAAGCGCCGGCATCGCTCGCACCCCCGCAGCCGCTGGCGGTCGCATCGGTCGATTCGCTATGTTTGGGCGCGTGGATCCGCGCGCCGCGACCCACGAGCTCCGCGGCGAGTGGGTCCACGCGAGTGTTCGCGACGCGTTGACTCGGTCGAGTTTCTGGACCGACCACACGCGATCTCCGTCGAAGACGAGCGCGAGCCGACCGGCGTGCGCGGCATCGCGCGGATCCAGGCTTCGGGCGGACCTCATCCGTCCCGGCGAAGTGGCAAGGACGATCCTGACGCGGCGAAGGCCGCGGAGAACTGATACGTGACGAGAGACATCACCCTGGTGACCGGCGGCGCCGGGTTCATCGGCTCCGAGCTGGTGCGCCAGCTCGCCGCCCGCGGCGACCGCGTGCTGATCATCGACAACCTGGTCAACGGCACGCGCGAGAACGTCGAGGAGCTGCTGGACGACGACGCGGTGCAGCTCGACGTCGTCGACATCCGCGACGTCGCCGACATCGCCCCGGTGCTGCCGCGGGTGCGCGCGCTGTACCACCTCGCCTGCCTCGGCGTCCGCCACTCGGTGCACGCGCCGATCGAGAACCACGAGGTCAACGCCACGGCGACGCTGCACCTGCTGCAGGCGTGCCGGAGCGCGGAGGTGCCGCGGTTCGTCTACGTCTCCAGCTCCGAGGTGTACGGCACGGCGCAGTGGGCGCCGATGACCGAGGAGCACCCGACCTACCCCTGCACCGTCTACGGCGGATCGAAGCTGGCGGGGGAGTCGTACACGCGGGCGTTCTTCAGGACCTACGGCTACCCGACCGTCGTCGTGCGCCCGTTCAACACCTACGGGCCGCGCAGCCATCACGAGGGCGACAGCGGCGAAGTCATCCCCAAGTTCCTGCTGCGCTCCCTGGCCGGCCAGCCGATGATCGTCTTCGGCGACGGCACGCAGACGCGCGACTTCACCTTCGTCTCCGACACCGCCGCCGGGATCCTGCTCGCCGGCGACAGCGACGCCGCCGTCGGCCAGACGATCAACCTGGGCAGCGGCGCGGAGATCACCATCAACGACCTGGCCGCGCTCGTCGCGCGGATCAGCGGCCAGCCGGACGCCGAGGTGCGGCACGACCAGCCGCGGCCGGGCGACGTACTGCGGCTCTACGCCGAGACGGCGCGCGCGTCGGCGCTGCTCGGCTTCAAGCCGCAGGTGACGATGGAAGCGGGGCTCCGCCGGCTGCTCGCGTGGTACCTGGAGCAGGGAGTGCCGCCCGAGCGCCTGCTCGAGCGGGAGATCGTGCACAACTGGGACCTCACGCCCGCCGCCCGATGATGCCGCTGATTCCGATCGCACGCCCCTGGCTCGACGAGCGCGAGGCCGACGCCGCCCGCCGGGCCATCCTCTCCGGATGGGTTACGCAGGGCCCCGAGGTCGCCGCGTTCGAGCGCGAGTTCGCCGAAGCCGTCGGCGCGCCGTACGCCTGCGCGGTCTCGAACGCGACCACGGCGCTCCACCTGGCGCTGCTGGCGTGCGGCGTCGGCCCCGGCGACGAGGTGGTGACGGTCAGCCACTCGTTCATCGCGACCGCGAACGCGGTGCGCTACTGCGGCGCGACCCCGGTCTTCGTCGACGTGGAGCCGGGCACCTACAACATCGACCCGCTCCTGGTAGAGGCCGCGATCGGCCTGCGCACGAAGGCGATCCTGTGCGTGCACCAGCTGGGCATGCCGTGCGACCTGGCGGCGCTGGTGGCGCTGGCCGGCCGCCGCTCGCTGCCGCTAATCGAAGACGCGGCCTGCGCGATCGGGAGCGAGATCCGGTGGAACGGCGCCTGGGAGCGCATCGGCCGCCCGCACGGAGACGTCGCCTGCTTCTCCTTCCATCCCCGGAAGGTGGTCACCACGGGAGACGGCGGGATGCTGACGACCCGCCATGGCGAGTGGGACAGGCGGTTCCGCCGGTCGCGGCAGCACGGCATGAGCGTGCCCGACACGGTCCGGCACGCGTCCGCGCAGGTGGTGAACGAGTCGTACACGGAGGTCGGGTACAACTACCGCATGACCGACATCCAGGCGGCGGTCGGCCGCGAGCAGCTGGCGAAGCTCGACGAGATGATCGCCCTGCGCCGCGCGCGTGCCGAGCGCTACCACGCGCTGCTGTGCGAGCTACCGATCGACCTCCCGGAGGAGCCGCCCTTCGCCCGCAGCAACTGGCAGACCTACTGCGTCGTGCTGCACGACGGCCTGGACCAGGGCGCGGTGATGCAGTCGATGCTCGACGCCGGCGTCGCCACCCGGCGCGGGGTGATGTGCGCGCACCGCGAGCCGGCCTACGCGGACGGCGGATGGCGCGCGGCCGGATCGCTGGACGTGGGCGAGCACGTGCAGGACCGCGGCATCGCGCTCCCGCTCTTCCACGAGATGACGGACGAGCAGCAGGCGCGCGTGGTGGAGGCCCTGACCGCCGCCTGCGCCCTGCAGACCGCATAGCGCCGCATCCCCGTCGACGGGAGTCGTTCTCACGCAAAGACGTGGAGACGCGAGGGGGTGGGCCCTTCGCGTCTCCGCGTCTTTGCGTGAGAATGGCCTCTTCCTACCAGCCCCCGCCGCCGCCGCCGCCCGATCCGCCGCCGCTCGACCCGCCGCCGCTGGAGCCGCTGGGGCTCGACGACATCGTGCTCCCCGCGGTGGTGCTCATGGAGCTCATCGACGAGCTGAAGTGGGTGGCGCTGAAGGCGTGGTAGCCGCTCCCCGCGTACCACCCCGGCGGCTCGCGGTAGATGTCCTCGAACGCCTTCGCCCAGCGCCCCTCCACGCCGAAGGCCATGGCGTACGGCAGGTACTTCTCGAACAGCTCCGGCGAGGTGATCATCCGCCGGTAGCGGTCGCTGTCGACCTTGTCGAGGAACTCGCGGAAGCCGAGCGCCGCCTCCCGCGCCCGCGCCCCCTGCTCCGTCCGCGCGGCCATCAGCGCGCCGAAGATCGCGACGATGATCCCGGCCGCGATCCCGCCCACGATCAGCGCCATCGGGTTGAGCCAGCCGACGCCCGCGTCGCCGAGCGCGCCCCCCGCCACGCCGCTCAGGATGGCGAGCACGATCCCGGCGGCCATCCACGCGCCCTTCACCGTGTCCGGCCGCCTGAGGTAGTGGCCGCGCTCCACCAGCCGCTCGAAGATCGCCGTGCGGATCCCCGGGAGCGACCGGTAGAACTCGTTCTTGAGCGACGACAGGCGCACGCTCGGCTGCTGCGTCCCCGCCGGCTGCTCCGCCGCGACCTCTCCCACGGGCACCTCGCCCCCGGCGGCGCGCGCGGCGGCGGCCCGCTCGCGCGCCGCCTTCACCAGGTCCCACGCGGGCCCGTAGGACGCGCCGGAGAAGAGCGCGCTCATGAAGGCGACCTCGTGCGGCAGCAGCCCCTCGGTGCTCTCCGTGCGCCGGTGGAACACCCAGTCGTTGCTGGAGATCAGCCCGAAGAGGTGCTTGTCCTCCACCTCCTCGATCCCGACGAAGCCCCGCACCGCCAGGTCCACCAGCGTGCTGGTGATGTCGCGCAGATCGGCGGCGTTGTCCACCAGGGTGCCGACCTCGGCGGGCGTCATCCCCTCGGGCGGCTCGTAGGCCACGACGATCGCCTGCTCGCGCGGGTCGCGCCCATGGCGCCACCAGTGGCGCCCCATCAGGAAGAGCGCGAGCGGCGCCAGCAGGAGCGGCCAGAAGGAGAAGAGCAGCTTCGTGCGCAGCTCGGACTCGCTCGGCCGCGCGAGCACCCCCGCGGGCCAGGCCACGGCGAGGGTGAGCCCCTCGCGCGACGCGAGCGTGCGCGTGACCTCGGCGGTGACGGTCTGGCCCTGCACGGTGACGGTCGCGTCGCTCCCGGTGGAGCC
>Ga0070685_10001331_pt1 | contig 12975 bp, 10 predicted proteins | sample KBSS13LmetaG_FD_65651 | JGI IMG/M metagenome (GOLD analysis project Ga0070685, IMG submission 65651) | Switchgrass rhizosphere microbial communities from Kellogg Biological Station, Michigan, USA - KBS S1-3L metaG | ecosystem: Host-associated > Plants > Roots > Rhizosphere ...
GTCCGTCACGTGCCGGGCGCGTCGCTGGCCCTCCTGGAGCCCGCCGATCTGCCGGTTGACCTCCCCTGGGCACGGGGGAATCCCAGCGTGGCCGGCGCCTTCGCCCGCTATGCCGCAGCCGTGGACGCCGCGGTCCAGGACGCACTGCACGAGTCGGTCCAGGAGCGGGTGTTGGAACGGCTCGAAGCCTGGGACGGCACCGATCCGGGCCTCGGGGGTCTGGGCCCGAAAGAGCTCGACACCGCGCTTGTCGGGGTTCCCCCGGAAGAGAGGGCCGCGGGCCGCTTCGCCCTTCTCACCGCGCTCGCCTCCTACCGGGTGGACGGCGCCGTTGTCGCCGCCTATCGCGCCCGGTATCCCACGGACGCCCAACTGCTCGGCGCGGCCGCTTGGGTGAGCTACGTTTCCGCCCGGAGCGTGGGACAGTGGCTCTGGGAAGCGCTCCCCGCCAGCCATCGCTGACTGCTGAGCGGCGGGGCCCCATCTTGGGCTTCCTGTACGCCAGCTTGGAGGAGACTTCGGCCCGGTGTCACTGAGGCGCAGATTCGAGGGAAGAAGGAAGTCTGAAGTTGAAAGAATTTGGCGTCGAGAAGCTGTCGTAAACCCTTTAACCGAATAGCGGAAGCGCATGGGAATCGAACCCACCCCCGACGCCGCAACCGGCACCGGACAACGGATAAAGATCGTCGCTCTCTCGGCTTCCGCCACTCGCGGACCTGTGGCCCGTAGAGATTGACAAAGTTACTTCCGTAATCGAGACTTTGAAGGTCAAAGGAGGATTCCATGAAAAGGCAAGTAAAGAAGCTCTCTCTTAGTCGCGAGACAATCCACAATCTTCAAGAGCCTGTTTTGGGGAAGGTGGCAGGCGGTTCGGTTGGCACCTTCGCGAGCGCCTACTATTGCGCTAATCATTCGAACACTACCACCTGCGCAGCCTGCGTGTGCCCCAACTAGCACTCTGGACGAAGAAGCCTCGGCACCCGATTCATACGAGGCTTCCGCCTACGGAGGAGATTGCATAGCGTACGGGCCTAAAGCGAGGACTGCGCCCGCGGCGGAGGCGACCGCTTGAAGGAACTCACTCACCCGGCTTTTTCGTCAACAGCCGGATAACTCGCTGCGGCGCGCATCCTGGCGTGATTCTGCGGCCGGGAAGCTGTCGTAAGTTATCGAACTTACTGGCGGAAGCGCATGGGAATCGAACCCACCCCCCGTACCGCAACCGGCACGGGACAACGGTTTTGAAGACCGCAGAAGGCACCAGCCCCCGAGCGCTTCCGTGGAGGGATTCTAGCCTATCCAGGGGCGGTGATACGCTTCGGGCATGAACCGCTCGATCCTGATTCTTCCCCTGCTCCTGCTGAGCCTCTCCGCCTGCGGCAACCGGGAGGACGCTCCTCCCGCCGTCGCCGAAACCTCCACCGCCCCGCAGGCCGCTGCCGCCGCTCCGGCGACGAGCGGGGATGCGGTCAGCTCGATCTCCCCCCATGCCGGCCTCATCGATCCGGCTCCCAACTCGCAGCAGGCGGCCGGGGCGGCGGGGTCGATCGACTTCGATCTCCCGCAGGCGTGGCAGTCCAAGCCCCCGTTGACGAACATGCGCCTGGCCCAGGCGACGATCCCGGGGCCGGGAGGCCCCGCCGATCTGGCGGTCTTCTTCTTCGGTCCCGGTGGCGGCGGACCGGTCGACGCCAACATCGAGCGCTGGGTGGGGCAGATGGAGGGGGCGGCCAAGCCCACCCCCGAGACCTTCGAGACCAACGGCTACAAGATCACCTGGGTGGACGTGAAGGGGACCCTGAAGCCCAGCGGGATGGGGATGGGGCCGAGCACCCCGATCTCTAACGCCCGGCTCTACGGCGCGGTGGTCGAGGGTCCGGGCGGTCCCTGGTTCTTCAAGGCCCAGGGTCCGGACTCGACGCTCGGTCCTCAGCGCGACGCCTTCGTGGCCCTGCTCAAGAGCGTCCGGAAAAAGTAAGGGCGGGGGAGCCCCCGCCCTTACGGCTTTGCCGACCCGGCGAGCCCGGGATCAGCGGCCGGAGGAATCGTCGTCGTCGTCATCTCCGTCGTGGTCGTGGCCCGGCTTGGCGTCATGCCGGCGGTCATGATCCCGGCGGTCGTGGTCCTTCCGGTCTTTCCGCTCCTGGCGCTCGATCGCCTTGCGCTCTTCCAGGGTGCGGCGCAGCTCTTCCCGCACCCCCCGCATCTCGCGCTCGACCTCCTCGCGGACCTCGCGCTGGATCTTCTCGATCTCGTCCCGGTTCTCGGCCCGGAACTGCTCGCCCATCCGGGAGCTCTCCTTCTTCATCTCGGCGCGGAGCCGCGCCATCTCCCGGCGCTGCTCCTCGGTGGGCTTCATCTTCTCGGCCATCTCCCGGGCCTGATGCCGGATCCGCTCGCGCTCCTCGGCGGTCAGCTTCCCGTCATGGCGCATCGCCTTCACCTGCTCGTCGATCTGGGCGTGGAGACGGGCCATCTCCTCTTCGGAGGGACCCATCCGCTCGCCGAGCCGGTCCATCTCCTCGGTAAGCCGCTGCATCTCGGGGCTGAGAGCGTGGAGGTGAGCCGTCTTCTCGGCGAGCTCGCGGGAGAGCTTCTCGAGGCGGGGCTTGAGGTTGCGCTCGATCTCGCGGCCTCTCCGCTCCATGTCCCGGGACAGCTTCTCCTGCTCCTCCCCGCTCAACTGATGGTTCTCGGCGAGGGCCTCGAGCTGGCCGTCCAGCCCGGAGAGGGCCGCCTGGAGCGAGCCGTCCACGATCTCGTCGAGGTCTTCCGGCCCGGAGTTGTCGAAGTCGAAATCGAAGTCGAAACGGGGCTCTTCCGTGTCGTAGCTCTCGTCGTCGTCGTCAGCGTCGTCCGCCGTGGCCTTCTCGTGATCACGGTGACGGCTCTCGTGACGCCGCTCCACCTCGGCCGCCGCGAGGCGCGTGGGCGAGTCGGTGGCGTCGTTCACGTCGATCGCGTTCGCCGTGGCGTGGGCGGCGGCCGGCGCCGCGGGTTGAGCCGGCGGCTCGGAGCGCGAGGCGGAGACCGCGGGGGCGGCGGCGGCGACCACGATCACCAGGACGCCCATGGCGGCGGCGAGCCAGGCCCGGCGCGCCGGGTTCTCCGGCGAGCGGGTCTCGTCGAGCAGGCGGCGGATGCGGCGGCCGAGGCTGGAGGGCCGGTCCGCCATGCCGGGCACCGGCAGTGCCGGAGTCCCTACCGACCAACCGGCGACCTCGGCGAGGCAGCCTGCCAGCGAGAGCGGACGGCCGGTGCGCGCCACCGCCCACTCGTCGCTCAGCATCTCGGAGATCTCCCGCAGGCGGCGGCGGGCCACCCAGTTGAGCGGCTGGAAGAAGAGGGTGCAGGCGATCACCTGCCGGAGCACGAGCCAGAACGGATCGCGCCGCGCCAGGTGGGCGAGCTCGTGGGCGAGCATCCCCTCCTGCTGCTCGGCGGTGAGGCCGGCGAGGGCCCGCGGCGGCACGCAGATCTCGGGCCGGCGAATGCCGAGCGCCACCGGCACCGGCACCCGTGACGAGCAGGAGAGACGGACGGCGCCGCCGAGCCCGGCCTCGGCGGCCAGCTCGCGGAGCTGCGCGTGGATCGTCCCCCCCACGATGCGCGGGCGGCTCCGGAGCCGCTTTCCGAGCCGCAGGAACGAGCGTCCGAACGCGGCGAGCAGGACGAGCGCGCCCAGGGCCCAGACGCCCAGGATCAGGGCGGCGGCCGAGGGGAGCGTCCGGACCGGCGCCGGAACGGCCGTCGGGGGAGACAGATCTTCAACGCTTGCGCGCACTGCATGGGATTTCAAAGTAGGAGCGGGGATGGACTCCACCCGGGAGGGGACGAGCCCCTCCCCTATGGCTTCATTCGTCGCGGGGTCCAGGCTCGCGGTCGCGGCCACGCCGCCGAGGTCCGCCAGCTTCCACTGGCCGGCGAGCGGCTGCCAGCCGGCGGCGAGCTGGAGCGACGCGGTGCAGAGCGCTCCCACCAGGGCGAGCTTCCAGACCGTCTCCTCCGCCGCCACCGACCACCGGGAGAGCGGCTTCGAGACCAGCCAGGCGAGGCCCAGCAGCAAGGTGCTGTGCAGCAGATAGGTCAGCATCCACGCGATAACGATCATGAGCGTTCCTCCTCGCGTCCACGGGACGCGATCAGCTCCCGGAGCTGGGCGAGCTCCCGCGCGTCGATCTCATGTTCCGACAACAGGTGATTGACCAGGGCGGTCACGTCCCCCAGGAAGAGTTGCGACGTCAGGTCGGTCACCATCGAGCGGCGGACCTGATCTTCGCTCACCAGGGGGCGATAAATAAACCGGCGGCCTTCGGCGCGGTGATCCACCACGCCTTTCTTCTCCATTTTGGTCAGCATCGTGGCAATGGTGGTCAGGGCGAGCCCGCGCTCCGCCTCGAGCGCCTCGTGGACCTCGGCCACCGTCGCCTCCTCGCGCTGCCACAGGATCCGCATGATCGCGAGCTGCAGATCTCCGAGGTGGTGTGACGTCTCTGCTGCTTCCATGATTGCTTCCTCCGCATCAACTACCAAGATAGTACTACCTGGGTCGTTGCTCGTCAAGAGGGAGGTACGGAAGAAATTGGGGAAGGTTTCACCGGCCTTGCGGGCGTAGAATTGCGGGGTCTTTCAGTGTGCCGTTGCCGGGCGACCCGGCGGAAAGGGGGCCAGATGCGGTTCAACGTATGCAAGCTCGCGCTTCTCCTGCTGCTGGCCGCGCCGGCAGCCCAGGCCCAGCTCTGGAGCGGACCCGGGGCCGTGGAGGTCCAGGCCGAGGATCAGAAGGGGCACGACCTCGCCGGCGCCCAGGTGCGGCTGGTGTACACCGCGCTCGATCCCAAGGATGGGCCGCCGGCCGTGGAGACCGACTCGCGGGGCCGCGCCAACGTGGGGGGTCTCGCCGAGGGCGCCTGGCATGTGGAGGTCAGCCACGACGGGTTCATGACCTACATGGCGGAGATCAACGTCCGCAAGGGGAAGCCCGAGCTGGTGGACGCCACCCAGTTCCGGGTTCCCGGGGGCGGGACGAGCCTGATGCGGGTCAAGATCTCGCGCGGGAGCCCGACGGCGCCTCCGTCGCGGGCCTCGGCTCGCCCACCGGATCCCTCCCCGGCGCCGGTGCCAGCGCCGCCCGCGGCTCGTCCGCAGCCCAGCCGTCCGGAGTCCAGCCGTCCCGAGCCCGTGGCCCCGCCGGCGCAACCCGCTCCCCGGCCCCAGGTCCAGCCGGCACCGGAGCCGCCCCGGCCGGCGACGCCCGCGCCGCAGCCTCCGGCACCCACTCCTCCGGCAGCCGTTCCGGCCCCACCGTCCGCCGCTCCGGCGGCCGACGCCGTCCGGGTGCGGACTGCCAAGGACCGCTCCTGCGTCGAGTGCCAGCCCGGCGAGACGGCCGTGTCCACCGAACGGGTGATCCCCCCTGGCGGCGGTCCCGGCTGCGGGGACATCGCCGCGCGGCTGAAGGGGGGCGAGGTGCCTTCCGGTCTGCCGGCGAGCTGCAACGTGCTGCGGATCACCCTGCCGGCGGGCACGCGCTACACCGCCTACCGCTACGAGGTCCAGGACGGCAACGACTATCTCGACTGCGCCACCGGCCAGGGGTGCCCGAACAACACCGGCCGCTGGCCGATCGATCCCGTCCTCATCCGCAACCCGCAGGGGACGATCATCCTCGCCCCCTTCGAGAGCGGCCCGGCCGAGCGCGAGCGGCGCGCCGTGCTGACGGTCTACTTCACGGCGGGGAAGAAGTAGTGCGGGGAGGAAGTAGTGGGGGAAGAATAGTGCGGAGGGATCTGGGGCGTTCTGCCCTTCGAGGCTTCACCCCCGCCTGATGCGCCGCCAGCGCAGGCTGCTCGCGCTGATCCTTCTGGCCGGTCTCCTCGCGGGGACCGGCATCCTCCTCTACGTCGGCCATGCTCTCACCGCTCCTATGCCGGCCGTGATCGGGCCGCCGCCTCCGGATCTCCAGGCCGAGACGATCGAGATCCCGAGCCCTTCCGGGAGCCGGCTTCGGGGGTGGCTCTGCAGGGTTCCGGGCTCGCGCGGGGCGGTGATCCTGATGCACGGCGTGCGCGCCAACCGGCTGAGCATGGTGGAGAAGGCGCGGCTGTTCCGCGCGAACGGCTACTCCGTCCTTCTCTTCGATTTCCAGGCGCATGGCGAGAGCCCCGGGAAGCACATCACCTTCGGTTCTCTGGAGAGCCGGGACGCACGGGCGGCGCTCGACCGGGTCCATCGCGAGCTCCCCGGCCAGCCCGTGGCGGCGGTGGGGACCTCGCTCGGCGGCGCCGCGGCGATCCTGGCGGACCCTCCCCTGCCGCTGCGGGCGATGGTCCTGGAGTCGGTCTATCCGACGATCGAACAGGGGACCGCGAACCGGCTGCGGATCCGCTTCGGCCCTCTCGGCCCGCCGCTCGCTCCCCTGCTGCTGGCTCAGCTCCGGCCACGGCTGGGTATCTCCCCCGCCGCCCTCCGGCCTATCGACCGGATCGGAAAGGTTCAATGCCCGGTGTTCGTCCTCTCGGGAACGCGGGACGAGCACACGACGGCGGACGAGATCCGGGCGCTCTTCGCGCGGGCGGCGGAGCCCAAACAGTTGTGGCTGGTACCGGGCGCGGCGCACGTGGATCTCTATCGATTCGCCGGGAAGGAGTACGAGTGGCGAGTCTTGGGATTCCTCGAGGAAGCGCTACGGTAGGGGAAATACGCCCGGCTCTTCGCGGATTCTCGTTCCCTCCTCACGAATTCTGACCCGCCCCAGGCGAGTTGCCGACCGCGGCTGGTGGATTCCGATCGGCGCGCCGGGAAATGCCGCGGAGAATTCCCGAGCGCCCGATCAGAGCTCGCGAGGGCCGGAAAAGAATCCGCGGGGGGCGGTCCGGAATTCGCGAGTTCCGAAACGGCGCTCGCGAACGGCGGAGCGGAATTCGCCAGTGCGCAACCGGCATCCGCGAGGGCGCCGGCCGTTCAGGCCTTCAGCAACGGAATCCGCCTCCCCGGCCAATCCGGGAAGAGCTTCGCGTCGTCCTTGATCCCCAGGTGCTTGCCGGCCAGCTCGCAGAAGACGGAGCGGAAATCGGTGGTCACCGGCAGGTCGCGCCCTTCGTAGAGGGCGCCTTCCGCGAGGCCGGGGAAGGAGCCGTGGACCTTGCCGCCGTCGACGGCGTTGCCCACCACGAACAGGCAGGAGCCGTGGCCGTGATCCGTGCCGCCGGAGCCGTTCTCGCGGACGGTGCGGCCGAACTCGGTCATCGTGGTCAGCACCACCCGGTCCTGAAAAGCGCCGAGATCGGTCCAGAAGGCCTGGATCGACCGCGCGAGGTCCAGCGCCTGACGGCTGAAGGACGGGGCCTGCTGGACGTGGGTGTCCCAGCCGGCGGACTCGGCGAAGGCGATCTCCAGCCCGACGTCGGACTTGACGAGCAGCGCGATCTGCCGCAGGGCGTTGCCGAGCGGCGTCTTGGGATAGTCGGCCCCGGCCGCCGGCTTGTAGCGCTCGATCTCGGCCGCCGAGAGCATGTGGACCGCCCGGAAGGTCTCGCCGCCGGTGTCCCGCAGCAGCCCCGGGGAGGTCTGCTCGTAGAGCGCCTCGAAGCCGTGCCCCGCGACGGCGGCCGTGCGGTCCGCACCCGGGAGCTGGACCTTGAAATCGGCCAGGTTGGTGACGGCGATCGCCGGCTCGCCGCCGTAGAGCGAGCGCGGCAGGGACGGCGTCATCGCGACCGCCCGGAAGGGGGAGCCCTCATGGCCGAGGAGCCCCACGGCGCGGTTGAGCCAGCCGTCCGGCGTGCCCTTGCGGCCGGGGGTGCCGGTCTCCATGAAGTCCTGGGCGTCGAAGTGCGAGCGCGTCGGATCGGGCGAGCCGACGGCGTGGACGATGCCGAGCCGCTTCTCCTTCCAGAGCGGCAGCAGCGGCTGGAAGGCCGGATGGAGGCCGAAGCCGGTGCCGAGGTCGAGCAGCGCCCGGTCCCCCTCGGCGCGGGCGCCGCTCATCGCGAGGCGGGGGCGGAGGGTCTTCAGGAGGGTGCCGTCGATCGGCGGCACGGCGGCGAGGCCATCCATGGCGCCGCGCTGGAAGATGGTGACCAGAACCTTGCGCCGGCGCGACGGGGTCGAGCCGGAACCCGAAGCGGCGACGGCCGCGCGGGCGAGGAATCCCGGCCCGCCGCCCACGCCCAGGGTGAAGAGGGCGATGCCCCCGGATTTGAGGAAGAGTCTGCGGGTCAACATGGTGTGCTTCCTTATCGTCCTTCAGGCCCGGGCATCAATGCCCGGGCTAGAAACGGCGCCGGGTAAACCCGGCTTCAAGTCCCCTTCAGGGGGCGCTGTTCCTAGCCCGGCGATTCATCGCCGGGCGGTGTCAACACGATCGCTACCGCCGCTGAAACTCCGGCGATCCCAGAATCACCCCCACCACCTGCTCCAGCGGCGTGGGCGCGCGGCGGTCGACCGGTTCCTTCGGCTCGTCGCCCAGGCGCCCGCGGACCTTGATGGCCTGCGGCATCCGTGTCGCCATCTCCGGACTGGCGTCGAGGAGATCCTCATCCGGGTCCCCCTTCCTGGCGGTCTTCCCCGTGTCCTTCGGCGCGGCCTGATCGACCCGCTTGGCGAGATTGGGATCGGCGACCATGGGGGTGAGGAGCTTCAGGGTGGCGCTGAGATCCCGCCCCGGCATCAGGAGGGCGGCATAGGTGCGCAGGCCCTCCTCGCGGGATGCGGGCTCGCGCCCGGCGTTGAGGGCGGGCAGATCGAGGCTCACTCCCTTGACGCGGTTGGCGGCGAGCTGAAGGCCGAAGTTCATCCGGTTGAGCAGCGAGCCCGTGTTCACCCACGCCTCGGCGCGGTCGGGAAAGCCGGTCGGCGCCTGGTAGGCGTAGAGCGGCTGGCCCATGCGGTTGATCCACTTGAGGAGCTCGCGCGGATCGCCGACCTCGCCGCCGGTGGCCCGCAGCGCCGAGGCGGCGAGCTCGAAGGGGGACTTGATCTTGGCGCCCACGGCATCGCGGCTCCAGAACTCGGGGGACTCGGCGATGGCGGCCACCAGCCGGCGGATGTCGCCTCCGGTCTTGAGATAGACATCGGTCAGCCGGTCCACCAGCGCCGGTGGTGGGTGATCGGAGACGAAGCGCACGGCGATCTTGGTGGCGATGTGCCGGGCGGTGGCGCGGTGGGCGGCGAGCAGGTCGAGCACGGCCTCGCCGTCCTCGATCCCCCGGCCGGCCGGGAGCTTCGTCCCCAGGACGGTCTTGGCGGCCGCGTCGTGCCGGTCGGCGCGGAAGAGGAAGTCCCCCTCCTGATGGAAGCCGAGGCCGCCGGCCCGCCCGGCGCGGGCGAGCCGCGTCTCGGCCGCCTCCCGGACCTTGGGCCGCACCGGCAGGATCGTCCAGCCGGTGAAGGCGCGGGCCACCTCGCCGACGTCCTGCTGGGAGTAGCCGCCGTCGACGCCGAGGGTGTGGAGCTCCATCAGCTCGCGGGCGTAGTTCTCGTTGACGCCGCGCGGCTTCATGCGCTTCATGGGATCGGCGCCGGCGCCGAAGCGAGCCCGCCGCCCGCGGCCCATCCCCTCCGCCATCGTCGTCGGCTCGTCCTCCGCCGCCGTGGACTGGGCGTTGTCGAGATAGACCAGCATGGCCGGGCTCTTGGCCGTGGCCTCCAGGAGATCGCGAAAATTCCCCAGCGCGTGCGGGCGGATGGCGTCCCGCTCGTAGGAGAGCAGGAAGGGGCGGGCCTTGTTGTCGGTCAGCGAGACATTGAAGTGGTTGTACCAGAAGTCGGTCATCACCTCGTCGAGCTGGTTCTCGGACTCGACGGCGCGCACCAGCTTCTGGGTCATGAGCTGGCCGAGCAGCTCCTTCTGGGGGCGGTACCCCTTGGTGGCGGCGAAGGCGACCACCTTCTCCTTGAGCGCGGAGCGCTGCGCCTCGTCCTCCTTCTTCTTGAGATCCCCCTTCCTGACGTCGTCGGGGATGACTCCGGCCTCTTTGGCCTGAATCAGGACGAGGCCTACAGGCGGATAGGTCTTGAAGATCTCCGCGGTGGACATGCCAAGGGCCGGCAGGGCGCGCAGATCCTCCTCGACCTTGCCGTCCGGGAGAGCGGCCCCGAGCTGGCGTTCCAGCCAGCGGTCGAGCCCCATCCTGACCACCGCGTCCACCTCGCCGGGACGGGGGCCGAAGGCGAAGCGGTTCAGCAGGTGGGCCGCCGCCTGCTTCTCGGTCAGCCCGGCCTGCTTCCAGGGCATATGGACGGCGAGCGGCTTCTCCGGCTCGCCCTGGGCCACGCCGGCCCAGACGGCGCAGGCGACTACGGAGGCGGCGATCAGGGCGGCGGGAAGGTGAGGTTTCATGGACGGCTCCTTTGCGGGTGTGTCATCGGCTGCATTCTGAGGTGAAACCCGGGAGGGGGGGATTTCCTGCGGTTCTGCACATAAACTAGACAGCCATGGCCAGCTCGGGAAAACCAGTGGAGACTCTTCCAGCTCCGATCAAGGCCCTTTTCTGGGATACGTCCACTCGCTCACTTCAGTGGGACCGTGATCGCGAGCAGATCATCGGCCGTGTTCTCGCTTCGGGCCCCTGGAAGACAGTCCGGTGGCTCCGTTCCAGGGCCGGTGACGAGGCCATCCGCGCCTGGATCGAACAGCGGGAGGGGCGAGGACTTTCTCCTCAGCAGCTCCGATTCTGGCAGCTCATGCTCGGCATCCCCGCGCGCCGGGTGAATCGGTGGCTGCAGAGCGATCGCCGAGGAGTCTGGGACCACCGGACTCATCCATGAGCCTCCATGACGAGATCCTGACCGCGCGGCAGCGGAAGGCGCTGCGTCTCCTCGGCCCCAGGACGGTAGAGCGAGACCTCTATCTCGCGGGAGGAACGGCCATCGCGCTGCACCTGGGCCACCGCCGTTCCGTGGACTTCGACTGGTTTCTGGCCGACCGGATCCCCGATCCTCTCCACCTGGCAGGCGAGCTCCGCGAAGAAGGCGTTCCTTTCGAGACGGGTCAGATCTCCAAGGGTACGCTTTATGGCGCCGTTTATGGCGTGCGCGTCAGCTTCCTCGAATTCCGCTACCCGCTGCTCGACCCTCTCGTCCCCTGGCCAGAATACGGCTGCCAACTCGCCGGACTACGGGATCTCGCGTGCATGAAGCTCTCGGCGATCGCACAGCGGGGATCGCGGAAAGACTTCATCGATCTCTACGCCCTCGGCCAGACGGACCAGACGCTGCCAACCATGCTCGCCTGGTACCGCGAGAAGTTCGGCCTCGAGGACATCGGACACGTCCTGTACGCCCTGGCTTACTTCGACGACGCCGAATCCGAGCGCATGCCGCGGATGCTCTGGACGGCGACCTGGAAGCAGATCAAGCAGACGATCCAGAGTTGGGTACGAGATCTCTCGCCAACTGTGTGACACTCGTAGTACACTATCCGTAGACTCAACCGGGAGTTCTGAAACGCGGGATGCCGTCCGGCATCTCCAGGGGAGAGCCTTGCTTCGATGATCGAGATCGAGGGGATCACCAAGACCTACGCGGACGGCCTGCAGGCCCTCAAGGGGGTGTCGCTGCGGCTGGACGAGGGGATGTTCGGCCTGCTCGGTCACAACGGGGCGGGCAAGACGACGTTCCTCTCGATCCTGGTGCTGGCGCTCGAGCCGACGTCGGGGCGGCGGGTCTATGACGGGCTGGACGCGGCGTCGGCGCGGGCGCGGGCCGAGATCCGACGGCGGATCGGCTTCCTTCCCCAGGATTTCCATCCGATCGGGCATTTGACCGGGCGCGAGTACCTGCTGCACTGCGCCCGGCTGCGCGAGGTGCCGCTCGGGCGCGCCGCGCTGCGCCGCAAGGTCGCGGAGCTTCTGGAGTCGGTGAGCCTGGAGCGGGCGGCGGACCGGCGGGCGGGCGAGTACTCGGGGGGCATGCAGCGGCGGCTGGGGATCGCCCAGGCGCTCCTCCACTCCCCACGGCTGGTGGTGGTGGACGAGCCCACGGCCGGCCTCGACCCGGAAGAGCGGATCCGCTTCCGCAACCTGATCACCGACGTCGCCGCCAGCACGACGGTGCTGCTCTCGACCCACATCGTGGAGGACGTCGAGGCCACCTGCCCGCGGCTGGGGGTGATCGCCGGCGGCCGGCTCCTCTTCGACGGCGCGCCGACCGAGCTGCTGCGCCGGGCCGCGGGGCGGCTCTGGCAGATGCCGGGAGGCGAGCCGCTGCCGGCCGGAGCCGTGGAGGTCACTCAGCGGACCGACCGCCAGGGGGGGATCGAGCGGGTGGTCTACAGCGAGACGCCGGTGCCGGGAGCGGCCCCCCGGCGGCCGACGCTGGAGGAGTCCTACGCCGCCTTCCTCGCCCTCCAGGGGATCGAGACTCCCCCCGAGCCGGCGGAGGACGCGGCGTGAGGCTCCTCCGCGCCTTCGCCGCGCACGAGTTGCGCACGCAGTGGAGGTCGCTCCGCTTCCGGGTGCTCGCCGCGGTCTACGCCGCCGCGGGCTCGGGCCCCGCGCTGGTGATCTGGCTGCGGCGCGCCCCGGGGGGCGCGATAGCCGGCGCCGCCACCTACGCCGTCGAGACGGCGGAGATCCTGCCGGTTCTGGCCGCCGTGCTCGCCTTCCTGATCTCCCTCGACGCCATCACCCGCGAGCAGGACGAGGGGGCGTGGTCGACCGTCTCGCTGGCCGGGATGTCGAGCGCCGGCTATCTGCTGCGCCGCTGGCTCGCCCTGCAGGCGCTCCTGCTGCCGCTCTCGGCGGTCCCCCTCGCCGTGGCGGCGATCCTCGCGGGAGTGGCCAACGGCCCCGGCGCGGTGCCCCCCGGCCCCTTCCTGGGACCCTGGCTGATGCACGTCGCCCCCATCGCCCTGACCTTCTCGGGCCTGGCGGTCGGCGTCGGCACGATCGCCGGCGGCGCGCTCAACGCCTTCCTGTTCGGCGCCTTCGCGCTCCTGCTCGTCCCGGCGCTGATGAACGACCTGCTCGGCCG
>Ga0070685_10001335_pt1 | contig 12956 bp, 9 predicted proteins | sample KBSS13LmetaG_FD_65651 | JGI IMG/M metagenome (GOLD analysis project Ga0070685, IMG submission 65651) | Switchgrass rhizosphere microbial communities from Kellogg Biological Station, Michigan, USA - KBS S1-3L metaG | ecosystem: Host-associated > Plants > Roots > Rhizosphere ...
CGTCGGCCATCTGTCCGAAGAGGAGACGCAGCGCGAAGCCGGGCGTCGGAATCAGGGCCGGACGATGGACCGCCTTGCCGAGCGCGCGCGCGAAGTCGCGGTTGCGCACCGGCTCGGGCGCGGTCGCGTTGTAGACCCCGCCCGCCGCGTCACGATCGACCGCCCACTCGATCATCGAGAGGACGTCGTCGCGATCGATCCACGACATCCATTGCTCTCCGCTCCCGATCGGGCCGCCGGCGCCGAGCCTGAATGGCAGGAGCATCTTCTTCAGCGCGCCGCCGTCGGGGGCGAGCACGACGCCGAACCGCAGGATCACCAGCCGCGCCAGCGGCTCCGCCTGGCGCGCCGCCGCTTCCCACTGCTCGACGAGCTCCGCGAGAAAGCCGCTGCCGCGCGAGGAGCTCTCGTCGAGCCGCTCGTCGCGCCGGTCGCCGTAGAACCCGATGGCCGAGGCGTTGACCAGGGTGCGGCGTCGCGCCGGTGAGGCGCGCAACGCAGTGACGAGCGCGCCTGTGGCGTCGAGCCGGCTGGCGACGAGCTTCTTCTTCCGTTCGTCGGTCCAGCGTCCCTCAGCGATGTTCTCGCCCGCCAGGTTGATCACCGCATCCGCGGCGGCAACGTCACCAGACCAGGGGCCCTGCGTACGGCCGTCCCACTGCAGAGGACGTCCGGCGGCGACGTGAGCGGGGTTGCGCGTGAGGACGGCGACTTCGTCGCCGCGAGCCAGGAAACGCCGAACCAGCGGTTCACCCATGAATCCGGTACCACCCGCGACCACGATCTTCATCGGTGGAGTTTACGTCTGAAAACAACATCGCCGCCGACCCACGCGGCCGGCGGCGATGTGTTAGGAGGAGGTAGGAGAATTCGGCTTCCGTTCGTTTTCTCAACTATTCAGACGCACGGGCGTGGAAAAGGTTTCGTTCATCCGATACGCGATCGCGTCACCACGCGCCGGGGATCGACAGCTTGACCTTTTCGTAACCCCGCGAAGGCGATCATGGCGGCGTTGTCGGTGCAATAGCGCTTCTCCGGAAGCCGGACGGTCACGCCTCGCTTGCCGCCCCATTCCTGCAGCCGTTCGCGGATGACGCCGTTCGCCGCCACGCCGCCCGCGACCGCGACTTCGCCCGGCTTCGTCCCTTCCAGCCTCGACCAGACGGAGTCGAGCCGGTCGAAGAGCTGCGCCGCCAGCGCGTTCTGGAACGTCGCGCAGAAATCGGCGAGCGTCTTCGCGTCGCCGTCGATGCGCACTCCCTGCTCGCGCGCCAGCCGGATGGCTCCCGCCTTGATGCCGCTGTAGGAGAAGTCGAGCGACTCGTCCTTGAACTGGGGCACCGGAAACGGGAAGCGCTTCGGATCGGCGGTGCCGAGGCGCGCGTGCTTCTCGATCTGCGGGCCGCCGGGATACGGCAGGCCGATGAACTTGGCCACCTTGTCGAACGTCTCGCCGATGGCGTCGTCGCGCGTGCGGTTGATCTGCCGCACGTCGGCGCCGCGAACGTCGTAGATCGCCGAATGACCGCCGGAGATGACCAGCGCCAGGAACCGCTCCGGCAACGGCACCGAGGGACCGGTGGTCTGCAGAAAGGGAGAGTAGATGTGGCCTTCGAGATGATTGACGGAGATGATCGGGATGCCGAGGCCGTAGGCGAGCCCCTGCGCGCCGGCGACGCCGACCAGCAGCGCGCCGATCAGGCCGGGCCCGGACGTCACCGCGATCGACTCGACGTCCTCCCATCGCGCCTGGCCGTCGCGCAGCGCCTGCCCGACCAGCGGAAAGAGATGCTGCAGATGCTCGCGCGAGGCGATCTCCGGCACGACGCCGCCGAAGGGCTGGTGACGCTCGATCTGCGACGAGATCAGGTTCACCCGCACATTGCCGTCGCGCTCGAGCAGCGCCACCGAGGTCTCGTCACAGGAGGTTTCGATTCCGAGAATCACGGCGCTTCCAACGCGGCTCGCCCCGGTTCGATTCTCGCGGCGGAGCGTCGCCCGGCAGCGTCAACCTTATAATGCGGCCCCTTTGCCATGAAAGAAGAGTTAGCCACCAGGTACGAGCCCTCCCAATTCGAGCAGCGGATCTACGCCTTCTGGGAAGCGGGGGGCTACTTCACTCCCGTCGCCGATCCCGACAAGCCGAAGTTCTCGATCGTCATCCCGCCGCCGAACGTCACCGGCCGCCTCCACATCGGCCACGCGCTGGTGAACACGCTGCAGGACATCATCGTCCGCTGGAAGCGGATGTCGGGCTTCAACACGCTGTGGGTGCCCGGCACCGACCACGCCGGTATCGCCACGCAGATGGTGGTGGAGCGCCAGCTCGCGAAGGAGGGGATCTCCCGCTTCGACCTCGGCCGGGAGAAGTTCGTCGAGCGCGTCTGGCAGTGGAAAGAACAGCACTCCACCGAGATCAAGGACCAGCTCACGCGCCTCGGCGCGTCGGCCGACTGGAGCCGCGAGCGCTTCACGCTCGACGAGGGCCTTTCGCGCGCCGTCCGCTACGTCTTCGTGAAGCTCTACCAGGACGGCCTGATCTACCGCGACCTGGCGATGGTGAACTGGTGCCCGCAGTGCCGCACCGCCATCTCCGACATCGAGGTCGAGTACCGCGAGCGCCACGGAAAGCTCTACCACATCGACTATCCGGTGGAAGGAACCGACCGCCGCCTGACCGTGGCCACGACGCGTCCCGAGACCATGCTCGGCGACACCGGCGTGGCCGTCCATCCGGAGGACGAGCGCTATCAGGATCTGATCGGCCGCAACGCCATCCTGCCCATCGCGAACCGGCCCATCCCGATCGTCGGCGACCCGATCCTCGTCGACCGCGCGTTCGGCACCGGCGTGGTCAAGGTCACCCCGGCTCACGACAAGAACGACTACGAGGCGGGCCTGCGCAACGGCCTGCCGCAGATGCAGGTGATCGCTGAAGACGGCCGGATGACCGATGCGGCCGGGCCGGACTTCGCGGGCCTCGACCGCTTCGAGGCGCGAAAGAAAGTGGTGGAGCTGCTGCGCGAGCAGGGCTCCCTGGTCAAGATCGAAGAGCACCTCCACAACGTCGGCGTGCACGGCAAGTGCGAGACCGACATCGAGCCGATGATCTCGCGGCAGTGGTTCGTCAAGATCGAGCCGCTCGCGGCGCCGGCCATCGAGGCCGTACGCAGCGGCGCAGTGCAGATCATCCCGCAGAGCTGGGAAGCGACGTACTTCAACTGGATGGAGAACATCCACGACTGGACGATCTCGCGCCAGCTCTGGTGGGGCCATCGCATCCCGGCGTTCCACTGCCCGAACGGCCACACCACCGTGACGATGGACGAGCCGGTCACCTGTCCCGAGTGCGGCGCGCCGGTGACGCAGGAGACCGACGTGCTCGACACCTGGTTCTCCTCCGGGCTCTGGCCGTTCTCGACGCTCGGCTGGCAGGGAGAGGGTCACGACGACGACCCCGACTACAAGACCTTCTATCCCACCGACACGCTGATCACCGGCTTCGACATCCTCTTCTTCTGGGTGGCGCGGATGATCATGATGGGCCTCCGCTTCACGGGACGGGCCCCGTTCAGCCAGGTGTTCCTCAACGGCCTGGTGCGCGACGAACAGGGACAGAAGATGTCCAAGAGCAAGGGGAACGTGATCGACCCGCTCGACGTCGTGAACGAAGTCGGCGCCGACGCGCTCCGCTTCACGCTGGCGGTGGCCGCGTCGGGCCGCGACATCCCGCTCGGCAAGTCTCGCATTCAGGGCTACTCCGCGTTCGTGAACAAGATCTGGAACGCGTCGCGCTTCGCGATGATGCACATCGACACGGAGCTGCGCGACGCGAAGCCGATCGACCGCGACCGCCTGGCCACCGTGGAGCGCTGGATCCTCTCGCGCCTCAACACCGTCACGCTCGAGGTCAACAAGCAGCTCTCGCTCTTCCGGTTCGACGAGGCGGCCAACGCGCTGTACCAGTTCTTCTGGCACGAGTTCTGTGACTGGTACATCGAGATGGCCAAGCCGGTGCTGCTCGGCAAGCACGGCTCCGACGAAGGCCGCGCGCTCGCCAAGCGGGTACTGCTCGAAGTGCTCGACCGCTCGCTGCGCCTGCTCCACCCATTCATGCCGTTCGTGACCGAGGAGATCTGGCTCAAGCTCGGAGGCGTCGAGCCGGCCATCATCATCGCCCCCTACCCCGTCCCCGAGAGCGACCTCGAGGATCCGGACGCGGAGCGCCTCACCGACGCGGTGAAGGCCATCATCACGACGGTGCGCAACGTCCGCGCGGAGCGCGGCTTCACCCCGAAGGACCGATTCACGCTGTACGTCCGCGGGAACACGCCGCGCGAATCGAACTTCTTCCGCGAGAACGCCTACCTCCTCACCGAGCTGGCGCGCCTCAACGAAGTCGCCGTCGAAGCCGAGCCGCCCGCCGGGACGCACCACGACGTGGTGGAAGGATTCCACATCGCCATCGCCTTCCCCGAGAAAGTCGTATCGCAGGAGCAGCTCGACCGCGTCCGCCGCGAGATCGAGAAGAGCGAGAACGAGCTCGCCTCCATCGAGTCGAGGCTCGGCAACGAGCAATTCACCCGCAACGCCCCGCCGCACATCGTCCAGGCGGCCCAGGCCCGGCAGGCCGAGCTGAAGGCGCGGCTGGAGAAGCTGCAGCAGAATCAGTAACGACCGCGCGAGGCAGACACCCGATGCTGAAGATGCTGAATACGAGGGAGATCGTCCCGCGGCTCACCACCCTCGAGTCGCTGGCCGTGATCCCCCGCGTCGCGTCGACGAACCTCGTGGCCCGCAAGGTCATGACCGAGTGCATCGAGAACGAGCTGTCGCTGCCGCACGCCATGATCATCGCCGGCGAGCAATTCGCCGGGCGCGGACGCAACGACCGGCGCTGGTCCTCGCCCGCCGGCAAAGGCATCTACGCCACCACGCTCATCAGCCGCCCCGCCCAGGAGCTCCCGCTGATCCCGCTGGCCATCGCCAACATCATCGCCACCTACCTGCGCGACACCTTCGCCATCGACGCCCGCATCAAGTGGCCGAACGACGTGCTGGTGGACGGTAAAAAGATCGCCGGCATCCTCATCGAGGCGCGCGTCCAGGAAGACCGCGTCTTCCTCCTCATCGGCACCGGCATCAACGTCGAGCCGTTCGAAGACGACACCCGCCCGAACGCCGTCACCATCAGCGAAGTCTCCCCCCGCGGCTTCACCGGCATCGAGACCGCCACCCTCGCCTTCATCGAGATGATGGACGACCAGCTCTCCCGCCCCTTCGAGCACGACGCCGTCCTCGCCCAATGGCGCACCCTCTCCATCCACGAGCCCGGCGACCGCATCCACTGCGTCCTCGGCGACAAAACCCTCACCGGCACCTGGAACGGCATCGACGAACAAGGCCGCGCGCTCCTGAACACGCCCGAAGGCCCGCTGGCCGTCTCCGCCGGCGACCTGTTTCGTGTGTAACGGCAAAGCCTGTGGAGCGGTGGCCGCTTCGGCCACCGACCCTTGGCCTGGTCTGCGTGAACGTGAGACCTCGGCGGAGCCGACGCGTGTGGATGCATGCGCCCTTCCGACCATGCAACCGGTCGGTGGCCGAAGCGGCCACCGCTCCACACGTCCTGCTTCGCGCCACGTACCTATTCGCGACCTACACCCAATGCATCTACCGGTCGATCGATGCTCGGCGGCAACGGTTTGGTCGGGGCCGGGGTTAGACTGAGGCGGATGTCCGCCAACCTGCTCGTCGTCGATCTTGGCAACACGAACCTCGTCCTCGGGGTCTACCGCGGCGAGGAGCTGCTCAGTTCCTGGCGGCTGGCTACGGCGCGGGAGCGGACGGCGGACGAGTACGGGATTCTGGCCCGCCAGCTCGTCGGGGATGTGCTCCATTCGCCGCTGGAGGGGGCGGTGGTGGCGTCGGTGGTGCCGCCGCTCAACGGGGCGATGACGTTCATGGTGCGCAAGTACTTCGGCGTCGAGCCGCTGTTCGTCGAGCCGGGGGTGAAGACCGGGATCGCCATCCATGTCGACAACCCGCTCGAAGTCGGCGCCGATCGGATCGTCAACTGCGCGGCGGCGCACGCGGAGTATGGCGGGCCGACGGTGATCGTCGACTTCGGCACGGCCACGACGTTCGACGTGGTCAGCGCGAACGCGGAGTTCGTCGGCGGCGTCATCGCGCCGGGCCTGAACATCTCCGCCGAGGCGCTGTTCGCACGGGCGGCAAGACTCCCGCGCGTCGACATCCGCAAACCCGACCACGTCATCGGCACCAACACCGTGGTGAACATGCAGTCGGGCATCTACTTCGGTTACCTCGGTCTGGTGGACGGCATCCTGGCGCGCATCAAGTGCGAGGTGCCGGACCTCCGCCGCGTCGTCGCCACCGGCGGCCTGGCCGGCCTCTTCGCCGAGGACAGCGAGCACATCGACGTCGTCGATACGGAGCTGACGCTGAAAGGCCTCAAGCTCATCTACGACCGCAACCGCGTCCCGCGGCGCTCACGGAAATGACCCTTCTCGACAGGACCGGAACCACCGCGGCGATCGCCCTTTACTGCCTTCTGTCCTCGCCCGCCCCCGCCTCGCAGATCATCGCGAAGAAGGCCGCCCTCTCCACCGCTTCGCCGCTGGCCACGCGCGCCGGCCTCGCCGTCCTGCAGCGCGGCGGGACCGCCGCGGACGCCGCGGTCGCGGTGGCGTTCACGCTCGCGGTGGTGCATCCGCAGGCGGGGAACCTCGGCGGCGGCGGGTTCCTCGTCTATTACGACGCGCGCTCGCGCGGGATCTGGACGCTCGACTTCCGCGAGATGGCGCCGCGCGCCGCGACTCGCATGATGTTCGCGAAGTCGCCGGCCGCCGGCGCGCTCGCGGCCGGCGTGCCCGGGACCGTGGCGGGGCTCGATGCGATGCACCGCAAATTCGGCGCGCGTCCCTGGAAGGAGTTGCTCGATTCCGCGATCGCGCTGGCGCGCGAAGGTCCGCGTACCGACGGCGAGCTGACCGCCGACATCGCCGCCGCGAAGACGGATCGCTCCCTCGACATCCCCGCCGCGCTTCCGCCGCCGGAGCTCGCGGCGACGCTGCAACGGCTGGCGGACCATGGCGCGCGTGATTTCTACGAAGGCGAGGTGGCGAAGAAGCTGGTCGAGGCGGTGCGCGACGCCGGCGGCAACCTCGGCTTCCGCGACCTGCGCGAGTACGAGGCAGTCTGGCGTGCGCCAATCAAGCTCCGCTACGGCCCGTACGACATCTACACCGCCCCTCCGCCGTCGGGCGGCGGCCTGGTGATCGGCGAGACGCTGAACATCCTCAGCGGCGACGACCTCACCGCGACCGGCTTCCAGACGGTGAAGACGCTGCACCTGCTGATCGAGGCGCAGCGGCGCGCCGCCATCGATCGCAACCGCTACATCGGCGATCCCCTCGGCGCGCGTATCCCCTACCGCGACCTTCTCTCCCAGGCGCGCGCCGAGCAGTGGCGGAAGACCATCGACCCCCTCCGCGCGACCGCGACGAGCTCCCTCACCCAACCGCGCGACATCGCCACCGAGGGAGAGCACACCACACACTTCACCATCGCCGACTCCGCAGGAAACGTCGCCTCCCTCACCACCAGCCTCGGCGACAACTTCGGCAGCGGCTTCCTCGTCCCCGGCCTCGGATTCTTTCTCAACAACGCCATGGCGGACTTCACCACCGCCGGGCCGAACGCGCTCGATCCGCTGAAGCGGCCGGCCTCGTCGCTCTGTCCGGTGATCGTCCTGCGCGACGCGAAGCCGTTCCTGGCCCTCGGCACGCGCGGCGGCGCGGCCATCCCGACCACCATCCTGCAGGTGCTGCTCAACGTCGTCGCGTACGGCAAATCGCTCCAGGAAGCCGTCGCGGCGCCGCGCTATCACCATCAGGCCGTTCCGGAAGAGATCTTCTACGAACGGGGACGCGCCTCGATGGCGGCCGTCAACGCGCTCAACGCGATGGGGCACGGCGTCAGCGCCCGCGATTCGATTGGTGACGTCCACGCGATCCTGTTCGAGAATGGCCGCCTCATCGCGGTCGCCGACCCTCGCCGCGGCGGCGCGGCAGGCGGATTCTGAAGGCGGGACGGATCATGAACCTGAAGATCGAAGCGGCACGCGCCGCGCTGCAGGAAGTACGCTCCGGGATGACGCTCGGCCTCGGCACCGGCTCGACGGCCGCGGAGTTCGTGAAGCTCCTCGGCGATGCATTGCGCGACGGCACGTTGCGCGACATCCGCTGCACCTGCACCTCCGAGCAGACCGCCACGCAGGCGCGCGGCGAAGCGATCCCGATCTTCGACCTCCCCGCCGTCGTGCCGATCGACCTCGCCGTCGACGGCGCCGACGAGATCGACGCGCGGCTCCGGCTGATCAAGGGCCGCGGCGGCGCGCTCCTGCGCGAGAAGATCGTCGAGCAGCAGGCCCGCCGCTTCATCGTCATCGCGGACGAATCGAAAATCGTCGATCGCCTCGGCATCGGCGTCCTGCCCGTCGAAGTTACGCCGTTCGCCCTCGAAGTCCTCCAGCGCCGCTTCACCGAAATGGCCCTCAACCCCGTCCTCCGCCTCCGCGACGGCGCTCCCCGCATCACCGACGAAGGCCACCGCATCCTCGACGTCCTCGTCCCCGAGACCACCGACATCGCCGACGCCGTCGCCCGCATCCGCGACTGCGCCGGCGTCGTCGAGACAGGATTCTTCCCGACCGAAGCCACCGAAGCGATCATCGCGGGAGAGACAGGAATCCGCTGGATGAAACGCAGTTGAACGCCGAATCTTCTCCGTCCCCCTCTGCGCCTCTGTGTCTCTGTGGTGAATTCCAGCGTCTCTAGGACCACAAAGCGTCGCCTCTTGCGAGAGGCGCGCTCGGGTTTCGACGCTCATTCGTTTTCACCACAGAGACACAGAGGCACAGAGGGGGACGGAGACGGGATCGCATCGAACTACTGGCACTCGTGGCGTTACCCGTTCAATTTCTTTACGTTGACTTCGAACTTCCACTGGTGCTTCTCGAACCAGAACGAGACGTTCGAGATGAACGGGGTCTTCAGCGGTTTGTTGATCTTCGTCTCGAAGAGCGGGTAGAGGGGGGTGGGGTTGTCGTAGTGCCAGACCAGCTCTCCGTGGCCGACGGTCGGCTCGGTCGGATGGCGGACGAAGTTGCGGAGGCCGTCGTAGCGCTTTTCGGCGATCTTGCCGCGGTAGACGGCGCCGCGGTAACTGGGGGCGGTGCCGAGGAGGGGAAAGCCCTTCTTGGTCACCTTGGCCACGTAGGTCGCCGAGTCCGGAGTGACCTCCTCGGTGACGGTGATCAGCCCCGCCCTTTCGAGGTTGCGCAGCGTCCGCAGCGCCTTCTCGTCGTAGTCGTCTTTCGGCGACTTCGGAGTCCACCAGACCTTCTGTGGCACCTCCGCGTAAATCGGCTCACGCTTGAACGATCCCGCCCCGATGATCTCCTGCGCCTTGGCCGCGGTGAGCGGCTCCGGCTTCGCGCAAGCGGACGCGACCAGCAGGCCCAGCAGAATGATTCCTTGACTCGTCTTTCGCAGCATGTCAATTTCCCGCCCGTTTGATCGACCGAATCTTTGATGCCCTCGCCCGGCTCTGTCTGCGACACAGCAAACAGATCGCCATCGCCGCTGCCATCATCGCCGTGATCGCCCTCGCGGGCGCCTCCCGGCTGCGGTTCGATCCCGACATCCTCAACCTCATCCCGCAAAACAACCGCCAGGTGAACGAGTTCCGCAAGGTGCTGCGCGACCTCGGCACGCTCGACAACCACGTCATCGTCTTCGAGCTGCCCAAGGGCGCCGACATCAGCACCTACGACTCGCTCATCGAAGCCGTCGCGGAAGGCTACCGGAAAAACCCGCGCATCGAGGAAGTTCAGTACCGCATCCCCAACCCGCTCGACTTCATCGACCTGATTCTCCCCCGGGCGCTGCTGTTCCTGACGCCCGACCAGATCGACCTCGTCGCCCAGAAGCTCTCCGACCAAGGCATCCGCGACGCGGTGGCGCGCAACCGCACCCTCCTGCAGACGCCGCAGTCCTTCGCGCTCAAGCAGCTCGTGCAGTACGACCCCTTCAACCTCGCCCCGATCTTCATGCAGAAGTTCAGCTCCGCCACCGGCGGCATGCAGATGGACGCCTCGACCGGCTATTACGTCTCGGCCGATCACACCATGCTGCTGATGCTGACCAAGCCGAAGCGGGCGGCGCAGGATGTGCCGTTCGCCAAGGAGCTGCTGTCGGAAGGGGCCATCATCGAGGCGCGGGCGCTGAAGGACTTCCAGAAAGCCAATCCCAGCGCCGTGCTGCCGAAGATCGAGCACACCGGCGGCTATCAGATCGCCGTCGGCGACGCGGATCTCATTCGCGGCGACGTCGTCATCAACATCCTGGGCACGTTCTTCGGCGTCCTGTTCCTGTTCCTCTATGCCTTCCGCCGCCTGGCCTCGGTGTTCTATGCCGCGCTGCCGATGGCGCTCGGGCTGGCGCTCACGTTCGGCGTGGCCGGGGTCGTCTACGGCCAGCTCTCCTCGGCCAGCGCCGGGTTCGCGGCGCTGCTGGCCGGCCTCGGCATCGACTTCATCACCGTCATCTACGGTCGCTATGTCGACGAGCGGAACCGCGGCGCGACGATGGCCCACGGCGTCATCGTGGCCATCCGCAACACCCTCCCCGGCGTGGTCGTCGCCGCCGTCACCACCGCGGCGACGTTCTTCGCCTTCCTGGCCACCGACTTCCGCGGCATGAGCCAGCTCGGCTTCCTGACCGGCACCGGCATCCTCTTCTTCCTGGCCTGCACCGCCCTGCTCCTCCCCGCGCTGATCGTGATCTCGGAGCGCAAGGCGGAGAAGAAGGCCCCCAAGCTCTACCTGCACTCCTTCGGCTCCGACAAGCTGATCTCGGCCGCGCTGCGGCGGCCTGCGGCGACGGTCTGGATCTGGGTGATCTTCGTCGCCCTCTGCGCCCTCTTCTCGATGCGCCTCCGCTTCAGCGACAACATCCAGGACCTCCGCGCCAAGGGGAACATCGGCGTCCTCAATCAGGAGAAGGTGACCAGGAAGTTCGGGCAGTCGTTCGAGTTCATGATGTACGTCATCGAGGGGAAGTCGCTCGACGACGTGATCTCCCGCACCCACGTCGCGGCCAACGCGATCCGCCCTCTCGTCGCCAACGGGACCATCTCCTCCGCCCAGTCGATCGCCACCTTCATCCCGCCGCGCGAACAGCAGCTCGCGGTGATGAAGAAGCTGGAAGCCGGCCGGACCGGCGCGTTCGACTTCCAGCGGATCAACGCCACCCTGCGCTCCGCGCTCGAGCAGAACGGCTTCCGCCCCGACGCCTACGACCACTACATGGAGCTCTTCGCGCAGACCGTGGCGCCGCCGGAGCCGATCACCCTGGCCACCCTGGACGATCCCGACCTGCGGGCCTTCACCTCGCGGTTCGTGAAGCAGACCAAAGAGGGCTGGATGTCGGTGACGTACCTCTACCCGAGCGGCGGCAAATGGCCGCGCGAGGTCCCGCCCGCCCTGCTGGCGCTCGACAAACTGCCGGGCGGCGGCATCCTCACCGGCATCAACCTGGTCAGCGCAACGCTGCGCCGGATCGTGAAAGCCGACGCGGTGCGGTCCACGCTCATCGGCCTCCTGGCCGTGGTGGTCGTCATGACCATCGCCTTCCGCCGCTTCGTCCTGGCGGCGCTGACCTTCGTACCGTTCCTGGCGGGGATCGCGGCCATGTTCGGCCTGATGGCCCTGGCCGGCCTGCAGTTCAACTTCATGAACATCTTCGTCGGCCTGATGATCCTCGGCTGCGGCACCGACTACGCCGTCTACATCCTGCACCGCTACCGGGAAAGCCCCGCCGACTTCGACCGGACCGCCAGCGACACCGGCAAAGCCGTGGTCATGGCAGCGCTCACAACCGTAGTCGGCTACGGCTCATTTGCGCTCTCGCACTATCCGGGACTGCGGTCGATTGGTTATGCTTCGTTCTTCGGAATCTTCTTCAGCGGGCTGGCAGCCATCACGCTCCTCCCCGCGATCCTGGTGCTGCTGCGGAGAAACAGTGAATGAGTGAGAAAGCCATGACCATCCCGTCCCTCGTGATCGACCGTCTGGTGCGCGGCCGGGCCGCCGCCAACATGCTGCTCGTCATCGGAGCGAGCGCGCTGATCGCGATTGCGGCACAGGTGGCGATCCCGCTCCCCTTCACCCCGGTCCCCCTGACCCTGCAACCGCTGGCCGTGATCCTGATCGGCGTGACCCTCGGATCCGTCCGCGGCGCCGCGGCCGCCGCCCTCTACCTGCTCGAAGGCTTCAGCGGTCTCCCCGTCTTCGCCCAGGGCCACGGCGGCGCGTTCTGGCTCCTCGCCCCCACCGCCGGCTACCTCTACTCCTATCCCTTCGCCGCCTGGCTGGCCGGCTTCGTCTCCGAGCGCGGCTGGGGCTCGACCATCGCCCGCGCCGTCACCGGCATGCTCCTGGCCCTCGGCGTGATCTACCTCGGCGGCTGGTCCTGGCTGGCCATCCTGACCGACCCCGCCACCGCCTTCACCGCCGGCGTCGCCCCCTTCGTCCTGGCCGACATGGTCAAAGTCGCCATCGGAGCCGCCCTCCTGCCGAAGGCCCAGCAGCTCGTCTCGCGCGTGTAACGCGGCGCCGAGCGACAAAAAGGACGCCCTCCCTCCCGTCATCCTGAGCGAAGCGAAGGACCTCAGAATGCGACGTCCGACGCCTCAGGCACGTGGCTTCGTAGCGACGAACGTCGCATTTTGAGGTCCTTCGCGTCGCTCAGAGTATGTGAAAAATTGCGGCATTTTCACAGCCGCCGAAGGCGGCGCAAGAGTGTAGCCCCCGCCTTCAGGCGGGGGTTTGGTGGCGTTCCCGATATCCAAGCCCGCGTTAGCGGGCGACAGGC
>Ga0070685_10001336_pt1 | contig 12949 bp, 6 predicted proteins | sample KBSS13LmetaG_FD_65651 | JGI IMG/M metagenome (GOLD analysis project Ga0070685, IMG submission 65651) | Switchgrass rhizosphere microbial communities from Kellogg Biological Station, Michigan, USA - KBS S1-3L metaG | ecosystem: Host-associated > Plants > Roots > Rhizosphere ...
CCCAGGATGCGATCTGAGCATCGGCACGTGCCTGATCCATTCGCCGCTCCGCATTCGGTGCGGTGCCTTCAGCCTGGCGCGCGGCGATTTGATTGGCAATCAAATCTTCCGTTTGCTCGTATAGGCGGAACGAGTTGGTGTGTCGAGTGAGAAAGGTCGCATGCTTGTGCAGCCAGAGGATGCCTGCCCGTTTGCGCGCATAACTTAGGCCGGGCAGTCTGTAATAGGTTCGATACAACAGCTGTTCCATTCGCCCGCCGGTCAACAAGGCAATTGGCTTCCCCAGCCAGCGCAGCGGTGCGCTCAAACGCCAGGACAGGGATCGGTGTAGCTGTCGCAGCTGGTTTTCCAGATTCGCAACGTGCTGGTGCGTGACCTTCAAGTTTTCGCCAAGGTGTGCAATGTCGTTTCTTAGAACTTGCGATTCGTCTTCCGATCTGCGCAAGTGGGCATTGCGATCGCGGAGATTGTCTTCCAGGTTGCGAACGGCCTGCCGTGCCGCCGCCAAGCGCTGCTCGATCTCATGTTCGCCCTCGTGTTCGATGGCTAACAGATCTGCGTCGGATTTCTCATCGAAAGAGGGAACCAGATCGTCCACGGCTTCGTGCAGACGGCGCAATAGGGTTGCTGTTTTTGCAACGTCACCGCGAAGGGCATCGATGGTGGTATTGGATGCTGAGCAGGCTGTCTCAAGAGCCAGTAGTTTCTTGCGAAGTGACTGTATCGTCTGGTCGCGCTCGCCAATATCTCGGGCGAAGGTTGCTTGATTCTCTTCCAGCCGTGCCGATAACGTGTTGATTCGCAGATTGCGCTCGTGTATATCCTGAGAAAGTTTGGCGATGCCCTGATGCGTCCAAATCGCGTGTCGGCCGATTTCGTTTTCGTCGGCACCCTCTCGCAGCGCATCATGAGCAATGCCCGCGGCATCCAGTACCTGATCGAGTGCCAGCATGGTGTTACGTAGGATGTGCAAGCGCGCGGAGGCCTTGGCGGCGTCGTTCGCGGTGCGGATATCCTCCAATTGCTTTTGCAGGCGAGCTGACTCCTCAGAGAGCCGCTGAACCATCAAGTTGCGCTCGTGCAGATTTCTCGACAACTTGGCAATGCCGCGATGCGTCCAAATCAAATGGCGACCGAGTTCATGTTCACTGGGCGCCGCAGGTAGCGCGTCGTGCTCCAAATCATGCTGATCAAGCATCGCATCAAGCGCGCGGATCCCGTTGAACAATATGGCGTGCCTCGCTGCGGCGAGTGCTTCACTCGCGGCATTGCCCTGGACGCGACTGCCGAGTGAAAAGAACAGCTGCCTGACAACGTCGGCGTCATGCTTAGACAACGAAAACAACGGAGCCAGCGCCTCCGGGCACGTACGCCCTGCGGCCACGACTCCGAGTCCGTTGCCATGCGTGAAGGCGAATGACGGATAGGTGTTTTCGAGTTCAGCCCAGTAGCGCCATACGCCGAATTCGTTCTCACGCACATTGATGTCATGGAAGATCACGATGGCATCGTCGGAAAGCTTGCTACGCCACGTCTCGAAGTCATGTTTGACCGCATCGTAAGTATGCAGGCCATCGATATGCAGAAGATCTACCGATTTATCAGCGAAATTTTCCGACGCTTCGTCGAAAGTCATGCGCAGCAAGCGCGAAAAGCCGCCATACGCAGAATTGTGGTAGGCGGAAAGTTCGTCGTAGACACTGTCGTCGTACAAGCCGGCATGCTCGTCGCCCTGCCAGGTATCGACGGCGTAACAACGAGTAGACAGTTTCAGCGCCGAGACTGCCTGACAAAACGCCAAATAAGAATCGCCCTTGTGTGTGCCGAGCTCGACAAAACAGGAAGGTTTCAGGATTTCGGTCAGCCAAAACGCGAACGGAATATGTTGCTGCCACGAGCGAACGTCACTGAGCCTTGCTGGCTGCATGAAGCAGGCAGTCCAGTCAAGGGGGTTGAAGTCGGGCGAAGCTTTGAAATCTCGACGCACTTCGACGAGTGGGACGTGGCGTTTCGTCATTCTGGTGTGGATTGGCTGATGAAGAAGGTGAAATTACCTATGGAACTCCATTTGCTACAAGCGTAGAAAAAGGGTCAAGACAGCTTGCAAGGAATGGCGACAAACGAACTGAGCAACTGTTGACGATGTTCAACCCATCGCATTCTGCGCAGAGGCCATGGAACCCGGAGTTCCCAGTGGAGTTCACCGTCCGATATTACCGCAAGCGCTATTCAGATTTGCGAAATCTGTCAGGGGACGGGCTGCGGGCACACAATTTTCCATCCGGTATCCGCATGCAGATAAGTGTTCTCGGAGAGGAACCGTCAAGAGTTTGCAAACTGGGCGGGTCGGTACGCCTTCGTCCTAGAGATCGATTCATTTGCCAATCTTGCGCTGCGCGGTGCGAACCTAAGCTATTTCGACGTCTTCAGCGCCGAGAAATTGCGTAAACAAGCGGCTGTGGAGGGGGTGAATCCTTGGGCTGCCTTCCGGGCGACTGTGTCTCGCTGAAAGGTGATTTCCCTCAATCGAACTGATTGCCCATTTCGGCGATGCTCAGCAGTCACGCTATAAAAGTGGATATTGACACTGGTCAATTTCAGAACTAGCGTATCAACCGCTGTTCGCCCAGTGCGCGAGCAGGGATGCGCATTCACTGCTATCCGAGGAAAATGTGACAGGGGAACGGCAGCAGCATGAGCTGGCAGGGGAGCTTGGCGCGCTATTGTACGCGCCGCTCGAATTGACTTCTTTGCTGAGCGCGTCGCCGTCCTATTCAGAAAAAGCTTTCGGCCCGATATCTATAGCGGCCACCGAGATTTCGAGCAATCCCAACATCACGATCGCCGCCCGGACATTGGCTTCCCAGGCCAATGTTGTCGTCTCTGCGAGTGTTCCGAGTCCGGCGCACATCGCTGCGAAACCCAGATTTGCATACTTTGATGCGGCATCGTAACACCATTCATTTTGATGACAAATTGCCCATACGGTGGGCTGGATTGATCTCATTGAACGACTCTGCGATTTTTTCAATCGGGAACTGATATGTAACTTTGCTTTGTCGACACCGTGCCTTGTGCTCGACTTGATCGGGCGATCCATGCATTTCCGAGATAACTCAGGAGAAAACCATGCGAACAGTTCTAATATTTCTCTGCGCTCTCTTTCTTTGCGCCAATGTCCATGCCGCTCAGTTCAACTATTCCGGCACCGTTACGCAAATCATCACCAATTCTTCCAGCTATGGTGCTAATACCGACTGGTTTAGCATCAGTTCGTTCACTAACCCTACGGGGGTTGGTAACTGCAAGACACCCAACATTCGAATTCGAGACGATCTCAAAGGGCAAAGGATGTACAAAGCTCTTTTGGCCGCAGAATTAACAGGTAAATCTATAGTGGTTTATATAGACGATTCGGTTACCGATGTTAACGGATGGTGCTATGCCTTATTGATAGTAAGCGCCCCGTCTTGACGATAATTTTTGTGCCAAGACTGCTGTAGTTTTGCTAACGACGGCCGAATATCTGTACACACCATTTCATATCTGGAGACCTCTGTGAAAGCGACTGGTATCTTTCGGTGTTTGGTTATAGCGGTAGCGATGCTGAATTTGAACTCTGCGTACGCGGAAGACTGGTCCGTGTCTAGCGCACACGTGACTCAAATTGAGCCGAGTTACCTGCCGGGAGTAATAGCGCTCCAGTTTGATCAGCAGGTAGGCACATGCGCCGCACCCGGCGCCTGGGTCTGGTACAAGGGGGGGCTTGCACAAGCGGCTACCGGCTCAAGCACGGTGGACTATGAAACTGGCGTCGTCGCCGTATATGCGGGTTTGATGAAGACCATGTCTCGGGGCAAGACGGTGGGAATTTCCGGCTTCAATAGCGGCTGCTACATCACCCATATTTACTTTTCACCCTAACCTTGGACGCGGAGTCGCAGACGGGGATGATTTTCATTTGATGCTTCGAACTCATCTCGATTGAGATCCGTTAGCTTCACTGAATGAGACGGGTTTCCAGGGCTGACTGGAACAGGCATCGTCAGTTAGACAGGGACATAACGGGATATGTTGACACAGAGCCTATGCAAGAAGCTGGGTGCGATCGTTGTCTATGCGGCAATCTTGCTCGCGGGCATGTGCGCATTTGCGACCGTTGATTCGCCCGCCGTAGATTTTCATGATGTGGCTTCGACGCTGTCGGTTGGGCGGCAAGCGGCTGCGCCGCCAGAAATCAGGGTCGTGGGGTTCAATCGTATGTCGAACAATTCGGACATACCGCTTGCGGACCCCGCTACATTGGATCCCCCCAAATCTTTGCCTTCGTCAGCGTCGGCGATCGGCGCACCGGCGAGCACCGCAACAAGCACAGCTACTACAACTTCGCAGACGGCAATCTCGGCGGCGCTCACGATGCTGCTAATGGATGATGATCCTTCGATCACGAGCGTCAATCCGCTCAACGGTATTGCCGGTACCACGGCCGTTACGATCACCGGCTACGATTTCAGCACGGTTGCATCGGAGAACTTAATCACCTTCAGCGGTATGACCGCACCTGTGCCAGCTGCTACCGTCACAACGACTGCAACAGGCATGCAGTTGACAGTTTTGATTCCGGTCACTGCTCCGGTAGGCACGGGGCCAATTACTGTAACAGTAAACGGCGACGTTGCAGTCAGTCAGGATAGCTTTACCGTGCAGGCGCCCTGTACGGGCTTAGCCATTTCGCCTTCTGCCAATTATCAGTTTGCTGCCTCGGGCGCCCCTTCCACGGGTAATGTTTCTGCGTTACAGGTGACCGTCTCGGCGCCTTCAGGATGCGCTTGGACTGCAACCGTTGTTGGAACCAGCACGGTTATTTCGAGCACGATCACTTCCGTTCCCCTCGCGGCGATGACTCCGGCTTCGGGCACCGGAAGCGGCATCTTTTCTCTTAGTCTTCCTGTGAATTCGGGCACAAACGTATTAAGCGGAACACTTACCGTGGCTGGCAGCGGCGGAAATGCAGCAGTTTCGGTTACACAAGCAACCAGCTTCCCATTTCCACCAGTTTCCGTGGTGGTACCGCTGACGTCGGGAAGCGACGTCAGCGTCAGCTTAAAACCAAATGGAACGAGTTGGGGAGGGTTTACAGATCACTTCCAACTGTTTCAAGGACCAACGGCGAGCGGGCCTTGGACGCTGGTTAGCGATGCCGTTCCTACCATCTCAATGTTCAGTCCACAACCGGATCACGTGGAGTACATGGCTCAAGTTCCCGGTGCGAATGGCACGATATTTTTCGAGGCAATGGCGTGTACGAGCGGCGGAATTTGTGGCGGACCGACAGTAAGCAGCAATTCGAATTCCAATCCCGGAGGTGTGCAAGTCAATTCGCCGAACGTTGCATTAGTTAAAACCACCGCATCAAGTATGACGGTCAGCACCGCTTCCGGTGGGGCGATTGCGCCAGAGCAGCTTTACACGACACGTCTAAGACCAAATACAAGTTTGTCGCCACTCGGCGAGAACGCATTTGGTGAGCAAATGTCTCCGATTACGGGAGCGCTGAGCTTCCTGCAACGAGACATCAAGCTTTCGGGGACTGGGCCAGATATTGAGATCTACCGCAGTTTCGATGTGTCCGCGACTAATCTCGATTGGAATCACTGGAAAGCATTTGCAGACTGGGATCTGGAATTGCCGAGAATTACCGCGACTGTAACGGATGCAGTGGATATCTACGGTCAGCAAACAGGTTCTGGTTGGCAGGGGGCGTGGGTAATACCTGGCGGTCAATGGACCACGGGAGCCAGTCACAGTCCCAATCGCTGTTCCAGCTTTGGTCCTGACATGTCGAGCGCCGCGGGAGTCTGGTATACGGATGGCGTGAAACTTGTCATACCGGGTAGCGGTGTACAGGAAATCACGCTTCGTGCGAGCGGAAATACAATCCAGCCTTCCGCCGGAATCGGGCCTTCCAATTTGGTGGGGGGGAATCAAAATTTCCCCCTGATTACAACCGGGCACTGGCAAATTGGCTGTTTACCAACGACGAGCAACGGTCAGCCCGGCGAGGCGTTCTTTGCTATTTCGCCGAATGGAACCAAGTATTGGTTCGACAATCTAGTGTACGACGTGACGGGCGCGGTTTCCGTTCCAACTGAATGGGCAGGCTCGCGCTATCCCACTCGATATCGGGCTTCGATGCTTGTCACAAAGATCCAAGATCGATTTGGAAATGCTTTGACGTTCAGATACGGGGGGCCGAGCATAGGCGCGGGAGTTGCCACGAACAATGATTTCAGCACGCACAATCTCATCGAGGTGAGTGCTAGTGACGGCCGCGATATTAAGATCTCTTATAACTATTCATCTTCATATCAGACGACGATTCAGTCCATTAGCGTACAGTCATCCGGCCAACCGTTGAGAGTATGGAATTATAGTTATGGCAGCATCAGCGTGCCGAATGTTCCGAATTATTCTCCATCATTTTTGCAGAGTGTGATCCAGCCAGATTCATCTCAGTGGACATTTGCGCTGACCAATCTGGAATTCATTTGTGATTTGGTGAGTCAAGATGTTACGGGCAGCAGTAGCCCTTCCGGAGCGCTGCAGATAATAAAGAATTGTCAAAAATCGTACGGGACTCTTGATGACAGATCATTTATTGGAACAATTGTTGCCCCTTCTGGATTGATGGGGAGCTTTACTGTTCAGAAATTGATTCATTCGATTTGCTACGCTAATAATAGCGGTGACTGCAGTGTCCCTTATTGCATTCCATTTGCGCTAGATGGATGGCGGGACCCGCTTATGTGGCCGGAAGCATTGGAGTGTGGTAAAGGGCCGCGTCAGCATTATATTACTCCATCGCTCGTAGCAAAATCTTATTCCGGTTCAGGAATTGGGGCATCGCAGAATTGGAATTATAGTTATTCTCCAAGTCAAATCGCGTTGTCTGGCTATTCTGCGGCAATCCCAGTTCCGAGTATTAATTCTGATTATAACCAGTACTACCAGCGATACGATGCTAATCATAATCCGTATCCAACATACATCCCTCAGTCGCAAGCTACAATTACGGCGGTCAATCCCGATGGCAGCACGGTAGTTTCTGTCTATGATAACCATTATTATGACGGCGACCTGCTTTCTGTCACGCGCAGTGGCATCGATGGGACTGGCGTATTCAAAACGTTGTCGACATCTAGCTATCAGTACGCGCCTCACGACCTCGGACCATTTCCATCCTATTTTGGAAACAATCAGTTTCCTGCGGTGACGGCTCAAGATGTGGATTCTCTTCATCCTCTGAAAAGCGTCGCACTGACTCAGTCGGGCGACACGTATCAATGGACGGTGAGCAGTTTCGACACTTATGGTCGTGCTATTGGCGTTAGCCGTGTCAGTCCAACCCGTTCGATCACCGAAACGACGGCTTATTTCAACGACACCTCAAATTGGGTAGTTGGGCAGTTGCAGAGCATCACGAATTCAGGCACGGGCGAGGTCGAACAGAGCTATGCGTACAGCGGCAGTGTAGGAGGAATAACCGGCTTACTAAGCAGTCGCTCGCAATTCGGCCAGACGCTGTTCTCATATCAATGGAATGCGGACGGCACCCTGGCTAGCTTCACCGACGGAAATAGTCACACCACGAGCTTGTCGAACTACAAGCGAGGCACTCCGCAAAAGGTCACCTTCCCCGATTTCGTCAATGCGGTGCATCCGACTATCACCGCCGTCGTGGACGACTTGGGCCAGGTCACCAGCGTAACCGATCAAAATGGGGCGACTACCAGCTACGGCTACGATGGCATGGGACGCGTCAATCAGATCGGTTATCCGAACGATTCGGCGAACTCGTGGAACGCAACGAGCATCAACTACAGCACTGCAACGAATGGCAGCGGTAATCTGTATTGGCTGCGCACGGAAACTCGCGGCAATCAGCAAAAGATAATCACGTATGACGCAAAATGGCAGCCGACGCTGACGGTCACGTTAGATATAACCAACCCAAGCAACCTCCCTACCACGATAAGCCAAAGCATGGCTTATAACTGGCGAGGGAGTGTGACATTCAAGTCATATCCACAGAGTGGCTCGGGCGGCGGATCCACTGGCGTATGGGCGGACTATGATGGATTGGGTCGCGTTGTCGCACAGCGCCAAAGCTCGGAGCTGGGCCAGTTGACGACTTCGACCCAGTATCTGAGCGGGTTGAGCCGTAAAGTGACCGATCCGAATGGCAATGTTACGACTACGAGCTATCTGGCCTACGACAGCCCCGATTACAGCCTGCCATTGACGGTCAGTTCGCCCGAGGGCGTCACCCAAACCATTTCGCGAGACGACTATGGCAACCCCCAGTCGATCGCGCAGGTGGGCAGCTCGCCCTCCTATGTCAGCGTGACGCGTGGTTACACCTACGATTCATACAAGCGGTTGTGCCGTTTAGACGATCCAGAGACCGGTAGCGAATTTCGGGTCTACGATGGGGCGAACAATCTTATCGGCAGCGCGCAGGGACAATCCGCTACGCCGTGCGTGACGAACACCGCCAGCCTTCCGGCCGGCGCCCGCGTCACCCGCACTTATGACGAAATGAATCGCGTCAAGGCGATCATCTATCCTGCCGGCACGAATGGCTCGAGCTATACCTACGACGGTCGCGGCGCGATCGCGACCGCGACCTCTGGTATTACCAGTTGGACGTACCACTACACCCAACTGGGACCACTGCAGAGCGAAGCTCTAACCCAAAACGGCACTGTCTACACCCTGAGCTACGGCTTCGACAACAACGCAAATCTGTCCCAGATTACTTATCCGGACGGAGCAGTCCTTGCGTACAGTCCAGACGTACTGGGTCGTCCCTCACAGGCAGGCAGCTATGCCAGCAATATCCAGTACTTTGCTGATGGCAAGATGAGTAGCTATACGCTGGGCAACGGCATTCAATATTCGGCACAAGAGAACGCGCGACAAATACTGTCGAATCTCAAATACGTCGCCAATGGCAGCGCTGCATTCAACGAAGGCTTCAGCTACGACAAGAATGCCAACCTGAAACAGGTGACGGATTCGATCGACGGTACGCGGGCCAAGACGATGACCTACGACGGGTTGGATCGTCTGAAATCGATTACTGCGGGTTGGGGCAACGAAAGCTATACCTACGATGGCGTCAACAACCTGCTGAGTATGAGCGGCACCGTGAGCGCGAACGGGCAGAGCGAGTCGTTGACTTACAACTACGATGGCTCCAATCGGCTATCCAGCATCAGCGGAACCAACGCGATCAACTATTCGTACGATGTACGCGGCAACGTGCAGACGCGAGGTTCGGCAACGCTAACCTTCGATCTTGCCAATCGGTTAACGAATTTTAGCAACGGCACTGTCCAGGCAAGCTACGTCTATGACGCGCAGGGGCGACGCACTCAAGTGACCAACGCGTATGTCAGCGCGATGGTTTACTCGCAGGCAGGCCGCCTGATGTATCAGAAGGACAACCAGCTTGGGCTATATGACTTCGTCTATCTGAATGGTCAGCTGATTGCGGAGACCATCACTGGCGGCTCGGGTACGACGACGCTGTATCGCCACGTCGACCATTTGGGGAGTCCGGTGATGACATCGGACGCAAGTGGTGCGCTGATCCCAGCTGGGAACACGGAATACAAGCCTTACGGCGTGAAGGTATATGGAGCGGATAAACCGGGGCCGGGATTCACAGGACATTTCAATGACTCCGATACCCAGCTGACGTACATGCAGGCGCGATACTACGATCCAGTTGCGGCACGATTTATGTCGACTGATCCTGTGAGGCTCAATGGAGGCTTCAATTCATACGCATATGTGCTCGACAATCCTTTGAATAAAACAGATCCAACGGGATTTGATTCGGCCAGTTGCTATACCGATGCAGGATGCGGTGGTGGAAGCAGTTTTTACTCTTCTTTCTTAGATTCAGCACTTACCGCGGTAATAGATTATTCCAAAACAGAGGAAGGATCTGAAGTAATTGCAAGCGCGGGCTTGGCGATGATGGTCATAGCCGAATCAGAAGATGACCCTGAAGAGGCTGTCGCGAATGCGAATGCTCTGCAAACATCAACGCTCCGACCAGGACCCTTTGCAAGTCGATCAATTCCCGCAAGGGGGCCAGGTCGGAATTTTAGGCGTGAAGAAAAAAGGCAAATTGATGAGTTTGGGTATGCGGACGGCTGCCACACTTGTGGCACTAAGGATCCGGGAACGAAAAGCGGACACTTTATTCTTGATCATCAGACTCCGAGTAAGATTAACCCGCCCGGGCAAGTTCAGCGGTTATATCCGCATTGTCTAGCTTGTAGCCAGAGACAGGGCGGTGAAGTAAGGCAGAAAACATTAACTCCGAAGGTTACAGTAGGCGATATTCAGCAGGTTCTACCACCACCACAACAACAGCTGGATGAAAACGGGCAGCCTTAATATATGAAACCATTAAAATGGATTGAATCGGGCGGAGGCCCCTTGCTATTTTTGTCGAAATCACTGATTTTTAATTGGCATGGGGATCAATCGGCGGAAAATGAGGCCGAATTTAATGACTATCAGCGCGCTTGCGCTGTAGTAGACGAAATAGATACTATTTCTGTGGGGCATGCCGAAGCTGTAGTTTTGGGAGATGAGCCTGATCGGACGGCGTTGATTCACCTTTCGTCGGCGCTATTTATATTGCGATGGCGTTGGGCGGAGTCGGAGGAATCGCTGCTTTCTTTACTGTTGCCGAAGATGGGAAGTCTTTCGTTTGCAAAATCGGGAAGTTTCTCAACTGTTCCGGGAGAGCATGTGTTGTTCGATGCCGCACTCTCCGGGGCAGAAATCGAGCAGCAGTTGAGCGTTGATCTGGACGCAAATGTGAATTTGCTTGAGACTGTATTTTTTGAACCCAACCTGGACACTTGCGCAATCATCCATCGTATTACACCGGCTTGAAATATATAAGGCGACATGCCGGCCAAATTTCAGCGTACTGGCTCATCGTAGCGGTAACTATTGTTTGAAGAGCTTCGCGACCCCGAAAACGGGGTCAGGTTCATTTATCAATTGATCGAGGCCGACGTGCCAGCCAACCTCCGGTGAAGCGGTTCGTCTTCGCAAGTGTCGTGGCCTGAAGGGTAACGGGTTCTGCTTGGTACACGCGACCTAATACCCGTTTTAGTACGGCACGGGTTAGAGTCTGCGGGTAAATGTACGCTTGGTTGGTCTTGCTTTAAAAGCTTTACAGCAAATTCTTTGGGAGTGAGGTCGTCGAGCGAACTGTGCGCGTTCGGTGTTTGTATTCGATCCGCCACGCCTCGATGACGCTGCGCGTGCAGCATCGTGATGAACCAGTGCTCGTTGAGGCATTCGGCGCCACAACCACGGCGGCGGCGTGAGTCCTGAACAGTTTGAAGTCACTGCAAAACGGCACTGGAAAACTATCCACAGAATTCTGGGAGCTTCAGGACCAGTTCGTGCTGGGCACTAATCAGATTTCAGAAGGGTTTGAACGCAATGGTTGAGTCGCGTTTCTCAATGCTGCCAGAAAAGTCGCTTTTCTGGTTGCAACTGATCCTGCTAGTCGTTCTGACATTTCTTGCAATCCTGTTCCGTCGGCCGGACCAGTTTTTTCACCCTTATGTCTGGGCTGAAGATGGAGTTCTCATCTTGCCAGATTTTGCGGCATCCGGCTGGCGAACTATTCTTCACCCTATCGCCGGTTACTTCATTCTTCCCGCGAAGTTGATCTTCGCCATTTCCGCAACGATTTCCTTTCGCTGGCTTCCGGAAATCAGCTACTGGATTACTGTTGCGTTCGCGGCTTTTGTAGTTACGGCTATCGCGTTCAGTCCCACTCAGTTGAGGTATAGCAAGGCTTGTGCACTCGCGCCGCTCCTGATCCCAATCGATTCGGAAGTCTATGGTGTCTCCCTTTTTTCTGGATGGTGGGGCACCTTACTGGCGGTACTGCCGTTGCTGTGGCGTGCCGATGGATTGCAGAAAACGACTTATCGTCTCACGCTGTTAGTTGTGGGCGGCTTGTCGTCGCCACTCATCATCGGCCTATCACCGCTGTATGCTTTGCGCGCCGTACGAGAGCAGACGCGTTCTTCCGTGGTCGATCTGGGGGTCTGCCTGTTGCTAGCAGCTATTCAGGCGAGTTCGCTGTTGTTCACTCAGCAGATGCCGGTGGCCGGTAGTTTCGAACTAGCACCAATCCTACTCATCGAAAAATTCTTCGGCGATTTCCTGCTGGTCGCTTCCACGCCAGCGCAGCTGCCGGAGGCATTTTCCCTGGGTGTTGCATTGCTCGCTTTCTTGTTTTATGGATGTTGGAAGCAACGAAATTCGCTGGGGATTCCATTCTTATTACTATTGGGCTGCTTCAGCGTATCGCTTCTCCTCTCTATCGCCAGGCAGCCTCTTTCCGCAATACACCCTTCCCTGGGTGGTCCCCGGTATTTCTTTCTGCCCTACACTTTTCTCGCATGGATTATCATCCAACTCGTTAGCGTCAGCGAAGGAATTACCCGAGTTATTGCGCTTTCATTGTTGGCAATAGCGACAAAAAATACCTTTCATGTCGCCCAAAGACGACATGATTCGATCGACTGGCGCGCTCAGGTAACGGAGTGTGGAAACTCGCTTTCCTACTCGCTGCCAATCCATGTCGCTGGGAGCAAAGAATTTCTTTGGCACGTCGATATGACTGGCGCTGACTGTCGTCGCCTTGTTCGACACAGTTGGTTCGACAACGATGATGAATTCGTGCGGTGAAGCGTCCTCGTTCTTTCGAGTCATTCTGGACCGTCCCGGGGATCGCAAGCACTGTAAAAACAAGCTTAAAGAATGGCCAAATCAAGTGACTCCGGTCACTCGCGCCATACGATCCTGTGCGCGTCCACAGCTGTGCCCTTGAAAT
>Ga0070685_10001337_pt1 | contig 12948 bp, 12 predicted proteins | sample KBSS13LmetaG_FD_65651 | JGI IMG/M metagenome (GOLD analysis project Ga0070685, IMG submission 65651) | Switchgrass rhizosphere microbial communities from Kellogg Biological Station, Michigan, USA - KBS S1-3L metaG | ecosystem: Host-associated > Plants > Roots > Rhizosphere ...
CGCAGGCCCGCCTTGAGCGATCTCGGACACGACACCCCGCACGCATCCGGCCCGAGCCTCTGGCCTATCGCGTTCGCGATCGGGGTCGCGTGTCTGCTCCTCGGGCTCGTCATCAGCTGGATCGTCGCAGCGATCGGTGCGGTCCTCGCCGTCGTGTTCGGCGTCCTCTGGGCGCGGGACGTCACCCGCGACGTTCGCGAGGAGGTGCCGCACGTCGAGCCCGAGACGCGCGCGGTCGCCGACGCTCCGACTGCCGCGACGCAGTCGTCGGCGACCCCGGAGCCGCTCGAGGGGTATACGCGCTCCCGGTTCCTCGAGGCGTCGACGCTTGGGCTCGGCGCCGCGATCGGTGCCATCGTGACCTTGCCCGTCCTCGGCTTCACCGTGCTCCCGTCGTTCACGAACCTCGACGAGACGGAAGCCGACCTCGGCCCGATCGAGAACTTCCCCGAGGGCACGTTCGTCATCGCGACCTACCTCGCGCAGAAGGCGCAGGGCGAGGTGAGCCGGCGCACGTCGTTCGTGCGCTACAACGGGCTCGTCGAGAACCCGGCGAATCAGGGTCGGCGCGAGCCGAGCTTCACGATCCTCTACAGCCGCTGCGTTCACCTCGGCTGCCCGGTGCAGCCGAATGGCCCGATCGACGAGGAGGCGACGACGAAGGTGGGGAGCGTCGAGCTCAGGCCGGTGCTCGCCCAGTCGTTCGGATGTCCGTGTCACGGTGGTCTCTACGACTCCGAGGGGAACAGGAGAGCCGGGCCTCCCGTGCGTTCACTCGACCGGCAGGAGTACTCGATCCGCAACGGCCACCTCGTCCTCGGCCCGAACTACGCCGTCGGGAATGTCTCCGGCACCGGAGCGACCGCCGCGATCTCGCGCTATCCGTGGTCGGTTCCGGGCACGCACGTCGACGGCATCGAGGCGTGGCTGTACCCGATCGTCCCGAGTCAGGTCACGGGCTAGGACATGGCGGCGCAGTCGAAGCGGCAGCAGCTCGTCGACACGGCGATCCTCGCGCCGCTCGACTGGATCGACGAGCGCACAGCTGCGGTCACCGGGACGAAGTGGTTCCTCTTCCGGAACGTCCCGCGCGACGTCAGCTGGTCGCAGACGCTCGGCTCGGCTGCGCTCACGGCATTCATCGTGCAAGCGCTGACAGGTGGGATCCTCGCCATGTACTACGAGCCGTCGGCGGCGATCGACCCCGTGACCGGCAAGCCGGTGGCCTATTCGACCATCGAGTCGATCACGAGCGACCTGACGCTCGGCTGGCTCGTACGCGGCATGCACCGCTGGGGTGCGAGCGTCTTCATCATCCTGCTCTTCCTGCACATGGGCCGGGTGTTCCTGTTCGGCGCCTACAAGTACCCGCGCGAGCTGACGTGGATCACGGGCGTGCTGATCCTCGCGACCGGGATGCTCATGGGCTTCACCGGCTACCTGCTCCCCTGGGACCAGACCGCCTATTGGGCGTCGGCGGTCGGCATCAACCTGAACGGAACGGCGCCATTCGCGGGGCCGTGGCTCGCGCAGTTCCTCGCGGGCGGCCCGGAGATAGGCACGGAGACGCTGCCGAAGTTCTACGCCATGCACATGCTCCTGATCCCGGGTCTCCTGATCCCGCTGATCGGGATCCACATCTACCTCGTGACCCGCCTCGGCGTCCCGTCACCACCCTGGTCGAGCGAGGCCGCCGGGCGTGAGCGGCCGCCCGCGCAGCCGACTGGCGCGCGTGCGGGACTCGTGCGCGGGAGCGGAGGCGACTGATGGCGCGGGACCTCGGCGAGCTGAACCGCGAGGACTTCGCTCGCTACAAGGACGACGTCAAGAAGGAAGGGAAGCCGTTCTTCCCGCGCGCGATCTTCCACGACACGGTCATGTCTCTCATCGTCGTGAGCGTGATCGTGGCGCTCGCGGCCGTCTGGTACTACTCGGCGGACGGGGTCAAGTCGGGGATCCTCGGACCGTGGTACACGGAGCCGGCCGACCCGGCCACCACGAGCTTCGTCCCGCGGCCCGACTGGTACTTCTACTTCCTCTTCTACCTCCTGCGGATCTTCAAGTGGCCGGAGACGGTGTTCATCGCGACGGTCGGGATCCCGACCATCTGCCTCATCCTCCTCATCGGGCTGCCCTTCTACGACCGGCGCCGCGAGCGCCGGCCGACGCACCGCCCCGTCGCGATGGTCGCCGCGGTCCTCACGATCCTTTCGATGGCCGTCCTGACGTGGAAGGGTGCGACCGCGAAGGAGGCGCTCGGCTCGGAGCTCGTGCTGCTCGTCCCCGAGTGGGCGCAGGAACAGGGCTTCGCCGGGAACGCGGAGGCCGAGAAAGGCGCGACGCTGTTCGCGCAGTCGGGCTGCCTCAACTGCCACACGTACCTCGGTCAGGGAGGTGGCAACCTCGGTGCGCCTGACCTCTCCTCCATAGGTGCGTCGGAGGACGCCGAGTTCTTCGTCCGGTACCTGACGAACCCGGCAGCGTTCGGGAACACGGTGATGGGTTCCTACGCCTACCTCGGGCAGGAGAATCTCAACGCCCTCGGCGCGTTCCTCGCCGCCTCAAAGGGTCCAGGCAACAACGACTGAATTAGCCTGAGTCATTGCGCAAGACGGGAATCGTCGATCGCGCCGATTCCCGTCGCGCGAAGACCCCTGAAGGCGTCCGCTTCGCGGCCGCTGTCGTCGCTTAGGCAAGTAGCCTCCGCCTCGTGAGGGTCTTCCTCGGCGTGACGGGCGCTTCGGGCGCTCCCTACGCGGAACGGCTGCTGCGCGCGCTCGCCGCCGTCGATTGCGAGATCGGGCTCTGCGCGTCGCGCTCGGGGATCGAGGTGCTCGCGACCGAGCTCTACAAGGATCCGTCGCTCGCCCGCGAGGACGTGCTCGAGCGCTTCGTCGGAGGCGCGGCGCCGCAGGTGACGGTCTACGGAGAGAACGACTTCCGTAGCCCGTATGCGAGCGGGTCCGCGCGGGTCGATGCGTACGTCCTCTGCCCCTGCTCGATGGCCACCGTGGGGACGCTCGCCTCGGGGGCCATGCAGAACCTCATCCACCGCGCGGCTTCCGTCGCGCTCAAGGAGCGGCGCACTCTCGTCCTCGTGCCTCGTGAGACACCGCTTTCCTCGATCCATCTGCGCGGCCTCGCGACGCTGAACGAGGCCGGTGCGGTCATCCTCTTCGCGGCGCCGGGCTTCTACCACGGCGCCGAGACGATCGACGATCTCGTCGACTTCGTCGTCGCGCGCTGCCTCGACCAGATCGGCATCGACAACGCGCTCGTGAAGCGCTGGGGCGACACGTGACCTACGAGTCGGGGACCCTGGAGCCGACGGCGGTGCAGGGCATGTTCGATCGCATCGCGCCGGTGTACGACGTCATGAACCGTGTGATGACGGCCGGGCTGGACCAGCGCTGGCGCAAGCTCGCCGTGCGCGAGGTCGTCTGGCCGGGCGATCGCGTGCTCGATGCGTGCTGCGGCACGGGCGACCTGGCGGTCGAGGCCGAGCGCCGCGGCGGACGGGTCGTCGGCCTCGACTTCTCGCCGAAGATGCTCGAGCGCGCGCGCAAGAAGTCCGGCGCCGTCGAATGGATCCAGGGCGACGCGCTCGCGCTCCCGTTCCCGGACGGCGACTTCGACGCGGCCACCGTGGGTTTCGGCGTCCGCAACCTCGCGGATCTCGAGAGCGGCCTCAAGGAGCTGGCGCGGGTGCTTCGGCCCGGCGGGAAGCTCGCGGTGCTGGAGATCACACGTCCGCGGGGCCTCCTCAAGCCGTTCTTCCGGCTCTGGTTCGACGTCCTCGTGCCCCTCGCAGGCCGGGTGCTTCCGGGCGGGAAGGCGTACACGTACCTTCCGGCGAGCGTGCGTCGATTCCCCGGCCCCGACGATCTCTCGGCCCTCTTCGAGAGCGCCGGCTTCGCGGATGTCCACTACAAGCTCGTCGGCGGCGGCGTCGTGGCACTCCACGTGGGGATCAAGCGGTGACGGCCCTCGAGGTCGTCCGCGCTGCGCCGGGCCTCGACGAGTATCTCGCCGAGGTCGAGCTCGAGCTCGAGAGCTCCGTCGCTCGCTACCCGGGTCTCGTCGCCGAGGTGGGGGCAAGCGCCCTCGCCGCGGGCGGGAAGCGACTCCGGCCGGCACTCGCATTCCTGTCGTCGTCGCCGGACGACTCACCCCCGCTCGCCGCCGGCGTCGCCGTCGAGCTCGTGCACATGGCCACGCTGGTGCACGACGACCTCATCGACGGCGCGGCAGTGCGGCGTGGGCGAGCGGCGGCGTGGACGGAGCACGGCGAGGCGGCCGCGAAGGCGGCAGGCGACTACCTGTTCGCCCGGGCGTTCTCCGTCCTCGCGGCGACGGGCGACGTCGGCGGGGTCGCGGTTCTCGCCGACGCGGCGCTCGCGCTCGCGCGCGGCGAGGCCATGCAGCGCCGTCAGCAGCACGATCCCGACATCTCCGTGGACGATTACCTCGAGCGCTGCTCGCTGAAGACCGGGAAGCTCTTCGAGGCCTCGTGCGTGCTGGGGGGTGGGAGCGGCGAGTACGGCCGCCTGCTCGGGATCGCATTCCAGATCGCGGACGACGTCCTCGACTGCAGCGGCGAGACGATCGAGACCGGGAAGGTGCCCGGCACCGACCTTCGCGACGGCACCCCCACCCTGCCGCTCCTCCTCGCGGCCCGCGAGGATCCGGTGGTACGCGCCGCGCTCGCCGGGGGGTCGCGGGCAGGCGCGCTCGTGCGGGTCGCCGCGAGCGGCGCGCTCGATCGATCCCGCGAGCTGGCGCTCCACTACGCTTCGCAGGCCAGATCCTGCCTCGACGGTGCCGCGCGCCGGGACGAGCTCGAGGCGCTGACGCGGGCCGTCGTTGAGAGGAGAAGCTGATCGCCGTTCTGGAGCTCGAGACGCTGGAGCCGATTCGGGAGAAGATCGAGGCCGGAGAGCGGCTCGACTTCGACGACGGGGTCGCGATCCTCGAGTCGGACGACCTGCTCGAGCTCGGCGCACTCGCCGACCTCGCGCGTCGTGTCCGAGGGGGAACGGACGAGGTCTACTTCGTCCAGAACCTCTACGTGAGCCAGACGAACGTCTGCCGCGTGAAGTGCAAGTTCTGCGCGTTCGCGGCGACGAGGAAGCAGGAGCACGCGTACTCGCTCACGACCGAGGAGCTCGTCGCCGACGTTCTCGCCCAGCGCGAGATCACGGGCTTCACAGAGCTCCACATGGTCAACGGCGAGAGCCCGCACGTCGACTTCGACTTCTATCGCGACACGATCGCCGCGCTGCACGAGGCGCTGCCGGACGTGCACCTGAAGTGTTACACCGCCTCGGAGATCCATCACATGACGACACTGTCGGGGCTCACGCACGAGGAGGTCTTGCGCGAGCTGCAGGACGCCGGGCTGGGGTCGCTTCCGGGCGGCGGTGCCGAGGTGTTCGCCGATCGCGTACGACGGCTCGTCGCGCCGGGCAAGGAGTCGGCGGAGATCTGGTTCCACGTGCACGACACGGCGCATCGCCTGGGGATGCCGACGCACTGCACGCTCCTCTACGGCCACGTCGAGACGTACGAGGAGCGGGTCGACCACATCCTTCGTCTCCGCGACCAGCAGGACAGGACGGGCGGGTTCCTCGCATTCATCCCGCTCGCGTTCCATCCCGAGAACACCGTGTTCGAGCGGCGCGGCTGGCGCCACACGACCGGCGCGGACGACCTGAAGATGCTCGCCTTCTCGCGCCTGATGCTCGACAACGTCGAGAACATCAAGGCCTACTGGATCATGATGGGGATGCCCCTCGCGGCCGTCGCGCTGCACTTCGGGGCGAACGACGTCCAGGGCACCGTCGTCCGTGAGCAGATCTTCCATGCCGCGGGCGCGCGCACCGCGACCGAGCAGAAGATCGACGAGCTCGTTCGCTTCGTGCGCGACGCCGGGCGCATCCCCGTCCAGCGCGACACGCTCTACAACGAGCTCCGGCGGTGGTGAGTGAGTCGTGAGGGCGCACCGAGCAAGCAGCCCACGTCGCAGCCTGCCGCGGGCACGCCGATCTGGGTCTGGGTCGTCTACGCGCTCGGGATCCTGGCGGCGGCGATCATCGCCTTCTCGCTCCTCTTCACTCTCGGTGCGCGTCTTCTCTCCAACGACGTTCCCGTCGGCTACGACTTCTCGTGGCCGGCGACCATCCTCTGGGGCGGGCTCGTGCTCGCGGCGCTCGTGACCTACGTCGTACGGAGGAGGCAGCGCCTGTGAGGCTCGGACGGATCAGCTACGCCAACATGGCGCCCGTCTTCTACAAGGTCGAGGCGGACGTCGAAGAGGTCACCGGCGTGCCCACGGAGCTCAACCGGATGCTGCTCGACGGCGAGCTCGACATCGCCCCGATCTCGTCGATCGAGTACGCGCGGAACGCGGATCAGCTTCGGATCCTCCCGCGCCTGTGTGTGTCGTCGGAGGGGGCCGTCGACTCCATCCAGCTCGTCACGCGGATGCAGTTCAACCAGGTGCGGACGGTTGCGGTGACGCCGGAGAGCGCGACGTCGGTCGTGCTCACTCGCATCCTCCTGCCGAAGGCCGAGATCCTGCCGCTCGGGATGGAGGCCGACGCCAAGCTCCTGATCGGCGACGCCGCGCTGCACAGCGCGTACGAGGACCCGACACCACACTTCGACCTCGGTCGGCTATGGCTCGAGAAGACCGGCCTGCCGATGGTGTTCGCCGTCTGGGCCGCCCCGGAGCCGGTCGTCGACGGTCTCGTCGAGCTCGAGCACGCACTGGTCGCGTCCGTCCGTCTTGCCCGCTCGGAGCCCGAGCTTCTCGCACGCAAGGCGAGCGAGCTCTACGGGTACCCGGCCGGGTTCCTCGCCCGTTACTTCGAGAAGCTGCGCTACAGCTTCGGCCCGCGCGAGCGGGCGGGCCTCTACACGTTCCTGGAGATGGCTCGCGACGCGGGCGAGCTCGCTCACGTGCCGGAGCTTCGCTTCGTGCGCGACGAGGTCGTCGCGTGACGATCACGGCCGAGCCGACTCCGGTCGTCGACGAGGTGCTCGAGAAGGCGCTGGGCGGGGAGCGGATCTCCGACGACGAGGCAGTTGCACTCCTTCGTTCCCGCGACCTCGTCGAGATCGGGCGGGTCGCGGGCGAGGTGCGGAACCGGATGACGGATCCCTCGAAGGTCACCTTCATCGTCGACCGGAACGTGAACTACACGAACCTTTGCGTCACGGACTGCGACTTCTGCGCGTTCTACCGTCGCCCGGGTGACACACGCGAGGGGTACCTGCTCCCGAAGCCCGTGATCTACAAGAAGATCGAGGAGACGCTCGCGATCGGCGGGACGGGACTCCTCATGCAGGGGGGGCATCACCCCGACCTCGCGATCGACTACTACGAGGACCTCTTCCGCTCGATCAAGGCTCGCTACAAGATCCATCTCCACGCGCTGTCGCCGCCCGAGATCCAGCACATCGCGCGCAGGTCGAAGCTCACGGTGCCGGAGACGCTGACGCGTCTCCGAGACGCCGGGCTCGACTCGGTTCCGGGCGGAGGGGCCGAGATTCTCGTCGACCGCGTGCGCGCGATCATCGCGCCGAAGAAGACGAAGTCCGAAGAGTGGCTCGACGTCATGCGTCAGGCGCATCGGCTCGGCATGTCGACGACGGCGACGATGATGTACGGCCACGTGGAGACGCTCGAGGAGCGCGTCGAGCACATGCGAAAGGTGCGCGCCCTCCAGGACGAGCTGCGCGGCTTCCGCGCCTTCATCTCGTGGACCTTCCAGCGCGACGGGAACCGGATGGACGACATGGTCTCGGACGATGCGATGCCGACCTCCTTCGACTACCTGCTGACGCAGGCGGTCTCGCGCATCTACCTGGACAACGTTCCGCACATCCAGTCGTCCTGGGTGACGCAGGGCATGAAGGTCGGTCAGGTCGCTCTCGGCTTCGGCGCTGACGACATGGGCTCGGTGATGATCGAGGAGAACGTCGTCTCGGCGGCGGGCACGACACACCGGACGACCACGGACGAGCTCGTCCACCTCATCAAGGCGCTGGGCAAGACCCCGGTGCAGCGGGACACGCTGTACCGAGAGGTCCGCGTGTTCGACTAGCCTCGGACGTGCCTGTTCGGATCCTGTAAGACGCTGCAAAGCGGCCATTTCGGTTCGGATACCCTCGGCGGCCGTGCGCCGCATCGCCCTCGCCACCGCTGCCGTCGCGCTCGTCCCAGCGGCGTCGGTTGCCCCCGCAGGCGCACAGGCGACTCCGCTTTTCCCGGGCGCGACGTACGAGCGGACCGTCGAGTTCACCCCGCACGGCCCCGTCTCGCTCAACGTCGTCCGCGGGCCGAGGCCGGTCGGCCTGTTCCGGCTACGCCCCGTGCTCTCCAACGACTCGATCGTCCTGCGCGAGACGGTCTCCACGATGGAGAGGCGGCTGTCGACGCAGGCGACGTCCGTCGGTGTGAACGGCGACTACTTTGCGCCGAACGACGGACGCCCGAGCGGGATCTTCCTTCGGGACGGCATCCTCGCCACGCCGCCGAACCCTTCGCGCTCGAGCGCGGGCATCACGCTCGACGGGCTCCTCGATGTCCGGCGGGTCAGCTTTCGCGGGACCTGGCGGGGCTCCGGTCAACGGCGGGCGCTGAACTTTCTGAACAAGGCGCCCGGCACGAACGGGATCTCCCTGTTCACGCCCGACTGGGGCCCGGCGACGCCTCGTATCGGCGGCGCGTTCGCGGTCGTCCTCGGCTCGTTTCCGCCCGCGACCCCCAATACCGACCTCGCCGTGCCCGTCGTCAGCGCCGCGTCGGCGACGAGCGTGCGCATCCAGGCGGGCACCGCCGTACTCGTCGCGCGAGGCAATGCCGCCGCGAAGCTCCAGGCCGAGGCGCTTCTCGGTTCGACCGTCACGCTGCGGCTCATCCTGCAGCCGGACTGGTCGGTCGTCTCGGACGCGATCGGAGGCGGTCCCGTCCTCGTCCGCGACGGCGTACCCGTGTACCGGTCGAACGAGGCCTTCACCATCGCCCAGCTCGCCCCGCGCGGTCCACGCACCGCCGTGGGCCAGCGCGCAGACGGCGGGATCCTGCTCGTCACGACGGATGGCCGCCAGCCGGGGTTCTCGGTCGGAATGACGAACTTCGAGCTCGCGCAGGCACTCGTCCGCCTCGGGGCGGTGCGCGGCATGGCGCTCGATGGTGGCGGCTCGTCGACGCTCGCCTTCGAGGGCACCGTGCTGAATTCGCCGTCCGACGGCAAGGAGCGCGCCGTGTCGACGGCTCTGATGCTCCAGTACTTCGGCGTGTACGCCCCGCCGCCGCTCGAGGCCGTCATGTCACCGAACGGCGACGGCGTTGCCGACGAGCAGCGGCTGTCGTACAAGGTCGTGCGTCCGTCGACCGTCACCGCGACGCTCACCGCGCCCGATGGAACCGTCGCCTGGCAGGAGGCCGGCATCGCACGCGAGCCCGGCGCGTACGACGTGGCGTTCCCCCCGGCTTCCGCCTCACCGCCGCCTCCGGAGGGCCAGCCGCCACCGGCGCCGCAGCCCGTGCTCCCGGCAGAGGGCAGGTGGACGCTCACCGTCTCGGCGACCGACGACCAGGGGCTCTCGTCGACGGCGACACGACGCTTCGCCGTCAACTCGACGCTCGGCTCGCTTCGTGTCTCCCCGGCGCGCGTCGTCGTGCGTAACACCGGGGGACGTGTCGACATCCGCTGGTCGCAGGCGCGGGCCGCGCGCGTGAGGGTGACGGTCGAGACGCCCGAGGGCATCGTCGTCAGAACCGTCTCGAACGTCGCGGCCCAACCGGGTGACCAGGCCGTCGCCTGGGACGGGCGTGCCGCGAACCGGAAGCTCGTGGCCGGGGGCCGCTACATCGTGCGTCTCGCCGCCACGAACGAGCTCGGGTCGGTCTCCCTGACTCAGCCCCTGACCGTCAGTCGCGTCAAGGCCTAGCCAGCGTCGTCAGTACTCTCCCCCCGTGCTCGTCGCGTCCGTTCTGACCGAGCTGACCGACGCCGTGACCTCGGCGATCGGTGACTACGGCCTGTACGCCGTCTTCCTGTTGATGCTCGTCGATGCCGTCTTCCCGGCAGCCAGCGAGGTGGTCATGGTGTACGCGGGAGCAGTCGCCTCCGGGGCATTCGCCGACCAGGACGTCGTGCTCTTCGGGACGCAGATCGACCAGGGCTTCACCGCGTACCTGGCGATGGCGCTCGCCGGGACGATCGGCTACACGGTGGGCGCGGTGCTCGGGTGGGCGATCGGTCTGTACGGTGGACGCCCGTATCTCGAGCGTCACGGCCGGTGGCTCCACCTCGACCACCAGAAGCTCGAGCGTGCGGAGCGATGGTTCGAGCGGTGGGAGGACTGGGCGGTCTTCCTCGGCCGCCTGACTCCTGTCATCCGCTCGTTCGTGTCGATTCCCGCGGGCGTCTTCGAGGTGCCGTTCGTCCGCTACACCGTGCTCACGTTCCTCGGCTCGGCGGTCTGGTGCTTCGCCTTCGCCGGTGCGGGCTACGTGGCGGGGTCGAACTGGGAGGACTTCCACCACGCGTTCCGCTATGCCGACTACGTCGTCGCGGCGGCGGTCGTCGTCGGCGCGGCGTGGCTCGGCTGGCGGTATCTGAAGAAGCGGAGGCGGCGCGTCGCCGAGGAGTCTTCGGCCGGCTGAGGAAACTCGGAGCGAAGCTACACTCGCCCGCGTGATCCAGCAGATCCCACTCGTCGACGTCAAGGCGCAGTACGCGCCGCTCATTCCGGAGCTCGAAGACCGGTTCTCTGCCGTCCTCGAGTCGGGACGGTTCATCTTCGGGCCGGAGGTCGAGGCGTTCGAGCACGAGTCCGCCGCGTACCTCGGCGTCCCACATGCGATCGGCGTCGGCAACGGCACTGATGCGCTCGTGCTCGCGCTCGAGGCGCTCGGGATCGGCCGCGGCGACGAGGTGATCTGCCCGTCTTTCACGTTCTACGCGACCGCCGAGGCCATCGCTCGCATCGGCGCGACGCCTGTTTTCGCGGACATCGATCCCGCCACCCTGAACCTCGACCCCGAGGACGTCGCGACGCGGATCACGGAACGAACGAAGGCGATCATGCCCGTCCATCTCTTCGGCCGGCCGGCGCAGCTCGAGGAGCTCACCCCGCTCGGACTGCCTCTCATCGAGGATGCTGCGCAGGCGTTCGGGGCGGACGGAGTCGCGCAGACGGGCATCTGCTCGACGTTCAGCTTCTTTCCGACGAAGAACCTCTTTGCGTTGGGCGACGGCGGGCTCGTCACGAGCTCGGACGACGCCGTCGCCGACCGGGTGCGGATGCTCCGCTTCCACGGCTCGCGTGACAAGCGGACCTTCGAGCTCGTCGGGGTGAACTCGCGTCTCGACGCCGTTCAGGCCGCGATGCTCCGCGTCTTCCTGCCACGTCTCTCCGGATGGAATGCTGCGCGGCGCGAAGCCGCAGCCACGTATGCGGAGCTCGGGCTCGGGGAGTTCGTGGAGCTCCCGGCCGACGAGCCAGGGCACGTCTACCACATGTACGTCGTTCGCTCGTCGCGTCGTGACGAGATCGCGGAGGCGCTCACGGCAGCAGGCATCGCCTGCGCGTCCTACTACGTCACGCCGACCCATCTGCAGCCCGCGATGGGCTACCTCGGCGTGCGCGACGGGTCGCTCCCGGAGACCGAGCGCGCGGCCGCGGAGAACCTCGCTCTTCCGATGTGGGGAGGCATCGACCGGGAGCAGCAGGAGCGCGTGGTCGACGCGGTCCGGTCGGTCGCCGGCGTCCCCGCCTAGCGATGCGCTCGCCTCTCAACCGACACCGGCTCTGGCAGGTCGCGGTCGACGCGGCGTTGATCGCCGCCGCGTGGGTGCTCTCGTGGTACGTCCGCTTCGACGCCGATTGGCCGAGGTACTACGACCGCTACCTCGAGTGGGACGTCGTGGCACTCGTCGTCGGGATCATGCTTCCCGTCTTCATCGCCTTCGGCTTCTACAACCGCTGGTGGCGATACGTGTCGACGCAGGACATGTGGGGCGTCCTCCGCGGTGTCGTCGTTGCCGCCGTGGCCGCGTTCCTCGTCTTCGCGGCGCTCGACTTCCATCCGGCGAAGGTCCCGCGCGGCATCTGGGTCATCGACATCCTCCTGCTGCTCGCCTTCGCCATGGGCGTTCGCCTGCTCGCCCGGACGCTGATCGAGCGGCCGTCGGCCGGCGCGATCGTTGCGCGCGGGAAGGAGGTGCTGATCGTGGGCGCCGGCGACGCCGCGCAGCTGATCCTCCGCGAGATGCTGCGCAACCCCTCGCTCGGCTACACGCCGATCGGGCTCGTGGACGACGACCCGCGCAAGAAGAACCTCCGGCTCCACGGGATACGCGTAGTGGGCACGACCCAGGAGCTTCCATCGCTGCTGCGGGAGCGGCGACCCGACGAGCTGCTCATCGCGATCCCCTCCGCCTCCGGCGACGTGCGCGAGCGGATCGTGGGCGCCGCCCGTGCGGCGCGGGTGCCAGTGAACACCCTGCCGGCGCTCCACGAGCTGATTGCCGGCGACTTCAACCTCACCGGCCAGATCCGACCGGTCGAGGTCGAGGACCTCCTCGGCCGTGAGCCCGTCGAGGTCGACCTGCCGTCGATCGCGGGCTACCTCACCGACGAGATCGTGCTCGTCACGGGCGCCGGCGGATCGATCGGGTCGGAGCTGTGCCGTCAGATCGCCCGCATGGGTCCGACGCGCCTCGTGCTCGTCGACAACGGGGAGCCGAACCTCTTCGAGATCGAGCGCGAGCTCGTGGACGAGCGCGAGTTCCACGCGACCGCGGCCGTCCTGGCCGACGCGGGCAACGCGACCAAGATGCGGCAGGTCTTCGAGAAGTACCGGCCCGCCGTCGTCTTCCATGCCGCTGCGTACAAGCACGTCCCGCTCATGGAGGCGAACCCGCTCGAGGC
>Ga0070685_10001338_pt1 | contig 12947 bp, 14 predicted proteins | sample KBSS13LmetaG_FD_65651 | JGI IMG/M metagenome (GOLD analysis project Ga0070685, IMG submission 65651) | Switchgrass rhizosphere microbial communities from Kellogg Biological Station, Michigan, USA - KBS S1-3L metaG | ecosystem: Host-associated > Plants > Roots > Rhizosphere ...
GATACGGATAACTCTTACGTGGTTGCCGCGTTCTCTGTAGGAGTGAGGGGAGCGACGATTTGGAATGGCTGATGCACCTACGCCTTCTCAGGCTAACCCAGTCAAAGTTAAGTTACCGCCGAGAGCTACGACTAAGACAGGAAAGGTTGCAGCTCGCATTAAGCCGAAAGCGGCAAAGAGAGTTCGAGTTGCACCAGCCGCCCCGAAGGTAACTATTCATTGGGCAATGGTGGATAGGCTCTGGCGATTCAAAGAAACGCCCGGAGGTAAAGAGGCTTTACGCAAAGCGCGTGACGTCCAGGCTGCTGCTAAGCGCAATGCAAAAGTTAGCGCAACGGGAAGTCATGGCAGGAAGCCAGGATATATGCGTTCCCGAATCGGCCTATACATTGGGCAAGACGAAGGGTCTATGTATGTGGACGTTGTCACGCGCGCCAAAGACAAGCACGGTAATTACTATGGCCGTATTCGCAACCAGCGTGACCGGTACCTGAACCGTGGTTTAGATCAATCGAGAGAGTAGGAACCACTAGTGTCAACTGTGTTCGGTGACGCGCGGGAGTGGCAGCGTCGACAGGTTGAGGAATACAGCCAGTATGTAGCCGCATACGAGATTCGTAACGCAACTGGCGTTGTGATCTACGGTGCTGGTTACCCGATTCCGGCCGACAATGTGGAGTCTGACGGAAGCGTCATTCTTCTGCGCCACGCGTGCCCGGGTAAGGACCCGGTTACGGGCGAGCTTTGCACCATTCCACACAACGAGGTTCTAGAGCGGACTGACAAGGATGCGGCTAAGCGTGTCGCTACCAAGTCTGAGGCTAAGAAGGAAGCAGGTAAGTAAATGCCGACTACAGCCGTTCCGCAGATCCTTTCAGACCCCGGATTCCTTTTCTATGCGCCGCCTGGTTCAGCCTTTCCGACCAACACGGTTGTCGGTTCCAAATTCACGGACGCGTGGCCGGTCGCGTGGATTTCCGCAGGCGCCACCGAAGATGGTTCTTCGTTCAAGTACGAAGTGAACATTGAGCCTGTCAAGGTCGCGGAATTCTTCGACGCAATTAAGTACTCGACCACTGAGCGTTCCGGTTCCCTCGCCTTCAATATGGCTTCGTGGGAATTGGCAAAGATCAAGTTCGCTCTGAACGGCGGAACGCTTACCGTCGTTTCGGGTACGACCACCACTCAGCTTAACTCGTACACTCCGCCGGTTCCTGGCACTGAGTCGCGAACGATGCTTGGTTGGGAGTCGACTGACGGCACCGTTCGTATCGTTATTCCTCAGGCGATCAACGGCGGAACGATGCAGTTCGACAACAAGAAGGCGCCCGCGTTCGCAGCTATCGCCACGGAATTCTCTTTCGAGATTCCTTCGTCCGGATTCCCGTTCACCCTTTACACGGCAGGGACCGCGCGCGCATGAGGATTGCTGATTTCGGTGAGGGTGTTCACGACATCACCACGATTGATTCATTCGGTTGGTACGGCGAAGACATCCGGACTAACCCGAACTTCACGCCTCTCGACTTTATCGACATGGCAGAAGAAGTTCAGGAACAGCAGACGAATGCTAAGCCAGGCGAAGTTTCGTTCGCACAGGTGACGTTGATTAAGCGTCAGTTGCGAATGATCATTCACCCCGGCGATTTCGATACCTTCTGGCGTCTAGCCAAAGAGAAGAGGGTTACCCCCGAAGCTCTTATGGACGTTATGCAGAAGGTAGTGGAGTACATTGCGGCACGCCCTACGGTGCCGCAATCCGACTCGTCGGGTGGGCGGCCCGTAACTACGACTACTTCCGCATCCATGCCGGACGAGCCGGTTTCTCCGTTGACTGCCTTAGACGTGAAGGTGGCGGAACGGGAGATGCAGGGACGGCCGGACTTACGTTTGGCTCTGCTCAACCGGCGCACCGAACTGAGCGCGCAGGCAGGATAAGTGAGATATGCGATTTAGCGTATGAGCTAATCATTGAGGAGGAAATCAAGCCAATGGTTATCTCTGCGCAAATCGCATTCTCAATGAGCCAGCATGGCCCGGACGAGACGCTGCCTACTTTCGAGGAAGCGCGCACCCGGTTTGACGATTGGCTAAATGATACCGCTCTAAAGAACATGTCCACTGAGGAATATGAGCGGCGTGTTGTTTGGGGATTGAGTCTCAATGGCTAGGGAAATTGCGGATGCCGCAGTACGCATTCGACCGGAATTTGATGATTCGAATTTAAGGTCTGGTGCAGCAAAAGCCGGCAAAGACGCGGGAGACGCGGCAGGAGACAGTTTCGCCGCGTCTTTCGCTTCTAAGGCTCAGGCCGGTTTCTCTATCTTCTCTAAGTCAAACAGTATTGCTACTGCCGCTGTAACCGGCCTAGGGGTTGCCTCAGTCGGAGCGTTCGGCTTGGTTGGTGGCGCTGCCGCTGCTGCCGGTTTAGCCATCGCTAGCGTTGGCCTCAAGGCAATCCTCGCGGGCGAGCAGATGCAAAAGAAGTGGGAAGAGTTCGGCCAAGGTTTGCAAAAGCAGATGGCCGATATTGCTAAGCCATTACAGCCTGTTCTGAATACCTTTATGTCAACGGTTCAAACTACGTTGACGAAGCTTGCCCCTTACTTTCAGCAGGCGTTCTCGGCTCTGGCTCCCGCACTACAGGCGTCAATCGGCATCATCGGCAAGACGCTCCAAGAACTAGGTCCCGTCTTTGCTCAGATAGGCAAAGCGGCAGCGCCATTTATTCAGGCTTTGGCAACAGGATTAGGTGCCGCACTAAAGGCCATCCTTCCCGCGCTAGCTCAACTCTTTACCAACCTGACTCCTCTAGCGAATATCTTTGCCAGCCTAGTTGGGTCAGTCGGTTCTTTGCTTTTGCCGCTTGTCGATTTGCTCGGAGTAATGGCCCAAATCGGCGGACCAATCGTTGAAACGGTTGTGTCACTTCTAGCTAATTTGCTAAGCGGTGTTGCCGGAACTCTGGCTACTGCTCTTAAGTCTTTAGTACCGCTGTTCCCGCCGATTATCAATTCGGTGAGCAAGCTTATTTCCGGCGGACTCGATGTGCTTATGCAGATCATCCCGCCATTGGCAAATGCGTTCATCACTGTCTATAAAGCGATTCAGCCACTGATCCCGCTTTTTCTGCAATTAGCAGTTGACATCATCACGACGCTAGTTCAGCAGTTCACGCCGCTAGTGCCGATTGTCGCCGAATTCGCAAAGACCCTGGCCGGTACTCTGCTTGAGACTTTGCGCAATTTGATGCCTGCGTTCAGTGCAATCCTAGATGCGGTAATCCAACTTCTGCCAGCGTTCATTCCTCTTATCGGCGCGATTTTAGAGATGGCAACAGCGCTGCTTCCTCTGGTACCAGCGTTCGCTCAGTTGGCATCTACCTTGATTCAGGCTTTGCTGCCAGTCCTCATTCCCATCATTGAGGGAGTCGCTTCATTTGCGACCCAGCTAATTGACTTCCTGGTTCCTGCGGTAGAAACGATCGTTAATTGGATTGCCGGTCCTTTAGTTAATGCGCTAAGTGTTGGCATTGATTGGCTAGGCCGCATTCTTACCCCGATTGGGGAAATAGCCGGCTGGTTGCTAGACCGACTGGTTCCGGCATTCGAGACTGCTTTTAACTTCATTATGGATGTCGCTCAGAATTTGTGGGACTTCCTGAAAGGCGTATTCGAAGGCGTCCGCAATACCATTGATACGGTCTTCATTCCCGCGTTCGAGATGGCGCGCGATATGGTGAGCGCTGTATTCGATGCGATAAAAACGGCAGTGTCGGTTGCTTGGGAAGCAATCAAAGTTATCTTCAATATTTGGATTGCCTTCATGGATATCACATGGGGCAATGCATTCCGTGCTGCGCAGAAATTGATCGAAACTGTTTGGGACTCAATTCGAGACGCGATTCAGCGAACTTGGAATTTCGTTCAGAACAATATCCTTCAACCGGCGATTAGCTTCGTAACAAATACGTTCGGTCCTACGTGGAATCGCCTGCGTGACCTAATCGCTGAGGCGTGGCAGAACGTACAGAATAAGCTAGAGGCAGGATGGAACTGGATTCGCGATAACGTCTTTGAGAAGATTTCGACGTTCATCACGCAGACTATTCCGAATGCATTCAAGACTGGCGTTGACGCGATCGGCCGGTTCTGGGACGACTTGCGCGAGAAGGCAGCCGCGCCGGTTAGGTTCGTTGTCAACACCGTTGTGAACAAAGGCATTATCGATACGGTCAATAAGGTAACCGCCGCGTTAGGTCACTCTACCAATATTCCCCAGGTTCCCGGCTTTGCGCATGGTGGTTTACTCGGCGGCCGGGGCGGTGGCGCCACGCGCGGAGACAACACCTTAGCCAACATGCAAATCGGCGAATACGTAATGCCGGTTGACATGACCCGCCGGTACTTCGGGTTGCTCGAATACATGCGCCTAGGCAAGCTTCCCGGAATGGGATTCGGCGACGGGAACATGACGCGTAACCGTCACAGCCGCACCAACGGATACGAGGATGGCGGCATCATCGGTTCGGTTACCGGATTCGTCGGTGACCTAATCGACATGATGACCGATCCATTAGGGACGATCAAGAAAGCCGTCAACCTTGACGGAATTGTAGGCAACTTCGGTAACTCGCCTTTCGTCTCTTCGCTGATCGGTATCCCAGAGAAGATTTTCGAGGCTGTCAAGGCGTGGCTTGATGAACACATCACGTCGCTTCTCGGCGGTGGCGCTCCGATGCTGGGCGGACCAGGCGGAAACAGCCTGGCAGCCATTCTTGCGGTTGCCCGTAGGTTCAACCCGTCCGCTGCGATTTCGTCTGGCTACCGGCCCGGTGACCCCGGTTGGCACGGTACGGGATTAGCGGCCGACTTGATCGGCGGTGGCGCGGGTGGAATGGCTGCCATTGCCGCCGGTTTCTACTCAATCTCGAACCGCCTGCTTGAGGAGATTCACAGCGGTGGCGGCGGGTTCTTCGTCAAGAACGGCGTCCGCGTACCAGCTTCGTATTACGCCTCTGAAATTGCGGGTCACTACGACCATGTTCACATCGCAGCGAACGCGAATGCGTTGGGTTTCGCCGGTGGCGGCACCATTCCGGAGGAAGTGTTCGGTGTCGGCAGGTCCGGCCGCCGGTACCGGTTCGGCGAGAATGGCACCGAAACCGTTATTCCGAGCAATGGCTTCAACGTGAGTTACACGTTCAACGTGAATGGCGACATTAGCGAGAAGACAGCAGAGGGCATTAAGAAGCACGTTAACGAGAACTTCAAAGACCTGTTGGTTCAGTTGCAGACGGGTAGGCGCAAGTAATGGCAGGCTTAACGATTCGACCCGGTTCGGATTACGTGGTTGGTTCGGTGTCATTCAACGGCGGACCGTCTACGGGTTGGCAATGCGTTAACGATGCGGTAGTCAACGATTCGACGTACATCACTGCTTCCTCTGGTGTTGGTTGGCCACGCGCGTACTTGCGCATGAAGCCGGTAACCGGCGGAATGGGAGCGATCAGCTCTACCGCTCGAATCCTCCGAGTTAGGCTTAACGCGCGCATTCGAGCGAACTCGGCAACCACCACGGTAAGCACTCTCAAGCTCGCCATGACGTACCCAAAGAAGGGTTCGTACGACGGTTGGGAACAGCACCAAGCAAACGACTCTGTGACCTACTCGACGCGTTTCGGTACGTGGCGAAACCAGCCGCCTTACGGTCTGGGTACTGAGTGGACGAAAGACGCCATTGAGGCTTGCGCTATCGAGGCGTTGTTTCAGCCAGCCGCGTTCACGAACGTAAACCTCCGCCTTTCCGAGCTATACCTCGACGTTGAATATCGCGACCCGGCGACGGTGAGCAATGTCCAAATCAGTAACCCGTCCCTGACGACTGAACCAACGGTCACGTGGACGTATACGCCGAACTCCGACGGTGACCCGCAGACTGCGTATCGGGTGAAGGTTTTCAATGCGCAGCAGTACACGACATGGGGATTCAATCCGGCGACCTGGACCCCTGTTTGGGATTCAGGCGTTGTCACCTCTAACGCGCGCGAGGTTATCGCTTCTAAGCGCCTAGAGAATGGACAGACGTACGCCGCTTATGTGCAAGTAGCCTCTGACTTCGGTGGCCAAAAGTGGTGGACAGGGTTCGTTAATTCGTTCCCGCAGACAATCATTCTGACGCCACTTCCTCAGCCCTCGATGATTGGGTTAACGTCTGACGCCGTTGGCTTTAGGCAGCGAATCGACGTTCAATCAAACTTGAACCTCCTATCGGCTCAGTCCGGCGACTTTAATAACGCGTTCCTCGGGGTCGGAGAATGGTCCGGTTTCTTTGGTGGCGCAACTGTCACAAGGGTGACGACTCCTACCGCAGAGGGAGCAGGCGCACTCCAAGCGACTAAAGCCGGCGGAGCAGGCAATATGGATCTATTGACCAACGGAAGCAATTTAGGTTTCGGGGTCAAGGCCGGTCAGATTTACACCGCTCTTGCATCCGTTCGAAGTGCGGTTACTTCTAGGTCTGCGCAGGTTGCTATCGGCTGGTACGACCGTGCCGGTAATTCGATCAGCGTCACGGCCGGGTCAACTGTCGTAACTTCTACGTCTTCATGGATTCAAGCGAGCTACACGGGCACTGCACCAGCAGGCGCGGTTTACGGGAATGTGTGGGTTACGTTCCTGTCTTGCGCGAACGGCGAGGTTCATTACGTCGACAAGGCTCATTGCGGAACCGGGGTCAGTATCGGGTCCGGCACGATTGCGGGCACCTCTGGCACCTCACGGCCATTCGTAGCGGGTACCTACGATTCTGGGTATTGGAGTAACCCTTCAAAGGTTTTCACTTGTGTGGGCATTCCAGCGGGATCGTTGCTTGTTGCATGTACCGCGTCCGGACGGAGTGCTTCGGTCACGACGAACGTAGTAACCTCGACGGGTGGCCTCACGTGGACGAACCGACGCGAAAACGGAACCGCAAATACTGGTGACGTTTCCGTCTCTACCGCTTACTTTGCGGCAGGCGGAACTATTGACATTACAGTTACAGGGAACGCTGGAAACGCTAGAACGCTTGTTTATGCAGTCACCGGACACGATGAATCCACATACGGCGGTGCGCATAACATGGCCACTGCCACCTCAGGCAGCGCTAGTGTCTCACTTACTACCACCCGAGAAAACTCACTTGTTATCACCGTTGTTGGAGATTACAACGAAGTAAACGGCAACGTCCGATCCCACAAAAAGCCTGGCGTTGACTTCAAGGAAGACTTCTATGGGGACTTCGGAGAATCCGTCGTCTACTTCTCGCACCAACATATCTCTACAGCAGGCGCTAATACGTTTGGGCTCAATGCGCCATCCGGACAGGCATATGGGATCGTGGCGATTGAAGTACGGGGCGCTAGTTTCAACACGACGCAAACCGTTTACACGGGGTGGTCGAAGGGTGGATGGATCGGCAGTGTTTCCACCGTTATTGAGCGAGCACTGGTATCTACTGGTGCCAGAAATAACGCACATCCCAATCTTTGGTCCGGCGGTGACTGGTATAAGAACACGGATGGTTTCTACCTACCCGAAGGCCAGCTTGAATCGAAGCTCTCGTACGATTTGACGACTACGTACGACGGACAGGGTTGCATCCGTTGGGACGTGAACAACTGGGGCTCCGTCCTTTACATGGGATGGCCAGACGGTCCTAGGTGGATCTCAGAGCCCCAGGAACCATTACTCGGCATCGAGGGCAAGACGTACACGTTCAGTCTGTACGCGAAAGCTGATGCGTCATTCGACACGGAGTTAGTGCTCCAAGCGATGGAGCAGTTCGGCGGGAACGTCGGCTCGCCAGTCACTTCCGGAAACATCACGCTGTCAACGTCATGGCAGAAGTTTAACGTCACGTTCACCATGCCCAACGCCTGCTTGTTCGTGAGAGCTCAGCTCAACAATCGGAGTTCGGCGACAGAGCGACGAGTTTGGGTAGATGGCATTCAGTGGTGCGAAGGTACGACTACCGATACGCTCCCTGGCTTTGGTGAGGGAATCGCGGTTGACTGGGAACCGATTCGGGATGCAGGCCTAGGCGAGAACCTGATCACGGATACGCAGAACGCGTTGATCGGATCGGTTTGGGACACCGAAGCTAAGCCAGGAATGGGTTACATCTATCGGGCGTACAACTATCTACCGGCGACAGAAACCGTCCCTGCCCTTTCCTCTCCGGTGACGTTTTACGCAACGGGCAAACTCAACCCACCCGGCAGAGGCGTTTGGATTCTTCGTGATCCCAACGACAACTCGCTCTCTTTGCGTCTGCACGTAATCGGTATGTCGGAGAATATGCACGAGGAATCCGGCACCTTCTACCCACTACGGCCGACCACATGGGATCAGTTAGGACAACGTGCAGTTACGATCACGGACTTCGTTGGCGGCTTTGACGGAAGTCTTAAAGTCATATGCGATTCCGAAGCGGAGTGGAGGATTCTACGCCAATTACTTTCGCGTCCACGGCCGATGTATCTTATCTTCCCGGAACACGGCGCGCGTTACATCCGAATCACCTCGCGCGGGTGGGACCGGCAAAGCGCGCGCACCGATCAGTCTTCGTCGGATTCGGTGTGGCGTAGGGAAATCACGCTTGACTTCCTTGAAAGCGACGCTCCGTAATGTGGCCAATCTCTGAGCGATTCGCGGAGTCTCTTGGCAAGGATCACTTCGTTGTGGTCAAAGCCGAGATTCTGGAAAACGAAGTAGTTCTAGCCGAACTAGCGACAGACGGGAACCTTTGTGATGGCAGTGTTAAGTGTGATCGCTCTGCAATCCAACGCACTGCGGACGTCACATTGGTGGACAGAGACGGCACCCTTACGCCACGCGACATTGGTGACTTGCTCGTTCCGGCCGGTAGGCAAATTCGGCTATGGCGAGGAATCATGTTCAACGATCGATTGCCGGGAGGTGTCGCCGATACCGAATATGTACCTATTGGGACGTTCCGCTTTACAGAGGTAGATGTTCAGTACCCATCAATTCGTTTGGGTAAGTGCTTCGATCGCGCATGGATTGTGTCCGGCGAAAAGCTGCCGTTCAACGTAGCTGTCAATCAGAACACGAATATCGTTGACACGGTTACGCAATTGGTTCAGACGGCTTACCCGGGCGTGCCGATGAACTTTCCGATCACCAACGAGAGCACGAACGGAATGGTGTTCGATGTCGAATCCGACCCATGGGAAGCCTGTCAGACTCTCTTTTCAAACATTGGGCTCCGTCTCTTCTTTGATCCGATGGGAGTACTTACCGCCAGACCCGAACCTTCGGAATCGGACCCTCAGGTTTGGTCTTATGACGACACGGATAGCAACAACCTTGGCTTACCGCAGGTTGGCAGAACGTGGACTGGGGACGGATATAACGGCGTAACCGTAGTCGCTGAGAACTCCGACTTAGCCGCACCTATTCGCGCTGCCGCTTACGACACCGATCCGGGTAGCCCTACGCAATGGGGTGGACCTTACGGAAAGCGCATGGCTCCGTTCATCCGTGACGAAACCATCGCCAGTCAAGCACAGGCGCAGTTGCGCGCGAACAAGGAACTGCAAGCGAACCTAGGCTTTCTGCAAGCCATCTCGATTCCAGCCCTAGTGAATCCGGCGCTAGAAATCTCCGATGTGGTACGAGTCGCCTACAACAGGACAGACGCCGGCGATCTACCCATCATTCGCGAATCGTCCAATATCCTCGACAGCTTCGAGGTGCCTCTAAGGGCTAATCAGACGCAGAACCTAGGTACGCGCGCACGAAGGATCATCTTTAATGTCTAGCCCAATTACCGAAGTAGCGAATCAACTTAACAGTCCGAGCAACAACGAGAATTTGCCGTACGTTCAGATGCGTTTCGGGTTAGTCACCGCGATCAACGCGCCGGATAATACGTGCACGATTCAGCTATCCGGTGACACGTCGCTTAACATCTCTGGCGTTAAGGCTCTTAACACTTTCCAGCCTGCGGTTAACGACAATGTCTGCTGCCTGAAACAGGGGACCGATGTCGTCGTCATTGGTAAATTCCAAAGTGGAACCTTCAATGCGTTTGCTCAGGCGCAGAACTTCGTCACAGCGAATAACGTACTTACGACGGCGGGTGTTTTCTTTGATCTATCAAGTACACCGAACTCCGTCAGTATCACGAAGAGATACGCGACCAGCAACCTATTCGTAAACCTGTCAATCACCGGTTGGGCAGATGTAATCAGCGGCGGCATGATCGCGGCGGTTCAGATCTTCTCTACTGATTACATCTGTGGCAGCGTCACTATGGACAGACTTGTCGATTCGGGCGGAAACACAGATCTTCGTTCGGCGAGGCTCACAGCTTCCGGGTCAACCGTTATCTCCGGTCTAGGCGCTGGTGCCATTACCGCTAAGATCCGCATCAAGAACAACGTCGCCGGGTCGAACCTCCATGTTGACACAGGCGACTATTACTCCCTAACGATCCAAGAGGTTTTGTAAATGACTGAACATGCCGGGCGTGTATTCGATCGGGTTCCTAGGTGGGACCCGCGAAACATGGGCTTCCTCATGTCTCAGGAACAGCAGCCCGAAAGTGTCGTTCTTTACGAGAAGCGCCGGTCGCGACACTGGACGATTAAAGACGTGTTGGACCAAGGTTCAGAAGGAGCGTGCGTCGGCTTTGGGAGCGCCCACTACTGTCAGGCCACGCCGCTGTCTCAGCCACACTCTGACGCGCGTTTAGCGGTCGACACGTACAAGAGAGCGCAACAGCTAGACGAGTGGCCCGGAGAGGCTTACAGCGGTACTAGCGTGCTCGCCGGTATGAAGGCTTTGAAGGAAGCCAAGCGGATTAGCGGATACCTGTGGTTGCAGACCACGGACGAAATCGCTAAGGCCATCGGCTATATCGCGCCGGTTGTTGTGGGACTCGAATGGCGCCGGGCGATGATGCAAACCGATAGCCGTGGATTCGTGCACGCGGACGGTTCTGCGGTTGGTGGGCACTGTGTCTGCATCGTCGGCTACTCGGACAAGACGAAGACTTTCACGTTTGTGAACTCTTGGGGCGAGGACTGGGGTTCCGCCGGTTACGCGAACATCAGCGAACATGACTTAGGCCTACTACTCGCCAACCAGGGAGAGGCAGTAATCCCGCGCAAGGTACGGGTCAGAACGTAATGGGATTCCTCTCGGAACTTGGGATAACCGGCCAGGATCTCAGCCTAGGCGCGATCGTTGCTTTGGTCATCCTTGCGGTGATCTTTGGTCAGTTGATTCCGAAGAGGACTCACGAACGTGAAATCTCATTACTTAAGGAAGCCCTTGACGTAACGCGGGCGAGCAATGTGCAGCTCTTAGACCAGCAAGCCAAGTTTGCGGAACTTACGCTCGCCGCTTATAAGACAGTCCCACGTGAGGATTGATCCAATGTGGTTCATTCGGAAAAGGCGGCGTGAAGCGGAGGAAGAACTAATGAAGGCTCGTAGAGAGGCGGAGGTAGTAGAGCAGAGGAAAAAGGAGATTGAGCGATTGGGGCGTGCTGTTACGGGGCGGAACGACATTCTTATAGAGGACTTAGAAGATGCCTTCCGACGTAGGGGGGAGCATGGTTAACAACCTAATCATTGCAGCCCTGATCATTTCACTAGTGGGGATGCTTACCTTCCTCGCTATTTTCTTGCGTTACTCGAATTGGCATCACTCGCCGCTAGGTCGGCACATGGTGTACTTCGCAGCCGCGTTTAGCATGGCGTTATTCACTAACCTTTTACGTGTTGTCATCGATTCGCCGGCTATCGACTTCGTTCGAGTGGTATCGCTTTTCTTGCTTGCCGGGGTTACTTGGCAAAGGGTTTACATTGCAGTGAAGTCTTTGAGGAGTACCCGTGCCAAGTAAAGAGTTCAACGGGACGGTAGTAGGGAAGAACCCGAAGTCATACTCACGGGGCCGTCCCTACGGCGACTGCATTTGGATCGTTATCCACACAACCGAAGGTTCCGAGCATGCACGTTCGGCTGAGGACGGCAACGCTTACGACGCGCGACGGACGGACGGCACAAGTACACACGTATTTGTCGACACGGACACCGTGGTTCAGGAAGTCAATTCTGGGGACCGTGCGCACGCTGCTTTGGCCGTTGGTAACAATCGTGGATATCAAATAGAGTTTTGTGGACGCGCCGCGCAATCAGCCTCGCAATGGTCCGACGCGTCATCTTCCGCCGAACTCCTGCTAGCCGCGCAGCATTGCGCACGCGTCGCAATCAAGCTAGGAATCCCAGTTCGCTGGCTTACCAAGGAACAGGTACTAGCGCGCGAAAAGGGTTTCGTGACGCATAAGAACATCACGGATTGGGTTGCCGGTACTCACACCGACCCAGGAACCAACTTCCCGTTCGGCGCGTTCTCCACGATGGTTCGGCGATACGTGCGCGAATACACAACCATCAAACCGCCGGAAGTAAAGCCGACTCCACAACCCGACCTGACAGGGAGCACGATGAAACTCTTCATGGTCAAAGACCAGCCCGCAAAGGGCAAGGAAGCTCGCTATAAGACGGACGGCTTAAAGGCGTGGCACATCCGCACGATGAACGAAGTGCGCGACCTTGAGAAGCTGTTTGGCGCAACGGTCACTCTGAGCGCGTGGCCGGAATCCGTCTCGATGGACACTGACGGCGGATTGCGCGCGATGAACGGCGACTCGCCGATTGAAATTGACGACACGCAGTACGACTCAGAAGAACTCCGAGATGGGGAGCATAATCCGAATGCTTAAGAACCCTGCTTTGAAGACGCTATGGAATATTGCCGTAGCCGTCGCTGTTGCGGTACCGACACTGATTGACGGCTCTGGCCTTCATGGCGTTGGCGAATGGTGCATCTTCATCGCGGCTATCGCAAACGCTGCGTTGGTGTGGGCTGTC
>Ga0070685_10001339_pt1 | contig 12940 bp, 10 predicted proteins | sample KBSS13LmetaG_FD_65651 | JGI IMG/M metagenome (GOLD analysis project Ga0070685, IMG submission 65651) | Switchgrass rhizosphere microbial communities from Kellogg Biological Station, Michigan, USA - KBS S1-3L metaG | ecosystem: Host-associated > Plants > Roots > Rhizosphere ...
TTGAATCACCTCCACTTCAAACGTTTAACCTTATTAATATACTTGCGGCTAAACTTCTTTGTATATAAATGCGATGAGTTATCATGTATCGTATTCATTAACTCGAGAGCCTGGTCATAATCATTGTTCTTTAAATAAGCCAGTGCGAGGTAATACTCAGTCGCATCTTTCAGCGCAGAATTTTTATCATTTTTCACATCAGCAATTACGACCTGGAAATTACTAATAGCCCTGGAAGGATCATTTGTTTCCAAAAAAGACATAGCGGTCAGGAAAATATCTTTTACTGATAAAACGGAATTGGCATTCAGCTTTATTACTTCGGGATATTTTTTTTCCCTGTACGCTTTCTCAATTTTTGACCCAGTACTATCATCTTCGCCACGAGTGATTGTCAATTCATAAGTGGAATAATTCTCTGCAAAAAGCCTGTCAGAAGACAGCCGGTAAAAATTATACCCTACAATGCAAACAATGATCAGCAACACACTGGCAGCTACTGTAACACTGTAGCGGACGATCCTTCTCATCTTATTCATCCTATTCGAAGTTACTTCGCTGCCATTATCCATGCTTTATTCTTTTATTTGTAACCGAAGAAACTAAATTCGTAATCTTGAATATTAATTTTATTTAACCGGTCACGAATTTAATTATTATTGTACCAGCGACAGCGCCTTGATTGATCGTCCCTTGCGACGCTCCGTTCAAATTCCTGTAATACTATTAAACAAATTATGAACTACTTTGAAATATTTGGTATCCCTGTTCAGTTGAAAGTCGACAAAACCGAGTTACCAAAAAAATTTTTTGAGCTCAGCAGAAAATTTCATCCTGATTTTTATGCCAATACTACCCCATCAGAACAAAATAAGGCGTTGGAAATAACGGCCAATCTGAATAAGGCATTCAAAACTTTTCAAAACCCCGATGAAACTATAAAATATGTCTTACAGTTAAAAGAGTTGCTTCAAGAAGAGGAAAAGTATCAATTACCTCCCGATTTTTTGATGGAAGTGTTAGAAATAAACGAAAAATTAATGGATGCCGAAGATGATCCTGAATTAAAACTAAGTTTGCAATCAGCGATCAACAATTTGCAATCAGATATTTATGGGCCTGTTAAAGAAACTGTGGAGCATTATCAGGACGGTGTTACTACCGAAGAAGAACTGCTGCAAGTAAAAGAATATTATTACAAGAAAAAATATCTCCATCGCATTCAACAGCAATTAAACGGGATGTCGTAATATTGCAGCCCCTTAGCCCGGGTGGCGGAATTGGTAGACGCAGCAGACTCAAAATCTGCCGTTCGCAAGGATGTGCTGGTTCGATTCCAGTCTCGGGCACAAAAACTAGATCTAAGGCAATTCTTTTCAGAATTGCCTTTTTCATCTTCACGCAAGATCTTTACCAGTTTCTTTTACAATTTCATTTTTGGAGAAGAGCCTCTTGGCCAGTTTTTAAATTCAGCAATTTCAGCTCTTGTTTAGGCATAAACGATATTGTGCTCCAATAAGAAAATAGAAATTAATAAAAACAGAGATTTTACACTACTATTCTTTATACTAAGTTCATTTAAGAGTTAAACCATTTTTTGATCATTCGGCTACTCTCACTTTAATCACTATCTTTTTTACGGATTTATTTCCGCCAGGCGTGATATTTGGACGATGTGCATCAGTTGGAAAGAAAATAAAAAACGTACCTGGCGTTCCCACATAAAATTTTCCTTCCGCTGAATAGTTCGCAACATCCTTTTTCTCATCGTACTCTTTGATCACAATTGCTTTTCTTACCGGCCACACTCCCATCTTTTCATCACCTGTTATGATACATTGAAGATCTATATATTTTCTGTGCGATTCCCAACTTGTTTTCTCAAAATCTTTTGAGGGATCTTCGGTGACCGTTGCAAAAACATTGTCCCCATCAATTGGATATTTGCCTTTTGCTATCATTTGTAAATTTTGTGCTTTTAGAAAAGCAAAAGCTTTATCCCAATACACTTTATTTAGTTGATACTGCCTGGCAAATTCGGTTTTATTGATCGACTTATGAGGGGTCAATGCTAAACCATTCAACCATGCTTTCTCTTTGAACCATTTATTTACTTGGTGTTTGGTCAATTGCTGATTTGGAGTTAGCTGCTGTGCCAATAGATCTTGGGCGAAAAAAGAAAGATTAAGAATTACAAAGCTTATTATGGTGATCTTTTTCATTTGTTTTTTTTATTGTTGTTTAGCACCTGACACTCATTGTCAGATAACAAAAAAGAAAAAATATTTTTTTAACATACTATTACTTGAGCGTATCGATCTTTATATATTTTATAAGAAACACCTGAATTCACCACACTTCTAATTATTCATCGCCCTGTATTTTTTAGGCGAGATGCCCATAACTGTTCTGAAGCGCTTTGAAAAATAATATGGGTCGTCAAATCCCATACTGAAAGCAATATCTTTTATCGAGCGGGTAGTGAAGTTCAATTGCTGACAGGCTTTTTGCATTTTCATTTGTACAAAATAATCGATCGGAGCATAACCTGTCTTTTGTTTAAAAAGGTTGGAGAACCTGGATACGGAATAATTATACAGGCTGCTAAGATCACCTAATGAAATGTTATCATTAATATGCTCCTGCATATATAATATTGCACTGTCCACGCAATCTATCTTATCACTAGCTGCCGGCTCATAGTGTCGTGAATTATAAATAAAGAGAGTCAGAAACTCAGAAAGACACATGTTTGCAAATAAAAGATTATCGATACTATAACCTAATTCAAGTGTCTTATAAATTTTGGCGAAAAGAGAAACGATATCCCCGTTATTTTTTACATGATAGGGTTTGAAATGATTTTGTACGGCCTGCATTTTATTTAACTCCGGCAACGAATCACCACCAAAATGTATCCAGTAAATACTCCATGGATGATCAGGACCGCTGCCATAAGCATGTTCTGTATTTTGCGGCAATATGAAAAATTCATTGGGCCCAACTTCATAACGCTGAGAACCTATTTTATACCAGCCATGTCCATCAACACAATAAAAAAGAAAATTCTCCGGCAAGCCCTTTTTCCGGTAAGTGTAATGATCTTTTGCCTTCGGATAATATCCAATCGAACAAATATGAAGGTGTTTAAGAAGCGAGTTGCCCTGCACCCTGGATTTAAGTATCTTTTTAGGGATCTCGATCCGCTGCCGCCCCAATCCATACCAAACATTTTTATAGGAGCCTTCTTTATGATCTTTATCTCTTATCATATATTGCAAACAATACAGGCAGGTAAATTACAGAAAAGTTTTAAACTAAGTCAACAGACAGTGCAAGATGGCAAAGACCCCTGATTAATTATTTTTATTCCTTTAAACTATTCGATCATGAAACGATTTGTTTCCTTACTTATTCCTTTCGCATTTTTTTTACTGGCATCTCCAACCTCACTAAATGCGAAAATCACTTTGCCCTCCTTTTTTAGTGATAATATGGTATTGCAACAAAAAACAGAAGCAGCGATATGGGGTTGGGCAAAACCAAACGGCACTGTACAATTAACTACTTCATGGAATAAAAAGAAATATACAGTTCAATCAGACCAATCGGGAAAATGGAAACTTAAAATTACAACACCAGAAGCTGGTGGTCCTTACGAAATAACGATCAGTGACGGTGAAGCAATAACACTTCACAACATTTTAATTGGTGAGGTTTGGTTCTGCAGCGGACAATCTAATATGGAAATGCCCATGAAAGGATTCAGAGATCAGCCCATCAAAGGATCAAATGATGCAATATTTAATTCAACAAATGACCGGATCAGGATTTATAATGTTCCCCGTGCCGTAGAAAAATTTTTAAAAGATACAACCAAGTCTTCGCCATGGAGAACTGCATCGCCTGAAAACATCAACAACTTTTCAGCTGCTGCTTATTATTTCGGAAGAATATTACAACAGCAATTGAAAGTCCCTGTTGCATTGATCAATGATAGCTATGGCGGTTCACCTACTGAAGCTTTTATGAGTATTGAAGCATTAAAAGCCTTTCCCGAAATAAAAGTGCATACAGCAACCGATACATTCAGACTTAATAACAGAAGTGCAACTGCATTATATAATGGAATGATACACCCGATAGTTGGTTATACCATCAAAGGATGTCTTTGGTACCAGGGCGAAGCAAATGCTGACCGGCCAGATCAATACGAAAAATTATTCCCGGCTATGGTGGCGCAGTGGCGCAATGAATGGGGACAGGGAGATTTTCCATTCTATTTTGCACAAATTGCTCCCTATAACTATGCACAATTTCCGGCGCCTCATCGTACTGAAAAAAATAATTCCGCTTACCTGAGAGATGCGCAAAGAAAATCTGCGATCACCATTCCTAATAGTGGGATTGTTGTATTAATGGACAATGGTGAAGAATTGAGTATTCACCCCGCAGATAAAGAAACTGTAGGCAAACGATTTGCCTACTTAGCTTTAGGTAACACTTACCAATGGAAGGGTTTTGCTTTTCAAAGTCCCACTTTTGATTCATTGCTTGTGAATGGAAATATCGCAACGATCAAATTTAAAAATGTTCCGAATGGCTTGACATCTTATGGCAAGCCATTAACTCAATTTGAAATTGCAGGGGCTGACAAAGTATTTCGTCCAGCAACTGCCACTATTCGTAATGGAACAATTGTTTTATCATCACCAATGGTCACATCGCCGGTTGCAGTTCGTTATGCTTTCAAAGATTTTATAGTTGGAGAATTATTTAGCACGGAAGGCTTTCCTGTTTCAAGTTTCAGGACAGACGATTGGTAGAATTTTATTCGTGTATGCCGTGACGACGAACCTAACGAAGTTCTTAACATTACAAATAACTAGCGAAAAATATCGCCTTTTAAGATAACAATTCTAACAGGCGAAATATTTATGATTGACGATCAATGTTATTAAAGCCAGTGGAGTGGCCTATATTTAGGTGTTGCCTGCAAGCATTTCAGACCATTGTAATCAAACGACTATGATATACTTATTATGGGGTTTATTAAATATTGGACTTTTCTTGTTTTTTATTGTAATCTGCTTTAAAGCGACAAAACTCATTCGTCAAAAAATCGGTCTTTTTGCCTCCATCATTTTTGTATTTGGACTTTTATCATTCATTGGACACTCAAATAATGAAAACGACGATAAAGAGCCAAACTCAAACCAAATCAAAACCTGGAAATTTTCATCAGAGGACAGTTTGAAAAGTAATGACAGTTATTTACTTGAAATTGACTTAGAAAAAACATTGGTTTCCAAATATGACCTGGGTATCAAGTATGGTAAAGACAAACAAGGGCAAATGAATATTCCAATAAGTGCTTACTCGTCAACAACAGGCTTCATTAGTGGGACAAATTGGAAGCCAATATCAATCATCGTGAACAGGACAACGGAGAATAATAAATTTGAGTATTATGTTGACGGTGTTGTAGAATGGAAATTACTTGGTGCGACAATATATTCTCAACCAAAAGAGTATAAAGGCATAGCATTAACAAAATAAGCCAGCAGACAACAAAAGTTTTTGTGCAATTCGGGATTGACTGAAATATAATCACCAGCAGTGCAGCTTAAGTTCCGGGCGGACAGTTGGTCAATTCCTCGACTGCACAAAGCCCCGAAAATTGATTTATTTCAGCATCAACTCCACATCCTTCCTCCTCTCCTCCGGAGTTACTTTCAACAATCCAAGTTTACCATCCTTCCATTCAGCTTCTACAATTGTGTTATAAGGTGCATGTAATTTAAAATGCACATCTATATTCTTAGGCCAGGCAGGAAATAATAATATTCTTTTATCATCCACTTGCATCAACATCTCTTGCAATCCGATCATACCACTTCCGCCCCAGTTATGGTCGGGCACCCAATCAAAACCCGGTCCCCAGAATGCAGGAAATCTTCTTTCTGAATTTTGAAGTTTTAATGAAGTAAGTTTCCATGCTTCATCCGTCAACCCCAATCTTGCAGCCCAAATATTATCCTGCTTCCATCCAACATGACTTCTGAACTTTACCACATTGGTATCATACTGCCATGTGTTGATAGCAGTATCCAGTCCGGGTTTTCCAATTCCGTATATTGCCCATGGATAAACAGTATATAGCTGAGGTGACTCAGTATTGTTTACTCTTTCCCATGTTTTAGCAGGAGAAATTGTAATGTGACCATTATAATTTCCAAAACTCAGATCCGGAATTCGATGCAAGAGGCTGTCAAGCTTTGACCTTTTTTCCTGAGTTAAATAATTTGCCGGCAATGCTAATAAGCGTTTTACAATAGTTTGTAATGCTGCAATCGTTGATGTGGAGTTATAAGCCATCTTAAAAGTTTCAGCTCCACTACCAGGGTACAGGATCAAATTGCCATCTCCATCCAATGCTTTTGCTCCACGCTGTTTAGCGAGATATTGATAATGATCATCAAAGAAGCGTAAACAACTTTCAATGAAAGGAATTCTATCACTAATATCTTTACTAGTATATCGTTCTTCTTCCAGCATCATCAAACAAAACTCAAATACAGTATCCCATGTATATTCAAGCCATGCATTATATTCAACACCCTTATCAAAGTCAGCTGGTCGTTTGGTTCCATACTCCGCATAATCTGGTAACCCATAGTTTTCCATCTGTTCAGTAAAGCAGGCCCCAGCATGATCCCAATAAACTTTTGTTCGCAGTTCAGCATTTTTTAAAATGCGTAAATAAAAATCTAACTGTGACTGCAATAGATCCCAGTCTCCATTTTTTATCATAGGAAAATAGACGAGCCTCTGATTTTGTGCCGTATGAATTCCTCCGCCCCAGTTGCGATAATCAGGAGTTAATTTAAAAGATGTATCAGTGTAAACAGGGTCAACAGTAAAAATCCCACCATTAAATTTTGTAGGCCATGATCCGTGAGCATTACATGCAAGCATGTAGCGAAACAATTGAAAATTTCTTCCAGCTTCCCATGGCTTTGAATTTGTATTTGACCCAGCTATCCGGATAAAACTTCTGTCCCAGAATTCTTTCCACCATTTTTGAGTTTTATCAAAAGCTGCTTTATTGCCAGATGCTGATCTTTTTATCGAAGCTAGTCCTTGTTTCCATGTTTCAATATTTTCAACCTGCGCAGTATGCAGGTAAAGATTCAATGAATGTTGTTTAGATGCGGTTGCGCTTTTTAATTTCCATCCTTTGTAGTCTGTGCCACCATATTCTCCATTATACGTGCCAGCAGCTATAAAGTTTTTTCCACTGAATGAACCTCCAAATGCAAGACGCTTTAAAGGATCATACAATTGTTCTTTTACAGCACTCATTCCTTGTTGAGCTACAGTAACATCAAAAATTGTTTCCGCCGTATTATGATGATAAAATAAAACTTCATTGCTGTTAAAATCTATGATATCCTTTTTGTAAACATTGTTTTTGGGAGCGGCCCACTTCCATGAATTACCAAAATTTTCCCTCGCTTTAATAACTCTATCCCGGTAACGCCAGCTTTCATAGCTAGCTTCAACAGAAATTTTTTTGTTAGCATTAATATCAATATGGGCAAGGGGATAAAATACATCAACCCATATTCTAACCGTTGCTTTTGTTCCATTGTTCTCTCCTTCAACTGTCACATATCCTTCCTGCAGGTGCAATTCCTGTTTAAAGATTTTCCCTCCAAATGGATTTGGGAATAGCCTGACTCTTAATCTTCCTGCCTTCATCAATGCATTGTCTTCATTGAAACTTCCGCTACGGGCAACATAGATCAACAGATCACCATTCTCCATCCATACATTCATTCCGATATCACCGCCACCACAAGGCATTGATTCGGATGCATTTTTGCTTTGGGTTGTCCAGACAATATTATAGTTGGATTGTTGCTGAGCATTAGCAGCTATAGAAACGAAAGAAAACAATATTAAAAATATTTGACGCTTCATCTAAAAATCAGTTTGACTTCTCCAATCAATCCTGCCGGTAACAAAGGTTTATCTTTTAACCTGAATGGAGCTGTTGTCCATGTAATTCTCTTTTCAGGCGGCAGTAAGTTATCGCCAATTAAACGATTGTGCCAAGTATTGGTGACTGCGATTTCAATTTTGTTCTCACCTGTTTTTATTGCTTTTGTAATATCCAATTCGTAAGGTTGGGTCCACAATGTACCGCAATCAATACCATTTACTTTTATTGTTGCAATATCATAAATGGTGTCTATTTGAAGTTTCATCCACTTAATTGTGCTCACATTATCAACAATGAAAGTATTGGAATACACAGATGTTCCAGAATAATAACGAACTGCCGAATCTGAATGCAAAGACCAGCTTATTAATTTAGGAAAATTTACTTTAAAATATAGCCCGTTAGCATGATCGAATTGAGCGGTCCACTCATTTGAAAAAGATAATGAACCTGGCAATGATTTTACAGAACCTCGGCTACCACGAACCTTTACAGGTTTATTCCGTATCATTATAAAGACTGATTGATTAGGTTCTAATACAATATCTAACCTAATTCTATCATTGATCATCATTCCTTCATAATCCCTGCTGTATCCTGTCACAGGATCCCATGCCTCGATTTCTGTGTTTGTATGACGCAATGAAAGCTGTACTTTGCTTTCCCGACTTTTCTGGTTGCAAACAAAATAAATATCTCTATCTACTGTCTTTCGATGATTCCATGCTATATCATTCATATTATCCTTTACATCTACATCTCTCGATATCCCCAAATTCTTAAACGAACTATCCATGTAGGGAGCAGTAAAAACATTCTTAGTCCTATTAAATGATTTAATATATTCTTTGTCTACTATAATTTTCGCTCCAGCATTCGCCAATTGTTTTAATTTATTTAAAACAATGGTACTCATTGTTCCATTCGGATTCATTGGATACTTACCCGGTACTACAAGCACTGCATAGCTTGCACCACCCGGTGTCACCACTCTCCCATTCAGAAATTTCATTTGCATCAATACATCCGGATTAAAACAATCATATTTATAACCATTCAAGGGATCGATCCAGTTTTCCGGATCAGCCATATTTGCTGAATGAGAAACCCCATCTGGTATTTGTCGTAATGGTTGGTTAACATTCGCCAATCTTTTCTTTTCAGCCTCTACTCTTTCTTTCCCGAAAATTCCGGGTAATGTATTTACCAACCTGTCTGGCAAAACAGAACGCCTTGGAACTTCCTCGCCAGTAAACACAGCTATATCTACTACAGGTTTTCCCATTTGCAACAACGACTGGCATCTTGTTAAGTAGTCGATCCATACTTTACTTTGCTTGAACCATGTTTGATCTCGTTGAAAATATAAACCTACACCATCCAATGTCATTCCTGGCTTTTTATCCATCCATGGATTATGAGTAAAGACATGCAATACCATTTTATTAATCCCCAATGCAAAATTTCGATCACCAATTGCTTTTAAGTTCCCGGGGTGTTCGCCCCAATTCATTCTTACTGACGTGAATGCTTCAGCCGCTATTATATTCTTTCCATAAATATGTCCCCCACTGATGGCATCAAGCATATCATTGGGCTTATCATGCGTTGGGCTGTTTAACCAAAACTCTCCCATTGGCAAATCAACATTCTTATAATGCAATAACCCATCACTTACAAAAGTTGGCGCAATACTTTCTGCACTAAACCTGCATCCATTTGCATTTGAAAGTTTTTTAAGTGTAACATAAAAAATATCATTTACCAATTCGGCAATAGTCGTTCTTACATCATGTAAAACTTTTTCTGACTTTGCAGCAGTTTCAACCGGCACACCTGTCATCACCAGTAAATAAGGTGTCAGATCATATCCTCTTCGTTTTTTGAATTCAGCTGCAAAATTTTTACTCCAGTTTTGACTACCGCATTCCCAGCTATCGACATGGAAAATTTTTAGAACTTCTTTTGCTAATGCTGGGTCTGTTTTTTCTCCAAAGGAGTCCTTTCGGACAAATGCTTTTCCAAACCAGTTATCGAATTGCAATTTTATCGCAGCTGCATTAAACTTATCACATTCTAATCCCTTTGCAGCTCCGCCGGTTGCATTGGTTTGGCCTGTTGATGTATGACCAATTCTAACAATTATCCAGTTGCCAGCTGGTGCTTTCCAATTTAAATTTCCGTCGCTGTCTAGTTTTCCAGTTAAATTATTGATGGTTTTTCGAAGGACAGCATCTTTATCACTCACTTGTTGTGTGGTTGTGGCTGTAGCCACTCTCCATATACTTCCATTCTTTGCTTCGTATTGATTGATCACCGGTTCATCACTTAAATAAATTCCCATCACCTTCAAAGATGGCTTCCATTTTGCCGCATCAAGATCTTCCGAACCGGGCTCACTTCCATCTTTATCATAAACAAATCTGAAATATCTCGCGGTTGTAGCGGGGATAGCATGTGTATAATCCTCTTCTGTATCCTGCCATCCATGACGTGGTGGATCTAATCTTGTAACTGTTTTAAAATTTATACCGTCATCACTTGTTTGAATGATCAGCCGCTGCGCCTGGTAACTATTAGTGCCGGTATGAATATGAATTGAACGGCAAGTAAATGGCAAAGGATATTTATATTGTATCCAGCAAGTAGTGTCACTTTTAAAACTTTCTTTATTATCCGGGTCAGGAAATGAAAGAAACTGTGCTTTTGTTCCGTTGCTTGTTGTAACAGTTGGTATCAGCACCTCATCAGCAAATGCGTAAGATGAATTGGCGGGATAAGCAAATACAGCCACATCTTTATAATAACCATTATAAGTTTCGGGTTGTTCCAGGTTTATTTTTTCAGTGTCTCCATTCTTAACATAGGTTTTTGTCCAAACAAGCTTTTGCATGGAGAGATCAGGCATGATCCATGGACCGCCTGCAAGTGCAAAACCATCACTGACATGCATTCCTAATTGCAAACCCAAACGCTTTGCTTCCTGCATAGCGAATTTTACCATTGCCCACCATTCAGGAGTCAATTGTCTTACTGTAGGTTGAAATGGAATAGCAGATGAAGTATCTTTTATTGTCATCAGGTAAGCGCCGCCAATACCTACTTCTTTCATTGCTTCCAGGTCGGCAGTGATCCCTTCTTTGGAAACTGCCCCATTCATCCAGTACCAAAATACCCATGGCTTTGCTGATTGTGGAGGGTTAAGAAAATTCTTTTCAATAAGATCAATAGTCTTTGGTTGCTGAGTAAATCCTATGAATGAGATCAACAGCAAGCAAATCGAATTAAGAAAATATTTTTTATTTATACGAAACATCCATTGAGTTTCCCGCCAAAGTTCTCCGCTATAGGCGGAGACAGGGATTTAAAATTTCAATTTACTCTTTCCTTTATCAACAGAAGTAGCGACAGCGATACCCCGATGATCTTTATTATCTACCGCACAATAAAAATGATAAACCACACCTTTCCATTTTACGACATAACTTTTATGTGCATACTTTTCGTCATAGTCTTCAGTTGATCTAATGAGATCATTACCATTCCAGTCTGTCCAATGCACAAGGTCATAACTGCAGGCAAAACGATTGAATGCTTCTTTAGTTCTATTTTCCCAGAAGGCACCAAAATAAAACATCACCCACACATCTCCGATCTTTTGGATCACACCATCACCTGTTATGCCGATCTTATGATGAACGACAGGATCAGTTTGATAACGCTGCCAGTTGATCATATCATCACTCACGGCCATACCAATCCTTTCGAACCACCGCCACTTTGGAGTATTATTGCTGGTATCGCCATTCGCATTATAATACATCACAAAAGGATGTCCTAATGTTTTGTCTTTATCCCAAATAACAGAACTTTTATACAATTTTTTATTTTCCCACCAGCGAACATCTTTATCAGTTGCAGATAAAATGGCATCACTAACTCTATTCCATTCATGAGGTCTTGCAGGACCTTTTTCGGTATATGCAATACCAATGCTGAGTTTTCCTGTCTCATAACCTTTCTCCCTTCCACCAATATAACTCATCCAGTATTTATTATTAAACTTTTGCAATTGATAAGAACCACCCCATTTATGATCCTCTAAAGCAGTATATCCTGCTTTTTGATTAGTGTCCCACTCAACGCTATTTGTAGTATCACTAAAACTCATCAATCGTCCGATCGTTTTCCATTCTAATAAGTTTTTACTTTTTGACAGCCATGTTTCATACCCTCTTCCATCAAACAGGATATAGGTCATATACCAATATTTTCCCTTTCGGAAGACAGAAGGACAATCTATTTTCTTTGTATCATTTTCTGGAGTGATGACCAATCCGTATTTATAAGGAGTTTTTACTTCTTCATAAATCTTTTGCATCACAGATTGAGGAACTTCTTTTTGTGCGATTGATTGAACCACGAAGGCACAAAGTGCACAAAGTGTCACGAAGAATTTCTTTGTGCTTCTCCGTGTCTTCGTGTCTCCGTGGTTCAAAAACTTAATATTTAATTTCTTTTGCCAGTACACTGGCTGTTTTATTTTTTGAATTAAATGGAACAATATAAAAACTATAATGATATGGCTGTGCTTTAATTTGATATTGTTCAAGCGGTGCGGCTACATCACTCCAACTGTCATTTCCACCCACACCCATTTGTAGTAGATCAATATTGAGTGTAATATAATCGGCAACTCTCAGTTTATTTGTATGTTTCGCTTCCTCAATATTTTTTTCAGTATATGGCCAGGCACTCATGCTTAATAAACTATCAGCGACAATCAATAAGCCATCCCTTGTTTTTGGATCACTTAAATACATCCATCTTACATCAGTGCGATTTCCATTTTCCTGCGGAACCACATAAGATTCCATGAAATCATAAATGTCCTGGTTATAAACGCCAACATCAGAACCATATCTTTTGTCT
>Ga0070685_10001340_pt1 | contig 12937 bp, 9 predicted proteins | sample KBSS13LmetaG_FD_65651 | JGI IMG/M metagenome (GOLD analysis project Ga0070685, IMG submission 65651) | Switchgrass rhizosphere microbial communities from Kellogg Biological Station, Michigan, USA - KBS S1-3L metaG | ecosystem: Host-associated > Plants > Roots > Rhizosphere ...
TGGAACGTCACCTTGTTCACCGGGAACCCCACGCCGGTGAAGTCGAACCCCGCGTTGATGTTGTTGGTGTGGCCCGTCTTACCGGCGGCGAGGGTGAACACCGCGGGCGCGTTCTCGATGCGCATCCAGTTGTACGACCATGCGCCGGTGATCTGCAGGAAGCGGTTGACGGAGACGGGGATCGCGTTCTCCACCCACACCACCGCGCCGATGGGGGTGCCGACGGGCGCGCCGAACAACGCGCCGAGCGGCGGCACGTTGAAGTTCACGCACACCGGCGCGGGCACCAGCGCGGCCGCACGCGGCGCGGCCGCGACGGCGCCGGTGACCGGCTGGTCGCCCGCGCCGCACGCCGCCAGCGCGGTGGCGGCACCGAGGACGAGCAGAAGGTTGCGTAGCTGCATTGAATCCTCCGAGCACGACGTCATGGACGGAGCGGCAGGCATGCGCCAGCCGCGGTTGGCGTGCCGCGACGAAGCACGGCAGGTGCCGCGAAACGCGCATCGTGCCGGTACATTCACATCTACGGAACGCAAACCAACTTAGGCGCTAAAGGAGGGTTGGAGCAGAATCCACCGACCGGCACAAACTGCGACATGCGCGTCTCCATTGGGGCACGCTCGTCCCGCCTTGTGATTTGTGTTGCGAATATTTCGAATATGGTCTACTTTGAGATGAGTGACGGCCCGACAGGTCTCGCGATGAAGAGAATCGAATGCGGAGTGCTGCCGACGTACTGACGACCCCTATCCGCCCCACCGACGCCGACGTGCACCTCGCACGGGCGAGCTCATCGAAGCTCGGCCGAGTGAAAGGACGCAAGGGCGCGGTGACGGTTACGGTGGGAAGCGACCGCGGCGCCGAAGACGCGGTCATCCCCGAGATCGCTTTCCAGCTGCTGCAGAGAATCCTGGAGGAGCTGGCGCTGGGGCACGCGGTGGCGCTGGCGCCGCTCGAGCGGGAGGTCTCTACCCAGACGGCCGCGGACCTCCTGAACGTGTCGCGGCCCTACCTCATCAAGCTCCTCGAGACAGGGAAGATCCCGTTCCGGAAGACGGGCACGCACCGCCGCATCCGTCTCACGGACGTGCTGGAGTACAAGGCGCGCATGGATGCCAACGCCGACCGCGCCTACACCGAGCTCGTCCGGCAGGCGCAGGAGCTGGAGATGGGGTACGAGTGACCGGGCACCCTCCCGTCATCGCCCTGTACGACGCGAACGTCCTCTACCCGGCCCCGCTCCGCGATCTCCTCATCCGCCTGGCCCGCGCAGGCGTCGTCTCCGCGCGCTGGAGCGACGAGATCCACGACGAATGAATCCGGAGCCTGCTGAAGAACCGCCCCGACCTCGATCCCGCGAAGCTGGAGCGCACGCGCCGGCTCATGGACGCGGCCGTGCCCGGCGCGCTCGTGAGCGGCTACGAGCGACACACCGGGCGCCTGCATCTTCCCGATCCCGACGACCGCCACGTGCTGGCGGCGGCGATCGAGGCCGAAGCGGACCTCATCGTCACCTTCAACGCAAAAGACTTCCCTCGGTAGATCGTCTCACGGCACGGCATCGACGTGAGACGTCCGGACGCGTTCGTTCTGGAGCTGCTCGCGGGCTACGCGGTGGACGACGTTCATGCGGCGATGCGCGCTCACCGCGCGGAGCTGCGGAACCCACCGTTCACGGTGGAGCAGTACCTGGCGAACCTGGCGCGGGTCGGCCTGCGCAGGTCCACGGAGCATCTGCGCCGCAGCGGAGTCGATCTCTGAACGATTCGCTCCTCCCAGGGCCCCTCCGTGCCCTCCGGGAGAAGGCGCCGTTGCCGTTCGCCGCACGATCCTTGCAGCACGCCGGCCGTCCGCCGTCCAGCCTCTCCAGCCAGATCCGCATGAACGCCGACGCGCTGCGCCAGAGCGAGGAGCTGTACCGCTCGCATGCCGAGGGGGCGGCCTCGTTCGCCTGGAGCACGCCTCCCTTCGGCGAGTTCACCGCGCCGCAGCCGGAGTGGAGCGCCTTCACCGGGCAGAGCTTCGAGGAGTTGCAGGGGAGCGGGTGGATCGACGCCATCCACCCCAACGACCGCGCCCGCACCCTGAGCGCCTGGCGCCGGGCGCGCGCCGAGATCGTTCCCTACACGGTGGAGCACCGCGTCCGGCGCCGCGACGGCGAGTACCGCTGGATGCAGGCGCGCGCCATCCCCATGGTGGACGAAGCCGGCGGCGTGCTGCAGTGGGTGGGCGAGCACACCGACGTCACCGACCGCAGGCTGGCCGAGGAGGCGCTCCGCCGCGGCGAGGAGCAGCTCCGCCTCGCGCTGGACAGCATCCCCCAGATGGTGTTCATCACCCGCCCGGACGGGTTCCACGAGTACCACAACCGGCGCTGGTACGAGTACACCGGCCTCACCTACCAGGAGACGCGCGGCGACGGCTGGCGCGTGCTGCACCCGGACGACCGCGCGCGCGTGCTGGCGAGCTGGCGCGCGGCGCTGGAGAGCGGCGAGCCCTACGCCGCCGAGTGCCGCTTCCGCCGCCACGACGGCGAGTACCGCTGGTTCCTGGGGCAGGCGCTCGCCCAGCGCGACGCGGACGGGGCGATCGTCCGCTGGTTCGGCACCTGTACCGACATCCACGAGCAGAAGCGCGCCGAGGCCGAGCGCGACCGCCTGATCGGCGAGGTGGGGGCCGAGCGCGCGCGGCTGCGCGAGGTCTTCGCCCAGGCGCCCGCGCTCATCCTCGTCCTCCGCGGCCCGGAGCACCGGGTAGCGCTCGCCAACGAGGCCTACCGCGCGCTCGTCGGCGGGCGCACGCTGGAGGGGATGCCCGTGCGCGAGGCCCTCCCCGAGGTCGAGGGGCAGGGCCTCTTCGAGCTGCTGGACCGCGTCTATGCCACCGGCGAGGCGGTCTCGGGCGAGGAGCGGCGCGTGCTGATCGACCGCGGCGGCAGCGTTCCCCAGGAGGGGTTCTTCAACTTCGTCTACCAGCCCACCCGCGGCGCCGACGGCATGGTCGACGGCGTGCTGGTGCACGCGGTGGAGGTCACGGCGCAGGTGCGCGCCCGGCAGGCGGTGGAGCGGCTGGAGGAGCGGCTGCGCCTCGCCCTGGAATCCGCCGACGTGGGGACGTGGGACATGGACCCGGCCACCGGATCCATCGTCTGGGACGCGCGCTGCCGCGAGATCTTCGGGCTCGGCCCCGACGAGCCGGTCTTCTACTCGACCTTCCTCGAGCGCGTGCACCCCGACGACCGGGAGCCGGTGGACACGGTGGTGCGGCGCGCGCTCGACCCCGCCGGGAGCGGAGAGTTCGAGGCCGCGTACCGGGTGGTGCAGCCGAACGGCGCGCTGCGCTGGGCGCAGGCGCGCGGCCGCGCCGCGTTCGCCGGGCGCGGGCGCGCGCGCGCGGCGGTGCGCTTCGCGGGCACGGTGATCGACGCCACCGTGGCGAAGCGGACGGAGGAGGAGCGCGAGCGGGCGGTGACGGCGCGCAGCCGCTTCTACGCCGCCATGAGCCACGAGCTGCGCACCCCCATCAACGCCGTGCTCGGCTACAACGACCTCCTCCTGGCGGGCGTCTACGGCGAGCTCACCGCGCAGCAGCAGACCAGCGTGGAGCGTTCGCAGCGCGCCGTCCGCCACCTGCTGCACCTGGTGAACGACGTGCTCGACCTCTCCAAGATCGAGGCCGGGAAGATGGAGCTCGCCTGGGAGCCGGTGTCGGTGCTCCCGCTGGTGCAGGACCTGTTCGCCACCCTGCAGCCGCTGGCCGCCGAGCACGGGAGCGAGCTGCGGCTGGAGGGGCGCGAGGCGGCGGGGATCGAAATCGTGACCGACCCCCGCCGGGTGCAGCAGATCCTGCTCAACCTGATCTCCAACGCGCTCAAGTTCGGCCGCGGCAGGCCGGTGGAGGTGCGCTGCGACGCCACCGCCGACGAGGTCACCATCGAGGTCGTCGACCAGGGCGTGGGGATCGCCGCGGAGGAGCTGGAGCGCATCTTCGAGGAGTTCATCCAGCTCCCCAACGCGAACGCCGGCGGCACCGGGCTCGGGCTGCCGATCTCGCAGCGGCTCGCGCGGCTGCTGGGCGGGCGGCTGGAGGTCGAGTCCGAGCCGGGGACGGGGAGCACCTTCCGGCTCCGGCTGCCGCGCCGCGCCATGCCGGCCTGATTCCCTGAACGGCAACGGCCGTCTCACGCAGAGACACAGAGGCACGGGAGAAGACGCATGTTCGATTTTGTCAGAATTCGTGACAAACTACCGTTTCCGCGTGCCGTTCGATCTTTTTGACCAGTAACGATTTAGAATGAGCAGAATTCAATTGTCTTAGATGTTTTGGATCATTCAGCATTGACTGAACGATAGTACGTGACTATGTTCGTTTGGTGAGAAGGAATCCTGACAGGAGAAGGCCCCTTGGACGAAGCGGTACAGCAGTTCGTGGAGCGGATGGGGGTGATCTGCGAGAAGGAGGGGATGGCCCGCAGCGCCGGGCGCATCTTCGGGCTCCTGCTCGTGGGCGGCCGTGCCTTCTCGCTCGACGAGCTCGCCGAGAAGCTGCAGGCCAGCAAGGCCGGCGTGAGCACCAACTGCCGGATGCTGGAGCAGTTCGGGATGATCGAGCAGGTGAGCGCGCTGGGCGACCGGCGCGACTTCTACCGGGTGCGCGACGACCCGTGGGAGCACATGATGCGCGTGGCCCAGAGCCGCTGGCGCGACATGGTGAAGGTGTTCGCCGAGGTGGAGCCGGCGCTGCCCCCGCACCTCGCGGAGGGGAAGCGGCGCCTGCGCGAGGCCGGGGAGTTCCACGGCCTGCTGATCCGCGAGGTCGACGCGCTGATGGACACCTGGCGCGCCATGCGGGCCTCCGCCGCCGCGGCGGGCCCGGCCGAGCACGCCGCCTGACCCGGCGTGCCGCGAACGACTTCCTGACCGGTTGATGGATATGCTCCAGACCTTCGCTCCGCGCCTCGCGGCCGGGGCCCTCGCCGCGGCCCTGCTGGCCGCGGCGCCGCTGGCGGCCCAGACGATCCCGCTCCCGCCGCCTCCGCCGCCCCTCGTGCCGCCGGCGTCGGTCGTCGCCGCGCCCGCCGCCGCGCAGCCCTCCGGCGCGCGCCCGCTCTCGCTCGACGAGGCGCTCACGGTCGCCGAGTCGGTCAGCGACCAGATCGTGGTCGCGCAGGCGGGGGTGATGCGGGCGCGGGGGCAGCGGCTGCAGGCCGCCAGCCAGCGCTATCCGCAGCTCAACGCCACGGCGTCGTACAGCCGCGCGCTGGCCTCTCAGTTCTCCTCGGTCGGCGGCGGGGGAACGGACACGACGACGACCACGGGGCCGACCGACTGCGGCAAGTTCACCCCCAACCCGGGGCTCCCGGTGGACCAGCGGCTGGACTCGCTGGAGCACGCGGTGGACTGCTCGGTGAACGGCAGCCCCTTCGCCTCGCTGGGCGACCTTCCCTTCGGGCGCGAGAACACCTGGTCGTACGGGCTCAACCTCTCGCAGAACCTCTTCGCCGGGGGGCGCATCGCCGCGCAGGTCGACGCGGCCACCGCGTCGCGCCGCCGCGCCGAGATCCAGCTCGCCTCCACCCGCGCGCAGCTCGTGCTCGACGTGGCCGAGGCGTACTACAACGCCGCGCTCGCCGACCGGCTGGTGTCGATCGCCGAGGCCAACCTGGGCCAGGCCGAGGAGACGCTGCGGCAGGTCACCCTCGCCAGGCAGGTGGGGAACCAGCCGGAGTTCGAGCTGCTGCGGGCGCAGGTCACCCGCGACAACCAGCGCCCGACGGTCATCCAGCGCCGCGCCGACCGCGACCTGGCCTACACCCGGCTCCGGCTGCTGCTCAACCTGTCGCCCGACGCGCCGCTCACCCTCACCACGCCGCTGAACGACGCGGCCCCGGTGCCGGTGGCGCGCTTCGCCAGCAACCCCAACCTGCTGGGCGACACCACCACCCTCAACCGCGCCCCGGTGCGCCAGCTGGCCGAGAACACCGCCGTGCAGGAGGCGGCGCTCCGGGTGGCGCGCGCCAGCCGCCTGCCGACGGTCAGCCTCGTCTCCAACTGGGGACGGGTGGGGTACCCGGCCGGCTTCTTCCCCGGGTGGAACGACTTCGCCACCAACTGGACCGTGGGGGCGCAGCTCTCCGTGCCCGTGCTCACCGGCGGGCGGCTGCGCGGCGACCGCATGGTGGCCGAGGCGGCGGTGCTGGAGGCGCGCGCGCAGTTCGAGGGGACCAAGCAGCTCGCCGTGCTCGACACCCGCAACGCGCTGCTGCAGCTCGCCTCGGCACGGGCGCAGTGGCAGGCCAGCGCGGGAACGGTGGAGCAGGCCAACCGCGCCTACCAGATCGCCGAGATCCGCTACCGCGAGGGGCTCTCCACGCAGACGGAGCTCACCGACAGCCGCATCTCGCTGCAGCTGGCGCAGGCCAACCGCGCGCAGGCCGCGCGCGACCTGCAGATCGCGCAGGTGCGGGTGGCGCTGCTCCCCGACCTTCCCATCAGCATCGGGCAGGGGGCCGCGGCGCAGACGCAGCAGCAGGCCGTGCCGCAGCAGTCGCAGCCGCAACAGACGCAGCCGCAGACGCAGCCCCAGCAGGCTGCGAACGCCTTCAGCACCACGGGGGGAGTGCAATGACGACGGGAGCGAAGATCGGGCGGGCGGCCGTGGCCGGCGCCGCCCTGCTGGTGATGGCGGCGTGCGGCAGGGAAGGCGACGCCGCCCCGCAGAAGGCGCCCGAGGGGGTGGTGCTGGGGCCCGAGGCCATCGTGGTGGCGCAGGCCGAGGAGATCCGCACCGGGCCGCAGCTCTCGGGCACCCTCGGCGCCGAGCGCGAGGCGCAGGTGCGCGCGCAGGTGGGCGGGCAGGTGATGGAGGTGTACGCCGAGCCGGGGCAGGCGGTGCGGCAGGGGCAGCCGCTGGCGCGCATCGACGCCAGCGCGCTGGTCGACGCCGCCACCTCGGCGCGCACCGGCGTGGCCAGCGCGCAGACCTCGCTCGAGGTGGCGCGCCGCAACTACGAGCGCGCGCAGACGCTGAACCAGGCAGGGGCGCTCTCCGAGCGCGACCTGGAGACGGCGCGCGCGCAGCTCGGCCAGGCGCAGGCGCAGGCCGCCGGCGCGCGCAGCCAGGCGGCCAGCGCGCAGAAGCAGCTCGGCCAGACCTCGGTGCGCTCGCCCATCACCGGCGTGGTGAGCATGCGCCCGGTGAACGCCGGCGACGTGGTGCAGCCGGGGGCGGCGCTCTTCACCGTGGTGGACCCCCACAGCATGCGGCTGCAGGCCAACGTTCCCGCCGACCAGCTCGCGGCGCTGCGCATCGGCTCCACCGTGCGCTTCACCGTGAACGGCTACCCGGGGCGCACCTTCAGCGGCACCGTGCAGCGCGTCTCCCCCGCCGCCGACCCGGCCACCCGGCAGGTGCCGGTGGTGGTCACCCTTCCCAACGCCGAGGGAACGCTGGTGGCCGGCCTCTTCGCCGAGGGGCGGGTGGAGAGCGAGGTGCGGCAGGGGATCATGGTTCCCGCCAGCGCCGTGGACGAGCGCGGGGTCACGGCCGGCGTGCTGCGGCTGCGCGCCGGGAAGGTGGAGCGGGTGCCCGTGACGCTCGGGCTGCGCGACCCCGACAGCGAGCGGGTGGAGGTCAGCGGCGGGATCGCCGCCGGCGACACCCTGCTGATCGGGCCGGCCATCGGCACCGCGCCGGGCACGCCGGTGCGCATTTCCGCGGCCCCGCGGCCGTAGAGGAGAGAGGCAGATGTTCATCTCCGATTTCGCGATCAAGCGGCCGGTGGTCACCATCGTGACTATGCTGGCCCTGGTGGTGTTCGGCATCTTCGCGCTGCTGAACCTGAAGACCGACGAGTACCCCGAGGTGTCGCCCCCGGTGGTGGCCGTCTCCGTCCCCTACCCGGGCGCGAGCCCCGAGACGGTGGAGCGCGAGGTGGTGGACCGGCTGGAGGAGGCCATCGGCGGGATCAGCGGCGTCGACCAGGTCACCAGCCAGAGCTTCGACGGCTACGCCGTGCTGATTGTGCAGTTCGTGTTCGGGAAGGACCTGCAGCAGGCCACGCAGGACATCCGCGACCAGATCTCGCAGATCCGCAACGAGCTCCCCACGGAGATGAAGGAGCCGATCCTCTCGCGGTTCGACCCGAACTCGCAGCCGATCGTCTCCCTCACCCTCTCGTCGAGCTCGCTGGGCTCGGCCGAGCTCACCCGCATCGCCGACCCCGGCCTCACCCGCGAACTGCGGGCGGTGGAGGGGGTGGCGCAGGTGAACGTGCAGGGGGGGATCACCCGCGAGCTCTCGGTGCTGATCGACCCCACCCGCATGCAGGCGATGGGGGTGGGGGTGCCGCAGGTGGTGGCGGCGCTGCAGTCGCAGAACCTGGCCGCGCCGGTGGGGAAGCTCACCGGCGCCTGGGACGAGCGCTCCATCCGGCTGCAGGGGCGCCTCCCCGACCCCGAGAGCTTCCGGCAGCTGGTGGTGAGTAGCCAGCCCGGCGGCGCGGTGGTGCGCCTGGGCGACGTGGCCACCGTGCGCGACGGCACCGAGGAGCCCACCTCGCTGGCGCTCTTCAACGGGAAGCCGGCGGTGGGGATCGACATCATCAAGTCCACCGGCTACTCCACCACCCAGGTGGCCAGCGCGGTGCTGGCGGCGGTGAAGAAGATCGAGCCCAACCTCCCCGCGGGGGTCAAGCTCGACGTGGTGAAGAACTCGGGCGACCGGGTGACGCGCTCCGTGCGCAACGTGCAGGAGACGCTCTTCGAAGGGGCGCTGCTCACGGTGCTGGTGGTCTTCCTCTTCCTGAACTCCTGGCGCTCCACGGTGATCACCGGGGTGGCGCTGCCGATCTCGGTGCTGGCCTCGTTCGTGGCGGTGTGGGCCTTCGGCTTCACGCTGAACACCATGTCGCTGCTGGGGCTCTCGCTGGCCATCGGCATCCTGATCGACGACGCCATCGTGGTGCGCGAGAACATCGTGCGCCACGTGGAGATGGGGAAGGACCACTACAACGCGGCGATGGAGGGGACCGACGAGATCGGGCTGGCGGTGGCGGCCACCACCTTCTCCATCGTCTGCGTCTTCGTGCCCATCGCCTTCATGGGGGGGCTGGCGCAGCAGTGGTTCGCGCCCTTCGCGCTCACCATCGCCAGCTCGGTGCTGGTGTCGCTCTTCGTGAGCTTCTCGCTGGACCCCATGCTCTCGGCGTACTGGCCCGACCCGCACCGCGAGCACCACGAGAAGGGGCCCGTGGGCCGCGCGCTCGACCACTTCAACGCCTGGTTCGCGCGCCGCTCCGAGGACTACAAGGGGGTGATCGCCTGGGCGCTGGACCACCGCGCCTCGATGGTGGTGCTCTCGATGGCCTGCTTCGTGGGGGCGCTGATGCTCCCGGTGAAGGGGCTGATCGCCTTCGGGCTGGTGCTGGGGATCGGGGTGGCGCTGGCCCTCTTCCTGGCGGCCGCCAAACCGCCGAAGGCGGTGAAGGCGGTGGTGGCCGTCGCGGGGATCGTGCTGATGTTCGTGGCGGGGGGGATGGCGCCGGCGTTCGCCAAGCTGGGGGGCGAGTTCTTCCCGGCCGACGACCGCTCGGAGTTCATCGTGCACATCGACACCCCGGCCGGGTCGAACATCGACTACACGCAGCAGAAGGCCGAGGAGGTGGCGCGGGTCGCCCGCACGCACCCCGAGGTGGCGTACACCTACAGCACGGTGGGCGGGCAGCAGGGAACGGTGAACCAGGGCGACATCTACGTGCGCCTGATCCCCAAGGCCGAGCGCGAGCGCGGCCAGGAGGAGCTGGCCGCCGAGGTGCGCACGCAGGCGTCGCACGTGGGCGGCGTCACCGCCTCGCTCTCCACCGGCGGCTTCGGGCCGCAGAAGTCGATCCAGATCCAGCTGCGCGGCCCCGACATCACCACGCTGAACCGCCTGGCCGACCAGGTGATGGCCGAGGTGCGGCAGGTGCCGGGCGCGGTGGACGTGGACCTCTCCACCAAGGGGCAGAAGCCGGAGCTCGAGGTGGAGCTGAACCGCGGGCTGGCGGGGTCGCTGGGGGTGAGCGCCGGGCAGGTGGCGCAGGCGCTGCGCCCGGCCTTCGCCGGGATCGACGCCGGCGACTGGGTGGACCCGAGCGGCGAGACCCGCAACGTGCAGGTGCGCCTCGAGCCCGAGGCGCGGCGGCGCGCGGCCGACCTGGCCTCGATGCCGCTGGTGCTGCAGGGCCCGCAGGGAACGTCGACCATCCCGCTCGGCCAGGTGGCCGAGGTGCGGCAGGGGCTGGGCCCGGCGCAGATCGACCACCTGGACCGCGACCGCGTGATCACGGTGCAGGCGAACACCGAGGGGGCGCCGCTCACCGAGGTGGTGGCGGGGATCAACCAGCGCATCGCCGAGCGCGTGCGCTTCCCGGCCGGGTACGCGGTGACCCAGGGCGGGGAGACGCAGGACCAGCAGGAGGTGTTCGGGCGCATCTTCTTCGCGCTGGGCGTGGCGGTGATGCTGATGTACCTGATCCTGGTGGTGCAGTTCGGCTCCTTCCTGGACCCGCTGGCCATCCTCTGCTCGCTCCCGCTCTCGCTGATCGGGGTGATGCTGGGGCTCTGGGTCACGGGGAACACGCTGAACCTGATGTCGCTGATCGGGGTGATCCTGCTGGCGGGGATCGTGGCGAAGAACGCCATCCTGCTGATCGACTTCGCCAAGTGGTCGCACGAGCGGGGCACGCCGCTGCGCGAGGCGCTGATCGAGGCGGGCGCCATCCGCCTCCGCCCGATCCTGATGACCACCTTCGCGCTGGTGGCGGGGATGATGCCGATCGCGCTGGGGCACGGCGAGGGCTCGCAGTTCCGCGCGCCGCTGGGGGTGGCGGTGATCGGCGGCGTGATCGCCTCGACGCTGCTCACGCTGCTGGTGATCCCCACGGTGTACGAGATCCTGGCCGACACGCGGGAGTGGCTCTTCGGCCGCTTCCGCCGCGGCGGCGGGTCGGCGCCGGCGCCCCGGCACCTGCCGCGCGAGCACCCGGTGCCCGCGGCGGCGCTGGAGCGCGGCTACCAGTCGGCCGACTGAAACGGCGGTCCCACACGGAGTCAACGGAGTCGACGGAGTTTTTCCGCTGACTCCGTTGACTCCGTGTGAGACCAGGGTTTTTTCGTTTCTGTGGATTATCGGGCGTCCCCACACTAGTTTCCCCGGTCCGCGCGGCTTGGGCGCGGCGCGAGACCCGATCGGCCCCGAAAGGCTTTCTGGATGGCGACGACGACGGAGGAGCGGGAGGAGGCGGGGTTCTCGCCCGGGCGCGTGCTGGGTGGCGTGCTCGCGGCGGTGGGGCGGTGGGCCGAGGGCTTCGCCGCGCACGCGGGCGACATGGCCGAGCTGGTGTGGCGCACCGTCTACTACCTCTTCACCGGCCGCATCGCCATGCGCGACATCGCGCGGCAGATGTACTGGATGGGGATCGGCTCCATTCCCATCGTGCTGGTGACGGGGATGCTGGGGGGGATCGTGACCAGCCAGCAGGGCGGCTACCAGTTCACCGGCGGGATCCCGCTCTACATCCTGGGGAGCGTGGTGGCCAGCTCCATCATCCTGGAGCTGGGCCCGGTGATGACGGCGATCGTGCTGATCGGCCGCGTGGGCGCCCGCATCACCGCCGAGCTGGGGACCATGCAGGTGTCGGAGCAGATCGACGCGCTCTACTCGCTGGGGCGCGACCCGGTGCGCACGCTGGTGGCGCCGCGCATCGTGGCCGGGGTGATCGTGGTGCCGATCCTGGTGGCGCTCTGCAACCTGTCGGGGGTGGTGAGCGGGATGATCGCCGCGCAGAGCACGGTGCACCTGGGGATCCCGGCGTTCCGCTACGGGGCGGGGCTCTACTGGCACAACTGGGACATGCTGTACAGCGAGCTGAAGGCGGTGGCCTTCGGCTTCATCATCCCGCTGGTGGCGAGCCACATGGGGCTGGCCACCCGCGGCGGCGCCGAGGGCGTGGGCAAGTCCACGACCAGCGCCGTGGTGCTGATGACCCTCTCGGTGCTGGTGATCGACGCGCTCTTCCCGCCCCTGCTGCTGAACTGAGGAACGGGTTGAGAACCTCACCTCCCAGAGACGTCATCCTGAGGCCGGCCACGCGGGATTTCCCGCTGTCCGATCAGTTGCAGGCCGAAGGATCTATGGCCGGTGCAAGCACTCGGCTGCGGAAGCGAGCGATGAACCGTCGTGGCCCCGGCGTGCAGCATCTCACCGGCTCACGTGCTGCCGCAGTGATAGATCCTTCGGCCTGCGGACGATGGCGCGTACGAATGGGGGGGTGCGGCCGGCCTCAGGATGACGTCGGTGGGAGTGATGGCTGGGGAAACGGAATGGAGCGTGCGACCACGACCTGCACTCAGCACTCAGCACTTAGCACTTCGGTTATTCGATGACGCTCGAGCCCACGATGGGCGAACCGATGGTGGTGTACCGCGACCTGTGGAAGGCCTTCGACCATCCGGTGCTGGCGGGGGTCGACCTGACCGTGGGGCGCGGCGAGACGATCTCGGTGGTGGGGCACTCCGGCACCGGGAAGAGCGTGCTGCTCAAGACCACCATCGGGCTGATCGTGCCCGAGCGCGGCGACGTGGTGGTGGAGGGGATCTCGGTGTTCCGCGGGGGGCGCAAGGCGCTGCGCGAAGTGCGCAAGAAGGTGGGCTACGTCTTCCAGAACGCCGCCCTCTTCGACTCGATGACGGTGTACGAGAACGTGGCCCAGGGGCTCACCGACGAAGAGCAGAAGGAGTGGGGCGAGCAGGAGGTGCTGCGCCGCGTGGCCCGCTCGCTCGACCACGTGAACCTGGACCCCGAGAAGGTGCTCACCAAGCTCCCCAGCGAGCTCTCCGGCGGGATGCGCAAGCGCGTGGGGATCGCGCGCGCCATCGTGGGCGAGCCCGAGATCCTG
>Ga0070685_10001342_pt1 | contig 12913 bp, 8 predicted proteins | sample KBSS13LmetaG_FD_65651 | JGI IMG/M metagenome (GOLD analysis project Ga0070685, IMG submission 65651) | Switchgrass rhizosphere microbial communities from Kellogg Biological Station, Michigan, USA - KBS S1-3L metaG | ecosystem: Host-associated > Plants > Roots > Rhizosphere ...
GAAATACGCGAATCGCTCGTCCTCCATCCTGCGGCGGGCCGTCAGATCCCCCGCCCCCGCCGCCTCCATGATCTCGTCGGTGACGACGGCGCCCTGCGTCGGAAGGTCGTCGATGACGGGCTGTCCCGCGAGCGACTCGGCGCGGATGCTCGCACGTCGATACCAGGATGAGCGCTGCCAGAACCGCTTAGCCGCAGCGTCAGCGTCGGATTGGGTCGCCTCGAGTCGATCGTCCTCGGCCGCCCAGGCCTGGCCGAGCGGGTAATCCGGCAGGATCGAGCTCCGGTTGAAGGCCTCGCCGGACGGCCAGACCGCCTTGCTGCCGACGCCAAGGACCTCGCGGCCGTAGGTCGGGACGCCGGCGACGCCGGCCATACCGTCCACGTCTTCACCCGAGAAGACCGTGATGATCGTGACGTTCTGCCCCAGCTCCCGGAGGCTCGCGATGAGGCCGCCGCAGGAAAGGGCGACATCGTCGGGATGCGGCGCAACGAAGACGTGGGTCATGGCCGCCCGAGTATATCGACCGGTACTGGCCCGGACTCAGAACCAGCGACGCCAGCCCTCATCTCGCCGCCCACCTTCCTCGGGGAACCCGCCCGCGCCGATCAGTGGGACGAACACGACGGCACCGTGGGGCGTCTCTCGCCAGTCATCGCCGTGGCGGACGACGAGTGTCAGCACCTGGTGATCGCGGGGCCCGACCGGGATGACGAGGCGTCCCCGATCCGCCAACTGGCCGCGTAGCTCGTTCGGGATCGACGGCGCAGCCGCGGTCACGATGATGCCGTCCCATGGGGCACCTTCCGCGTCGCCGAGGCTCCCGTCAGTCGTTCGGATCGTCACGCGACCCGGGAGCTCAAGCTCCGCGATCCGCGCTGCCGCCTGCGCCGCCAGGACGTCGTGCCGCTCGAGGCTCGTCACATCGGCACCGAGCGCTGCGAGGATCGCCGCCTGGTAACCCGAGCCGGTCCCCAGCTCGAGGACCCGCTCGCCTGCCGCGGGAGCGAGCAACTCCGTCATCCGCGCCACGACCCAAGGCTGGCTGATGGTCTGACCGGCCGCGATCGGGACCGCCTCGTCGGCGTACGCGCGCCGTCGCTGATCGTGATCGAGGAACAGTTCGCGCGGCACGGCGGCCATGGCCTCGAGCACACGTTCGTCGCGGATGCCACGGGCCCGGAGCTGCTCCTGGACCATGCGCCGCCGATCGTCGTCAGCGCCCATGCGCGAGAGAGTAGACCCGGGCCGGCCGGGTCGAACGTCAGGAAGCGCTCGGGGATGCGGGTGCGCTGGTCGACGGGGACGCCGGTGCACTCGTCGTCGGGCTGGCGCTCGTCGATGCGCTCGGGCTTGCGCTGGAGGACGGACTCGCGCTCGGGCTCTCCGACGGCGTGGGAGCCGGTGTCGGAAGCGGCCGGAACACCCCACCGGTCCCGAGGAAGATCCCGTTGAGCAGGATCACGATGTAGATGGCCACGGCGGCGATGACGAACGTCCTCGAGACGTTCTCACGGACATGGACGGCGACCTCGGACGGCGTCGGGGCTCGCGATGCCTGTTTGCCAGGAGTTCGTCGGCGCGCCGCGGATGATCGGCGTTCCGCGGCTGTGGCGGCAGCGGCGGGCGCGGCCTCGCCTGCGATCTCGCGGACCGCAGCGTCGTAGTCGTCGATGTCGGTCGCATCGGCGGCCTCGAGGTCGTCGCCGTCGTCATCGATGTCATCGATGCCGTCGTCTTCGAGGTCGTCGACGCCATCCTCGAGGTCGGGATCAACGCGCTCGTCTTCGACCTCGTCGGCAGCGACGTCGTCGGCGTCGAGGTCATCGTCGGGCGCGCGGTCACGGGGCTCGGTCACCGGTGTGTCATCGCTCCTGGGGCTCGATCGCGGGCCGGGCATCCGGCGCGGCAGGCGGGCGACAGGATACCCGATAGCCGATCACGCCTCGCGTACCGCAGGCACGAACCAACCCACGACACCGGCGGCCGCGGTGACCAGCCCGAAGGCCGCGATCACGGTGGTCACCCCGACCGTCTGCGCGAGGACGCCGCCCAGGCCGATCGAGAGCGTCATCGCGCCGAACACGAGTGAGAACCGGAACCCGACGACGCGCCCGATCAGGTTGCCGGGGGTGCGCTCCTGGAACAACGTCTGGCTCGGGATGATGAACAGCATGTTCGCGATCCCGATGCCGAAGGCGATCGACAGGACGACGCCGAGGTTGCCCGACAGCGCCATCACCGTGGTCAGCAACCCGAGGACGATGTACCCGGCGATGATCAACCGGCCCTTCGCGAGTCGCGCGCCGACCAAGCCGATGACGAAGCCACCGATGAGGTTGCCGGCACCCTGGCTGCCTTCGATGAAGCCGTATACCGCTCGCCAGTCGAAGCCCTGCCCACCGAAGACGTGCTCGGCGAAGACGGCGGTCTGGCCGATCAAGACGCCGACCGTGAGCTGCGCAACGACAGCCAGGAGCGTGTTCGCCAGCAGGACCGGCTCGTTGCGGAGGAACCGCCAGCCCTCGAGGAGTTCCTCGCGGAAGCCGCCTGCCTCCGCCTGCGACCTGGCACCCATCGGGGCCTCGGACTGGACGGGACGGGGGATGAGCGTGCTGAGGAGCAGAGCGGATGCCAGATAGGTCGCTCCGTCGAACCAGAACGCGATGGACACGGCATCGGCGACGAGGGCGACGAATAGCCCGGCCAAGGGGAAGCCGATGACGTCCGCCAATGTCTCGCCGATCCACAACGCCGAGTTGGCCGTGAGCAGCTCGTCCTCGCGAACGAGTCGGGGCAGGATCGCGACACGGGCCGGCCGGAAGAAGATCGAGATCGTCGTCAGAAGGAAAGCGAGCGGGTAGACGAGCCAGATATTCGCGGTTGCGGCGATCGGCATGATGAAGACCACTGCCGCGCGAAGGATGTCGCTGACGACGAGGACCTCGCGGTGATCCCAGCGGTCCACCAGCGTTCCCGCGATCGGCCCGAAGAGAAGGTTCGGCAGTGTGGCTGAAACGAACACCAGCGCGACGGCGATAGGCGATCCCGTGAGGACGAAGACGATGGCCGCGATGGCGACCTGGTGGACGCGGTCGCCGAAGAGCGAGATCAGCTGCCCGGACCAGAGCGCGCTGAATGAGCCGTTGAGCGCGAGCCGGACATATGGGTGCCGGCGAAGGCGCGCTAGGACTTCGGGCGACAGGCCCGGGATCGATATCGGCGGCCGCGCCGACGGGGCTTCGACGGCGGCAGCGGAGGTCGCGCCCGGACCTGCCAGGCGTTGGCGATCCGTGCCGAGGACAGTCGGTCGCTGCAGTGATGCTGACTGCTCGAGCCCGGGAGCGAGGCCAGACGCTCGGTAACCGGCACGGTCGGCGGCGAGGCGTCGGCGCAGGTCAGCGTCCTGTTGCTCCTCGATCGGAGTCGGGACGCGGACCACGCCTGCGAACAGGAAGAACGCCAGACCGAGCCCAAGGAAGAGATCGCCGAGCGAGTAGACGTTCTGGATGAACGGGATGGGGATCGGGATGACGTCGCCGAGGATCAGGAGCCGACCGACGAAGTCCTGGGCGTTGGCCTCGACGATCACGTGGAATGACCGCGTAACGTCGGCGGGTGTCAGCCCGGCGTACGCGAGGGCCGGCTCCCAGATCGGCATGTATCCGCCGTTCACAAGGATGACCAGCCCGTTCGAGAGCACACCGAGGAACGCGAGGATCAGACCTGGGTATGTGCGGTTCGCCCACAACGGGATCAGCAGGACGCCGAATGCAGCGACGAGGAGTGGCAGACGCAGCGTCTCGACGATGTCGATACCCGCGTTGAGTGCCGCCTCGGTGGCGAAGCGGAGCACGAGCGCCGCGACGAGGAGACCGGTCCAGCGAAGCTGGATCTCGGCGAGATTGCGCAGGCGCCCGCCGGCGAGGAGGCCGAGGACGAGCCCGAGCAGGATCCCGCCGATCAGCATCGCGTCATGATGCTGGAGCGGCTGGGCGTGGCGTCAGGCTTGCTCGGGGGCTTGCGAGGCGGCGGGTATGGAAGCGGTCGTGGGGACCGTGCCGGTGGTGGGCGGCTCGGCCAGGCGGGTCGCGGCGGCCTGACCGAGGATCGGGATCGGCCGAGGTTGGACCGTCCGGCCCGGATCGGAGACACCCTCGACGTGATGCGTCCTGACGAACGCGTCGACGACCACCGGATCGAACTGGATGCCCGCGAACTTGCGGAGCTCGGCCAGGGCCTGCTCGGCGGTCAGAGGCGTCATGCGATAGGGGCGGGCCGCGGTCATCGCCTCGAATGCGTCGGCCACATGGAGGACGCGGGCCAGCTTCGGGATCTCGTCCCCGATCAGCCGGTCGGGGTAGCCGGAGCCGTTGTACCACTCGTGGTGGTGGCGGATGATGGGAAGCTCCGGCGCAAGCTTCGTGACCGGAGCGATGATCTGGGCGCCCAGCACCGGATGCGCGTTCATGATCATCCGCTCGTCCTTGTTCAGGCGCTCCTGCTTCAGAAGGACGCGGTCGGGGACGCCGATCTTGCCGACGTCGTGGAGCAAGCCACCCCACTCGAGCGCTTCAAGCTCCCCGTCGCTGACGTGCATCACACGACCGATATCGACCGCGATGTCCTTTACGCGCTGGCTGTGCTTGGCCGTGAACGGGTCGCGCTTGTCGACGGCTTCGGCGAGGGCGCCGATGGTCTGGGTGAACATCTCGCGCATCTCGATGAAGCGCGCGTACGCCAGCCGGGTCGAATAGAGCGGGACCGCGAACAGGGCGGTCGCCCACCACTGAACGGCATAGACGACGGTCATCAGCCACGACAGGGGTGCTAGGGCGATCATGCTGCCGAGGATTCCGCGCGTGTCGGCGCGAAGCGCTTCCAGCACTGACTGGTCAGTTCGCAGACTCAAAAGAACGAACGCCAGCCAAACGTTCAGGACCTGGAAGACCGCAGCGGCGACCATGGCTGAGGCGAAGTCCGTGAACGGTCCAAGTGCTGGAGCGAACTCGAGCCCTGCCTCACGCACAACTCCGGCGACGATTGCAGGGATTACCAAGCACGCGTGGTTGGCGAGGGACCCATACCAAGGGATACGTCCCCTTAGCTCGCGCAACTCGGTCGTCCCGATCGCCGCGACCCAGCCTCCGACGGCGGGCCCCCCGAGCATGAAGGAGGCCATGATGGGCGCGACGGCTACTCCGATTTGGGAGCCCCGTGGCTGTTGTACGGGCCATGCAGACGCAAGGAGCGTAATTGCCGTCCAAGCGATGATGCCGAGCGCAATCTCAAGCTGGTCGGCGCCGGGAAGGCCGATGTCGAGGGCGATCGAGGCTTTCGGCGGGAAAAGAAAAGTCGCGGTCACCAGCGCCAATGCGCCAATGACCACGACTGTCGCGACGTAGAGCTTGAGAGACTTAGGCATCGTTCTGGGACCAGCCACCTCCCTCACTCTACGGCTAGAGCCGAGCAGTGGGTAATGGGCCTTCCGTACTAGAAGCCCCTAAGAGAAGCCCCTCCAGCGAGTGCGACCATCGCGACGCTCGAGAGCGTGACGATGATCCGCAGGAGTCGCGTTTTCACTGGGCGGGTCCTACCAGCCCTTGACCGATTCGGGAGCCATCTGGCTTCCTCCTTCTCGGCCTTCGCGCTCCTAGGGAACACGAAAACCGACCTGACTGGAAAGTCGGTCGGTTGCACTAGTCGCTCCGTCCCACCCTAAGTGCCCATTTCAGGTGGGGCATCGCCGCGTCCGAGCGTCTTGACGGTTCTTCCTAGTACTGGGGTACTAGCAAGTGGCGGGACTGTACGGATGCCTAACTAACCCGGTCAATACGGCACCTTACCTATCCCTCACAGGGCGTCGAGCGGCGGAGGTTCAATTCCAACCTCATCCCGCATGACCGCGGCGTAGTGGGCGTATTGCTCTGCCGCGGCGGAGTGAGCGCCCGTCACCCGATACAAACGGAGTAGACAGATCTCGATCTGTTCCGCCGTCGGATCGGCCTCCAGGGCGCGTCTCGCAATCGTGATTCCACGGTCGTAGTGACCGGAGGTGAAATCCTCCAGGACGGAACGTTCGACAATTTCTAGATATGACGCATGGAGGTTGTCGCGATAGGCGGCGGCCCATTCTTCGTACTCAAAGTCGAGAGCGAATCTGCCTCGGTATAGCCTCGTGAGACGGTCCACTTCATCGGGAGAGGGTTTTGGCGGCAACTCCCGAATCAGTACCTTGCAAGCTGCACTGCGACTCGAGACAAGGTCGGGGTCGAGCCACACGACATCTGAGTCGTGATGGACGTATCCAGGCGTCAGGTCGTCCGAGTAGGCCTCTTCAAAAACCCGTCGGAGGAAGTAGATCGTCTGATTCAGTGAGTTGACGGCGACTTCCGGATCGAGGTCCGGCCAGAGGGCGTCGAGCACTTGGTCACGTGTCGCCGACAAGTCCGGCCGGGTAATAAGGAAGCAAAGCATCGCGAGCACTTTTCGCCGTATGGCCGACCCCAAGACAGTTCGGCTGCCAATCTCTACGGTTACCCGGCCCTGATCTTCGACGTGAACTACGTCCGCCAGTCGTCTCGAAATCGACCGGCCAAGACTTACCGTTTCCGAGCGGCGATGAGACGATCTAGCCAGTCGCCGCAGCCGGGCTATGTCGGAGCGGTCCCCAATCGCCTCGAGCATTCGGGCCGCTGACACATTGACTTCATCTGCTTGCTTGTCCAGTACGAGTCGGAGCGCAGCTTTCCACCGTTCCGGATGCCGGGCTCCGGCCCTGTACAGGGCAGCGAGCGAGCCCTCATCGAGCCGCGGCATGTGAGGAACGAGATCCTCGGCCAGGAAACTGAGATGCCAAGGCGCAGAAGGTTCAATAACCCGGATCGTTTCGTTCAGCGTCTCTGACGTTCCAAGCGTGGCCTGCAGAAGTTCTCCGACGCGACGCGTCGCCGTCGCCCCCTGGGATCCAGCCGCCTCTGTCGCCTGTCGAAGAAGTTGAGCTGCGTCAGGATCGTTGCGAACTATCGCGAGATGGGCGGTCGCCATTTCAAGAGACGCATGCGCCCCAATCACACTCGTAAGGCCTTGAACAAATCCGCCCAAGGCCTTCTCAGCGCCTGCCGTGTCTCGGACGCGAATTGCCATTCGCGCTCGGGCGATTGCGACAGCACGGCGATCAGCAATGGTCTGCAGCGACGCGTCACTGATCCGATCAAGGAGGGCCAGCGCGGTTACGTGCGACTCATAGGAATCGAAAGCGTCGGCGGCCTCGGCTATTGCCTCGTTCGGGACGTATCGCGTCGACTCCGACGTCATTCGCGCCGCCAGCCCACGCGCATCGGCATCCATCCCGAGACGCAACATGATCGCAGCTCGTAGAGCGCGTGCAGCCGAGTGCTCGATGTCCCCGGTCGTCGACTCGAGGGCATCGATTGCCTCGTTCGCCTCCGCGAGGGCGTCATCCATCCGATCCTGGACTACCGAGTTCATGGCCAGATTCAGCATGGTTACGCCGTAGTAGTGCGATGCAGAGGCGCGTTGAGCCTCAGCCATCCCGCGCAGCCGCCGATTGATGGTGTCGACGTCTGCCTCGGTGCTGGCAGTGAGGATTGCCGCGCTAACGCCGGCTATGGCTCTCAGGTTTGGATCCGTGGTGGTTGTCTCGAGCTGTCGTGCGAGGTCGAGCGCACGTTCCCCGTTTCCGAAGTTGAAGTTCGCCGCGAGCAGGTTGAGCAACGCGTGGTCGCGTTGGACTGGGTCCGTCACGCCCGAGTCGAGGACCGCCTGGCTTGCAGCGATCGCGGCTTCGTAGTCGCCCTGCTGCATATCCACTCGGCTCAGGATCAGATCAAAGCCGGCGGGACGACGGTCATCGCTGATCGGCCCTATGAAGGCCTCGGCGAGGGCGTACTGCCCGTTGCCCATGATCGTCGGGATCGCACTCGCGACCACGCCGAGCATCGCCTCGGTATCGCCGGCCTCACGGTAGTGATGTGCGGCGGTCTTCCAATCCGTGCTCGCCGACGCGATCGCGGCCTGTCGATGCAGCGCCGCGACATTGTCGGGACCATCCATGGAGCGAAGCCGCGCTTCGAGGAAGCCGCGTACCAGCGGGTGGTATCGCTGATGCGTTCGGGGCGCGCCGGACAGCCGGCTGAGAAGGGTTAGTCGCTCCGCAGCCGTGGTGAGCCGCGCGACGTCGGCGGCGTCCCGACCCGACACGACCCCCGCGAGTTCGGGCGTGACGACCTGGAGGATCGACGTTTCCATGAGGAATCGCTGGAGCTCGTCGTCGAGATCGCCCACGACCTCCTCGGCGAGGTAATCGTAGAGATCGTGGTCCGCCCCGTTGAGCGTCCTCACGAAGCGACGGATCTCACTGGGTGATCGATCGCGCAATGCCGCCTGCACCAGCTGCAGCGAGGCGATCCAGCCCTCGGTGCGCACCGCCAGGTCCTCGAGAACGTCGGGGTCGAGGCGTCGTCCGTATGTCTCGGTGAATAACTGAGCCGTCTCGGCCGCGTCGAATCGAAGGTCGTCGGTACCGAGTTCCGCCACCTCGCCGACAGACCGCAGCCTCGACAAGGGGATCGCAGGTGGTCTCCGACTCGCGAAGACGACGGTCATGCGCTCGGGTGCGCGATCGACGAGCTCACGTGCGATGACGCGAGCGTCGGGAGCGTCGTCGACGAGATGGAAGTCGTCGAATATCAGGACCGCCCCAGATCCGGCGATCGCGGGAAGCTCATCGATGAACGTCGACAACGCCGCCTCTCGAGTCGTTCCCGTCGAACCCACGTCGGCCAAGGCTGCGGCAGTCGAAGGTGCGAAGGTCGGATCGTGTTCCCGGCCGGCGGCGACCAGGTGATGCAGGATCGTCACCCAGTCCCGGTCGTCAGGATCGAGTCGATACCAGAGCGTCCGCATCCTGGTACGCCGAGCGAAGTCCGCGAGAAGCGTCGTCTTGCCGTATCCCGCGTCGGCCAGCAGGAGCACGACGCGACCGTGGATCTTGGCGCGCAGCCAGTCGAGCAGACGTGGTCGTTCGAGCGTCTCGTCGCGGAGCGCTGGACGCTGGACCTTCGCGATCTGGATCGGGTAGCCGCTGACTTCGTCGCTCAGGTGGGCACTCCTGGACGGCGTCGCCCCGGTCATCCGACCGGGCTCTACGGGTATCGGCTGACGGGTCGCGATCCCTTGCGGAGCCCGGCGAGGATCAGGGGGCGCGAACGATATCGACCGCTCGCGCGCCGTGTCAACGGAGCCGAGGGTGGGGCGGTCGGGCATGGCGCCATGGTGGCGCCATGCGCTCAACCGGCGATTAGCTGCGAGCCGTCAACGCCCCCTCCTCGGGGCGGACATGACGCGAGGCCGATCCTTGATTCCGGACCTCCGGTGGATCGGCCTCGTCTAGGTCGCCGTGCCCTCGTCAGACCGGGGTGGGCGTCCCCAATGTGCCGGCACGGACCTTGTCGAAGCAAGAGCTGCAGTACACCGGTCGATCGTTCCGTGGAGCGAACGGCACGACAGCCTGACCCCCGCAGGCGCCGCAGATCGCTGCATGGAACTCGCGCGGTCCCTCATTGTTCCGCGCGCGCTTGGCGGCCGCCCGACATGACGGACACCGCTGCGGATCGTTCACCAGGCTCTTGCTGGCGAAGAACGCCTGCTCGCCCGCGGAAAAGGTGAATTCCTCCCCGCAATCGCGACAGGTCAAACTGCGATCCTGGTACACGCTCTCCAGACCCTCCTACGCTGGGACGCCGTGGACGGCCCGGCGCGCGGTCCGCGCGGAACGGCGCTCGGGAGCGCGGGGCATAAGGGGGACTGCGCGCCCGGTCCGGTCCGGGCGGAGCCCGGGTCTAGCCGAGAAGATACGCGCGGCGTCAAGGGTTTTTGGCGGATTTCGTAGGTTCGTTTCGGAACCATGCCCAACGAATCTGCGTCCGGCAGCCATGTCGAACCAACCGCGCCGTCTGGCGTCCCTTGCCCTGACCCCCTTGCTGCTCGCGTCTGTCGTCGCTTGCACCAGCACCGGAGCACCTGCTGCGTCACCGAGCGGCGCGCCGTCCGATGGCCCGTCCGCCAGCCCGACTGAGGCGCCCAGCCAGTCCGCCGCGGGTGGCATCGACCATAAGACCGGGCCCGCGGATGTCCTCCTTCGCTACGACGAGGGAGGCGGTCTGATGATGGCGGGATACAGCGCGGCGCAGGCGCCGATCTTCACGCTGTACGGCGACGGGACCGTGATCTTTCGCAACCCCTTGAAGGACGCACCGGCTGCCCAGGGTTCGACGATGCCGTTCAACCCGATGCGCACCGCGAAGCTCAGCGAGGAGCAGATCGTCGAGCTGCTGACGCTGGCCTTGGGCGAAGGCGGTCTCGCAGTCGCTCGACCGAACTACGACAACCCGATGGTCGCCGACGTGGGGACGACCGTCTTCACGGTCGATGCCGGGGGGATCAAGAAGGCCGTCTCGATCATGGCCCTGGGGATGGACGTCGAACCCGGCAACCCCGATGGCCCCGCGCGCACTGCCTTCAAGAAGCTGGCCGACCGCCTCGCGGATTTCGACCAAGGCGGCTCGATCGAGACGTCGGTGTATGAACCGAAGGCCTACCGGGCAACGCTCGTCGACGGCGGCGGGATGGCAGCCCCCGACATGGTCGACTGGCCCTGGTCGGATCTGACGGTGAAGGACTTCAAGCCCGATGCGGACCCGAACGGCCTCCAGTTCCCGCACGCGACGCTCACGCCGGAGCAGGTCGCGGCGCTCGGGATCAAGAGTGTCGAGGGCGGCTTCTTCGGGACACCGGTCAAGGGGTCCGATGGCAAGCCGTACATCCTGGCGGTGCGGCCGATCCTGCCCGACGACCCGGACGCGTAACCCCGAGCCGCAGCCCCTCGAAGACCGACGAGGCCGATCCAGCCCGAGGTCCGGGCTCGGGTCGGCCTCATGTCATCATGGCCGCTCGTGATGCGATCAGCGAGGGCAGATCAGGAGGTGGACCGTGGGCGTGATCATCATCCGCGAGATGGTCGGGACGAGCCCCCGGTCGTGGAGTGACGCCGCTCGGCAGGCCGTGGCGACGGCGTCCAAGACGGTGCGCAACATCCAGACGGTGGAAGTCGTGAAATCGTCGGCCACCGTCGAGGACGGCGAGATCGTCGAGTACCGCGTCGAGCTGAAGATCGGCTTCGAATACGAGGGCTGACGGCCACATCTCGGGGTCGCTCGAACGTCGGCACGAGCGTCGTTCGCTAGCTGACTTCGGCGAAACGCTCCCCCGCGTACGACACGAACCGCGTCTGGCGCTTCTTGAACCAGAGCTGGATCTCGCCGGTCGGGCCGTTTCGGTGCTTCGCGAGTTTGAGGTTCACGACCTCGCCGTCGGTCTCCTGATCGTCGGAGCCCCGCTCCTTGTCGCGCCAGAGGAAGCAGACCAGGTCGGCGTCCTGTTCGATCGCACCTGACTCGCGCAGGTCTGAGAGACGCGGCTCCTTCGACTCCCGCATCTCCGGTTGCCGCGACAGCTGCGAGAGCGCGATCACCGGTACCGAGAGCTCGCGCGCGAGGGCCTTCAATCCACGCGAGATCTCTGAGACTTCCTGCACGCGGTTTGCGTCCTTGCTACTCGTCGTCGCCTGCATGAGCTGCAGGTAGTCGACGACCACGAGGTCCAGCCCCGCCTCTGCCTGTAGCCGGCGCGCCTTGGTCCGGAGTTCCATCGCGCTGATGTTCGGGGTGTCATCGATGTACATCGGTGCTTCCGACAGCGAGTTCATCGCCGGTGCGATCCGGGTGAAGTCGAGCTCGTCGAGGAAGCCTGTCCGCAGTTTCTGCGAGTCGATGTTGGCGACGCTCGAGAGCAGGCGCAGGACCAACTGCTCCTTGCTCATCTCCAAGCTGAAGACGCCGACGCTCTTTCGCTCCCGGACCGCGGCGTGCTCCGCGACGTTCAGTGCGAACGACGTCTTACCGACCGACGGGCGGGCCGCGACGATGATGAGGTCGCTTGGTTGGAGGCCCGTCGTCAGCGTGTCGAGGTCGGTGAAGCCCGTGCGGACGCCCGATATCTCGCCGCGATGCGTGTGGAGGTAGTCCAGTCGGTCGTATGCGTCGTGCAGGAGCGACTTGAGCGGGCTGAAGCCGGCATCGATGCGCTTCTGGCTGACCGCGAAGAGCTCAGCTTCCGCCCGGTCGATGGCCTCCTGGATCTCCGCCGGATCTTCATAACCGATGCCGGCGATCCGGCCGGCTGCGCCGATCAGGTTCCGAAGCACGGCCTTGCGCTCCACGATCCGCGCGTATTGCGCGGCGTGGACGGCGGTCGGCGTCTCGTTGCTGAGGCTCGAGAGGTACGCACGACCGCCCACCGACTCGAGATCCTCGCGCCGCTCGAGCGCTTCGGCGACCGTGACGATGTCGATCGGTTCGCGACGCTCGAACAGGTCGAGGATGGCGGCGTAGATGCGCCCGTTCGCCTGGCGGTAGAAGTCCTCAGGTCGAAGGAACTCGGCGACTTCGACGACGGCATCGCGGTCGATGAGGATGGCACCGAGCACCGACTGCTCAGCTTCAAGGCTTTGTGGCGGAAGGCGGTCGATCATGATCCCCGAGATGTGCGTGACGGATGTGACGACTGACTGTCGTGCCCCGAGCACGTCGCTGGAAAGGGGCTTATCCCCGAACCCCATCCACGATTTGCGCCGCCTCGGTTAGCGGACTGTGGGCGACCTGTGGATAGTTCTGCGAACCGAGGATCGGCGGTCTGGGCGGTCGCGGCGAAGGCGGCGCCCGAGCACATGAGCGAGCGCATGCAAATGCTTGAGCGAGTGCGCGGAGGGTGCCAACGCCCGCCCCGGCCGAGCCAGGACGCCGCTAGTCAAGCTTTCGGATGACTCCGATCA
>Ga0070685_10001343_pt1 | contig 12899 bp, 7 predicted proteins | sample KBSS13LmetaG_FD_65651 | JGI IMG/M metagenome (GOLD analysis project Ga0070685, IMG submission 65651) | Switchgrass rhizosphere microbial communities from Kellogg Biological Station, Michigan, USA - KBS S1-3L metaG | ecosystem: Host-associated > Plants > Roots > Rhizosphere ...
TCCTCCTTCCGGTGAAGCTCCTCCGCGAGCACCCCGAGGTACGCGAGGCGTACTGGAAGCGGTGGCAATACATCATGATCGACGAGTACCAGGACACGAACACGGCGCAGTTGGAGATGGCACGTCTCCTGGCGGGAATGCGCATGAACCTGTGCGTGGTGGGCGACGACGACCAGTCGATCTACGCGTGGCGCGGCGCCGATATGCGCAACATCCTGGACTTCGAGCGCCACTACCCCGGCGCGCGCGTGGTCGTGATGGAGGAGAACTACCGCTCCACGCAGCGCATCCTCGACGCCGCCAACGGGGTGATCGTCAACAACGCCTCGCGCAAGCCGAAGCAGCTCCGCACCGCCAACGGGCCGGGGCCGAAGATCGACTACTGGGAGATGGTGGACGACGGCCAGCACACCGCCGAGGAGCAGGAGGCGGAGATGGTCGCGCGCGAGATCGGCATCCGGCGGCTGGTGGAGACGGTGCAGTGGGGTGACTTCGCCATCCTCTACCGCACCAACCTCCAGTCCAAACCGCTCGAGGAGGCGATGCGAACCGCCAACATCCCCTACCGCGTGGTCGGCGGTCAGTCGTTCTTCGACCGCAAGGAGGTGGCGGACGCCGTCGCCTACCTGCGCGTGGTGCTGAACCCGCGCGACGAAGTGGCCGTGCGCCGCATCATCAACTACCCCACGCGGGGGATCGGCCGCACCACGCAGCTGAAGCTGGTCGAGGCGGCGCGCGCGGCCCGGGTGCCGCTGTACGAGATGCTGCGCCGCGCCGGCGAGATGGACGGCGTCAGCAAGGCGCAGCTGGAGCCGGTGCGGCACTTCGTGGGGATGATGGACGAGCTGCGCCAGGAGCACGCCGCCACCGAGGCCGCCCTCCGCGCGGGGATGACGGAGGAGCGCACCCTGCACGGGTTCGCGAAGCAGCTCGTCGCGCGCGTGCGGCTGGAGGAGGCGGTGCGCGCGGACAACGCGAAGAGCGACCGCGCCGCCGAGGTGCGCATCGACATCCTGCGCGACTTCGTAGCCTCGATCGCCACCTACGAGGAGCGCGCCTGGAGCGCCCAGCCGCTCCCGGACGAGGAGGACGACTGGGAGGCGCCGTCGCTGCGCGCCTTCCTGGAGAAGCTCTCGCTGGTGGAGGAAGAGGAGAAGAAGGACGACAAGGACGACGAGCCCAACCGCGTGACGCTGATGACGCTCCACGCCGCCAAGGGGCTGGAGTTCACCCACGTCTTCATCGTCGGCCTGGAGGAGGAGATCCTGCCGCACACCCGCAGCGTGGAGGCGGTGTCGACGGACGGCACGGACCCGATCAGCGAGGAGCGGCGCCTGTTCTACGTGGGGATCACCCGCGCCCGGCACCGGCTCACCCTCTCCGGCTGCGCCACGCGCCGCCAGCGCGGCGAGCCGATGCCGCGCCAGCCGTCGCGCTTCCTCAAGGAGGTCCCCGCCGACCTGCTGGAGTACCGCACCGGCAAGCGCAGCTCGCTGAGCGAGGAAGACAGCAAGGAGCTGAAGGCCAACTTCTTCTCGAAGATGCGGGACATGCTGGCGCCCTGATCCCGTAAACGGCGCCTCACGCGGAGACGCAAAGAAGCCGCCGTGGCCCTCTGCGTCTCCGCGTCTCTGCGTGAGGCCAATCTGTTTCAGTCGAACTTCGACGCGCCCGCCGCCACACCCTGGTCGCTGAAGACCGAGGGGACCGCCACCCGGTCCGCCAGGTACCCGCGCTGCTGCAGGAAGTCGTGCAGCCACGGCTCCACCTCGCGGCTGGTCGCGCGCGCCTTGATCTCCTCCTTGAGCCGCGGATCGGCGCTGTCGCGGACGGTCTGGGTGACCACGTCCAGCGCGGCGCGCGTCCGCCGATGCAGGCGGATGAACCAGGCGATCGCCATCGCCACGAGCACGGCGGCGATTCCCCCGCCGACCCACATCGCCGTCTTCGCGAACGTCGTCTCGCTTCCCGCCTTGTCGGCCTCCTCGATGGCGGACCGCGCCGCCGTCTTCGCGATGTCGCGGGTGGCGTTCACCAGCGCTTCGCGAAGCGTGGTGTTGAGCTGCAGCGCGAGCTGCTCCGCCGCCGCGCTTGTGACGTTCGCCGAGGCCTGGGTGGCGGCCGAGTCCAGGTGCGGCAGGAGGATGGACAGGTTCGCGCCCAGGGCCCGGGAGAGCTGGTCCACGTCCGCGCTCCCCGCGTTCCCGGCCGCGCGGAGGTTGTCGCGGACGAGCTGCTGCAGCGCCTGGTTCAACGACCCGCGGAGCGCCGCCTCCGCGCCGTCGTTCAGGTCGCCCACGGCGGTGCCGCCCCGGGCGAGCAGCCGCGTGCTGGTGGAGTCGACGGCCGATTCGGCGCGGTGTAGGACGGTCTGCACCGTGCCCTCGATCTCGGGCGCGGCCTGCGTGCGGTACGCGAGCGCCGCGAACCGCACGAGCGAGTCCACCGTCTGCTGGGTCTGCTGGCGTCCGCTCCCCGCGATGCGATCCTGCAGCTTGGTCGTGGCGCCGTCCGCCAGGGCGCCCCCCGCCGCCCGCAGCGCGAAGCACCCTCCCGTCGAGGGCAGGCTCACCGCAACGGCCGCGGCCAGCGCGAGCCGCGCGACCCGTCGAGATTGTCCCATCATGGTTCTACCGCGAAGTGAAGGAGATGAAGAGACCTGCGTACCGCGGAGGTGGAGCGGAGGGAGTGCCGCATGGCGCGGAATGCTGCAGGGTCCAGCCTCGACCAAAATAGCGGATGATGATGCGAAGACGCAAAGGATTTATGTCCGATACGGTGCTGGGCGGCAGGCCGGCCGCGGGAGCCCTCACCCTGGCGCTTCGCGCCGGTCCCTCTCCCAACAACCTGGGAGAGGGACGTGGGCTCGCTTCGCTCGCGGCAACTCCGCCGCCGGCCTGAGGTCACGGCCGCACGACCCCGCCTTCGCCCGAGTAACAAGGGCGCCACCCGACGTCATCCTGAGACGCAGTCCCGCAGAACCCGCCCTCTACGCGAGTGACAGCAGCGCCACCCGATGTCATCCTGAGGCGCGGTCCCGACCCATCCTGCTTTCTCGCCAGTGACGGCAGCGCCGTGAGGATCTGACCGCGGCCGCCACGTGGCCTTCGGCGGAAGCCGCTCAGAGACCTCGGCCGCAACGCGGGAGGAAGAGGCAGGCGCGGTGTTGTCACCGCGACGTAATCCCCGCCTCGCGCAGCAGGTCCGGCCAGGCGTCGCGGACGCTCGGGTACTTCGGCGCCCAGCCGCTCGCATCGCGGAACTTGCGGTTGGAGATGCGGAGCGAGCGCGTCAGCGTCTCCCCCACCCCGCCCATCATCCGGCCCACCCACCTCGGCAGGAACTTCGGCGGCGCGACGCCGAGCGCCCCGGCAAGCGAGCCGAAGAACTCGCGGCGCCGCACCGGCTCGTCGTCCACCACGTTGTAGAGGCCGGCGGGCACGCCGAGCGCCGCCACGACCGCCGTCGCCGTGTCGTCGTGCGAGATGGACGAGATGAAGCCCTCCGGCCCTGGCGCGGGTGACCAACCCTTCCGCACGAAGCCGATCATGTCGAGCGTCGCCCCGCCCGCGTCGGGTCCGTAGAACCAGCCGAAGCGCAGCGTCACGCCCGTGCCTCCGCCTGCCGTGAAGCGGTCGGCCGAGCGCTCGGCGTCGAGCGTGGTGCGGTTGTACCGTGCCGGCTTCACGGGCCAGCTTTCGTCGATCCACCCGTCGCCGTTGTCGGCGTAGACCGGCGCGAACGACTCCTGGACGAAGCGCTGCACGCCGCCCGCCAGCGCCGCATCCACCAGGATCGCCGAGGCGTCGCGGCGGATGCGGTCCATCTCCTTCCACGCGCTGCGCATGATCGCCCGCGAGCTCGGCGGCACCGCTGTCGCGAGGTTGATGACGGCGTCCTGCCCCGCGACCGCGCGTCGTACGGCTGCCCCGTCGAACAGGTCCACCTGCGCCGCGCGAGCCCCGGCGCGCTCCAGCCCCGCCGCCTTCTCCGGCGACCGCGCGACGGCCGTCACCTCGTGCCCCGCCGCGATCAGCAGCGGCACCGCCCGGCGTCCCGCCACCCCCGTCGCCCCCGTCACGAAGATCCGCATCGCCCTCTACTCCCTCACAAGATCCTCGGGTTGATATGAAACCCGCGGCTGGAACGGCCTGCACGACGGCTTGGAAACCGCCGCTGGAACGGCCTTCACGAAGGGTTTGAAACCCGCCGCTGGAACGGCCTTCACGACGGGTTTGAAACCCGCCGCTGGAACGGCACGAAGTCCGCCTTCGCGGACTGCGCCTCCGCCTAATCGCGCCCCGGCAAGCCTCCGCGAAACGCGAACGAACCTACGCGCGCCCCGTCAATCGCCTGATCGCCCACTCGGCCGCGCCCAGCGCCAGCAGGATGCCGAAGATGAGCGCTGGGCTAGGCATGCGACCGGCTGGTCCGCCCGCGGTCAAACCGTCGACCACGCGGCCAAGCGAGTCCTCGGACACGACGCGGCCCCCGGAGCGCGAGGCGAGCAGCGAAAGCCGCGCCCACGCATCGGCGGCGGGCGCGGCGGCGGCGGATGCGCGGAACGCGGCGCGGGGACGCTCGCCGGCGAACGCAATCGTGTACAGCCCCTCCGCCGCGGGTGCGAACGAGGCGTGGAAGACGCCTGGTGATGATGCGTCGCGCGCCAGCCTGAGCGTGTCGACGGCACCGCCGGGTCGGGTGATGATGATCGGCGGGACGGCCGCGGACGCCTGCCCGCGAGAATCGTAGACGCGTACCTCGCGGCGCACGCCGACAGGGCCGGTGACGTCCGCGATCTGGATTGAAAGCGGCTCGGATCGCGACGAGGCGAGCCAATCCACCAGAGAACGCCAGAACTCGCGGTGCTCGGCGATGCGGCCGGCTTCCATCCGCCATCGCCACGTCTCCGTCAGCGCGAGCGCCGCCGCCCGCCCGCGCCCCAGCGGACGCAGCGCCAGCACGCCGCCAGCCGGTGACGAGGCGCCCACCATCGTCCCGGCGAAGGCCGCGCCAAACGGCTGGGCCTCTCCGCCGACGCGCTCAGACGGGAGCGGCGCGAGCTCCGGGGGGAGCGCCCAGCGGATCGCGGTTCCCTCAACCGAAACCGCACGTTCGCCGCCGCGCACCAGCCCGAATCCCGCTTCCCCCGCGCGATCCCCGGCGACGAGCACCCCGCCGCCGCGCGACGTCCACGCCGCCAGCGTCGCCGCCTCGGCCGGGGCGAGCGGGGCGCCGTCGAGCACGACGACCGCGTCCAGCTGCGCCAGCCGCATGGGGGTGATCGCCCCGCCCGCGCCCTCGGCTACAGACAGCCCGCGGCCGAGCGCCAGGGTCGACGCCACCGTCACGCCGCTCTCCTCCAGCGTGCGGATGACGAACTTCGCCTCCCAGTCCGGGAAGCCGGCGCGCACCAGCACCCGCGGCGGCCCCGCCGAATCCACCCACGCGCCCGCCACCCCGACGGCCGAACCACCCCGCCCCCAGCGCGCGGTGACGCGCCACTCCCGCCACCCCGGCGCCGCCGGCCGCACGCGAAACGCGCCCGCCGCCTCGCCCCGCGCGTCCGCCGCGACGGTGATGCTGTCGACGTTCGCGCCCGCGTCGGACAGGTACACGCGCGCGCTGTCGCCGGCCGGGCCGCGCACCCGGAACGAGACCGCCGCAGCGCGCCCAGCGAGGGGACGCGCGGTCGCCGCGGCCTCGACCAGCCGCACGCCCTCCGGCGCCGCCACGAAGAGCGGCGCGCGCTCCGCCGCCGCGGAGAGCGTCTCGAGCTCGGCCGCGGTGGGTGGCTGCTTCGACTCGTACGCGAGCGCGGCGGGCGGAGAGCCCGCCAGCAGCGAGTCCGCCCGGCCCAAGTCTGCTGCCGAGCGGATGCGGACGGCCCGGCCCGCCGCTGGGCTCGCGCGCCAGAACGACGGCAACAGGAGCGCCGCCGCGAGCAGCAGAAGGATCAGCGCGCGCAGGATGCCCGGGAGCCGCGTCATGCGGCGCGGCTCCCGGGCCCAGTTGTGGAGTTATGGGATGGTGTCGAAGCCGAGGCCTCGGGGGGGGCAGGGCGAATGAATTCGCTGCAACAACTACACGAAGTCCGCCTTCGCGGACTACCACCGGTGGCGCGGCCGGGGCGATGAGGCACGCGAAGTGACCCAGCGCGGCCGAGGTGAATCACCACCGTCGGTCGAACACTCGGCACTGCCGCGAGCGAAGCGAGCCAACGTCCCTCTCCCAGGCTGTTTTGGGAGAGGGACCGGCGCGAAGCGCCAGGGTGAGGGCCTCCCGCCAGACTCATCGCGTGAGCGCGTACACGACGATGTTCACGCCGAAGCGCGTGTTGTCGACCGAGAGGAAGCGCTTGTTGCGGAAGTGGTAGCCCCACTCGGAGCTGTAGTCCTTGTTGGAGTAGAGCACTCCCAGCCGGCCGTTCACCTCCACCCCCAGCAGGTGCTCGTGCACCAGGTTGTCGCCCCAGCCGTTCAGCTCGTGGCTGGTGGTGGGCGGCCCGTCGGGAAAGGTGAAGAAGGCGCGATACAGCTCGTGGCTGTTCGGCAGCTCCCTCAGCGCCGCCGCCCCGAAGATCCGGCGCAGCTCCCCCGTCGCCGTCTTGTGGAAGGCCCCGTCGACGTCGTGGTTGTGATCGTCGATGAAGACGAAGCCGCCGCGCTCCACGTACGCCTTGAGGTTCGCGCCCTCCTGCTGGCTGAAGCGCACCGGCAGGTGCCCGGTGAGATAGACGAAGGGGAAGCGGAAGAGCTCGGGGCTGGCCAGGTCCACCGTCACCCCGTTCGGCGCGACGGGGATTGAGGTGTATTGCGCCACCGCGTGGATCACGTTCGTCGGCACCAGCGGCGCCGAGTTCCAGTCCCCCGAGTCGTACCGGGCGGTGGCGAACACGAACGGCCGCGGGCGAGACGCCGCGGCCGAGGAGAGCAGCACCGCCGCCGCGGCGAGCGTCGCCGCGAGACGGAGGGACGTGCGGCGCGGTGGCCGCTTCGTCACGGCACCCTCCCTAGCCGGCGGTAGTACTCGGCCGCGGCGGGGTCGGCGGTGGAGGGGACCGTGCGGCCCCGCATGCGCACCGCCGGGGCGATGCGGGCGCGGGCGCGAAGGAGGAGCGCGCGGGCCGACTCCGCACGCCCGGCCTGCGCCTCGCCGGCGGCGCGCGACAGGATCGACGCCGCCTGCGGATCGGCGCCGGCGCCGCCGAGCGCGCGGGCGGCGAGCGAGGAGAGCTGGAGCGAGAGAGCGCGCGCCGGCATCGTCCCCGCCCGCACGGCGACGCGGTCGATCTCCGCGAGCAGCGCGTCGGCCGTCGGGAGCCCCGCGGTGGCGGTGCGGGCGGTAGGCGCGGCCTCGTCCAGCTTCCCCTGGCCGCGGACGGAGTCGACGTTGACCGCGTCCACCCGCACGTGGGCGCTCGGGTAGAGGCGCTCAGCCTTCCTCAACTCGTCGATGATCAGCAGCGCCTGGCGCTGGTGTGGGAGCGCGCTGTCGGGCGCAGCCTGGTTCAGCTGGCGCTCGGCGGCCCACATCACGTTGTACAGGCGCAGCAGCGTCTGGTCGACGGAGAGGATGGGGTCGGCGTCGTGCTTGTGCGTCACCTCGTCGATCGTCCCCTGCCCCGTCGCGGCGGACGCGGCGTCGAGCACCTGCTGCGAGAAGGCCTGCGTCCCCGCCGCTGCCGGCGGCGGCGCGGGCTGCGTCTCGTCGCGGTGGCCGGCGCCGCCTTCCTCGGTGAAGCCGCGCTCGATCGCCGGGTCCTGGATCCCGGCGGTGGCGCGGGTGAAGATCTGCTCGCCCACCCGCTCGCGCAGCCGCCCCTGGTCGCTCGCGATCTCGGCGGCGCGCGCGCGGAAGTCGGCGGCGGGGATGCGGGCGCGGTCCCCGTTCAGCCGCTCGGTGCGGATCAGGAGCATGCGCTGCGACAGCAGCGGGTCCTTCGGCAGCTCCATGGGAAAGCCGACGTCGGTGTTGACCTGGTCCATCTCCTCGGGGCGGGCGATGCGGATCACCCGCGTCCGCGATACACTTTCGCCCGGGCCGGTGACGGTGTTGCGGTCGCGCGCCACGGCGCGGACGTGGATCACGTCGCCCGGCTCGAGCTGCATCGCGTCGAGGTCCAGCACCCGCTCGCCGGACGCGCCGTTGCCGCCACGGCGGAGCGTTCCGAAGGGCCAGCGCCCCTCGACGTACTGGAAGCTCTCTCCGCTCCCGCGGGTGCGGCTCCACGCCAGGTCGAAACCGCCGATGCCGTAATCGTCCGCGGCGGTCGCGCGCACGGGGACGCGGCCGTGCGCGCTCGCCAGCACCAGGTCCTGCACCGGCGCAGTCAGCTCCACGTCCGGCGCGCGGTCGGCGACCACGACGACGGGAACGACGCGGCGGGAGACGGCCTCGCCGTGCGCCACGGCCTCCAGCGCCAGGCCGCGCTCGCCGGGCGCCTGCGTCCACTCCACCCACCACTCGCCGCGGTCGCGGTGCACCGGCAGCTCGCCGCCGCCGATGCGCAGCGCGCGCACCGCGTCCCATCGATCGAAGAAGGCGGAGCGGAGCCGCACCCGGCTCCCCGCCAGCGCCTGCAGCGGCTCGTCGCCGCGCCCGTCGGATGCGACGAGGCCGGTGTATGCCGGCGGGGTGACGCGCCAGCGCATCTCCTCGAACGCCGGCATCGGCGTCTCCGCGACGGCCGGAAGGGTGTTGGCGCGCACCTCGCGCCAGCGCTGCTCGTACGCGTCGCGCGGATGGAGCCATCGCCCCCACGCTTCGCGCGCCGCCGTCGGGAACGCCAGCGCGAAGGCGAGCGCCACCGCCCAGCTCGTCACCAGCGCCAGCAGCGGCCCACCGAGCCGCAGCGGCGAGACACCCTGGACCTCCACGCCGGCCAGCCGCCGCTCCGCATCCGCCACGAAGGCGCGCGCCACCAGGCTCTCGGGATCGCCGATGGACACGTCGAAGGCGGTGATGAGCCGGTTCTCCAGCTCCGGGATGCGCTCCTCCGCCAGCAGGACGAACCGGCGCAGCGCCGGAGGATAGGCGACGCGCCACCCGGCATGCACCACGGTGCCGACCCCGAGCACGAGCGGGAGCCAGCGCAGCACCCCACGCTGAGCGGCGGGCATCGGCATCAGCAGGTCCGACGCGACCAGCAGCACCGCTACGCCGACAAGGAGCGCCGGCGCCACCGCGAGCGCGCGCACCAGCGTCGAGATCCGCCACGCCTCCAGCACCCGCGCGACGATCCGGTCCACCGGCGATGGGATCGGCGGTGGCGACGGCTGCGGCTGGCGGCGGAGGACGGTCTTCATACGGCTCTCTTACGGCCGTATGCGAAAAACGTTTCGGTCAGCGCCACCACGAGCGCCGCGGCCAGCACCCACCGCCCCAGCGGCACGCCGCCGCCCCACCCGGGCACCGTCCGCGCCGCCACCACGCCCGGCCCGGTGCCGCGCAGCACGGCCCTCGCGCCGGCATCCAGCGCCGCGTTTCGGTCGATGGAGGACGGTGCGTCCGACGCCTCGCAGCCGCGTGCCAGCCCATCCAGCAGCCGGGGATACGCCGCGTCGAGCGTCATCTCCCCCCGCTCCAGCTCCGTCGCGGCGAAGACGACGCAGCCGCGGCCCAGCCTCCGCGCCGCCGCCGCCGGCCGGCCGTCGTCCCACGACGCAATCACGGACGCGCCGCGCGCCGCATCCCCCGAAACGCGCGTCGCCGCGCCGGAGACGTGCGGGCCCGACGCGAGCCACATCCCTCCTCCGACGCTGTCCACCCGCATCGCCCCCGCCCACGGAATCAGGCCGCGCAGCGACGCCGCAACCGGCGCGGTCACCAGGACCGTGGCGCCCGCCTGCGCCGCGCGCCCGAGCGCAGCCGCCAACCCCGCCGGCACCGCGCGCCCGACGACGATCAGCCGCGCGCTGTCCAGCGCGGGCTCCGCGGTGCCGGTCGGGAGGAGCACCTCCCATCTGGTCGCCTCCAGCCCCGGCTTCACGAACGACAGGCGCTCGAGCGCGTCCGCGAAGTAGATCGCCCCCTTCGCCTTCACGTTGTCAGGGACGATCTCCGCGTCCCCCGTTTCCAGATCGGGCAGCTCGACCAGGTCGACGGCACCGGGCCAGACCGCGTCGCGAAGCGGCCCGAGTCCGGCACTCCACGCGTTCCAGCGAGGGCGCGTGACGAGCGCCACACGCACCGAATCCGCCTCCCGCAGTCCACCGATCGCCGCAGGGATCGCGCGCAGGCCGGCGGCGTAGCGCGACGAACCCGCCGCCGGACGCGCAGCCTTCAGCGAATCGAACAGCGCGGGGGTGACGTGGGAGGGGGGGACGACGGTCGCCGCGGAATCGAACAGCACCATCGCGCCGAGCGCCTCCCCACGCGGACCGAGCAGGCGCTGCCGCGCCGCGGCGACGGCGCGCAGCCACGCGTCTCCCCCCGCCACCGCGGCGCCGCGATCCAGCAGGACCACGCTCGCGGTGCCCCGGGCCGCCGGACGCCAGACCGGCCGCGAAAACGCCGCCGCGGTGAGGACGAGCAGCAGCATCCGCAGCGCCAGTAGCAGCAAGTCCGTGGGCCGACCGACACGGACGGAGGTGCGCGGATCGGGGGAGAGGAAGCGCGCAGTCGGGAGCGGCGCGCGCGAAGGCGGGCGCCGGCGGATGAGATGCAGCGCGAGCGGGACCAGCGCGGCGATGCCGCCGGCCAGGAGGTACGCGGGGGCGCCGAAGGTAATCACCAGCTCAGCCGCGCCGGCGGTTGATCCAGGCGACCAGCGCCTGCTCCACCGGCTCGGCGGTGGAGACGGGGACGTACTCGACCGCCCGCTCCCGCAGCCGGTCCGCCAGCGAGGCATAGTACGCGGCGACCCGGGAGGCGTATCCCGCGTCGCCCCGCGGCGTCGAGGGGACCTCGCGACGCGGCTGCTCGGGGTCGAAGAAGAGCCCCGCGTCCGGCGCCGCCTCGCCCGACTCCTCCGGCGTGAGCACGCGCAGGACGATCACCTCGTCGCCGCGCGCGCTGAGGCGGCCCGCCGCGGCGACCAGCGCCTCGCCGCCGTGCTCCTCCAGCAGGTCGGAGACGACGATCACGCGGCCGCCGCGGCGCATCGACGTGCCCAGGCGGTCGAGGATGTCGGCCGCGCCTGCGGTACCGCCGGGGCGGAGCCGTTCCAGGTTCAGCATCAGGTCGTGGAGATGGCCCTTGCGCGCCTTCGGGGCCAGCAGTAGCCGCGGCTCCGCGCCGAAGGCGGCCAGCCCCACCGCGTCGCCCGCGCCGATCATCAGGTGCGCGAGCGCGGCGGCCAGGTAGCTCGCGTAGCGCAGCTTGGACACGCCCCCGGCGCCCGCGTACTCCATCGACGCGGAGGCGTCGACCACGAGATACGCCTGCAGGTTCGAGCGCTCCTCGAACTCGCGGACGTAGAGCCGGTCGGTGCGCGCGTACAGCTTCCAGTCCAGGTAGCGGACGTCGTCGCCCTGCTGGTAGTCGCGGTGCTTGGCGAAGTCCTCGCCCGCGCCGCGCAGCGGAGAGCGGTGGATCCCCGCCTGGAAGCCGCGCACCACCGTCCGTGCCACCAGCTCGAGCCCGCCCAGGTGCTCCAGCAGCCCCGGCGGCAGGAAGTCCGCGCGGACGGTCATGAGATTGGGGAGGCTGGGACCCGGTGCGCCGCGAGATCAGCCGATGCCCCACCAGGTCGGGCGAATGAATTCGCTGCAACAACTACACGAAGTCCGCCTTCGCGGACTGCAGCCTTCGGCGCACCCGCAGCAAACGAACGCGCCACTGGCCGCGCGTAGCCGAGACCCGAGGAACTCTGGCCGGGAAGCGACGAACGAAAACCACTCCGCGTAGGCCAGCGGAAGGGGGGTAGTTCTGATGTCGGATACACCCGCCTGAGATTCGCGCACCTGGCGTGCGGATTCACCGCGGCCGGTAGTCCGCGAAGGCGGACTTCGTGCCGTTGTAGCCGCGAATTCATTCGCATCGTCGCGACAAAATTCGGCCGTTGAAACCGCAAATTCATTCGCATTGGTGCGACAGGACTCGACGCTCCATCACAGCCCGCTCCGCGGCGGCTCCACGGCCTGCAGCAGGTGCGCGACGACGTCGTCCGTCGAGACACCCTCGGCCTCGGCGTGGAAGTTCACCAGCACACGGTGGCGGAGCACCGGAAGCGCCACCCGCCGCACGTCGTCGGGGGTGACGTGGAAGCGGCCGGCGAGCAGCGCGCGCGCCTTGGCGCCGAGGATGAGCGCCTGGCCGGCGCGCGGACCGGCGCCCCAGCGCACCCAGCGCTTCACGTCGTCCACCGCCGCGGCGTCGCCCGGGCGGGTCGCGCGGACCAGCGAAGCGGCGTAGCGGAAGACGTTGTCCGCGACCGGCACCTCGCGCACCCAGCGCTGCAGCGTCAGCACGCGCTCAGCGTCGAGCACCGGGCGGATGTCTGCGTCGGCGGTGCCGGTGGTCGAGCGCAGGATCTCCACCTCCTCGTCCGCGCTCGGGTAGTCGAGGCGGATGTCGAGCATGAAGCGGTCGAGCTGCGCCTCGGGGAGCGGATACGTGCCCTCCTGCTCGATCGGATTCTGCGTCGCGAGCACGAAGAACGGCCGCGGGAGGATGAGGTCTTCGCCGCCGGCGGTCACGCGGCCCTCCTGCATGGCCTCAAGCAGCGCGGCCTGGGTCTTCGGCGGCGTGCGGTTGATCTCGTCCGCCAGCAGCACCTGGGTGAAGACGGGGCCGCGGATGAAGCGCGCCGCGCGCCGCCCCGTGGTGCGGTCCTCCTCGATCACTTCAGTGCCGGTGATGTCGCCCGGCATCAGGTCGGGGGTGAACTGCACGCGCTTGAACTCGAGCTCCAGCGCCTGCGCCAGCGTGCGCACCAGCAGCGTCTTCGCGAGCCC
>Ga0070685_10001345_pt1 | contig 12891 bp, 9 predicted proteins | sample KBSS13LmetaG_FD_65651 | JGI IMG/M metagenome (GOLD analysis project Ga0070685, IMG submission 65651) | Switchgrass rhizosphere microbial communities from Kellogg Biological Station, Michigan, USA - KBS S1-3L metaG | ecosystem: Host-associated > Plants > Roots > Rhizosphere ...
GTTCGCCTCTCCGGAGGGGAAAGACGAGCGGTAGACGGGCCGGTCGATGGCGGTCCCGCCGCCGGCGACCAGCATCGCGGCGAGCTCGCGGGCGGTGTACGTCTCGCGGTCGCGATACCCCTCCAGCCCGCGGCGCGCGGCGAGACGGCGGTAGAGCTGCTTGCCGACCAGCGCGGGGCCCGTCTCCACGGGGACGCTGACGATCACGGTGCCGTCCTTCGCCACCAGCCGGCGCAGGTCGGCGACGACGCGCTCCACCGCGTCCGCCGTGCAGTGCTCCAGCACCTCCATGCAGACGGCGATGCCGAAGCTCCCGTCCGCCTCGTCCGCCAGCGCGGAGGTGTGCACGAAGCGCAGCCCGGCGTCGTCGGTGAAGCGGCGGGCGGCATCGGCGGCCAGCGCGGCGTCGACCTCGGCGCCGACGGCGGTGGGGAAGAGGTCGTGGACCATCGACAGGAAGGTGCCGTCGCCGCAGCCGTAGTCGAGCAGCCGCTTCCCCGCGTGCGGCGCCACCAGCTCGCGCGCCACGCGGAAGCGGGAGCCGTGGCTCCAGCGCAGCAACCGGAAGCCTCCGAAGAGCTGGCGGCGCGCGTAGGCGCCTTCGCGCACCCGATCGTCGGGGCTGCTCATAGGCCCGTCAACGGCAATCTCACGCAGAGCCGCAGAGACGCAGAGGAACGAACGCTGCCCGTCATTTCTCTGCGGCTCCGCGGCTCTGCATGAGATTCCTGTCGAGGATTTCGTCGAAGAACTGGAGATGGCGCCGCGCGACGACGGGGAGGGCGAAGTCGGCGCGCGCGCGCTCCAGCCCGCGGTGCGAAAGCTCGGCGCGGCGCTCCGGGCTCGCGATCAGGTCGGCCAGCGCATCCATCCACCCGCTCCCCTCCCCTTCCGGCACCACGACGCCCGCGTCGCCGATCACGTGCGGGATCTCGCCGCTGTCGCTCCCCACCACCGGCACGCCGCAGGCCATCGCCTCCACCAGCATCCGCCCGAACTGCTCGCGCCATCGCCGCGTAGTCAGGCTGGGCGCGACGAGCACGTCCATCGCGTTCAGGTAGTCGGGCACCCGGTCGTGCGGAACGCCGGTCACCACGCGGACTCGATCCCCCGCGCGCGTGGCCCATTCGCGCAGCCCGTCCTCCATAGGCCCCCCGCCGACGAAGAGGAGGCACGACGGCTCGGAGACCTCCCACGTCCGTCGCAGCAGATCGACTCCCTTCTCGGGGACGAAGCGGCCGAGGCAGCCCAGGACCGGGGGGATGTCGTCGCCCCAGCCGAGCTCCGCGCGGATGCGGCGGCGCGCCTCGGGGTCGGGGCGGAAGCGGGCCAGGTCCACGCCGGGGGGGATGACGGCGTGTGGGCGATCAACATAGCCGGGGCGGTCGGCGAGCGTCTCCTCCACCGTGCGGCCGAAGGCGATCCAGCCGTTCGCGCGCCGCATCGCGCGCCGCTCCATCTGCGCGAAGGGCGGCGGATAGCGCTTGCGCAGGTTCTGGAAGGTCGCGTACACCAGCGCCGCGTCCGGCCGCGCCCAGCGCGCGACCTGCCAGGCGGAGGCGACGTACGGCTCCTCCCAGCAGTGCACCACGTCCCACCGCTCGCGCAGGAGCGCGCGCAGTTCGCGGCCGTACAGCATCAGGTGCGGCTTGCGGCCGAACTGCACCGGGACGGGGACGGTGCGGCACGCCTCGCCCGCGATCGGCTCCAGCTCGATGTCGCGCAGATCGCCGGGGAAGCGGTCGGGGGCGACGGCCGTCACCTCCCACTCCCCCGCCCCGGCGAGCGCCATCTCGTGCGCGAGCCGCCGGTTCATGGCCACCACGTAGCTGTGGCCGATGGTGAGCAGCCGCCGCGGCCGGGTCACCCTTCCCCCTCGCGCATCGCGCCCGGGACGACGGTCATTCCGCCAGCAGCGTGGTGAGGGTGCGGTGCATGGAGAACCAGCGCCGGTAGAAGTCGGGCTCGCCGGCCGCCAGCGAGCGCCGCCCCGGCGCATCGTCGAGCAGGTCGAGCGCCGCGGCCGCCAGCGCGCTCGCGTCGCCGGCGGGGACGAGCGGGATCCCCGCGGCGCTCCACTCCGGCTCAGTGAAGAGGCCCGACGTGGTCACCACGGGGACGCCGTTCGCCATCGCCGCCATCACCGTGGTCCGGCGCGCGCTGACGCCGTCGGGATACGGCTGAACGGCCACGTCGCACGCCTGGAGATGGATGGAGAGCTGCTCCGCCGAGAGCCGTCCGGGCGCGACCACGCGGCCCCTGAGCTGCGGCTCGGCACGCTCCAGCCGCGCGGCGAAGGCGGGGCCGCCCTCGCCCAGCAGGAGGAGGATGGAGCGCGACGGAGGCGCCATCACAGCGAGCAGCGCGGGCTCCAGCAGCGGCGCGATCATCCCCCCGTACGTGCCGAAGTGGCCGACGACGCGCACGCCGCCCTCGTTGGCCCCCAGCCGCGCCCGCAGCACCGCGACGGCCTCGGGGTCGTCCACCCGGGGGACGGTGGAGGGGATCGGGAGCCAGCGCATGGGCCCGAGCGAGCGCGGCGCCCACGGCCGCAGCAGCCGCTCCCAGGCCGGCGTGGAGACGTAGACGACGGTGGCCGCGCGCAGCAGGAGCATCGCCATCACGCGGTTGGCGGCGGCGATCACGTTCCGGCGCGGATGCGACAGGCTGAACTGCACGAAGGGCTCGTGGAACATCACCCGCACCTCGTCGCCGAGGCGGGCGCGGCGCAGCACCCAGCGGCAGAGCGCGACGTTCATCCCCCGCATCCCGAAGGCCTGCGGCGCGTACTGCACCAGCAGCCGCCGCGGCCCGGGGACGGCGTCGAGCGCGCGGTCCATCTCCCGCCGTCCCGCCTTGCCGAAGCCGTCGACCCGGTGCACCGTCACGCCGCCGCCCGACTCCGCCTGCGCGGGCGCCCAGACGTGCACGTCCAGCCGCTCCGCCGCCAGCGCCTGCGCGACGAGCCGCGTGTACTCGCCCACGCCGCCGCCCCCCGGCGGGTACTCGCCCGTGATCAGGTGCCAGGATGGTGGAGAGGCAGATGAGAATACAGGCGGGTCCGCAGCGGGACGGGGATCGGGCGGCTGCGGCGGAGTCATGCGCGGAGATTGCGGTGCGGGACGGCGCGTGGCAATGGGGTGGAGCACACCTCGTCGTAGCGGAGCGCGATGCAGCGGAGCACGATGTTTCGCGGACGATGCGCGAACCCAATCCGGCCGCGCGGCGGCAGCCCCATGAAACCGCTCGCAGGCCTCACCTCCGCCTCGCCCCTCCACCCTCTCCCGGTACGGGAGAGGGTTTGCGCTCTAAGGCGCAGGGAGAGGGCGGCTCCGCGGTCGCGGACGCGCGCCGCTGGTGCCCAATCCTCAGTCGCGCAGTTCCGCGACGAGCTCCGCCAGCGGGACCCTCCGCTCCTCGCCCGACTCCATGTCCTTCACGGGGACGACGCCCTGCGCCACCTCGTCGGGGCCGAGGGTCACGACGCGGCGGGCGCCGAGCGCGGAGGCGTTCTTGAACTGCTTGCCGACGCCCTGGTGCTTCAGGCCGTACTCCACCGACCATCCCGCGTCGCGCAGCCCGTGGGCGAGCGAGAGGAGCGCGTCGCGCTCGTCGGGGGTGACGGCGACCAGGTAGTAGTCCACCGTCTGCGCGGTCGACGGCAGCAGGCCGCGGTCGGAGAGGAGCTCGCGCAGCACCACGTCGCCCATCCCGAAGCCGAGCGCGGGGAGGTCGACGCCGGCGACCTGCTTCAGGAGGTTGTCGTATCTCCCGCCGCCGCAGATGGCGCGCAGCTCGCCGCGCGCGTCGAACAGCTCGAACACGATCCCCGTGTAGTACGCCAGCCCCCGCACGATCGACAGGTCGAACCGCACGAATCCGCCGAGCCCCATCGCCCGAAGATGGCCGAAGTACGCCGCCATCCGCTCGATCTCGGGCGCGACGCCCTCCGTCTCCCCATACGCCGCGCTCACCGCATCGAAGTCGCGGTGCGCGAAGATCGCCAGCACCGCCTCCGCCTGCTCCGCCGTGAGCTCCGCCTCGCCGGTGAGGCGCTTGACGATCACCTCGCGCGGGTCGCGCTCCAGCTTGTCGACGATGTTGTAGACGAGGATGAGCCGCCCCTCGGGGACGCCCGCGTGCAGCAGCAGCGCGCGCAGCAGCCGGCGGTCGGAGATGCGCGCGACGAAGTCGGCCTCGGTGAGCCCGTAGCCGCGCAGGATGTCGATGGCGGCGGCGATCAGCTCCGCGTCGGCGGAGACGTCGTCTTCGCCCAGGATGTCGAGGTTGAGCTGGAAGTGCTCGCGCAGCCGCCCGCGCTGCTGCCGCTCGTAACGGAAGAGCTGGGGGATGGAGAACCACTTGATCGGCTTGCGCATCCCGCCCGCGCGCGCGCCGGCCATGCGGGCGAGCGTGGGCGTCATCTCCGGCCGGAGCGCGACCTCGCGGCCGCCCTTGTCGGTGAAGTTGTAGAGCTGCTGCACGATCTCGGGGCCGCTCTTCTCGATGTAGAGGTCGAGCGGCTCCAGCGGCGGCCCGTCGTATTCCTGGAACCCGTACCGCCGCGCCACCTCCCGCCAGACGGCGAAGATGTGCGAGCGAACCGCCAGGTCTTCCGGGTAGAAGTCACGGAAGCCGGGGAGTGACTTGAAGTTCGACATGCGCGGGAAACTAGGTGCGAGAGTGCGAAAGTGCGAGAGTGCGAAAGTGCGAAAGTGCGATGCGGCCGCGGCCACCGTGCGGCTTCCGCTGCGGCCCTCGTGGCGGCCGCGGTTGGATCCTCACGGCGCTGCCGTCGTTCGCGCGCACGTCGGCGACGGTGGGACCGCGCCTCAGGATGACGTCTCAGGGGCCGTAGTTCCCGACCATCCCATGACATTGGTGGTCCGCGATCCTGCGAAGCCGAACCGGCCGCGTGATGCTCACGCGACCGGGTTGCCGTTGAAGTCCGCGAAGGCGGACTGCGTGCCGTTGTAGCCGCGAGTTCACTCGCATCGTCGTACCATCCACAGACTTAGGTGCCGGGCGATGATCACGCCGCGAAGCTCCCGGAGCGCAGGAAGGCCAGCACCAGCCGGAGCACGTCGCGGCGCAGCATGATGAAGGTGTGGCCGGAGGGGACGAGCACGTGCCCGCGCGCGCCGTCCAGCCGCGTCTCGGCTACAGCAACCGTGCGATCCGATTCGCCTGCGATGATGCCGACCTCGACCCCGGCGGGCGCCCGCAGCTTCACGGTGGCGGCCTCGGGGCCGGAGCGGAGGTCGGCCAGCGGGGGGAGGAGCCAGGAGAGGTACGGCGCGGCCGTATCCGCCTTCGCCGCGCCGCGGTTGGGCGGCGCGAGCAGGACCACGCGGCCGACCCGCGGCGGACGCTCGTTCGCCAGCACCCAGCGGATCAGCACCGTGCCCAGGCTGTGGCCCACGAAGTGGACCTTCGGCGCCGCGCCGAGCGCCGCCGCCGCGTCGCGCGCCAGGCGGAGGCCCAGCTCCGGCACCGCCTGCGTATAGCTGGAGTAGCCCCAGTTCAGCACCCGGAAACCATGCGACCGCAGCGCACGCGCCAGCCGCCACATCGACGCGGGCGTGCGCGCCATCCCGTGCGCCAGCACCACCAGCTCGCGCGTGTCGCCCTCCGTCACGGGCGGGCGTCCTCCGTCTCGTCGCAATGGCTCATATCATCTCCCGTGAAGGGTTCATTCCAGATCCGCAAATACGGCGGATGAATCGGGTCCGTGAACGGCATCTCACGCAGAGACGCAGAGCCGCAGAGGGAGTCGCCGTGTCTCCTCTGCGGCTCTGCGCCTCTGCGTGAGACCATCTGTTCGTCAATCGTAGTCCGGCTCCAGGTTGGCGTACTTCAGCACCACCACCTTGCGCCCCACGGCGTCGAAGTCGATCGCGGCCTTCACGTCGCCGCCGTAGCCGCTGAGCTCCTTCACCGTGCCGGAACCGAAGCGAGGATGGCGCACCCGCGCGCCCTTCACCAGCGACGGGTAGTCCTGGCTGTCGCTGTAGTCCACCTGGTAGCTGGGGTCCTCGGGCTCCGCGCGGCGCGGCGGCGGCGTGGCGATGCCCAGGCGCTCGCGGCGCGTCCCCAGCCCGCGCGCGAACGACTTCCACGGCTGCGCGTAGCTCGACGCGCGCTCGAAGATGCGCCCGCTCTGCCGCGTCTCCAGCAGCTCGCGCGGCACCGAGACCAGGAACTGGCTGGGGATGGTGTCCATCCAGTCGGCGCCGCGGCGGCGGCGCAGCGCGTAGGCCAGGTACAGCTTCCGCTCCGCGCGCGTGATGCCGACGTAGAAGAGGCGGCGCTCCTCCTCCAGCTGCTTCGGCTCGTCCATCGTCCGCACCAGCGGGAAGAGCCCGTCCTCCAGCCCGGTGATGAAGACCACGGGGAACTCCAGCCCCTTCGCGTTGTGCAGCGTCATCAGCGACACCGCGTCCGCCTTGGGGTCGTGCTGGTCGATGTCGGCCACCAGCGCCACGTGCGCCAGGAAGAGGTCGATCGCGCGCGGTCCCGTCTCCCCCGCCGCCTCCAGCTCCCCCAGCAGCTCCGGGTCGCGCTCGTGCAGCGACGCCTCCAGGTCCGCCGTGCCGGCGATCAGCTCCTCCACGTTGCGGATGCGGTCTTCCCCCTCCGCCCCCTCCTGCTTGAGCGACTCGATCAGCCCCGTGTCGGTCATCAGCGCGCGCAGCGTCTCGTCCAGCGGCAGCCGCTCCACCACCGCGGCGTGCTTGCGGATCAGCCCCGCGAGCTCCGGCAGCGCGCGCGCCGCCGGCCCGCGGATGTCGCCGATGGCCTCCACCCGCTCGGCGGCGAGAAGGAGCGGGATCCCCTGCGCCGAGGCGTACTCCCCCAGCCGCGCCAGCGACGCGTCGCCGATCCCGCGCTTGGGGACGTTGACGATGCGCAGGAACGCCTCGTCCGCCGCGGGGTTGGCGACGAGACGGAGGTAGGCCAGCGCGTCCTTGATCTCGCGCCGCTCGTAGAAGCGGGTGCCGCCGATCACCCGGTACGGCATCCCCTCGCGCCGCAGCGCCTCTTCCATCGCGCGCGACTGCGCGTTGGTGCGGTAGAGGAGGACGAAGCTCTTCAGCTTGAGCGACCCGTCGTCCGCCATCCGCGCGTTGATCTCGGCCGCCACCCAGTCGGCCTCGTCGCGCTCGTCCGCGCATTCCACCAGGGTCAGCCGCTCGCCGACGGCGTTGTCGGTGCGCAGCGTCTTCCCCTTGCGGTTCTTGTTCTCCGCGATCACGCGGTTGGCCGCGTCGAGGATGGTGCGCGTGGAGCGGTAGTTCTGCTCCAGGCGCACGGTGCGCGCGCCGGGAAAGTCCTTCTCGAAGTCCAGGATGTTGCGGATGTCGGCGCCGCGCCAGCCGTAGATGGACTGGTCGTCGTCGCCCACCACGAAGAGGTTCTGGTGCTCCTCGGCGAGCAGCCGCAGCAGGACGTACTGCGCGCGGTTGGTGTCCTGGTACTCGTCCACCAGCATGATCTGGAAGCGCTCGCGGTAGCGCGCCAGCACCCGCTCGTGGGTGCGGAAGAGCTCCACCGGCTTCACCAGCAGGTCGTCGAAGTCGAAGGCGTTCGCGTCGCGCAGCGCCTTCTGGTAGAGCGGGTAGGTGTCGGCCACCACCCGCTCGAACGGGTCGCTGGCGGCCCGTGCGTAGTCTTCCGACGACGTGAGCTCGTTCTTGGCGGCGCTGATGGCGGAGTGGATGGCGCGCGGCGGCCAGCGCTTGAGGTCCAGCCGCAGCTGGTCGCGGACGATGCGCTTCACCAGCGCCTCGGCGTCGGCCGCGTCGTAGACGGTGAAGCCGGGGGTCCACCCCAGCCGCGTCGCGTCGCGCCGCAGGATGCGCGCGCCGATGGCGTGGAAGGTCCCGATCCACATCCCCGCCGGCTCCTTGCCGAGCAGGGCGCGGACGCGCTCGCGCATCTCGCCCGCCGCCTTGTTGGTGAAGGTCAGCGAGAGGATCGAGCCCGGGTCCACCCCCATCTCGTCCACCAGCCAGGCGATGCGGTGCGTGAGCACGCGCGTCTTCCCGGAGCCCGCGCCGGCCAGCACCAGCAGCGGCCCCTCGAAGTGCGTGGCCGCGTCCCGCTGCTCCGGGTTCAGGTGCGAAAGGTCTATCGCCATCTCCGCCGTTTCAAAGCGTTGGATTCAGGATACGATCGATGACCTGCGTGGCTCGGAATCCCCGCGCGCCCGCGGCCGGGACCCCTCACCCGAAAAAAGGCGATCATAACTGCCGATCGCCTTTTTTCGACCTCTCCCAAACAGCTGGGAGAGGTGAACTGCAAAACGATGACGGGCTCGTCGTGGACGCAGTATCCAGCGGCTTCCGCCCGGGACCACGTGGCGTCCGCGGCCAGATCCTCACGGCGCTGCCGTCACTTGCGCGAAGGGCAGATTCGGCGGGACCGCGCCTCGGGATGACGTCTGAAGCTCGCGTGCGCTTCACTGACCAGGAGGACACCGACACGGCCTTTCGAAGACTCAGGCGAAGAGCTTCGCCACCTCGGGCTTCAGCACCTTGCCCATGGCGTTGCGGGGGAGCGCGTCGACCGCGAGGAGCGCGCGGGGAAGCTTGTACGGCGCCAGCCGCTCGCGCGCCCAGGGCTGCAGCTCGTCCAGGGTCAGCGCGCCGCGCAGCTCCACGGCGGCGCAGACGCGCTCGCCCCACTCCGCGTCCTCCACCCCCACCACGGCGCACTCCGCGACGGCGGGGTGGGTGCGCAGCACCTCCTCGATCTCCAGCGCCGAGACCTTGAAGCCGCCGGTCTTGATGATGTCGACGCTGCGGCGGCCCAGGATGCGGTAGGCGCCGTCCTCCTCCACCGCCACGTCGCCGGTGCGGAACCAGCGGCCCTCACGGAACGCCTCCGCGGTGGCCTCAGGACGGCGCCAGTACTCCAGGAACACGCCGGGACCGCGCACCTCGATCTCCCCCGGCGCGCCGGGCTCTGCCGGGCTCCCGTCCTCCTCCACCCGCCGCACCTCCACGCCGGGGAGCGGCGCGCCCACGAACCCCGGCCGGCGCTCGCCGTGGAGCGGGTTGCTGAGCGCCATCCCGATCTCCGTCATCCCGTAGCGCTCCAGCAGCGTGTGGCCGCTAATCTCGCGCCAGCGCTCCAGCGTGCTCACCGGGAGCGCCGCCGAGCCGGACACCATCAGCCGCAGCCCCCGGCACGCAGCGAAAAGGCGCTCGCGGCGTTCGGGTCCGGCCCCGTCCCAGGCAGCGATCAGGCGGTTGTAGACGGTGGGAACGGCCATGAACACCGTCAGCGCGCCGGAGCCGATGCGCTCCCAGACTTCGTGGGCGTCGAACTTCGCCATCACCTCGCAGCCGGCGCCGTTCCAGAGCGCGCAGGAGAGCACGTTGACGATGCCGTGCACGTGGTGCAGCGGCAGCACCAGCAGCGTGCGGTCGTCCGCGCGCCATTCCCACGCCTCGCTCAGCGTCTCCAGCTGCGCGCGGAGGTTCGCGTGCGTCCACACCACGCCCTTCGGCCGCCCGGTGGTGCCGCTGGTGTAGAGCATCATCGCCCGCCGCGTCTCGTCGACGGCCGGCAGCTCGGCAGACGGGCCTCGAAGCGCGTCGGGGGTGACGATGAACCGCGCGCCGTGCACCCGCGCGAGCGGCCGCAGCACCTCCGCGAAGTCGGGGTGCGCGACGACGATGGATGCGTCCGCATCCTCGATCGCGTACGCCAGCTCCGCCGGCGGATGGCTTACGGCGAGCGGCACCGCGATCCCCCCCGCGCGCCAGACGCCCCACTGCACCGCCGCGTACGCGAACGACGGCGGGACGAGGAAGCACACCCGCGCCTCGCCGAGATCATCCGCGCCGTCCAGCAGCGCCGACGCCACGCGCGCGGAGGCGTCGAGCAGCTCCGCGTAGGTGTGCGCCCCCGCCGCGTCCACGATGGCTGTGCGGTCGCCATGCGTTCGCGCACGGGAGACGAGCGGAAGTTCGGGGATCAGCGGCATCGGACGATCGGGAGAAGGCACGCCAGGGAGCTGTCGGCCGGAGAAGCTACGGTGTTGATGGCGCCGCGGGAATGCGGTAGACTGAAAACAGATGCCGCGCCACCCCGCCCCGAGCCCCGCCCGCCATCATGCTCCGTCTCCGCGCCCCGTTTCTCGTTTGCGTTTCGCTCGCACTGGTCCACTCGCGTGCCGCCGCACAGCCGCGGCTCGTGCCGGAGCAGCGCGTGCGCGTGCTGATCACCCAGGGATACGACCAGTTCCGCACCTCGGGCACGGTGATGGAGGTCGCGGGTGACTCGGTGCTGCTGCAGCTGAAGGGCACGCAGCGCTACTACCCGCTGCGCGCGCTCTCGGAGGTGGAGGTGAGCGCCGGCCGCGGCTCGCGGCCCAGGTGGGCGGTGCTCGGGGCGCTCTCGGGCGCGGCGCTCGGCTTCGGCTTCTCGCTCTACGAACGCAACGGCGCACGCGACGTGCGGCAGGAGCGGGTCACGTGCACGGTGAACGTCTGCGTCTACCGCTACGTGAAGGTTCCGTACCCGCGCAGCCGGACGATCGGGTTCACGCTCGGCGGGAGCGTCCTCGGCACGATCACCGGCTGGCTCGCCCCCCGCGACCGCTGGCGCCCGCTGGAGGCACCGCAGGCCGCCGCCGTGCCGCTTCCCCCTCCACCGGATCGGGAATCGGCGGCGGACGCGCGCTGACGCACGGAATGCGAGCCGGCCGGCACCTGGGGTGACCGGCCGGACCCGTTCCGGCCTGCGACGACGCGGTACACCTGTCCCCGCAACGGCCGTCAGCCGCCCCGTGCCGCGGAGTCCGACGCCTCCTCCAGGCGGCGCTCCAACTCGGCACGGCGGAGGAAGGGGCGGAGATGCTTCAACGCCCGCGCGGGTGCGGGAGAGTTGCTGACGTACCGCCCGCCGTTCACCTGCACCTGCCAGGGAACGCGGTCCTCTCCCTGGGAGGCCGAGAAGAACTCCGTCATCCCGGCGGCGGAGTGCAGGCGGATCGTCAACTCGGGATAGTCGTCCGTGTGCTGGATGCTCGGCGTGTACTCCCCCGGCGTGCGCGGCGCGGCGGCGAGCTCGCGCAGGAAGGCGAGCATCGCCGAGTCGGGGACGATGACGGGGAGGGGGGCGGTCGTCCTCTGGTGCGCCCGCGCCAGCGTGCCGGTGCCGGCGAACGTGTGCGTCTCGCCCTGCCGCTCCAGCCGCCAGGTGAAGTCGATCGGCCCCTGGGGCTCCAATCCCATCCAGTAGTCCCTGATCACGACCGTCCGCGGCTCGAAGTGCGACGCCGCGCGGCCTTCGCCGCCGTCCACGCGGCGCGGCTCCGACGGCCGACACGCGGCGGACAGGACGGCGGTCAGCAGAATGGAGACGAACGCGCTGGAGCGGCACCGGGTCATGGATCGCCTCCCAGAGCTGAATACACGGGGGCCGGGCGCTCTGGAACGAACGCCCCTGCCTCGATCCTTCGACCGATTCCCTGTCATTCTCAGTCGCACAGGTTCCGCAGCGGCAGCATCCATCCCGGCACCACGTCGCCGCCGTCGAGCACATCATCTTCCGACAGCTCGACGATGTCGTTTCGAGAGCGGTATACCTTCGCCGTGCGCCGGCGCGGATTCACCACCACCACCATCGGGCAGCCGGCCGAGAGCCACTCGGACAACTTCACGTCCAGGTGATTCGGCCGTTCGCTCGGACATACGAACTCGACGGCGAGATCCGGCGGACCCTGGTGGTAGTCTTCGGACAGCTCGTCGGTCGGGTTGCCCCGGACGAACGCGACGGCCGGCGCGAGCACCGTGTCGGGGTTCCACGCGAGCTGAAACCCGCACGGCGCGAATACGTGGCCGAGCTTGTAGGCCTCGACATGGTTACCCAGGTGAACCACGAGGTCGGTCGCGGCCCTGCCCGCGCTGATGAACCGGTACGGCTGCTGGACGAGCTGCCCGCGGAGGAGGTACTCACGGCAGCGGCCGCGCGGCATCCGGAGAAGTTCCGCGGCGGTGATCGGCTGCGGCCCTGGATGTGAAGTTGTGAGCGTGTTCATCGTTCCCCAACCCAGGTGACGTTGCAGCGCTTCGGAGGCTCGGTTCCGAGCGCCGACGATAGATCCTTCGGCCTGCGAACGTGGGCGCACGCTGAAAGTCGAGCGTGGTCGGCCTCAGGATGACGTCTGCGGGGGCGGTGAAAGATACACTCCGTGCGCTATCTCATGCTACCGGAATGCAACCGGCCGGGCATTGGAGCGCCCGGCCGGTTGCAATTGGAATCGAGCGAAGGCTAGAAGAACACCGGCTCCTGGTAGGCGCCGAAGACCTCCTCCATCGCCGCGCGGATCTCGTACAGGGTGGCGTAGGCGCGCACGGCGTCGAGCAGCGGCTCCACCACGTTCTCGCCGGCGCGGCAGGCGTCCTTCAGCGTGGCGAGCGCGGCGTCGACCTGGCCCTGGTCGCGGCTCGCGCGCATCGCCGCCATCCGCTCGCGCTGCCGGGTCTCGCTCTCCTGCGTGACCTTCAGCAGGGGAATGGTGAGCTCCTCGCCCTCCACCGTGAACTCGTTCACCCCCACGATCGTCCGCTCGCGCTGCTCGATCTCGCGCTGCTGCCGGCTGGCGCTGCGCGCGATCTCGCGCTGGAAGTAGCCCATCTCGATCCCCGGCACCACGCCGCCCATCCCGTCCACCTGGGCGAAGATGGCCTCGGCCTCCTCCTCCATCCGGTCGGTGAGCGCCTCCAGGTAGTAGGAGCCCGCCAGCGGGTCGATGGTGTTGGGCACCCCCGTCTCGTACGCCAGCACCTGCTGCGTGCGCAGCGCGATCTGCACCGCCTTCTCGGTGGGGAGCGCCAGCGTCTCGTCCATCGAGTTGGTGTGCAGGCTCTGCGTGCC
>Ga0070685_10001347_pt1 | contig 12883 bp, 10 predicted proteins | sample KBSS13LmetaG_FD_65651 | JGI IMG/M metagenome (GOLD analysis project Ga0070685, IMG submission 65651) | Switchgrass rhizosphere microbial communities from Kellogg Biological Station, Michigan, USA - KBS S1-3L metaG | ecosystem: Host-associated > Plants > Roots > Rhizosphere ...
TCGGAGAGCTACCCCCTGTGCGGGAACTTCCCGTTCATGGAGGTGCGGGAGGGCTCGATGGGCCGTCCGATGCCGGGCTGGGACGTGGCGATCCTCGACGAGGACGAGCGGCCGGTGGCGGCGGGAGAGCGGGGCGAGATCTGCCTCCGGGCGCGGTCGAACCCGCACTACCCGCTCGGGTACTGGAACAACGAGGAGGCGGCGCGGGAGACCTTCGGCGGGGAGTGGTTCCACACGAAGGACGCCGCCCGCACGGACGAGGACGGCTACGTCTGGTACGAGGGCCGCGCCGACGACGTGATCATCGCGGCCGGGTACCGGATCGGCCCGTTCGAGGTCGAGTCCGCGTGCCTCGAGCATCCCGCGGTCGCCGAGGCGGCCGCCGTGGCCTCGCCGGACGAGCGGCGTGGCAGCGTCGTCAAGGCCTTCGTCGTGCTCGCCGAGGGCTACGAGCCGAGCGACGAGACCGCGAAGGCGATCCAGCAGCACGTCCGCACGCGCCTCTCCGCCTACCACTACCCGCGCCTGGTCGAGTTCGTGCCCTCGCTTCCCAAGACCCTGACCGGGAAGATCCGGCGGATCGAGCTGCGCGAGGCCGAGGCCCGGCGCGTCCGCGAGGCACAGCCGGCGCCGTCCTAGCGGCCTGATTCGATCTCTCGCGCCGGCCGCCGGCGCGCCGACAATGTCTCTGTGACCTGGACGCCACCCGGCGGCGTAGAAGGGGCGTGCACGCGATGACGCTCGAGCAGCCGCTCGCCACGCGCCCGCCGCGGAGCCTCGCCGAGGCCGCCGAGGCGCACCTCGACGACGTGTTCGGCTACCTCCTCTACCTGACGCGTGATCGCGAGACGGCCGAGGATCTCTCGAGCTCCACGTTCGAGAAGGCGCTCAGGATGTGGGACCGCTTCGATCCGCGGCGCGGCAGCGCCAGGACGTGGCTGCTCGGCATCGCGAGGACGACCGCGCTCGACTGGTTCCGCGCCGAGGCGCGGAGGCGGAAGCGCGAGGCGGCGGCCGCGCTCGACGAGCGCGTCGAGGAGGCCTTCGTCGAGGGCCTCTCGCCCGAGCTCGAGACGGCACTCACGTCGCTGACCGCGGGGGAGCGCGAAGTGCTCGCACTGCGGATCGTGCTCGAGCTCGACGGCGACGCCGCTGCGCGCGTACTCGGAATCAGCCCGACGGCCGTCTCCACGCGGCTCTCCCGGGCGCTCAAGCGACTCGAGGAGAGGGTGAGCGAGGAATGACCGTGAACGAGATCGTCGACGAGCTGCGCGGCTCGCGCCCGCGTGCAGGCGACGCGCTGCGACTCCAGGTGCTCACGCTCGCCTCGACGCCGCAGCCCGTCTCACCCACGTGGCGGGAACGACTCCGCGATCGACGACGGCTCGTGCTGGCGCTCCCCGCCGCCGCAGCGATCGCCGTCGCAGCCGCAGTGGCCGTCGGCGTCACGCGACCCTCGCCGGCCCCCGTCGCGTCGGAGGCGATCGCCTCCAAGGCGACGGCGGAACGGAACGCCACCGCGCCGCCAGGCGCTGCGACGTTCGCCGGTCCGGCGCAGGACGCCGCCGGCACGGCGGCCGCGAAGGCGCCCGCGCCGACGACCGGACGGGCCCAGCGCTACAGCGCGACCCTCACCCTCGGCGTCGACGACACGGACGCGCTCTCGACGGCGACCCAGCAGGCGCTCGCGATCGCGCGCGACCTCGGCGGCTACGTCGTCTCCGTCCAGTACGCGACGGGCTCGAGCGGCGCGGCGTCGCTCACGCTACGCGTCCCGTCCGGTCAGGCGGCCACCGCGGTGACGCGCCTCTCCGATCTCGGCACGATCCTCGCACAGAACGTGCAGATCGACGACCTCCAGGAGTCGCTCGACACGCTCGACCGCCAGCTCGAGCGGCTCCGGGCACAGGTGGCGGCGCTCACGGCGGCGATCGACCGCGCCGACACCGCTGCGGAGCGAGCACGCCTCCTCGAGCGCCGCGCGCAGGCGCAGGCCGAGCTCCGGGAGCTCCGGGCGAGCCGTGCCGCGACCGCCCAGGTGGCGCAGAACGCAACGATCCAGCTCGAGCTCCGCACGGAGGAGTCGTCGACCGCGCCCGTGCCCGGCTCGCGCCTCGACCGCGCCCTCGACAAGGCGTTGGCGGTGCTCGCCTGGGAGGCCGTCGTCGTGCTTGCGATCCTCGTCGCGGCGGCGCCGCTCGTGCTCGTCGCCGTCGCCGTCTGGCTGACCCGCCGTGGCCGGCGGCGGCGCGAGGAGGAGCGCCTCCTCGCGGCGAGCTAACGCGACGACGCGGCGCGGCGCGCCGCGACCGTCTTCTCGACCGGAAGCGGGTCCGGACGATCGACGGTCGACCCGACCTGCAGGGTCGTTCCGGACTCCGCCGCGGCGAGGATCGAGCGGGCGACGTCGATCACGTGGAGGGCGAGCCGGCCGGACGCCCGCGGCTCCCGGTCGTGCGCGATCGCGTCGACCATGTCCTGGAGGCCGATGCCTCGGACCTCGCGCGCGCCGCGGGAGCGGTACGGATGCACCTCCCACTCCCCCCGGCCTCCGCGAAGCCGGATCGTCTCGCCGAACATGTTCGGGTCGGGAAGCAGCAGCGTCCCCTCCGAGCCGAGCACGAGGAACGTCGAGGAGTAGTGGCTCGGCGCCTCGAACGTGGCGAGGAGCGTCGCCGTCGCGCCGCATCCGAGCTCGAGCGCCGCCGTCGTGTGGGTCGGCGTCTCGGCCGCGAAGCGCTCGCCGCGACGGGGGCCGATCTCGATCGTCCGCTCGGCGACGAACGTCGTGGAGAGGCCGGCCACTCGGACGATCGGGCCGAGCAGCGCCACGATCGCGGTGAGGTAGTACGGGCCCATGTCGAGCAGCGGCCCGGCGCCGTCCCGGAAGAAGATGTCGGGATCGGGATGCCAGGCCTCCTGCCCGCCCGCGAGCATCGTCGCCGAGACGCCGAGCGGCCGCCCGATCGAGCCGCTGTCGATCAGCGAGCGCGCCTCCTGGAAGGCGCCGCCGAGGAAGACGTCCGGCGCGCAGCCGACGCGGAGGCCGGTTCGGTCGGCGAGGTCGAGGAGCTCGGCCGACGCGGCCGCCGACATCGCGAGCGGCTTCTCCGAGTACACGTGCTTGCCCGACTCGAGCGCGGCCCGCGTCACGTCGGCGTGGACCGAGGGCGGCGTGAGGTTCAGGACGACGTCCACGTCCTCGCAGGCGAGGAGATCGTCGACCGTGGTCGACGCGAGGCCGTGCGCGGCCGCGAGCGCCTCGCTCCGGAGCGGATCACGGTCGGCGCACGCGAGGATCTCGAAGCGGTCGAATGCCGCCGCGTTCTCGGCGTAGGCGTGGCTGATCACGCCGCAGCCGACGATGCCGACACGCGCCCGCGACGTCACGCGCGCACCTCCACCAGCGACCGCAGGACGGCCAGCGACTCGGACACCGCGGCAAACGCGTCGCCGGAGCTCTCGTCCTGCTCGACGATCAGCCACTCCACGCCGGCGCGATCGGCAGCGTCCGCGAGGCCGTCGTAGTCGACGTCGCCGCCGCCGAGGGGGACGTGCACCGGCCCGCCGTCGCGGCGCATGTCCTTGACGTGCACGAGGGGCGCGCGGCCGCGGGCGGCGTCGAGCAGCGTGATCGGGTCGACGCCGGCGTACCACGCCCAGCCCAGGTCGAGCTCGAGGAACGGCCCGTCGTCGGCGGCGAGAAGGAGATCGAGGACGCTCCGGCCGTCGGACTGCGCCGCAACCTCGGCGTCGTGGTTGTGGAAGCCGAGCCGCAGGCCTGCCTCCGAGGCGCGCTCCGCCGCGCGCACGAGCCGCGCGACGGCGGCATCCGCCTCGACGGGCGTACGCGGCGGCTCGATCCAGGCGACGACCAACCTGTCGGTGCCGAGCGTCTCGAGCTCCGCGGCAAGCCCGCCGAGGTCGTCCTCGGCCGTCTCGAGACCGACGTGCCTTCCGCAGACGGCGAGGTCGTGCGCGTCGAGCATCGCGCGCACCTCGCCCGGCGCGTGCCCGTGCAGGTCGTGGAGCTCGACGCCCTCGAACCCGAGCTCGGCCGCGCGGCCGAGCGTCCGGGCGAGGTCGGTCGCCGCAGCGTCCCGCACGGTGTACAGCTGGAGAGCGATCCTGCTCACGCCTCGTCCTCCGGCGCGACGAAGTGATCGTCGTCGACGGCGACGAGGCCGCCGCCATTCGCCGACGCCGCAGGCGGGCCGCCGTTCCCGGTCGCCACCCCGCCCGCCTCGTCGCTCCACTTGCGATGCAGCTGCGGCACGCACGAGAGGAGCGCCCGCGTGTACGAGTGCCGCGGGTCGCCGAACACCTTCGGCGTCGGCCCGAGCTCGACGACGCGGCCGCGGCGCAGGATGAGCGTGCGGTCGCTGATGTAGTTCCCGAGCGACAGGTCGTGCGTGATGAAGAGGATCCCGAGGCCGCGCCCCTTGAGGTCGCCGAGCAGGTTGAGGACGTCGATGCGGGTCGAGGCGTCGAGCATGCTGATGATCTCGTCCGCGACGAGCAGCTCGATCTCGAGGAGCAGCGCCCGCGCGACCATCAGGCGCTGGAGCTGCCCGCCGCTCAGCTGGTGCGGGTACTTGCCGAGTACGTCGGACGGCTCGAGCGACACCGCCTCGAGCGAGCTGCGCAGCGTGCGCTTCCACTCCTGGTCGGAGAGGCCCGGGAGGTAGTTGGAGCGCAGCATCCCGAGCACGCGGTCGACCTTGAACACCGGGTTGTACGAGCTGAACGGGTCCTGGAAGACGCCCTGGACCCGCGCGTAGTAGCGCCGGAGGTCGCGGCGGCTGTAGCCGGCGACATCCTCGCCGCCGAAGCTGATCGTCCCCGCCGTCGCCGTCGTCAGCCGCAGGATCATCCGCCCGACGGTCGTCTTGCCGCTCCCGCTCTCGCCGATGAGGGAGACGACCTCGCCCGCGCGGACGTCGAAGCTCACGCCCGACACCGCCGTCTGCGAGCCGCTCCCGAACAGGCCCGTGCGGAAGACCTTCGTGACGTCGTCGACCTGCAGCATCAGGCAGCCGCCTTCCAGCACGCCGCGTAGCGTCCCGGGGCGATCTCCACGAACGGCGGCTCCTCAGCGCACTCCTCGGTGGCGAGCGGGCAGCGCGCGCGGAAGCGACATCCGGTCGGAGGCCGCAGCAGCGAGGGCGGGCGCCCCGCGATGCCGGTCAGGCGCCGCTCCTCGAAGCGCACGCCGACCTCGGGGAGCGACGCGATCAGGAGCTTCGTGTACGGATGGCGCGGGTCCTCGGTGATCTCGGCGGCCGAGCCCTTCTCGACGAGCTTGCCCGCGTACATCACGAGGATCGTGTCGGCGACCTGGTAGAGGATCGAGAGGTCGTGCGTGATGACGATCGTGCTCTTGACGAACCCGCGGTCGCGGAACTCGACGAGCATCTCGGCGACCGCCTTCTGCGTCGAGACGTCGAGGGCCGACGTCAGCTCGTCGGCGATCAGGAGGGAAGGGTTCATGAGCGTCGAGAGCACCATCACGACGCGCTGCTTCATCCCGCCCGAGAGCTCGATCGGGTAGCGCTCGAGAACCTCGTCCTCGAGGCCGACGAGCGCCAGCCGGCGGCGTAGCTCGGGGAGCGTCTCCTCGTAGGAGACGCCGCGCGAAGAGAGGAGCTCCGAGATCATGCGGCCGATCCGCCGGATCGGGTTCAGCGCGCTCATCGCGTACTGCGGGACGATCGAGACGTGGCGGAAGCGATACGTGTCCATCGCCCGATCGTCGGCGATCGGCAGCTCGACGCCGTCCAGCGTGACCGTCCCCTCCGCGACGCGCATGCGGCCGTCCAGTCGGATGAGGCTCTTCCCGAGCGTCGTCTTGCCGCACCCGGACTCGCCGGCGACGCCCATGATCTCGCCGTCTCGGACCGTGAACGTCGCGCCGTCGAGCGCGCGGACGTCCCCGCGCAGCGTCCGGTAGTAGACGCGGAGGTTGTCGACCGCGAGGCTCACGTCCGCCTCAGCTTCGGGTTGAAGACCTCGTCGAGGCCGACGTTCATGATGTAGAGGCCGCCCACGATCGCGGTGATGCCGACGCCCGGCGGGATGAACCACCACCACATTCCCAGCTGCAGCGCGGCGTTCGAGACGGCGTTGTTCAGCATCAGCCCGAGTGACATCACCTGGGAGGGGCCGAGCCCGAGGAAGTCGAGCGTCGCGGCGATGAGCACCGCGCCGCCGAACAGCAGGATGAACGTCAGGAAGAGGTACGAGCTCATGTTCGGCGCGATCTCCCTGACGATCACCTTCACGGTCCCTTGCCCGGAGAGCCGGGCGAGACTCACGAAGTCGCGCGAGGCGAGCGAGAACGTCTGCGCGCGAATCGCGCGGGCCGCCCACGGCCACGAGGTGAGCCCGATGAGGAGCGCCTCCGACCAGAGGCTGCCGACCGTCAGGTACGCCGACACGATGATCAGCACGGCGAGCGTCGGGATCACGAGCACGATGTTCGTGACCATGCTCAGGAGCTCGTCGATGACACCGCCCAGGTAGCCGCCGAGAAACCCGACCACCATGCCGAGGAGCCCGGCGACGGTCGCGGCGAGCGCGCCCACCACGAAGCTCGAACGCAGGCCGTAGACGAACTGCGAGTAGACGTCCTGGCCGGGCGCCGTCGTCCCGAGCCAATGAGCGGTCGACGGCGGCTCGCCGAGCGGATAGCCGAACTCGAATGGCGTCGCGTCGGTGAGCCACGGACCTGCGATCGCAGCGACGAGAAACGCCAGCACGACCGCGAGTCCGATGACGAGCTTCGCGTTCCGGACCGCGAAATGCAGCGCCTCGAAGCGGCGGACGGGTGGCTCCGGGTAGGCGTCCTCGAGCGACGCCCCCTCGCCGGTGAGGGCGATCTCCGGCGTTGCCACCAGGTCGGCGCGCGACTCCACCTACGACCCCTGGATCCCGATGCGCGTCCGCGGGTCGACGACCACGTAGAGGATGTCGACCACGAAGTTGGCGACGAGGACGCCGATGATGATGAACAGGAACAGCCCCTGGAGCAGGAAGTAGTCGCGGTTCTGGAGCGCGGTGATGATCAGCGTCCCGATACCGGGGTAGCCGAAGACGATCTCCGTGACGAGGGCGCCGCCGACCACGGCACCGAGGGCCAGCGCGAGGCCCGACATCTGGGGCAGCACGGCGTTGCCGTACGCGTACCTGCGGACGAGCGTGCCCGGCGCGCCGAGCGCCTGCAGGTAGTTGGAGTACTCCGACTCGAGCTCGTAGATGATGAGGTTCCGCATCCCGATCGCCCACCCGCCGAACGAGACGAGGAACAGGGTGAGGAACGGGAGGAACCAGTGCTGGAGGAAGCTCCACGCGAACTCCCACGTCCAGGCGGGCTGGAGCGAGAAGTCGTAGGCGCCGGAGACGGGGAAGATCCCCCACTTGAACGCGAGGAAGTAGGCGAGCACGAGCGCGAGCCAGACGTATGGCGTTGCGGTGAGGATGTAGGCGAACGGCAGGACGGTGTTGTCCAGGACCTTGCGTCGTGCAGCCATCGCACCGACGCGGTTGCCGGCGACGTAGCTCAGGATGATCGCCGGGACGAGCAGGGCGAGGGTGTACGGCAGCGCCGCCCAGATCAGCTCGCTGACCGACGAGCCGACGTACGCGATGCTCGGCCCGAGGTCGCCGTGCGCGAGCCCGCGCCAGAAGTTCGCGTACTGGCGCCACAGCGGCTGGTCGAGGCCGAACGACTCCGTGAAGTACCCGTGGAGCTCCTGGGACGCCGTCGAGTCGGCCTGCAGGCGGCTGATCAGGCCGTCGATCGGGTCGCCGGGCATCAGTCGGGGGATCGCCCAATCGATGGTGACGGCGACGAAGAACGTCAGCAGGTAGAGGAGGCTCTTGCGGGCGAGGTAGCGGGTCACGCCGTCTCCATGATGGTCGGTCGAGCGGCCGGGACGGTGCGTCCGGGCGGGAGGGTGGTGCGCCTCTCTGCGGCGCACCACCCGTCCCGGCCCGGCTCAGGCCACGGCGTGCTCGGGCCCTAGCCCTGCTTTGCGGGCTTGAGGCGCGCGAGCGCGTCGATGCCCGTCATGTTGAGGTAGCCGTTCCAGACACTCGGGGTCGTCTGGAGCCCCGTGCCGGCCGACTTCGGGAAGTTCGTCCAGTACGTCGTGTTGTACTGGGACCAGAGCCCGTTGTACCAGAGCGGAATCGCGGGCAACTGCTCGAGGATGTACTTCTGGATCTTCGACTGGATCTGCTTCTGCTTCACGACGTTTGCCGGCTTGACCTTGTTGAGCGCGAGCGTCAGCGCCCACGGCTTCGGCCCCGAGGCCGTGAACCGGGAGTAGTTCGCGAAGGTCTGGGTGTCCGCCACCGGGAGGTGGAAGAGGTAGTCGTAGTACGTGTACGGCGTCGGTCCGAGCTGCTTGTCGTTGTTGATGACCAGGTCGAACTTGCCGGTGTTGCGCTGGTCGACGAGCCCGTTGTAGTCCGGATAGGCGGGCGTGATCTTGATCCCGGCGTCCTTGGTCGACGCCGCGATGATCTGGATCGCCGTCATCCAGTCGGACCACCCGTTGGGCACGATCAGCTGGAGGTTGATCGGCTGGCCGTTCTTGTTCTCGACGAAGCCGTCGCCGTTCGTGTCCTTGTAGCCGTTCGCCGCGAGCAGCGCCTTGGCCGCCGCGATGTTGTACTTGAACCCGAGCTTCTTCACCTGCGCCTGGTCGATCCACTTGTTCCAGGTCGGCAGGAGGCCGGTGGGATTCGCCTTCGCGACGATGTTCCCGTAGTCGGCCTTGACGATCTGGTCGACGTTGATCGACATCGCGAGCGCCCGCCGGAAGGCGGAGTCGTTGAGCGGCGCCTTCGTCGTGTTCGGGATCAGCCATGCCGTGTTCGCCGACAGCATGTACGGCGGCTTGGCGTAGTACGTCTGCACCTTCCCGCCGATCTGCTTGTCGATGCCCGGGAAGAAGTTGTTCGAGAGGTCGATGTTGTTCTGCAGGAAGTTCTGCAGCGAGGCGGTGTTCTGCGTGTTGTGGATGTCGACGATGTACTTCATCGGCATCTTCACGCCGAGGAGCTTCGTCGCCCACCAGTTGTCGCGGCGGTTCCACTGCAGCGTCCCGGACGTCCCCTTGCCGGCGCCGTAGCTGAACGGCCCGGTGCCGACGAAGTACTTGTCGGTGTTGCCGGTGGCGATCTCCTTGCCGTCGTAGTTCTTCCACACGTGCGCCGGGACGATGCCGTACGTGAAGATGTTCGTCGCCCAGTCGAGGTAGTTCGGCTGGCCCTTGAAGCGGAAGCTGACGGCGTTCCCCTTCACACCGATGCTCTCGAGGCCCGTCTTCCACATCGTCGAGAGCTCGGAGCCCTCGAGCTTGCCGGTCTCGAACGTGAACTTCACGTCCGCGCCGGTGAACGGCTTGCCGTCGTTCCACGTCACGCCCTTGCGCAGCGTGACGACGAACGTCGTGCCGACCCACTTGCCGCTCGTGGCGAGCCACGGGATGTACCTGTCCTTCAGCGGGTCGTACCGGAACAGGGTCTCGTAGAGAAGCCCGACCGTGCCTGTCGCATTGCCGCTCGAGCGGAGCGGGTTGAACTGGGTGAACGGCCCCCACGCCGTGCCCGACGTGTACAACGTCTGGGCCCTCGGGAGGGCGCTCTGCCTGGCGCTCGCCCCTGCGGCGAGAAAGGCGCCAACGGCGACCGCGGCCACGAGCACGGCCACGCCCACCGATGTCCTTTTGCGTCGAATCGTCATGACGTGCTTCTTCCTCCTTCGCGTACCTGGTGGATGCGTTGGTCTCCGGGCGTCGGCGCCCGGACGCGTGTCTCGTTCACGGTCGGTAGCCGCTTCTCAGGGGGCCCCGAGCGGATCACCCCCTTCGTGAGACGCCGGAACGGTCTCGAGGTCGGCGGCTCGCTCCCCGGCGGGGATCACGGCCACGCCCATCGGGCCGATCAGCCGCGACGCGAGCACCTCGCCCGCGGCCAGCACGGGCTCGGCGACGATCGGCTCGGCGGAGCAGTTGACGAGGACGGCCGTCGTGGAGCCGCCGTGGCGCACCGCGCCGGCGACGATCCGTGGATCCGCGACCGACACCGGACGGACGACGCCCGCGCTCTCGGCGAGCGCCGCATACAGCCGCCAGGTGTCCTCCGGGTTGACGCGCGGCGTGCGCGCCGCCATGTGCTCGAGCGGATAGGTGCAGAGGACGGTGCTTCCCGCGCCGACCGCGTGGCGCAGGAGGGCCGGCCGCCCGCGGCGATCGACGGCGACGACCTCCGCGCCGGCTGTCTCGACGGGCAGGTAGCTCCGCGCGCTCGGCTCTCCGGCGACGGCGAACGTCAGCCTCGTGCCCGCCGCGAGCCCGCCGAGCGCCTCGACGAGGTCGAGCTCGACGACGTCGTCCTCGATCGCGTCGGCGAGGCCGTAGCGCAGCCGGTGCCGGACGCCGAACAGCTCGTCGAGCCATGTGATCCACGGCCCTCGCTGGTTGGTCGTCGAGCCCGCGAAGTACGAGACGTAGACCGTCGCGCCGCCGGCCGCGAGCTGGCGCAGGCGCTCGAGGCCCGGGGCGGTGAGGAGCTTCGTGCAGGGCGCCAGGTAGAGGCGCGCCGTCGCAGGGATCCCGTCTCGCTCGCGGACGACGGCGACGGGGAGGTCCGCCTCGCGCGCCGCGACGTACGACTGGAACAGCCCCTCTCGGAGGTCCTCGCGATACGCCTGCGTCGTGAAGGGCAGCTCCCGCTCGAAGTGCTCGGGCACGACGAGCGCCACGTCGCCCTTCACAGGCTCGAAGCCCTCGTCTCCGAGCTCCTCGAGGAGCGCGCCGAACTCCGCCACCGCGTGGAGTTGCGGCTTCGGCCGGCCCTCGCGGTCGGTGAGGCCGAAGTGCATCTCGAACGGGTGGTGGCGGTACGGGTCCTCGGCCGCGAGGTCGTCGTAGTCGCAGTTGTTCCAGGCGAGCCAGCCGGTCGCGCCCGCGAGGAGCGTCGTGTGGAGAACCTGCCGGTAGTAGCCGGCCGCATGCTCGTCCGCAGCGAAGTCCGACGTGACGCCGAACTCCTCGAGCACGACCGGCTTGCCGAAGCCCCCGGCGAGCTCGCACGCGAAGGCGGCGGCGAGCGCCTGACGGTGCTCGTCGTCCTGCATCGGGTACGCGTGCGGCCCGACGAAGTCGACGAGCGGCGCAAGCGAACGCAGTGAGTAGCCGTTGTCGGCGCCGGAGACCTCGATGCCCCACGCGCCGTCGCCGACGGAGACCGGCTGGCGCGCGCCGCCTGCGCGTAGCGCCTGGACGAGAATCCGTGCCCAGGCGGTGATCTCGTCCGTCGGCGCCGGGCCGCCGTACAGCGGCATCTCGTTCGACAGCAGCCAGCCGACGACGGCGGGGTGCCGGGCAAAGCGCGCCGCCAGCTCCTGGGCGAGCCACGCCTGCTGCCCGACGAGCCAGACGTCGCGGTAGAGGTCGCGACCGGCCCGCCAGGGGGGGTCCCAGTTCTCGCCGGACATGTGACCGACGACGAGCGTCGGGATGGTGCCGAGACCCGCCTCGACATGCGCGTCGAGGAAGTCCTCGAAGTGCCCTGCCACCGTCTCGTCGAGCACCTCGGGTGCGGGAACGAAGTCGGGCCAGAAGCAGAACGACCTCGTCACCCCGAGGCCGTGGCGGGCCAGCACCTCGAGCTCGGAGCGGACGACGACGCCGTCGTAGCGCGACCACATCCGCGGCCCGCCGGCCCGCGACCAGAAGTTCGCGCCGAGCCAGGCGGGGAGGTCGCTCACGCGCCCGCCTGCCGGATCGGGCGGATGAGTCTGCGCTGCGTCTCGTGCGTTCGGGTCGTTGTCATCTCATGCGGGGCGAGGGTTCGCTCGCGTTCCGTAACGTTCCGGGAACGTTTAACAGGTTTGCGCCGGATGTCAAGGCGACGACGCCGAAATTTGGTCGATCTGGCGCACCATCAGACGCATGGTGTAGAGTCGGGCGCTCCGAAAACGGTTCCGGAAAGAGACGAGGACAGCGCGATGAGCGAGGCAACGCGAGCGAGCCGGGCGACGATCCGCGACGTGGCGCGCCGGGCGGGGGTGTCCGTGGCCACGGTCTCTCGCGTCGTCAACGACCGGCCGGACGTCTCCCAGGAGACGCGTGACGCCGTGATGGAGGTCGTCCGCGCGATGAGCTTCACGACGAACCGCAGCGCCCGCGGACTCTCGAAGGGACGCACCGGCCTCGTCGGCTGCACCATCCCCTACGTCCTCGGCGACTACTACGCCTCCATCCTCTCCGGCGCGACCGAGGCGCTGCACGAGCAGGAGATGCGGGCCGTGCTCTGCCCCACCCGGCACGAGCACGACCGTGAGGCGGCGCTCGTCGAGCGGCTCCTCCGAGGCACGACCGACGGTGCGATCCTCGTTCTCCCGTCCGAGTCCGCCGAGGAGCTGGGCGACCTCGAGAGCCAGGGCTTCCCGTTCGTCGTGATCGACGCCCCGATGCCGCTCCCCGAGCGAGTCCCCGTCGTCTCGGCCACGCACTGGGCCGGGGCGCGGTCGGCGACCGAGCATCTCCTCGAGCTCGGCCACCGGCGGATCGCGATCATCGAGGGACGCGACGGCTGGGTGGCGACGGAGGAGCGCGCGAACGGCTATCAGGCGGCGCTCGCGGGCGCCGGCGTGCTTCCCTCGCCGGAGCTCGTCGACCGCGGCAACTTCGAGATCGCCGACGGCTACGAGGCCGCGCGCCGGCTGCTCGCGCTGGGCGACCCCCCGACGGCGATCTTCGCCTCGAACGACAACATGGCGATCGGCGCGCTGCACGCCGCCGCCGAGCTCGGATTCAGCGTGCCCGAGCAGCTCTCCATCGTCGGCTTCGACGACAGCGAGCTGTCTCGC
>Ga0070685_10001350_pt1 | contig 12874 bp, 11 predicted proteins | sample KBSS13LmetaG_FD_65651 | JGI IMG/M metagenome (GOLD analysis project Ga0070685, IMG submission 65651) | Switchgrass rhizosphere microbial communities from Kellogg Biological Station, Michigan, USA - KBS S1-3L metaG | ecosystem: Host-associated > Plants > Roots > Rhizosphere ...
CCGCTCGGGCCAGCCGGAGCACGGTGAGCAGGGTATCGTAGATCCCGGCGATCCGCTCGCCCGTCTTCTCTCCGCTCCAGCCCAGGATCTCCCGGCCGCCGCTGATGACGCCGCCGGCGTTGGCGACGTAGTCCGGGACGTAGAGGATGCCCCGGTCGCGCAGCCGGTCGCCGTCGCCGTCCTCCCAGAGCTGGTTGTTGGCGGCGCCGGCCACGATCTCCACCCGCAGGCCGGGGATCGTCCCGGCGTTCAGGATGCCGCCGAGGGCGCAGGGGGCGAAGATGTCCGCCTCGACGCTCTGAATCTCGCCGGAATCGACCGCCGCCGCTCCGGTGGCCTCCACCGTCCGCCGTACCCGCTCGGGATCGACGTCCGCGACCAGCAGGCGCGCCCCGGCCGTGGCGAGTTCGCGGGCGAGATGGAAGCCGACATTGCCGCAACCCTGGATCGCCACCGTCCGGCCGGCGAGATCGTCCGCGCCCCAGCGGTGGAACGCGGCGGCTCTCATCGCGCGGACCACGCCTTGGGCGGTGTAGGGGGAGGGATCGTCGAGGATGCCGGCGACGTGCCGTGTCTCCTGGGCGATCGTCTCCATGTCCGCCGGCTGGGTGCCGACGTCCTCGCCGGCGGTGTAGAGGCCGCCGAGCCGCTCGATGGCCCGGCCGTGGGCGCGGAAAAGAGCCGCGCGGTCCGCGGAATCGGCGGGATCGCGGAGGATCACGGATTTTCCGCCGCCCATGGGGAGCCCCGCCATGAGGCTCTTGAACGTCATGCCGCGAGACAGCCGCAGGGCGTCCGCCACCGCCTCCTCCTCGCCGGCGTAGGCCCAGTAGCGCGTGCCGCCCACGGCCGGTCCCGCCACGGAGCTGTGGACGGCGATCACCGCTCGGTAGCCGGCCTCAGGGTCGCGGCAGAAGACGACCCGCTCGTGATCGGTGCCGGTGGCGAGGTCTTCCAGCGTGAGGCTCATCCACGCCTCCAGCGCTCGCGAGCGCCAACCGCCACATCGGAGAAGTCGCTGAACAGGCCGTCCACGCCGAGCGTGAAGAACTGCTCGTACTCCCGCTCCGGCTCGCCTCCGTACTCCGCGGCGAGGAACGTCCCATCACTGCGGAACGTCCACGGGTGGACCAGGAGCCCGGCGCGGTGGGCGTCCGCGACGAGCGCGGTGGGGGGGAGGAGCCGGCCGCCGGGGTCCGCGGGGACGATCATCCGCTTGTCCGGGCCGATGCCGTCCGCGTAGGTGGCGATCTCCGCGAGGCCCGCGGGAGCGGCGAGATCCTGATAAGTCCTGGCATCCCCCGCCACGGCGAAGTCCCAAGGCTGCCCCGCGGCCTCGAGGAGCTGGATCAGGGGGAGATCGGTCACTTTTCGTAGCTCCCGCAAGTTTTCCACCTCGAAGGATTGGATATAGACCGGCAAGCCCGCGTCCCGCAGCTCGGCGAGCAGCGGCTCCTCGAGAGGAATTCCGAGCGAGCGGAAGTAGCTGGGGTGCTTGGTCTCGGGATAGACGCCGATCGTCCGCCCGGTCTCGGCGCTCTGCCGCCGCGCCAGCGCGAGCACCTCGGCGAAGGCCGGCACCTCGAACCGGCCGTCGAAGGACCGGTCCCGGAACGGCAGCCGCTCCCTGGCCCGCAGCGTCTTGATCTCGGCGAGCGTGAAATCCTCGGTGAACCAGCCGGCGACCTCGCGGCCGTCGATCCGTTTGACCGTCTTCCGGGCTGCGAATTCCGGACGTGCGGCGACATCGGTCGTCTCCGAGATCTCGTTCTCATGCCGGGCGACGAGGACGCCGTCCCTGGTCGCGACCAGATCCGGCTCGATGAAATCGGCGCCCATCCCGATCGCCAGCTCATACGAAGCCAGCGTGTGCTCGGGCCGGTAACCGCTGGCGCCACGGTGGGCGATCACGATGGGATGGAGAACCGGTAGGTTTTTTCCCACCGTCAGGATCCCGCCAGCCGCTCGTACTCTTCCGGCGTATCGACGTCCTGCACCACCCCGGCGTCCTCGACCGCGATCTCCAGCAGCTCCGCCGCGTGCCGGTCGCGGAGCTGCCGCAGGCCCACGTTCAGATCGAGGGTGTCGATCTCGGGGATCAGCGCCGGGGCGATCGCCAGCGGATGGCCGCGCCGGCCCTGGAAGACGGGCTCGGCGATGGGCGCGCCGGACTCCCGCATCCGGCGGAGCACCTCGGCGACCGTCTCGGCCCGCAGGTTGGGCAGATCGGCGGGGGAGACGAGGAGGATCGCGCCGCGCCGGGCCAGCTCCGCGGCTCCGCCCAGGGCGGTGATCCCCTCGCGGATGGTGGAGAGCATGCCGCGCTCGGGATCGGGGTTCACCGCGCTCTCGATGCCGGCCCGCCGCGCCCACCCCCGCAGCTCCTCGTCGTCCGGAGCGGTCACCAGCACGATCTCCTCCACCCCGGCTCCCAGCAGAGCGTTGACGACGCTGCCGACGAGCGGACCGCCCTTGAAGGGGAGCAGGAGCTTGGGACGGCCCATCCGGCGGGAAGCGCCGGCGGCGGGGAGGATGGCGACACTCATGCCGTCATCCTATCCCAGAGCGGTTTTGGTATAGCCTGTAAGAATGTTCATTCGACTGGTGATCGCGGACGATCACCCGCTGGTCCTGAGAGGCATCGAGAGCCTTCTCGCCTCGGAAGCGGACATCGAGATCGTGGCCCGCTGCGGCACCGGCGGTGAGACCCTGGAGGCGGTACGCCGCTGCCAGCCGGACGTCCTGGTCCTGGACTCCCGGATGCCCGACCTCGACGGCCTCGCCGTGATCCGGGCCCTGTTCGGCCAGCGTCTGCCCACCCGCGTCGTGCTGCACGCCGAGAGCTCGGACGACGAGCTGATCCGGGAGGCGGTCCGCCTGGGCGTTCCCGGTATTGTCCTGAAGGAGATGTCGCCGGGCGCGCTCCTCCAGTGCATCCGGAAGGTTCACGGCGGCGAGCACTGGCTGGAGCGGCGGGCGACCTCCCAGGTTCTCCAGGATCTGCTGCGAAGGGAAATTGGCGCGCGCGACATTGCCGGCCTCCTGACGCCCCGGGAGCAGCAGGTCCTGAATCTCCTCTGCACCGGACTGCGGAATAAACAGATCGCTACGGCTCTATCGATCAGTGAGCCGACGGTGAAAGCGCACCTCCAGCACATCTCTGAAAAACTGCAGGTCAAAGGGCGGCTGGCCCTGGTCCGTTACGCCGAGGGCAAAGGGTTTTACGTTTCTATTCGACGATAGACAGTTGTCTCTGCCGAGTACGCCGAAAGCATGACAAAAGCGAATCGTTCGATGGATTGATCACCCCTCCCGAAGCCCGCTAAGCTTTAACAAGCGGCAAAAGAAACAGATCACGCGCGAGCCGTTGAGAAACGCCGCTGCATTCAGGTTCGTGATTTTCGCGTGATCAAAAATCGGAGGGATCAAATCATGAGAATATCAGCACGTGTCCTGGTGACCGCGGCCGCGTTCATCGCTCTGGCCGGCGCGCCGGCCGGAGCGGCGCCGAAGCCCCCCAAGCTCCAGATGGACACTCCGGTCATCAGTTGCGCCGGCTCCACCCAGGCCTCCATCAGCCTTCAGGTCTGCGCCGGCGCCAGCGGAGCTCCCGCGGGGTTCTCCATTCAGTGGATGACCCTCGCCGATTTTACCGCCAACGGCGGCTGGTTCCTTTCGGAGGACCCCCGGCTGTGCAAGGGCTCGTTCTCGGGCAACGCCAATCTGTCCCGCTATAACCTGAGCCCCAACGCCTGTGTGACGGTGAACGTCGGCGAGTTCCTGTTCGACAACGGCGCCTCGACCAACTGTCTCGACGCCCTCGCCTGCGGCACCAGCTACGTGTTCCACGCCTTCGCCCACGCCAACAGCTCTCTTCAGCGGAGCGACTTCACCGCGAACAAGACCTGCACGACGCTAGACTGCGGTCACGAGGCCGGCTGCACGTTGACCCAGGGGTACTGGAAGACCCACAACGATCTCGTCTGCACGTTGAATCCCGGCAGCCCGCTGTGCGTCAACTGGCCGGTGACCAGTCTGATGCTGGGCAGCGTCAGTTACGATCAGGCACAGTTGCTGTCGATCTTCAACACGCCGGCGATGGGGAACGGGCTGATCGCTCTGGCCCACCAGTTGATCGCCGCCAAGCTCAACGTCGCCAGCGGCGCCGACGACTCAGCCGTCGCCGGTGCCATCGTCAGCGCCGACGCCCTGATCGGCGGCCTGGTCGTGCCGCCGGTAGGCTCCGGCTCCCTGGCCCCGTCGGCCACCAGCGGGTTGATCACCACGCTGACCAGCTTCAACGAAGGCGCGATCGGCCCGGGGCACTGCGAGTAGGCCAGGCCAGTAAGTCAGGACAGCCTGCGGGCCAGCACCAGCGTGCGGTCGTCCGCGAAGGGCACGCCGCGGGCGAACTCCTCCAGATCCCTTCCCAGGATGCGGGCGAGACCCTCACAGGTCTCGCCCCTGGCGTTCAGGCAGACCTCCTGGAGGCGCTCCAGGCCGTATTCGTTCGCTTCCGGATCGGCGGCCTCGACCAGCCCGTCGGTGTAGAGCACCAGGACGTCCCCGGGGCCGAGGACCGTCTCGGCGGCGCTGTACGTGGCCTGGGGGAGGAGGCCGATCGGGACGCCCGTCGATCCCAGCTCCTCGGCCGTGCCGGCGGCGCGCAGGACGAGCGGCGGGTTGTGCCCGGCGTTGGTGTACCGCAGCCGGCCGGTCGCCGGCTCCAGGATGCCGAGGAACGCGGTGGCGTACTTCTCGGGGGGCGTGCGGCGGTAGAGCTGGCGCGAGAGGCGGGCGCAGATCTCGTCCGGCGGCAGGCCGTCCTCGATCGGGCCGGCCGAGAGGGCCTGGAGCGAGACGGTGAGCAGCGAGGCGGCCATTCCCTTGCCGGCTACGTCGGCCACCATGAGCACGCACTCGCGCCCCTCGCCGCGCGTGACCACCTCGTAGTAGTCCCCCGAGACGCCGCGCGACGGGATGTTGCCGCCGTAGAGCTCCCAGCCCGGGACCTCCGGCAGCCGGTCGGGGAGGAGCGCCACCTGGATCCGCCGGGCCAGCGCGAGCTCCTCCTGGAGCCGGCGCCGCTCGGCGGCCTCCAGGGCCAGCGCGAGGTTGCGCAGGTGGAGGGCGGCAACCGCGGCGAGCGAGACCAACAGTTCCAGATCCTCCTCGGAGAACTGGCGGACCCCGGCCCGGGATTCGAGCACGATCAGGCCGAGCGAGCCCTCCGGATCGAGCAGGGGAGCGGCGACGAGGCTGCGGATGCCGGAGAGGAGCATGCTCTGGGCGGCGGCGAAGCGCTCGTCCGCCTGCACGTCGAACACGATCGCGGCCATCCCCTTCTCGGCCACCTCGCGGACGAGGCTGCGGGAGAACGCGAGCCCTTCCGGACCGCCCAGGGAGGAGCGGCTCGCGGCGGGGCGGTAGCCGCCGTCCGTCTCCTTGAGCAGGATGGCGCCGCGGTCGGGGCGGAGGTGATCGAAAGCCCGGTCGAGGATCAGCTCCAGCAGCTCCTCCAGCGTGAGCGAGCGGCCGAGCGCCTGATGGACCTCGTTGAGGAGCTTGAGGCGCTCGGCGTAGCGGCGGAGATCCGCGGCATTGGCGGCGGCCGGCGCGCTCTGCCGGTCGAGCAGCTCCGAGGCGCGTCGGAAGACCGTCCCATCCAGGAAGTCGTCCGCGGGCTCCTGCGCCCGGGCCGGCGCGTCGGCCAGAACGGCGATCACACTGTTGGAGATCTTGACCACGTCCCCCGGCCGAACCAGGGTCGCCTGCCGGATCGCCTGTCCGTTGACGATCGTCCCGTTGCGCGACCCGAGATCCTCGACGAAGAGGTCCGCGCCCGTCCGGAAGAACCGCGAGTGCCGGCGCGAGAGGAAGGGGTCGGAAAGCGTGAGGTCCGCATCCATGGCCCGGCCGACGACGAGAGTGTCACCGCGGAGCGGATAGTCGAACGGAGCGCCCTCGGCGGGGGTGATCTGGAGGCGGAGGGTCGGGGTGTCCACAGAGAACCTCGGAAGTCCAGCGTATCAAACCCGGAGTGGACGGGCCACTGCCCTCTGATAAACTCTAGAGGACCAGGAGGTTGGAACGATGATCAAGGTGAATCTGAAGGAAGCGCAAGGAGACCTCGAACACCTCGTCGACGAAGCCGCAGGTGGGGAAGAGGTGATTATCACCCGGAGAGACGGAGCAAGATTCCGGATCGTCCCTTTGCCTCAAGCGGCAGCAGATTCTCTGGATGTCTCCGCTCAACCAGGAGTCATCGGGAACTCGCTGGATCGTTTTTTTGGAACCTGGTCGGCGGAGGAAGCCGCGGAGTTCTTGAAATCCATTGAGGTGTTCGAGGAAATTGACGAGTCCCTCTGGTCATGAGGCTCTTTCTCGATACGAACGCCTATTCAGCGATGGTGGAGGGCCGGCCTGAGGTTGTCGGACGCTTCCGACAGGCGGAAGAAGTGATGATCTCCACAGTCGTATTGGGAGAGCTTCTATATGGGTTTCACAACGGCTCTCGATATGAGCAGAATCGACAGCTCCTCGAAGAGTTTCTCCGTGATCCTCAGGTTCAGATCGTGACACTGACACTCACGACCGCGGAGCTCTTCGGAGAGATCTTTGCCAGTCTTCGTAAGCGAGGCAAGCCGATTCCGACGAATGACATATGGATCGCGGCTCAGGCGATCGAAAACAATTTCAGCCTGCTCTCTTCCGATCCTCACTTTGGATTTGTAGAGAGGCTGTCCTGGCTCTCGTTTTCGCCTCGTTGATGCGCTTTCTGTTGCCTGAGGCGGTTCTCCCGAAGAGCACGGATATCCTCGGGAGTGGTCGGGATATCCCTTTCAATATTGAGTAGATCCTTTTTCTTTTCCATCTTTATCCCACCACCGGCAACACCGTCCCCGCATGCTTGGGCGCCAGCCGCCCCGGATCCAGCCCCGCCACCTCGCAGAGCGCCGCTTCCGTGTAGCGCTGGACCATGGTGCCGCGCCACTGGGTCTGGAAATCGGTGTTGTCCATCGGGGTGGCGACCTTGCGGGTGAGCCTGGCGGCCTGGGAGATCGTCTCGCGGTCGAGCTTTTTGCCCACCAGGAAGTCGGCGCTCTCCTGGGCGGCCAGCGGGCGGGAGGAGACGGCCCCGAGATAGATCCTCGCCTTCTCGACCGTGCCGTCCGGCGCTGTCCAGACGGCGGCGGCGGCGGAGAGGACGGCGAAATCGATCGAGCCGCGGCGGCGGAGCTTCCAGAAGGCGGAGCGGCAGCGGTCCGCGGTTGCGTCCGCCGGGAGATAGAGGCCGGTCAGGATCTCGTCCGGCCGCTTGGCGAGGTACTGGATGCCGTCGTCCCGGTAGAGATCGTCGATCGGGATCACCCGCTCCCCCTCCTTCGAGACCAGCTTCACCTTCGCGCCCAGGGCACAGGCCATCGGCGCGGAATCGGTGGCGGTGTGCGCCCAGCAGCGGGGGGAGCTGGTGGCGACCCAGCAGATCTCACCCTCCGCCTTCATGCAGTAGTCGATCGAGCGGCGCCACTCCTCGGTCTGGTTGTAGTAGGTGCAGCGCGTGTCCACGCAGAGATTGCCGCCGATCGTCCCCATGTTGCGCAGCGGGGGGGAGGAGATCGACTGCACGGCCGCCGCGAAACCGGGGTAGCGCGCGCGCACCGCGGGGTGGGCGACGACGTCGCTCAGCAGCGTGGTGGCGCCGATATGGATCTCGCCGTTGACGTCGATCCCCGCGAGCCCCGGAATGCCCATCAGGCTCACCACGGTCGACGCCTGCTGGTGGCGGCGCTTCATGTTGGGCCAGAGATCGGTGCCGCCGGCGACCAGGCGGACGAGCTCACCTTCCGCGGCCCCCTCGCTGGCGAGCACCGACGCCGCCTCGGCAAGCGTGCGGGCGTGGACGAAGTTGAACTGCGGCAGCCGCAACATTTCTACTTCGCTCCCTTCAGATCGGTGGTCAGCGCGGCCAGCTTCTTCTTTCGCAGCGCCTCCTCGCGGGTCATCATCGTGCCCGCGGACGAGCGCATGCCGGAGCGCAGCTTCTCGCGGTAGTCGTTGATGGCGGTGCCGTCCCCCCCCTGCTCGGGGGTGGGGACGTGGAGGTCCTCGCCGAAGTCGACCTCCGGGAAACCCTTGGGGCCGAAGCGCGGCTCGAGCCCCTTGCGCTTCGCCTCCAGCGCCTTCAGCACCATGTGCGGATGGATCGGCACCTGGTCGACCCGCACACCCACGGCGTCGTGGATCGCGTTCGCCACCGCCGGCATCACCGGCAGCAGCGGCCCCTGGCCCACCTCCTTGGCGCCGAAGGGACCCTGCGGGTCCGGATCCTCGATCAGATAGGTCGTCACCGGCGGCATGTCGTTGAACGTCGGGCTCTTGTACTCGAGCACCGAGGGGTGCTTGTGCACCAGGGCGGAAGAGAGGTGCTTCGGCAGCCGGCGGAAGACCTGCTCCTCCATCATCACCTCGCCGAGCCCCATATAGACGCCCCCCTCGACCTGGCCCATCACCAGCACCGGGTTGAGCGAGCGGCCGACGTCGTGAGCCATCCAGACGTGGACCGGGTTCCAGAGCCCGGTCTCTGGATCGACCTCGACCTCGATCACCGACGCCGAGTAGGAGTAGGCGGGGGAGGGGCCGACGCCGGCGCCCCGGTAGCGGCCGGGGGAGCGCGGCGGGATGTAGCTGCCGGTGGTGGCCATGGTGCCGAAGCGGGCCTCGGCGGCGATGACGGCGTCCTGGAAGGTCAAACCCTTTTCCGGGTCCTGGGCGTCGAACACCCGGCGCTCGGCGAAGACGACGCGCGAGGTGGGGATCTCGAGCTGCTCGGAGACCGCCTTGGCGATCATCTCGCGCGCCCGCTCGGCGGCCTGGAGGGCGGCGTTGCCGACCATCAGGGTCACCCGCGAGGAGTAGCTGCCGAGATCGACCGGAGTGAGATCGGTGTCCGCCACGCAGAGCCGGATGTCGGCGAGCGCGACGCCGAGCACCTCGGCGACCACGGCGGCGAGGATCGAGTCCGACCCCTGGCCGATCTCCGACTCGCCGCAGAAGACGGCGACGCCGCCCGAGCGGTCGAGCTTCAGCATCACGCCCGACTGCGGCATGTGGTTCCAGTAGATCGGCAGGCCCGCGCCGCAGAGGTAGGAGCCGCAGGCGAGGCCCAGGCCGCGCCCCTCGGGCAGCCGCCCCCAGCGCTCGCGGAAGCCGCTCCCCTCGACCACCGCCTCGATGCAGCGCCTGAGGCCCATCGAGCCGATCTTCAGCCAGTTGGCGGTGATCGAATCAGGCTCGGCCAGCATGTTGAGCCGCAGGTCGGCCGGGTTGATCCCCAGCTTGATGGCGATCTTGTCGAGATGGACCTCGAAGCCGAAGCGCGGCTGCGGAGTGCCGTGGCCGCGCTTGGGGCCGCAGGGGGGCTTGTTGGTGAAGCAGCGCACCCCCTGAAACTCGTAGGCCGGCATCTTGTAGGTCACCGTCTGCAGCGCCCCGGTGTAGTAGGTGGAGGCGACGCCGTAGCTGCCGTAGGCGCCGCCGTCCAGAGCGGTGCGCAGGCGCTGAGCCGTGATCGTGCCGTCCTTCTTCACGCCGGTCCGCATCTGCATCAGCACGGGGTGGCGGCCGCGGTGGCAGTAGAAGACCTCCTCGCGGGTGAGGGTGATCTTGCACGGCCGGCCGAGCTTGAGCGCCATTTTCGCCGCCACGATCTCGTGATTGAACGGATCGCTTTTTCCCCCGAAGCCGCCGCCGTTGGGGGCGGCGACGACGCGGACGCGCGAGGCCGGCAGATCGAGCACCTTGGCGAGGGCGCGGTGGACGTAGTGCGGGGTCTGGCTGGAGGAGTAGAGAGTCACCCGTTCGTCGTCCTCGGGCACCGCGACCGACGCGTGCTGCTCCATGGGGAGATGGGTGTTCCCCTCGTAATAGAAAGTGTCCTCGAAGATCTCGTCCGCCTCTTCGAAACCTTTTTCGACCTCGCCGAAGGTCATCGAGACGACCTTGTGGAGGTTGCCACGGTCGCCATACTCATGGATGCGCGGCTCGGGGGTGGCGATCGCCTCCTCGATCGACGAGATCGTGGCCAGCGGCTCGTACTCGACCTTCACCCGGAGCGCCGCCTCGTAGGCCGCGTCCTCGGTGACGGCGGCGACCGCCGCGACCGGATCGCCCACGAAGCGGACCTTGTCCGGGCAGAGGGCGTGCTCGTCCTGGGAGACGGGGAGGATGCCGAACGGGATCGGCGTGTCCTGGCCCGTCAGCGAGCCGAGATAGCCGGGGACCTTCGCGGCCTCGGAGAAGTCGATCGCCTTGATCGTCGCGTGCGGATGGGTGGAGCGGACCAGCCGGACGTAGCACATGCGCGGAAAGGCGAGATCGTCCGCGAATTTGGTGGCGCCGGTCACCTTGGCGCGGCCGTCCACGCGGCGGAACGGCTTGCCGATGATGTTGGTCTCGCGCCGCGGCTCGTCTTCGGTCTCGGGATTTCTGATCGGTTCAGCCATTGTGATTTCTTTCTGAAAGCGTCCTCAGATGGGTCGCGGTTCCGAAGGGAGATGGCCACGGTCGGACTCGACGCCCCGAAGGTGGCTCTTCACCTCCTGGGGCGTGCGGCGGGCCGCTTCCACGGGATCGCCCGAGCCATAGAAGGCCTCGCTCGGCGGCATCCAGTCCTCGCCGCGCATCTTGGCGGCGGCCCATTCGATCCCTTCGAGGATCTTGTGATAGCCGGTGCAGCGGCAGAGGTTGCCGGCGAGGGCCTCGCTCATCTCGCCGCGGCTGGGTGCGGGGTTCTCGGCGAGCAGCGCCTTGGCGGCCATCAGGATGCCCGGCGTGCAGTAGCCGCACTGGGCGGCGCCGAGATCGGCGAAGGCCGCCTGGAGCGGATGGAGATCGTTGCCGAGCTGCATCCCCTCGACGGTCTCGATCGCCTTGCCGCCCGTCTCGGCGGCGAGGATCAGGCAGGAGAGCACGGGGCGGCCGTCCACCAGCACGGTGCAGGTGCCGCACTCGCCGAGCTCGCAGCCGTGCTTGGTGCCGGTCAGGGCGCACTCCTCGCGCAGCACCTCGAGCAGCGTATGGTGGGTGGGGAAGACCACGGGGCGGTCCTCGCCGTTGATCCGCAGCTTCAGGGTGGTCAGGTCGTCCATGCGTTCTCCATTTCAATTCCCGGCGCCAGCACGCCGCGCACCAGCAGCTCGGCCTGCTCGCGGCCGATCTCGCGGGCGGTCTTGCGGCCTTCCGGCCGGAACCATTTCACGGTCCAGTTGACGGCGCCCAGGATGGCGAGCGCGCTCACCTTGGGATCGGTCGGCCGGAAGACCCCCGCCGCCATCCCCTCTTCCAGAAGATCGCGGAAGGCGCGCTCGTATTCGTCGCGCTGCTCCTGCACCTCGCGCCGCCAGGTCTCGCCGAGCGCCTCCACTTCCAGGTGGGCGAGCGAGCCGGGGGTCCCCTCGTTGAGGCGGACGACGTGCTCCTCGATCAGCCGGAAGAGCTTGGCGTCCGCCCGCAAAGGAGCCGCCCGCACCCGTGCCGCGAGGTCGAGAAGGCCGGCGAGAGCGTCCTCCTGGACGAAGGCGAGCAGCTCCTCCTTGTCCTTGAAGTAGTAGTAGAGGTTGCCGACCGCCATTCCCAGCTCCGCCGCGATGTCGCGCATCCCGGTCGCCTGCAATCCCCGGCGGCGGAAGACCCGCGAAGCGGCGTCGAGGATCTCGCGCTTCTTCTCGGGGACTTTTTCGCGGGGGTCGAGCCGGCGCGCGGCGGAGTTTTGAACCATCGTTCAAATCGTGCCAGCTCAGACCCGTGCTGTCAAGGCCGTCCCGGGATACGATCCTGTCCATGAAGGACACCCTTGCGCCGCCGCGTCGCCCCTCGGCCGTCGAGATCGCTTCCTGGGCTCTCGCCGCCCTGGTCCTGATCCTGGTCCTCCATCTCCATCTGCTGTCGGCGCTGCTGGGGGGGCTCGCGGTCTACGAACTGGTGCACATCCTCAGCCGCAAGCTGCACTTCATCCGCGGCCGCCGGGAGGCGGGGAAGCGCTGGGCGGTCGCCATCCTGGCGGTATTCGTCGTCGCCGCCCTGGCGCTCGCGGTCGTCGGCGTGATCGCGTTCTTCCGGGGCCGCGGCGCTCCGGCGAGCCTGCCGGCGCTGCTCGGCCAGATGGCGGACATCCTCGAGACCTCCAAGGAGCATCTCCCCCCCTGGCTCGCTGCCGAGATCCCGGACAACACCGACGAGCTGAAGAACGAAGGGGTCACCTGGCTGCGCGAGCACGCCGGGCAGTTCCAGACGTTCGGGGCGCAGATCGGGCGCAGCTTCCTCCACGCCCTGATCGGCATGGTGATCGGCGCCCTGGTCTCGCTGAGCGAGGTGGCGGCGATCGGGTCGCGCGGACCGCTGGCTGAAGCCCTGACCGAGCGGGCCCGCCGGCTGGGCGAGGTCTTCCGGCGCATCGTCTTCGCCCAGGTGCGGATCTCGGCGCTCAACACCGCGTTCACCGCCGTCTACCTGGCCGTGCTGCTCCCCCTGCTCGGCGTCCATCTGCCGCTGGTCAAGACGCTGATCCTCCTGACCTTTCTCGCCGGCCTGCTGCCGGTGATCGGCAACCTGATCTCGAACACGGTCATCGTTGTGGTGAGCCTCAGCGTCTCGCTCTATGCAGCGATCGGCTCGCTGGTCTTCCTGGTCGCGATCCACAAGCTGGAATACTTCGTCAACGCCCGGATCATCGGCGGCCAGATTCACGCCCGCGCCTGGGAATTGCTGCTGGCCATGCTGGTGATGGACGCCGTGTTCGGCATCCCCGGCGTCATCGCCGCGCCGATCTACTACGCCTATATCAAGGACGAACTCAGGGCGCGCGGGCTGGTCT
>Ga0070685_10001352_pt1 | contig 12864 bp, 12 predicted proteins | sample KBSS13LmetaG_FD_65651 | JGI IMG/M metagenome (GOLD analysis project Ga0070685, IMG submission 65651) | Switchgrass rhizosphere microbial communities from Kellogg Biological Station, Michigan, USA - KBS S1-3L metaG | ecosystem: Host-associated > Plants > Roots > Rhizosphere ...
TGTCAAATCCAGCGCGAGCCAATGACTCGCCTCTTTCCTGCTTCAAGGCGATCCGCCCGGTTTCACCCGCGGCGTCGCGTTCTACTCGCCCACCTCGCGGCGAGTCCTTCAATCTAACCCCTCCAGCCCGGCTCGTCAACCCCTCTTTTTCCAACTTCTCTTCAGGGCTGCCGTCCAGCAACTCCATCAATCTAAACGACTTAGGAGCTTAGGTCAAGGGGAGATTCCAGACGTTTAGCCTCTCCCTCGACCCACTGCCGCCGTTCGAGCGACAGCCCAATAAGCTAACCCGCTCTTCAAGGGGCGTCAACCCCTCGGCGGGGCCATCTTCGCTCAGGCTGTCAGCGGGGCGCGAATGATATCAGAGTGCCCGGGGATGGTCAACCCCGCCGGGCGGCTCTCTCCGTGTCTCTGCGTCTCTGTGTGATGCTGTTACGGGGCTGGGTCCGCGGACAGGAGACGGCGGAGCCAGTCGGGGCGGGGGGTGTCGAAGTGGTCGTAGACGGTGCCGACCAGCCCGAGCAGCTCGGCGCTGGCCGCGGGCCGGACCGCCGCGGGGATGTCGGCGACGAGCTGGCCCGCGACGAGCGCCATGTCGGCGGGCTCCTCGCTTCCGCCCGTGGCCGCCGGCCGCGCGTCGATGTACCACTTGCGCAGCCGCGACCAAGTGACGTGCGGCTGCGGCATGGGGCGAAGCCGGTCGTGCGCCTGCACCAGCGCGTCGACGGCGCTCTTGGAGACGCCGATCTCCTGCGCGAGCGAGCGCAGCGACTGCCCATCGCGGTGACGCCGCGCGACCAGGGCCGCAACGCGCGCGATCTGCACCGGCTCCCCGTGCGGAGCGGTCGTTTCGGGACCTTTGCGTCCTTTTTGTCTTTTATTCGGTGTACTCACGTGAGAAGGTTGTTCACCGCCCTTTTCTACGCAAGGTCCGAATCGAGGCGGCGAGTGGCAGAAGCAGACGTGGTGCCGGAACGGCGCGGTGCGGCGCGGGACCTGCGCGGCTATTCTGGTGCGCCGTTCAGCCCTCCCACCCGTGCGCGTGGAAGACTTGGAAAGGGACGAGCTCCCCATCGTGGTGATCGGCGCGGGCGCGGCCGGATGCATGGCGGCGATCTTCGCGGCCCGCGCCGGCGCGCGCGTGCTGCTGCTGGAGCGCACCCGCGACGGCGGCCGCAAGATCCTGATCAGCGGCGGCGGGCGCTGCAACGTGCTCCCCTCGCGAATGGACCCGGGGCAGTACTTCACCGCCAGCTCGCGCAACTCGCTGAAGAAGATCCTCCTCTCCTGGCCCCTGGTGGAGCAGCATCGCTTCTTCGAGGAAGATGCCGGCCTCCCCCTCGTGCTAGAAGAGGAGTCGGGGAAGCTCTTCCCGGAGTCGAACCGCGCCCGCGACGTGCGCGACGGGCTGCTGGAGATGGCGCGCCGCGCGGGCGCCGGGCTGCGCTTCCAGACCTACGTCGTCGGACTGGATCCGCCCGTCGATGGCAACGGCTCCTGGCGCGTGCGCCTGGAGGGCGGCGAGGCGATCGAGGCCGCCAGGGTGGTGATCGCGACGGGCGGCCTCTCCGTCCCCCAGACGGGGAGCGACGGCACGGGGATGCGCATCGTGCGGCAGCTCGGGCACACGCTGAACGAGACCTATGCCGCGCTCACGCCGCTCACCACCGACCCTCCCGTCCACGCGCACCTCGCGGGCGTGTCGCTGACCGCGCACCTGGAGGCGCCGCTGGAGCGCGGCACGCTGCAGGCGGAGGGCGGCTTCCTCTTCACCCACCGCGGCTACAGCGGGCCGTCGGTGCTGGACGTGTCGCACGCCGCCGTGCGCGCCGCACGCCCCGCCGACCAGCCGGTCTTCGCGCGGTGGACGGCGCTCGACGCGGGAGGCTGGGAGCGGCTGCTGCTGGAGCGCGCGTCGGGGACGGTGCTCGCGCTCCTGCGCCGCCACCTGCCGGCGCGCCTGGCGGACACCCTGCTGGCCGAGGCGGGGATCGACGAGGCGCGCACCCTCCCCCAGCTCCGCCGCGACGAGCGCGCGCGGCTGGTGGAGGCGCTCACCCGCTACCGCCTGCCGTGGACGGGCGACGAGGGATACAAGAAGGCGGAGGTGACGGGCGGCGGCGTGCCGCTGGGCGAGGTGGACCCTCGCACGCTGGAGAGCCGGGTGGCGCCCGGCCTCTTCCTCTGCGGCGAGATCTTGGACTGCTTCGGCCCGATCGGCGGCTACAACTTCTGCTGGGCGTGGGCGACGGGGCGCGCGGCAGGGCTCGGTGCGGCCGAGAGCCCCTGAAAAGCGCCTCACGCAGAGACGCAGAGACGCTGAGAGCGCACAGAGCACCCCTCTTGCGTGCAGATTCCATCATGCATCGACGTATGCTCTTGGCCGCGTGCGCCGCGCTCCATGCCGCCGCAGCCGCCGCGCAGCAGCCGACGCCGGCTGATACTGCGCGGCCCGTGACCATTGACACCCTCGCCGTGCGCGTGCTGCGGACGCCGCTGCCGCCGTTGCGCGCGCCCTTCGCCGTCTCCGCCGTCGGCGGGGAGGGGGAGCGCGCTGCGAAGCCGGGGCTGGCGCTGAACGAGGCGCTGGCGGCCATCCCCGGCGTGCAGGTGGACAACCGCTACAACTACGCGCTGGGCGAGCGCATCTCCATCCGCGGGCTGGGGGCGCGGGCGCAGTTCGGGGTGCGCGGGGTGCGGGTGCTGCTCGACGGCCTCCCGGCCACCCTGCCGGACGGGCAGAGCCAGCTCAACCACGTGGACGTCGCGTCCCTCGGCGGGGCGGAGGTGGTGCGCGGACCGGCGTCGGCGCTGTACGGCAACGCCGCGGGCGGGGTGATCCGCCTCTCCACGCCGCCACCGCCGCCGGTGCCGCTCGCCTCGGAGTACCATGCCACCCTCGGCCAGGACGCGCTGCTGCGGCTGAGCAGCACGGCCGCGGGGACCCTCGCCCGCGCTACCTATCGTGCCAGCCTCACCCGCCTGAAGTACGGGGGATACAGGGAGCACCAGTCCGCCGACAACTCGCTGGCGGGCTTCAACCTGGGGATAGCGCGGGGCGCCAACGCCCTGCGCGTGGTCTTCACCGCGGTGCGCTACGACGCGGAGAACCCGGGGGCGCTCTCCGACTCGGCGCTGCAGGTGGATCGGTCGGCCGCGGTGCCGGCGAACGTGTCGCAGAAGGCGGGGGAGGAGGGGCGGCAGGGGCAGCTCGGGGTGACCTGGGAGCGCACCCTCGGCGCCGGCTCGCTGGAGGTAACGGGGTACGGCTTAGCGCGCTCGATCGACAACCCCATCGCGATCCGCTGGATCGACCTGGACCGCGGCGCGGGGGGCGCGCGCGCGGTGTGGACCGGCGAGGCTGGGCCGGTGCGCTGGAGCGGCGGGGGCGAGTGGGAGCTGCAGCGCGACCACCGCGTAAACCACGAGAACCTGGCGGGTGCGCGCGGCGCGATGCTGCTGGACCAGGTGGAGCGCGTGACTTCGCTCGGCGCCTTCGCGGAGCTCTCCGCCGGCGCGGGGCCGGTGGAGGTGCTGGGCGCGCTGCGGCACGACCTCTTCCGCTTCTCCGTGCACGACCACTTCGTCACGGCGGCGGACCCGGACGACTCCGGCGCGCGGCGGATGCGCGCCTGGAGCCCGTCGCTGGGGGTGAGCGTGTCTGCCGCGCCGTGGCTGGCGGTCTACGGGAACCTGGCGACCTCGTTCCAGACGCCGACCACCACGGAGCTGGCCAACCGCCCGAGCGGCGCGGGCGGCTTCAACCCGGAGCTCGGCCCCGAGCGGACGCGCTCGCTGGAGGTGGGCGCCAAGGCACGGCGCGGCACCGCCTGGGTGGAGGTGGCGGCGTACCGCGCGCGCATCGACAGCATGCTGATCGGCTTCGAGGTGGCGGGGTTCTCGGGGCGGCAGTTCTACCGCAACGCGGGCCAGGCGCTGCACCGGGGGATCGAGGCCGGCGCGGGGGTGCGGACGCTCCAGGCGCTCACGCTGCGCGCGGCGTACACGCACATCGACGCGCGCTTCCGCCGCTACGTGGTCGGGAGCACGGACCTGCGCGGGAACCGCGTCCCCGGCATCGCCCCGCACCGGCTGGACGCGACGGCCTACTGGCGCCCCGCGCGCGGCCCCTTCGCGGGGCTGGACCTGCGGCACGAGAGCGAGACGCCGGTGGCGGACGACGACGCGGCGGGCAGCCTCTCATCCCCCGCCTACACCGTGGTGGACCTGCGGGGGGGATGGACGGAGCTGCGCGCCGGCCGCATTCGCCTGTCGCCGAGCCTGGGGATCACGAACCTGTTCGACGCCGACTACAACACCTCGGTGGTGGTGAACGCGGCGCGCGGGCGGTACTACGAGCCGGGACCGGGGCGGACGATCTACGGAGGGGTAGAAGTAAGGCTGTAACAGCACCTCACGCAGAGACGCGGAGACACAGAGAGGGCTCGGCGGCCTCCTCCGTGTCTCCGCGTCTCTGCGTGAGGATATCAGGTGCGGATGCGCAGCGCGGTGCCCCAAGGGTCGCGCACCACGCCGTCTTCCCCGCCGGAGAGGCTCTCGAGCGCAGCCTCCGCATCATCCGCGGTCGGGACGACGATCTCCCATTCCAGCAGCCGCGCGTCGTCGTCGCCCGCGGGGGCGGCGCCGGCGGCCCAGGTGTTCAGGCCGAGGTGATGGTGGTATCCGCCCGCGGAGAGGAAGAGCGCGCCCGGGTAGCTCCACACCACCTGGTCCAGCCCCAGCCCCTGGTGGTAGAACGCCGCCGCCGGCTCCAGGTCGCCGACGTGCAGGTGCACGTGGCCGATCGTCGTGCCGGCCGGCATCCCCGTCCACGGCTCGCCCCCCGCCGCGCGCACCACGTCCGCCAGGTCCAGCGGGTCGGTGGACATGGCGATCTGCCCGTCCACCACCCGCCAGCTCGAGCGCGGGCGGTCGGCGTACACCTCGATCCCCAGCCCGTCGGGGTCGTTCAGGTAGAGCGCCTCGCTCACCCGGTGGTCCGACGCGCCGGCCCGCTCGCCGATCTCCGCCAGGTGCGCCACGAAGCGCCCCAGCGCCGCGCGGTCGGGGAGGAGGATGGCGAAGTGGTAGAGCCCCAGCCGCCCCCGGCGCGGCACCGGCGCCGCGCCCGCCTTCTCGCGCAGTTCCACCAGCACCGCGTCGTCGCCGTATGCGCCGAGGGCCGCCTCGCCGCCGGAGCGGCGCAGCACGCACAGGCCCAGGGCCCGCTCGTACCAGGCCAGCGAGCGCTCCAGGTCGGCCACCTGCAGCCGCACGCGGCCCAGCCGGATGTCTGCAGGCAGCCGGTAGCCCGGCGCCGCGATCCCCACTTCGTTCATCGTGTTCATCCTCCTTCCATCCTTCCTGATTTCTCTCCGTGTCTCCGTGTCTCTGCGTGAGACAATCCGTTTCAGGAGTTCGCCCGCCGGCGGCCGAGCGCGGCGTCGACGGACCACTCGCCGGGGCCGGCCAGGGCGAGCGCCACGCTCGAGGCCATCAGCGAGAGCGGGAACTCGATGCCGTTCGGGTTGAAGAAGCCGTTCTTCAGGTGCACCAGCACCATGGCGCCCACCATGTTCAGCGCGAGCAGCAGCGCGAACACGCGGGTGAGCAGCCCCAGCACCAGTGCGATCCCGCCGAAGAACTCGAGCAGCGCGATGGCCGGGCCCATGATCCCGGGCATCGGCACGCCCATCCCGGCGAAGCCCTGGCTCACGCCGCTCAAGCCGAACACGAACAGCTTCTGCGCGCCGTGGGCGATGAAGATCCCGCCCACCACCAGCCGCAGCACGAGGAGTGCGGCGTTCAGGCGCGAGGCGGCGGGAGTGACTCGGATAACGGCCATGGTTTCCTCTTCCGGTTGAGTGTGCGTGCTTCGACCCCAGAAACCCGGATGCCGTTTGAACATCCGGTGTTACAACACTTGTTTATGCGAACGATCAGCCCGCTTCGCGCAACCGGGCCAGCAGCCCGACGAGGGTGCGCAATTCGCCTGCATCCAGCACGCCAAGGCGGCGCCGGTGCAGTTCCTCGATGGGCCCGTCGAGCTCGCCGACCACCCGCAGACCCTCGTCGGTGATGCGCGTGGTCACGAACCGCCGGTCGGCCGCGTCGCGCTCGCGGCGGATCAGCCCCGCCGCCTCCATCCGGTCCAGCAGCCGGCTCGCGTCGGGCACCTGCGAGACCAGCCGCTCGCGCACCTCGTTGCGGCAGAGCCCCGCATCGCCCGCGCCGCGCAGGATGCGCAGCGCGTTGTACTGCGTGCGGGTGATGCCGTACGGCTTGAGCACCTCGGCCACGGCGTGCCCCAGGAGGGCGGCCGTGCGCTCGATGCTCAGGTGCGCCTCCTGCTCCAGGCTCGCGAACGGCCGCGTCTGCTTGATCTCTTCGCGTAACGTGCTCGGCATGGATGGAAGATAAGTGTTGCAACACATATCGTCAACGATCCCGCTTCCGGCGAAGTGAAAACGGCGTCCGGCGGAGCGTTGCGCCCCGGGGGCGGCGGGCGTAATCTGCTGGCCTCGTCTCCCCCTCCCCTCCGGAACCTGGGGGCCCACCCCCCTCGGAACCCAAGGACATTCGTGCTCAAGCGGCTGCTGGGCGGCAACCTGCTGAACCTGCTGCTGGTGTTCGTGCCGGTGGCGATGGTTCTGGAATACGGCGTACACGCTTCGCCGACGCTGATCTTCATCGCCTCGTGCCTGGGGGTGATCCCCCTGGCGGGGCTGATGGGCCACGCCACCGAGGCGCTGGCGGAGCGGCTGGGCGAGGGGGTGGGCGGGCTGCTGAACGCCACCTTCGGGAACGCGGCCGAGCTGATCATCGCCGTCATCGCGCTCAGGGCCGGGCTCTTCGACCTGGTGAAGGCGTCGATCACCGGCTCCATCATCGGCAACATCCTGCTGGTGTTCGGGCTGAGCACCCTGTGCGGGGGGCTGCGCTTCACCAAGCAGCAGTTCAACGCCACCGCGGCGTCGTCCGGGAGCACGCTGCTGGTGCTGAGCGCGGTGGCGCTGCTGATCCCCGCGGCATTCCACGGCATCGTGGGGAACACGGCGCGCACGGCCGAGCACAACCTGAGCCTGGAGATCGCGATCGTGCTGATCGTGACCTACGCGCTCAGCCTGGTGTTCACCCTCAAGACCCACCGCCACCTGTACGCGGGCGACGTGTCGAAGGAGCCCGACGAGCCGGGCGACGTGCACCCGGGGCCGATCTGGAAGCCCGTGCTGACGCTGCTGCTGGCCACCGCGGGGATCGCGGTGATGGCCGAGTTCCTGGTGGGCGCGGCCAGCGAGACGGCCGAGGCGCTGGGGTGGAGCGAGGTGTTCGTGGGGGTGATCGTGGTGGCCATCATCGGCAACGCGGCCGAGCACTCCACCGCCGTGCTCATGGCGCTGAAGGGGAAGATGGACATCGCCATCAACATCGCCGTGGGCTCGTCGATCCAGGTGGCGCTCTTCGTGGCGCCGGTGCTGGTGCTGCTGAGCTACGTGCTGGCGCCGCGCCCCATGGACCTGATCTTCACCCCCCTGGAGGTGCTGGCCGTGGCGGTGTCGGTGCTGATCATGGCCCAGGTGGCAGGCGACGGGGAGAGCCACTGGATGGAGGGGGTGCAACTCCTGGCCGTCTACGCCATCCTCGGCATCGCCTTCTTCTTCCTCCCCGTGCCGCACGTCACCGTGCCGCACTGACAACAGCGACTCACGCAGAGCCGCGGCAGCTGCGTGGCGGATCGGCTGGATGATTTTCATTCGTGGGCGGATGTGTCAAATCGTGATGTGTCCTGCGCCATCCGTCGCTGGCGCACTTCGGTGCGGCACAATCCCTCGCCCGTGCCGCTCAGCATTCGCATCACCTCGTAGTGCGTGGGGGTGATGCCGCTCGGGATCAGGACCCTCGGCCATGGCGTATCCCAGGCTCGCGGCGGCGTGCTCGCGGCGGCGCGCTACCTACCCCAGGTTCGCAAACGGCCGCGGGTTGTGAAATCCGTCCCCGGACCTGGGGGTCTATTCCTCTCGGAACCCAAGGACCTTCGTGCTCAAGCGGCTGCTGGGCGGCAACCTGCTGAACCTGCTGCTGGTGTTCGTGCCGGTGGCGATGGTTCTGGAGTACAGCGTAGTCTCGCCGACGCTGATCTTCATCGCCTCCTGCCTGGCGGTGATCCCGCTGGCGGGGCTGATGGGGCACGCCACCGAAGAACTCGCGGAGCGGCTGGGCGAGGGAGTGGGTGGGCTGCTGAACGCCACCTTCGGCAACGCGGCGGAGCTGATCATCGCCATCATCGCGCTACGCGCCGGGCTCTTCGACCTGGTGAAGGCGTCGATCACCGGCTCCATCATCGGCAACATCCTGCTGGTCTTCGGGCTGAGCACCCTGTGCGGAGGACTGCGCTTTACTACACAGAAGTTCAACGCGACCGCCGCGTCGGCCGGGAGTACGCTCCTGGTGCTGAGCGCGGTGGGGCTGCTGGTGCCGGCGTTTTTCCACGCCATCGTGGGGAACACGGCTAGGGCGGCGGAGCACAACCTGAGCTTGGAGATCGCGATCGTACTGATCGTGAACTACGCGCTCAGCTTGATATTCACGCTCAAGACCCACCGCCACCTGTACACGGGCGACGTGCGGATCGAGCCCGACGAACCGGGCAATTTGCACTCTGGCCCGATCCGGAAGCCCGTGCTGATGCTGCTGCTGGCCACCATGGGAATCGCGGTGATGGCTGAGTTCCTGGTGGGCGCCGCCAGTGAGACGGCCGAGGCGGTGGGGTGGAGCGAGGTGTTCGTGGGGGTGATCGTGGTGGCCGTCATCGGCAACGCGGCCGAGAACTCCACGGCGGTGCTGATGGCGCTTAAGAACAAGATGAATATGTCCATCAACATCGCCGTGGGCTCGTCGATCCAGTTGGCACTCTTCGTGGCACCGGTCCTGGTGCTGCTGAGCTACGGGATCGCGCCACACCCCATGGACCTGATCTTCACGCCGCTGGAGGTGCTGTCGGTAGCCGTGTCGGTGCTGATCATGGCCCAAGTGGCGGGCAACGGGGAGAGCCACTGGATGGGAGGGGTGCAGCTCCTGGCCGTATACGCCATCCTCGGCATCGCCTTCTTCTTCCTCCCGGCGCCCCCCGTGCCGCATTGACGGGATCGCGGCTCGCGTCGATCCTCGCCGCCGCGGGGGTGCTCGCCGCGGCGGCGTGCCGCGAGCCGGGGTGCATCGAGCTCACCCGGCCGGCCGAGCTGCTGGAACGGCCTTATCCGATGGGATATCTCAGCACCCACCCGCAGCCGAACCGGGTCGTAGCCACGCTGCCGCCCAGCCGCTACCAGTACCGCGACGTGGAGATCGGGAAGGACTACCAGTCCTACGAGCTGGATACACCGAGGGGCCGCGGGTACGTCATCGGCGAAGGGATCACGGAGTGCCGCTGAGATTAGAAGATCACGGGGGGCGGCCGGCGCGGCGAAGCACGCGCGGAAACGCGGGGGGAGGCAGCTCCTGGCCGTCTACGCCATCTTCGGCATCGCCTTCTTCTTCCTCCCCGTGCCGCATCGCTGATGCAACCCGGCAGGAATGGCTGGCGTCCGTTGCGCGGTCGTTATTACCGGCGCTTTTCGCGGAAGCAGAGGCTTGGATTTCTCGCCGATGATCACGCAGAATGACGAGAAGCGTGATCACGAGCTGAGCAACCGCAGCGATAGCGGAGATAGGCTCCCACATCATAGCGAAACCGCTCCTGGTCGATACGACCGGAGATGGAGTTCTACGGTGTGGGGGATTGATACTACGCCGGAACGAGGGACGATGTTTCACCCGAGCGAGAAGCGCCTCCGATGATCTCCCCCGAAGTACCGGAGAACGGGAGGGATACCGCGCTGGCCGGACCCGCAGGGCGGAAGCTCAGTGACCTGCCGGAGATTCTCGCGTCCCTGCCGCGGCTCGGCGAAGAAGCAGCGGCTTCATTCAATGCAGACATCGACGCCGCCCGCGAGGAGCTGGCACAGACGCCAGTTGACGACCCATGGGCGTCCTGATCGACACCACTCTCTCGTGTTCTCCGTAGCTTCCGTGGGAGATTATTGTTAGATTGCGCGCGTTCGAACACGGCGGCGCCCCCGAGGGGCGCCGTCTGCGTTGTGTGTGGCGGTCTTTTCCCGCGGCTTCTCCCGATGGTTCTTTCTGGCGCTCCGGACGAGTTCGACGCGGTGGTGGTCGGCAGCGGCTTCGGCGGCTGCATGGCCGCGCTGGAGCTGGTCGACGCCGGCCTGCGCGTGCTCATGCTGGAGCGCGGCGGGTGGGTGGAGCGCGGCCCCGCCAACTGGAGCGGCGAGGGCGCCTTCGTCCGCACCCCCTTCTACGCCGCCGACAGCGCCTTCGAGGTGGTGGGCGGGAAGGCGGCCGGGGGCGAGCGGCTCTGCACCTGCGTGGGGGGGCCCTCCGTCTTCTACGGCGGCGCCAGCTTCCGCTTCCGCGAGCGGGACTTCGCGGCCGCGCCGGAGATCACCGCCGGGTCGGGCGCCGCGTGGCCGGTGGACTACGCCGCGCTGGAGCCCTTCTACACCCGCGCCGAGGGCGTCCTGGGCGTGGCGGGAGAGGCGGGGGAGGATCCCACCGAGCCGCCGCGCAGCAGGCCCTATCCCCAGCCCCCCGCGCCGCTGACCGACGCGTCGAGGAAGATCGCGGACGCGGCGCGGTCGCTGGGGCTGCACCCGTTCCGCATCCCCCTGGCGCTGAACCAGACGGCGGCGCAGGGGCCGGTCTGCGCCCGCTGCACCACCTGCGACGCCTTCGCCTGCGCCATCTCGGCCAAGAACGACTTGGCGGTGCGGGTGATCCCCTACGTGACCGGCAAGGGGATGGTGCTGCGCCCCGAGACCGTCGCCACCCGGCTGATCGCCGAGGACGGGCGCGTCACCGGCGTCGAGTGCGTCGACAAGGCGAGCGGCGAGCGCAGCACGGTCCGCGGACGCGTGGTGATCCTGGCCGCGGGCGCGCTGGCGACGCCGCACCTGCTGCTGGCCTCGGGGCTGGAGACGCTGAACCCGGCGGGCGACGCGGTGGGGCGCTACCTGATGCGCCACTGCAACGCGATGACCTACGGGCTCTTCCCCTCGCGGCCGGACCGGGTGGGCGAGCACCACAAGCAGATCGCGCTGCACGACTACTACTTCGGCGCGCGGGAGCCGGGCGCGCCGGCGGGGAAGCTGGGGAACCTGCAGCAGGTGATGGGGCCGCAGGCGAGCCTGGTCGCGCACGTCCTGCCGAAGAAGCTGGCCTGGCTGGCGCGGTGGGCCGAATTCCCCGCCAGCCGCCTCACCGGCCTCCTCTGCATCGCCGAGGACCAGCCGCGGGCGGAGAACCGGGTGCGCATCGACCCCGCGCGGCCGGACGCGTTCGAGCTCCCGAAGCTCATCGTGGAGCACCGCTACACCGCGCGCGACCTGGCCGCGCGCGCCTTCATGGTGCGCAAGGCGAAGCAGATCCTGCGGCGCGCGGGGGCCTTCGCCTTCTTCACCTGGCCCGTCTCCACCTTCTCGCACGCGGTGGGCACGGTGCGCATGGGCGACGACGAGCGCACGTCGCCGCTGGACCCCGAGTGCCGCTTCCGCGGGCTGGAGAACCTCTACGTGACCGACGGCAGCGTCTTCCCCACCTCGGCCGGGGTGAACCCCAGCCTCACCATCTCCGCCAACGCCATGCGCGTCGGCCAGATCATCGTCCGCGCGCTCACCGGCGCGTCCACGGGCACCGCGGCGGCCGGGGGGTCGCGCTGATGGCGGGGGATGGAGGGCTGGGGATCGCGTTCCTCGGCTGCGGCTTCGCGACCACCCTCCACGCGAAGCGGCTGAAGGGCCACCGCGAGGTGCGGATGTACTTCGCCAGCCGCGACCGCGCGAAGGCGGAAGGATTCGCGAAGAAGTACGGGGGCGCCGGCGCCTTCGGATCGTACGACGAGGCGATCCGCGACCCGCGGGTGGACGCGGTCGTCGTCGCCACGCCGCCCAATTCGCACCTGGAGCTCACCCTCGCCGCGCTCGCCGCGGGGAAGCACGCGGTGGTGGAGAAGCCGCCCTTCCTGCAGGCGTCCGACTTCGAGACGGTGCGCGCGGCGAAGGAGGCGGCGGGGCGGCGGGTGATGATCGCCGAGAACTACTTCTACAAGCCGCTGGCCGAGGCGCTGCGCGAGACCATCGCCTCCGGCGCGCTGGGCGAGGTGCGGATCATTACCGTGAACGCGCTGAAGCAGCAGAAGGTGAAGGACTGGCGCGGCGACACGGCCCTGAGCGGCGGCGGCGCGCTGTACGAGGGGGGGATCCACTGGATCGACTTCTTCGCCAACCTGGGGCTCGAGGTCACCGGCGTGCAGGGCTTCCGCCCGGGCGGCGACGACGGCACCCCGGACCGCTCGATGGTGGTGGCGTTCACCTACGCCAACGGCGCCGTCGGCACGCTCTACTACTCGTGGGAGACGCCGGTGCTGATGAAGGGGCTGCACCTCTCCGCCGTCTACGGCACGGAAGGGGTGGCGAGCTTCGAGTCCAACGGCATCTTCCTCTCCGTGCGCGGCCGCAGGCGCGGCCTGCGCGCGCCGTCGCCCGACATCGCCGGCTATGCGGGGATGTGGCGCGACTTCGTTCCCGCGCTGATCGCCAACCGCGAGCCGCGCTTCGACTTCGACAGGGCCCGGCGCGACCTGGTGCTGACCGAGGCCGTCTACCGCTCACTCGGCCGGGACCTCTCCGTTCCGGACCTCAACGGATAACACCCCTTTGGCGATGACCATCCTGATCGGACTGCTGGCGGGCGCCCACACCTCCTCGTGGGGGATGTACAAGGACGCGCCGCACGAGGGCTTCACCCTTC
>Ga0070685_10001355_pt1 | contig 12842 bp, 20 predicted proteins | sample KBSS13LmetaG_FD_65651 | JGI IMG/M metagenome (GOLD analysis project Ga0070685, IMG submission 65651) | Switchgrass rhizosphere microbial communities from Kellogg Biological Station, Michigan, USA - KBS S1-3L metaG | ecosystem: Host-associated > Plants > Roots > Rhizosphere ...
CATCGACGGTGTGCTATTCGGTGAGTACGCTGGAGAATTCCAACTCCGACCGGGCACGAAGACATGGATCAAATGGGCACGTGAGCACTTCGACATCGTGTTTCTTACCATGTGGAGACACGAGGAGATTGATACACTATTAGCCGTTCTCACAGTGGAAAAGTCCATGAAATCCCTTCAAGCTCCAGGTTTCCATTCAGCAAACTGGCAGAACTACGAAAACAAGGAACTCTGGGTGGCTGACGCAGTAGCCAAGACCGGAAAGCGTGACTGGTTCTGGATCGACGACGAGGTACCAAACATAGAAAGGCTCGAGCACGTTGGCCTTGATCCGAATCGGTGTTTCAAGGCCAATTCAAAGGGTGCCAACGAACTTGAAGTTCTCAAGGACAAACTGCTCCAACTTCTCAGCCGTCCCAAAGCTGCATAAGCCTATGCATGTGTCTTGGGCGTATACGTAATCCTACATATTCCGGTCATCAAGCCTTCCTCAAGAATCTGATCGTCTCTCCGAAATGAGCCATCGGCCCTACAACTTAGTGGAATATATAAGACACTTGCACGGGACACGATGTGTTGATCCCCCGGCATCCTTTGTGCGATGTCAGTGGGTGCTCCTGAAATCCATAAGCGATGAATCAGACCAGCTGGATGGTCCGTATTGGTACGATTCGGCAATGGAGGAGACCTATGGGCGATGCGACCACATCCATCACATCGCGCATTGAATGGTGCTGGCGGCAGAACACGCAGGCACGGACGCCGTTGGAACATGCAGGATGGGATGCCGAAGAGGAGGGCCTCCGAGACGCGCTCCTCAATAGCAATCACACGTACCGATTTCAACAGGGTCCGCCTGATGTGTTCGCTCGATATGTGATGGGGCTCCTCTACGGTCGCGAGGTGCTTCGCACTGCCCTTCCGCATCACCAAGTCGTAACCCCTATCCCACACGGGAACGATCGGGAGCCATGAGGGCAGCTACGGCACGGATGACGCGAGCACGAGATGCATGCTGGGGCGCACGAGGCGTGAGGAGCAATAATTTTTGGAATGACGCCTCGATTGCGAGCCCCCAGCTCGCCCCCGCCCATGAACAACGTCCCTTCTTGCGTCTTAGTACTGTGCGACAAGCTGACGTTCCCTGGCCCTGGCTTCAAACAAATGCTCGTTTAGATTCGCACGAGTGTACTGAAGATACGCGTGAAGCTGCGTGTTATCCACGGACCGTGTGGTATCCCCTAGAAGATCAATGGCTTGCTCATGCATCTTGATCTGATATTTCAGGTAGGCTCGATCAAATTCACGACCAGACAGCGTTCGCAGCTTCTCCATTGTCGCCTGATGAGTCTTAGCGGCTGTCGATGCTAATGCTGGCGACTGGGGCACAATGTCGGTCCGTTGAGCCAACTGCTGTGTCTCCTGCAACATCCTGGTGTGGTCGTCCAGCATCCGATTAGCGAATATTCTGGAATCCTCGGAGTAAGTCTTCTGCCTAGCCAGAGTCGCCGCATCAATCTCGCTCAGGTTGATGGTATTGAGCATTGCGAGTACGTTCGAATCTGAGAGTGTACTGGCGGGCATGGCCCACTGAAAGAAAGAACAACCGGACAACAAGGCGCCACTCACAATTGAGAGAATGGTTGTTAGCAGGTAATGCGGTTTCATAAAAGATCTCCGTTAGATGAAGGGGTTGGTTCTGTTTTAAGCTACAGCATCCCGAGCATCCGTGATGCTAGGAAGCAACCTAGGCAATACGTGCTTGATGTATGGAGATAGGTGGGCTCTTACAGAGCACCTCTGGGGGTTTTACTCGTCGGCATAACTCTAAAATTGAGGAATAATAAACGTGCTGCAAAATCGAGAGACAAGTCAAAAAAGGAAACGAAGATAGGTCATGAAGAATAAAGGTCTCTCCATCGCTCCGCTTTTCGCCCTATCGGCTCTGATAACAATGAGTCCTCTGGATGCTCGATCCAATCCCGCGAACTCTGAGGAAATCGCCGACATGAAAGCTAGACAAACCATGGTTGAAGGGATGGTCACTCAGCTGAAGTCCGGTCTCTATACGGCAAGAACCACCACGGGGACGAATTATACTCTGGCTGAATCGGTTACGGTTCGGTATGGTCGGGATGTGCCTAAGGTCGGGGACGAAATGGTTCTTTGGATCAATGAATACAACGACGTCTTGGAGGCTAGTAAAAAAGGGGCCAATAATTTCTCCCCTCGTTTTCTGTCCGGCAAACTTGTCGCCATTAATTATGGCCGCTCTCAGATGACACTTTCAATGGCTGGCGGCGAGGAGACTTTTTGAATTCGCTGTCGGTACCCCGGTGACCATTGCGGTGAACAAGGAAGGGGAAGTGATCGACCTTCACGCTGACAAAGACTCAGAAGCCCACCGGAAGGGTTTAAGCGATCCAGAAAATGAGAGTGCCCTAAAAGGGTTTCGGCATCTCGGGAAGCCCGAGTAAATCTCACGACGGGCGACAATACTATTCACAGCCATTGTACTGAAGAATCGCCAGCATAAAATCTTGCAAGAATTAGCTCGCCTAAAGGCCGCTCGATGATCGACTGGCTATCGGCTGCCTGGTCCGGAATGCATTTTCTTCGATGGCTACCGCCCCTAAACGACGGGCGAACTCGGTGTTAAACGCATTGCCTGCATCAGTCTGTGATTCCGTATTTCTGTTTCAGCGATGTCTTGACGAACTCTGCCTCGAAAATCTGATCAACAACGTCTGGTTTTTCTTTGAAGCACAGAATCGTGTTTGTCGGCCTTGGTTTTTGACTTACGAAAGTCTGGTTGCGATATGTGGAAGTTCTTGCGAACCCATACGCAGGATTTCCATTCCCGTACATTGTGTTTGTGGAAGAATCCTTTACCGACTCCACCACGATGAAGTAACGAAAGCCATGCTCGGTAGTGACCTCAGCAGAGCGAAGGAGTGCAAAGTCCGAAGCCCGCTCACGGCCGGTGTTTTGGTTGCCCTGGAATGACACCTGAAAGACGTTCTCGGCTAGCTGTGTCTCAGAGTAACCAGCAATAAAAAACCCTTGACGTTGATATGGAGTGGCGCAACCAGAAAGTAGCACAGTCACCAGCAGGAACAGCAAAAGATTCGCCATGTGTTCTCCTGCCTTCCGTAACCCTACTGGCTCCCTACTTTTTTCAAATGCCGAATATCGGCTCATCGTAGTCTATTGATTAATGGTGCACCCGACTGAAACTGAACCAATGACCCTTGTCATCGACGAACAGAATAGCTGTGGGTGGACGAACGTGACATTATCTAGTGTCGCCACGAATCCAGGCGAATCAACGCTTGCGTTCTGGTCTGGATTTCCAAGCCCGTCGCAATGTCGGAGAGGTTCCTCCCAGTTTCAATCCACACTCCGCTCCGTTCCATTAAGGCGAGCGATGTTTCCACGACTTCGCAGGCTCTCCTAAATGCGGCTTCCATCCTCTGATCGTGGGGATATGCCGCTATATGTTCTCGGTACTTGGCCGTCGCCGTTTCCTTCTGCGTGATGAGCTTCCTCAACCGGTTGTGTCACAAGGCTCGACGAATGGTCTTCACCACCTGTTCCTGGTCTAGAGGAGCGTCTAGAGGAGCATGGATGACATCAAGGGCACCTTCGTGCAGGGCTCGACGTGCTGACTTGTGCTCTGCTTCTCTCGCGGTGACGATGAACGGCACGGCTGGGTGAAAAGTCCGACTATGTGTCAGTAGGAGGAAGTTCTGTATGTCGGCCAGCTGCGTATCGCAGACCACCACCTGATAGGGTGCAGAAGAGCGAAAGAGTTTTCTCATGGCCGACTCATGCGAGGTACTCAACTCATACTCCACGCCAAGGCGCTGGTCGTCGAAAAGAGGGATGAGCGACAGAGCGCCTGAGATAGTGGGCTGGACGAGTAGGAGTCGAGCCGACTGAGGAGAGAAGGTTCTGGGAGAGAGATCCATGAAGCCGTCTCCTTCCAAGATCACACAGCTTGTTTCTCAACCTTCTGGTCGTCGCATGAGAACAGCGACCCGTTTACTGCCTCAAACAAAATCACTTGCTTTGGTAGGAATGTAGGCATTTGGACCTTCTTTCTCTTAGCTCGCCTGTAGCTCAGGCGTTAGCTCCTGCAGAAGGTCCTATGAAGGCCGCGAAATTTCTGGACTACATAATAGTGCTGGTGTCCCCAAGGGGAATATAACGCATAGCTATGGGAATTGTCAGGAATTGTTATCACAAGCACCTACCCTAGGGGCCTACATAGGTCTCGAGACTCATCGAGGAAGCTACCGTAGAGATCCGTGCAATTTAACCTAGGAGGTTCCCCATGGTATCCATTCCCAGAATCATTGGTGTCATGTCTTATAGCCTCATGCTGTGTCTAAGTCTATCCAATGTGACGCAAGCAGGCGACAAGTATCGAGCAACACAGGAAGGTATCTACACCATCAAGGGAGAAGTGTTGCGCACAGATGGTGATACCTATGTTATCCGGCGGTATGACGGCAAAGAAGTGAGTTTGCGTGTCGATTCAGCCACTGAGATGAGCGAATCTATTGGGCGAGGAGATCGTATTGAAGCGAAAGTGCGCGACTTGAACGAGGAAAAACGCGTGCTGTCTTTTCACCAGATCGAAAAATAAAGCGTAATGCGTCCGGTACGAGAAAGCCACACTGTAGTCGCACGGAGTTGTTAAAGAGCCCTCCCGGAACTGTAGCGCGCGTTGATAAGAGATACGGTCCTTGGAAGGGCTCTGTGCGAAATTCCCTCTGTGGAAGCGGATCGGTACTTCGCCTTTGATCTGACCTGGGTCAATGGGAAGGATCCACCGAATCTCCATCTGACGGATCACTCTACATCCCGACGTCGCGTACCGCGATCCGATCCGGATAGTCTGGGAGTTCAAAAAGTTGTACTTTTTGACCTAACCCACCTCCGCCATCATACCCCACCGACTAGGGTTCCCACTAGTATAAGTAAGACCTCGTCTTTTCTATACTCCGCTTGCAGCGCCTTTAACTGTATCGTCCCGACGGCAATGCCCACCCAAGAAGCGGACACTCGTTTTCCCAGAATAGCGCTCATTAGTAGCAATCCTGTCATGCGCATGGGATTGCGTCTTATTCTAAAAACGCATCCTTTCGCTTCAGAAATTGACGACGTACCTTTGGGTGCGACTGCGGTGGAGACCGTTGTTCGGAAAAAGCCGCAGGCCATCATCGTCGATCTGGAACTGGCCGATGCAGACACCTCGGAGCTGATCAGGAAATTGCGCACGGCGGCCGCAGATTCGCGTATCGTGGTGCTGAGCGGATTGGGCGACATGAAGTTGACGCGCGAGGCCTTAGCAGCAGGCGCAGATGGAGTCGTGCTCACCATTCAACCGCCTGCCGTGCTGTTTGCCGCCATTGAATCACTCTGTGGTCTTGCTCCGGGATTCATGGGGAGTCGCCCGGCACAATCCGCCATTGGGCTGATCGGCGAGAGGGCTTCGGCCAGAAACGATGATCGAACTCGGGTAGGGTTTAAAAGAGGCCTGACGTCTCGAGAACTTGAAATCATCCATTCCCTCGCGAAGGGGTTTAAGAACAAACAGATCGAGGAGAGACTGCTTATTAAGGAAGCGACGGTTCGCCGACATTTGACTCTGATCTCTACGAAAATGCAGGTCTCTAGCCGACAACAGCTGCTCATTGCGGCTCATCAGGGGGGACTCGTTGAATTTGGCGGGGGAGACTTTTTTGAGGAAGGTGGATCACTATTGCGAATCTCCGGCCTTACTCCTATCGCTTCCTCACCGCAGACTGTGTGAGGAAGAGAAATGTTCATTCGAATAGTCCTAATCCCACTTGTTTTGAGTTGTAGTGTCGGACTTGCCCGAGCGGATTGGATAATGCTTAGAGGTGCATCTTCCGGTGACTTCACCGTCTATATTGATCCCTCTACCCATCGAATCGATAAGAAGACTGGTCTAGTGAAGATGTTGATCTTGTACGACCTCAAGACTGTTCCAACACGGTTTCAGGCGCCATACTTGTCCATGATGGGGCACGAACAATACGACTGTAAGGAAGAACAATCACGGGCACTGACGACGGCATTCTTCAATGGCCACATGGCCAAGGGGAAAGTGGTTTTGAACAGTTCCGCTGAAGGAGCGTGGCATACTGTTGCCCCTGGTTCTGCCAATGAGGCTCTGTGGACCATGGCGTGTGCCATCGCCACAAAGCCCTAATTTGATCCATGTTCTGTCGTCCTATTGTTGATGCTCCAAATACCTATTACGGCCCAACACGCCATCCGCTAACTCTGATGTCCGAGATGGCAAGTATCTTCTCCCTCGCTTGACGAGGGACGGGCTGACCCCATACATTGTGACGTCATATGAAAAAGCCCTACACCACCCCCCAACTCTTCCGCGTCGAGCTGAGTCAGGAACAGGCCATTCTCAGTGCCTGTAGCCTCACGGCGATGTCGGCGCAGAATGGTATGGGAGGGAACTGTAGACCTTTAAACGGGTGCAAGCGAGGAACCGGGGCAGGAGATAGTGCTGCTCGAGCCTCCTAGTTGGTCAGCTCTCATTGCCCCATCGGCTGCGAGTCGTTCCGACGGCCTCGTGAGTGATTAATTCTCTTTGGGCCAGTAGTCCCGATGAAACTCCTTCAACACGCCATCCGGCCTGAAGGTTAAGCTCTTATCCCAGCCCTGCGCGCCGCCATATCCGCGGAACTGCCATGTCCAGGTCGATCCGCCGTCCGCCATGGTGGTGCGCTTCGTTGGGTTCTCCCACTCACTGATAAAGTAATCTTTGGTCTTCACACCAATGTCTTGCCGCATCTCCTCGTCAAACCGTTCCCAGCGTTGTTCCAAAGACGAAAAGCAGCCGACGAGCAGGAGCGCCATGGCCAGAATCGCGAAGGAAGACGGTGGGTGAGCGTGATGCATGCCAGCTCGATTAGCTAAGTCGGTGCGTTCAGACTTGCCGCAGAGTCCTTGTGGGCTCGGACCAGGCGTCGCCCCCCTCGCCACTCGTTTCCCCATCTCAATGATTCGGCTTATCGATTGGTGCGAGACTCTCTCGGTTACAGGATACGATGATCCCCCAGGTTCGACTCTGAACGTCATAGCCGTCAAGCCCTTGACGGTATTCTACTACGGTTTGGTCGGCTTGCGTCGCTTCAAAAGTGACATCAAAGAGTATCGTGCGTGAATAGATTGCATATACACGAATCAACTCACGGCCTTTCTCACGCTTCCAGTGCACGGTAGGTTCGCCGAAGATCCATACCTCCCTTTCAATGCGGTGCTTCACACAGGTGGCAAGTGTGTCATAGGGTGTCTCAAAGGTGGTGGTTCGCAGGGGTTTGGCTGCACGGACTTCGTCTACGTTTTCGGATGCACAGCCTAATGATATGAGTATTACGAAAAGTAGGATAGAAAAGATCGTAGCAGACATCTTTCTACACGGACCTAGGTTGTCGGTGACGGAACACGGCACCGGAATTAGACGGGATGGGCGGATGGTGACGGGCATGAGAGCCTCGCGGGATGGAGTATTCTAGAAGGATCGATCAGAGGCTTGAACCTGGAGCCAGAGAACCAGGTAATTGGGGGTGCTTCGAGCCCTAGACGATTTACGACCACCTAGAATTCAAAGCGCGATTGTCTGAACTCGCCAGTACATCCGGTCCAAGCACCTCGTGGTGCGGAGACCTCAATCATTGCCGTGTCTGTCTTAGGTCAGCTTCATTCACCACTCATCCCTGGAAACTTGCCTTGGGCCATTTTCTGAATCATGTCCATGAGTTGCTGCGTTGTTTCATTGCCTTGGATATTATGTACCTGTGCTGTGCGTGCCGTCTCTTGATCACAGGCGCTGATATGCACAGCGCGTCCACTAATCGTCTCCTCTGTGCGAATGCCTGTCACCACCAATGTCTTCCCATCCACAACGATTAGACTCCCTGTCTTTATTTCCACGTTCTCCATGTCTGTACTTCCTTTCTGTGATATTGGATAAGATGGATAATAAGCAAGACGAGAATGTGTTTCAAGCGAAGAAATGAGAGAAGAAGGAGGCGGGGGTCTAGTTGATGTTGTGTTGTTGATGAAGGGGCCAGCCATATGACCGGCCTCCTTGTGTGTCGTTCGCTTGGTCGTCTACTTCGTTTTGTCTCGCAGCATCCTTTCGCTTCAAATTCATATCTCGTGCGGCCTGCTCGGCGACGACCTCAGGATGCTTAGCTAGCCACTCTGCCAACTTTGCTTCTTGGTTTAGCCTCCACTGCTCCCTCGCTGCTGCATGTGCCGCCCTTGCTGCTTGCTCACCTGGCCACAGTTCGATGGGATCGGCCTGCATCGGAAGCATCGTAATCCCCTTCCACAAATCCTTCTCCTCTTGCTCGGGCCAATTGTGAGCAAGGTATTGCATTTGGAGGTACCGCCATCTGGATTGAACGATCCTGGCATCTTCATCACTCACGAGGTACATGGTGGGATTCTCGTAACCGTCATGGGAGAAAAGCAGGCTGCGACCGTCGCCCAGCCGATAGCCCATGAGATTGAGGCCGCCGCATTCCTCTTCCGATAGCGTTCGGGGGAACTGCATCTGACCTTCTGCTGCTCTTTTTTTGTCCATCGCTCCCGCCGATTGGATTGTTTGGTTAGGCCGTCGCGGTCAACCTACGACAAGGGGAGTGCAGTTTCATATACCTCGTAAGGGTATCCAAAAGCGGGGATAGAGTTGATGTCAGCTGCGAAGGGAGCGCAGCAGGACTGAGTTCGGTAGCGTTCACGGTCGGTGGCGGGTCATGAGGTCGTGCCTACTTCCTGCCGCCGACCATCTACCTCAACAAGTCATACACTCTCGCTAGTCATCCACACCGACAGTAACCCCAACGAGGAATAGTACGTCCGCCGTGCCGCCTGCTAGTGTCTGCATCACTTGCAACAACATCAAACCACGGGAGGGGGTGACACCGTGAGCCAAGCTGCAACAGCACGACACCTACACCAAGCACTTTTCAACCTGGCCGACGCACTGGGCGACATCGACGCGGACAGTATCGAAGCGACGAAGCTGGACACGGCATACCGATTGATCGAGGAAGTTGAGCGCCACATAGAAAGTAGAATGGACACATGCAAGACGATACCGACAAAGTAACCCTGACCCTGCGACGTGTGGAGACCTTGATACGACGGTTCCCGCACCTCTGCGATCACGTGAACGGCCTGGTCGATCAGGTCGAGTGGAGTGCATGGGCGCGGTCGGCGCAGTCGCAGCTACCGCCACGACGATAACAACCTAAATGGTGCAGCCGGTTCCAGTTAGCAGCAATGCACTGGTCGCACTTTACATCTCCCAGACGACAGAAGAACGAATAGCCACTGATTAACCTTTTCTGAGAAGGCTTTCCGTGGTGTCATTAGTATATAAGTGATCGAGACGGCTACATTTTTTGAAAGGTTTTGAAACCGTGTGAGACGAGAAGGTATTATGGATTGGAATCATTTACTCCTCTCGGTGAATAATTTCTAATACATCGCCATTTTGGGAATCCAAGAAAACGATGGCGTGTGTGTGAAGTATTCTCTGTGCTGAATGTTCTGGATACCTATAGACAATCAACCACACGTCTTTCCCCTTAATCGCGTTTTCAATTTTCCCGATACGAGCTTTAATAGCTTCAGAATGGCCTTTACCGACTAACCTGAGCCGTTTTTCCCAGGAGGCACGAGTGAGGTACCACTCCTGAAGATCCTTCTCCACCTTCGACATCCAAGGAGGCACATGAACTTGGTATTTGGCTATCGTCTTATCAGCAATCGCGTAAGCCTGTCCCTCCAAGATTTCTGCAAACGCTTCGGTGGGGGCCCATACAAGCAGGAAGTAGGCTCCCAATATAAACGCCGTGATGATGGGATTCGATGGCAAGTGTAATGTCATCGTCATTTCCGCACCTTTTGCAAGTTGTTAGGCGACCATCACAGAGAGGGTTATTCTAGAAGGGTTGCGAACAAAGGCGCAAGGGCCGGAATTGGGAGGGCTAGCAAGTGGGCGAATCTCTAGAGGAGCCGCCCTGGCCCTCTTGCGGTCTAATCCGGGTGTCCCCAAGGGGAAAGGCAGGTAATTTACCCTCTCAGCTTGAGCACCTCGTCATCCGGTTTTCAGGGGAAATCCCATTGGCCGCTTAACGCAATCGAGGTTTTCTCGCAACTCACTTCAACAATGGCTGGAAGGACCCATTCCCTACCAGCACGATCAGTCGCGCCCTGAGGTCGCGAGTAGGCGCGATCCTTCACATATCATCATTGGCGTTCTTCACGGAACCTTCCCGCAGATTGTGAGGATGCTCACTATTTCAGCAGGTTACGGACCGAGCGTTAAAACGAAATAGAGCGGCACGACCCGTGCTTGACCTGAATGCGAGAACCATTTTGCGACTCCTTACTTTGAGGGTCATTTCTAATAGGGGAAAGGAAAATATCAATGACGATAGAACAAGTTCTATTGATGAACGGCGCGCAGTACCTCTGGGTCTTTGGACTCCTTGGACTCTTGGCCCTGGCGTGGGGCAGGCTAGAAAGAGAGAAGTAAGACATGAACGAGCATTCAATAGTGCGCATGGGTCGTGCCTTAAACGGCATGACTACCCGCACGCGACCTTGGAAGACCATCGCTAAACACTTGCTCGGGAGGAAAGCCATACAGAATATCGGCGATGGAAGCGGTGGGCAGTTCGCCTTAGTAACGGCGTGCAGAGACCAAATCGATTTCTGTCTCTGGGCAACTAGGGACGGAGCTGAGAACTTGAAGAATTGGCTAGACCTGGTGGGATGTTGCAGAGGATGCTGGCCGAAGGGACACTACATTGTAGACCTAGAACAGCCGAGCTGCTCGCTTCAGCCCTGACGGGTATGCTGCACCGTCTCGCCCATAACGCTTATCCTTGTCCCTTACCAAGTGTTCTCACTGTGTGCGCATCAGGGCCAATCCCAGGAGTACGCAGGCGACAGAGAGGACAACCGAACCGCCAATGTAGAGCGCAGCACTCAGGACTTCGCCACGCTCCCAGAGTAGGACAACATCCAACGAGAAGGCGGAAAACGTAGTATAGCCCCCAAGAACTCCTGTCGTTAGGAATAGCCGAAACTCCTGCCCACTCTCTCCGCGAAAGGCGAACCAGCCTGCTACCATACCCATCAGCAAACAACCAGAGACATTCACGAGGAGCGTATGCCAGGGAAATGTCCCGCCAAAGGTCACGGCAGCTCGGTTCGCGGCATGTCGAAGGGCACCTCCAATACCTGCACCAACGAAAACAATCAGATAACCGAGAATGGTTTGCATGGCGGCCCCTTTCGCGTGCTGGACTCCCTTTCTGCGTTGTAAGTCCCTGCATCCTTTAAGGAATGCTCCATTCCCCCCTCTTTCTCTAGCTTGCGCTATTATTGACAGGATGGCTCAGGGGAAACAATACACCGGAGAAGACCATCCGACATTTACTACAAGATTTACGATTGATTGCGTGCTTCCGCTCGCTAGCACGCAGCTCCAAGCGGATGGATGCGTGCTCGAGAACTTAGAGGATGGACATCGGCTCATTGCCCCTGATTATCTTAGGATAGGAGATCTTGTGAAGATCCAAATGTGGTTGGAAGGAGACGAAGACTTTGTAGACATTCCGCTGGCTGTAGTCAACAAGGTCGCCCCCCCCTGGATCATGGTGGGTGTGATTCGGGTGAGCCCAAATGAACGGTTAAGATTGAAACGATTTATCCAGACTCACATAGCCGTTCACATTGGAAAGTCTGCTCACATCGACCAGATTCTCATTCGGGCATAGCGTTGCCCATAGGGGCACTGAGACCAAGCTAGAGCAAATCAAGGTTTATTTGAGGGCCTCCTTTCGTTCAAGTTCTCAACTCATAGTCCATGCCGAGCACAATTGGCGTTTCCATAACATCTGTCTTCTACACACGAATAGTCGAAACTTTGACTCGTATAATTTTGCGGAGTTCGAATGCGTCAATTGCAATCGGTAAAGTAAACAGATGCTTGGCCCGGTCATTTTCTAGCATTTAACGCCAGGAAATGACCGAGCGGTTATTGTACGGCACGGGAACAATCAGAAACCGGAGTTCGACGGACCTTACTCAGCACCCTTTGTACTGCTGTGCTTTACATTGACTCGTACGTCGTTGGGCTTCTGTGATCTGTGCAGGGGTCATGCGGCGTGTGAGTGCCCCATCTCGCTGGGTTGTTGCGGACCTCTGCTTGTTGCCCGTCGAGTCCTCGACTGCAAGGGTGTACCACAGATATGCCCGTACATCGTCTTGCGGCACGCCGTCCCCAGTGGCATACATAAGCCCGAGGCTGAACTGTGCATCCGCATCTCGCTGCGCTGCCGCTTGCTCGTACCACTTCGTCGCTTCCGCATAATTCTGTGGGACGCCGAGCGCGAAGTGATACATCTGCCCGAGCTTGTTCTGCGCCTCCGCTTTACCCTGGGCAGCGGCTTTCTCATACCAGTGTCGTGCCTTCGCGAAGTCCTGGGGTATGCTAAATCCCTGGGCATATCGCAATCCGAGGGTGATCTGCGCATCTGCGTCCCCCTGAGCCGCCGCTTGCTCGTACCACTTCGTTGCTTCCGCATAATTCTGTGAGACGCCATCTCCCTTTTCATACAGCGAACCGAGGAAGAACTGTGCATTCGCGTTTCCTTGAGCCGCCGCTTTCTCGAACCATCCTCGCGCTTCCACGCTGCCTTGCGCAGCGGCTTTCTCATACCATTGTCGCGCCTTCGCGGAATCGTGCGGGACGCCCTGTC
>Ga0070685_10001358_pt1 | contig 12834 bp, 7 predicted proteins | sample KBSS13LmetaG_FD_65651 | JGI IMG/M metagenome (GOLD analysis project Ga0070685, IMG submission 65651) | Switchgrass rhizosphere microbial communities from Kellogg Biological Station, Michigan, USA - KBS S1-3L metaG | ecosystem: Host-associated > Plants > Roots > Rhizosphere ...
CCCGCCACCTGCGGCGGGACGAGCTGCGACTCCGGCTACCCCGTGTGCTACCAGTGTACCGGCGGCGGGGTCTGCGACACCGGATCCCCGTGCAGCACGGGCTGCGACTGAGCGGACCCGGGGCCTCGCCGTCCCGGTGAACGATGGAGCGACGCAGGGCCGCGAGGATGCTCCTCTCCGCGGCCCTGCGTCGCTTGCGTGAGCCCGTCGTTCAATCCAGCAGGCGGCGCCCGTTGAGGATCTTCAGGAACGAGCGTCCGCGCAGCTCGTCGAGCGAGAGGCCAGTCATCTCCAGCGCCTCCTGCTCGGTGAGGGCGCCGCAGTTGATCCCCCGCAGGAAGTAGTTCAGCAGCCCCTGCCCCGTGGCCGCGTCGTCGAACACGTCGCCCACCAGCGTGGCCTGTGCCGCCTTCTCCACGAAGTTCTTCAGCCGCGTACCGGCGGATCCCACGCTCTCCAGAAAGAACGCGAACACCGCCGCGTAGCGCGTGGGGATCTGCGCCGGGTGCAGGTCCCACCCCTGGTAGAAGCCGCCCACCAGCGAGTGCCGCACGTCGTCGTAGTGCAGCTTCCAGGCGCGGTGCACGCTGGCGCGGTTCTCCGCCTCCTGCTCCGGCGTGAGCGGCGCGCCGCCCGGCGCGGGACGATGGACGGGGACGGGCATCACCGTGGTGGAGCCGTCGGAGAGCCAGACGCCGGTGCCGGCGAGCGAGACCTGCATGGCGTGCTTGGCGTAGTCGCAGGCGCGGTGGCGCATGTGCTGGTGCGCGGCGGTGATCCCCACGCCCGCCGTGTAGTCGTAGGTGCCGAAGTGCGCGGCGGTGATGCGGCCGCCCCCCGCCCGCACCAGCTCGGGGAGCATGCAGCGCCCGTCGTGGCCGATGATGGCCTGCGGCACCTCCACCATCAGCTCGAACTTGAGCGTCCTGGCCGCGAGCCCCAGCTTCGGCTCCAGCCCCTCCAGCGCCGCGACGAAGAACTCCACCTGCTCCGCCAGCGCCACCTTCGGCAGCGTCAGCACGAAGTTCGGCGGCAGCGCGCCCCCCGTCGCCTCCACCAGGGTGGTGAGGAAGAGGTCGAGCGTGCGCACGCTGCGATAGCGCAGCTCCTCGCTCAGCGTCTTTACGCGGATGCCGAGGAAAGGCGGGAGCGTCCCCTCGGCGAGCCCCCGGGCCACCTCGCGCGCGACGGACTCGGCGTGGCCGTCTTCCTCCGCGTCCGGCCGGTTGCCGTATCCGTCCTCGAAGTCGATGCGGAAGTCCTCTACCGGCTCGCGCTCCAGCTTCTCCACCACCCGCGCGTAGACGCGCTCCGCCAGCCCCGCGTCCGCCAGCCCGACGGCGGCGGCGAGCGTGGCCGCGTCCGGCGCGTAGTCCCGCAGGGCGCGGCGGGCGACCTGGCCCAGCTTGCCGGTGGAGTCGAAGCGGAAGAGCTGCGCGCCGCCGTAGACGGTGTGCACCGGCTGGCGCGCGCCGCCTTCGCCTGGGTAGCGCGCGGCAAAGGCCTCGTTGGCGCGAGAGAGGCGTGCAGCGGCGGCGGCGAGGTCGTCGGTCGTGAGAGAAGCGGGCATCGGAAATCTGGGAAACGGGTCGGGCGAACGAGGGTCCAGCGCGACAAACTACCGGGATCGCACGGGAACGACTATAGATGCTGGGCCAACCGAAGTTGCTCGTTCCGCGAGCACGCTCAATGTTCTTTGGCAGTCCGCACGCAAGCCCATCATGATCATCCTCGACATTCCTCAACCGTTCGGCGGCAGCGTGGCTCCCCGCTCGCTTTACCATCGCGAGCCTCCATCGCTGGTTCCCGATGCGACCGTGGGCCGGGACCTTGTCCCCCACTGACCTCGACGCTCGCGCGCCTGCCGCTGGAGCGTCCGCGACCCTCGCCCACCCCGTGGCCGAAGTGGCACGACCCGCGCCGACGAAGCGCGTACGCGTGCTGCGCCTGGGAGCCCCGGACAAACCGTCTCCCCCCCTCCGGCCGCAGCTGGTGGTGCGGGTAGGCGTGACGGGCCACAGGCCCAATCAGCTCCCGCACGACACCTCGCAGATCGAGGCCGCGGTCACGCGCGTGCTCGAAAACGTGCGGTCTCTTGCCGAGGAGATCGCCGCCAAGCCTGGCGGTGGATACGTAGGGAAGCCACGTCTCGTGGTCGTCTCGCCGCTCGCCGAGGGGGCGGACCGGCTGGTGGCCCGCCTCGCGAAGGAGCTGGAGTACGAGCTCGAGGTGCCGCTCCCGTTCACCCAGGACGAGTACCTGAAGGACTTCCACGCCAAGCGCTCGAAGGTGGAGTTCAAGCTTCTCCGCGAGCAGGCCACCTCGGTGCTGGAGCTCGACGGCCGCCGCGGTCCGCCTGAGCGTCGCAAGGAACCAGACAGCCTGGAGAAGCTCGCCTACGCACGGGTGGGAAGCGTCACCATCCAGAATTCCGATGTCGTTCTCGCGCTGTGGAACGGCGAGCTCAACGGCAAGGTGGGCGGGACCGGCGCCGTGGTGGCCGAGGCCCTGGGCCAGCAGGTGCCGGTGGTGCAGGTGCCCACGCAAGCCCCGCACGAACCGGTGCTGGTGGACGCGATCATCCGGAACCGGGCGGTGCCGCGCCCGTTCACGGACCTGGAAGCGCAGCTCCGCAGCCTGCTGGAGCCGCCGCCGACCCCCGATCATCCGTGGTATTTCCGAAACATCCCTCTCTGGGGCTTCAGCCCGCAGTTGCACGTCTGGTTTCGCAAGCGCCTGGGCGTGCGCCCGACCGCCCCCACCCCGCCTCCCGTGCTCGATTGGGGGGACTACCTTTGGGCCGATGCGCTGGCCAGCTTCTACGGGGGCTACTACCGCTCCGCGTACGTCACGGTGTACCTGCTCGGAGCGGTGGCGGTCTGGCTGGCGCTGCTGAGCCTGAAGGAGGGAATCGGTGTGTGGTTCGCGGCAGCCGAGCTGTTCGTGATCACCGGGATCATGGTTGTGATCTTCCTGGGCAAGCGCTGGCACTGGCACGACCGGTGGCTGACCCACCGTCTGCTAGCCGAACAGTTCCGGCAGGCGGACTTGCTGGTGCCCCTGGGGCGGACCGGGGCGTGGTTCCGCGGGCTCGTCGCTCCGCTCGCGGAGCGTCCGGGCGAGCCGTGGACCACCTGGCTCTTCCGTGCCCGCGTCCGCGAGGCGCACCTCGCGAGGGCCCCGCTCACACCGGAGAAATTGGACGGCTATCGCGACCGCCTGCTGTGCGTGATCGCCTCGCAGCGCGAGTACCACGAAGGCAACCACCATGCCTTGCATACGCTCGAGCTACGCCTGCACGGGCTCGGGACCACGCTGTTCGTGCTCACGCTGCTCGCGTGCGTGCAGCACCTCACGGCCGGAGCCGTGCTCGAGGCCGTCGAGGAAGCCAGGCGCCACGCGTGGGAGTATTGCCTGGTGATGGCCGCGGCGGTGCTGCCGGCACTGGGCGGCGCCCTGGCCGCCATCGCCAGCCACGGGGAGTTCAGGCGGATCGCCCGGCGGTCCGAAGCCATGGCGAACCGCCTCCACGCGCTGGAGAAACGCGTCGCGGGAATGGCGGGAGCAACCTCGGACCAGTACGCCGAGGTCGCCGAAGCGGTGACGCAGCTCATGACCGCGGAGCTGCTGGACTGGCACGTGATGCTGCTGGAACGTCCCCTGGTCCTCCCCGGCTGAAGGCACCGGTGGATGAGATCGAAGCGGGGCACCTGCGACAGGTGTCCCGCTTCCTGGTTCGGAGCGCGTTGGCGGCGCGTCGCCGCCGTCCATCGAATGCCGCTCAGCCGTTGTAGATGGTGCCCTTGCGGGCGCGGTACAGCTCCAGCACGGCGTTCGCCTCGTCGCGGAGGACGCCGTGCACGATCTCGATCCCGCGCGCCTCCAGGTAGGCGTGCGACTCGGGGAAGACGGGGCCCTCCTCGAAGCTCAGGCGCCGCGCGTCGTCGCGGTGCGCGCCGCAGACCACGCGGGTCACGCCACTCCAGAGGGTGGCGCCCAGGCACATCGCGCACGGCTCGCAGCTCGTCACCAGCTCGTGCTCGGGGCCGCCCGGGGCGCGCAGAGAGAAGGAGCCGAGGCGGGCCTGCGCCTGCATGAACGCCATGATCTCGCCGTGCAGCGTGCAGTTGTTCAGCCGCACCACGCTGTTCACCCCCACCCCCACGATGCGCCCGCTCCCGCGTTCGAACACCACCGCGCCGAAGGGGCCGCCGGTGCCGTGCAGCACGTTCTGCCGCGACAGCTCCACGGCCACGCGCATCCGCGCCTCGTCCGAGGCGTAGGCGGCGTCCAGGTCCACGGCGGACGGGATCCAGTCCGGGAGGGAGATGGTAACGTTCGGCAGGTCCATCGGGTCTATCACGGGTAGATGAAGTCCGCGCCGGCGCCCGGCGCGGCGAGGCGGAAGCCCCGCGCGCGAACGCCGGCCCGCCACGATAACGCGGGCGCCGCGTACGGGCCACCCTGCGCACAACCTGTCTCCCGAAAACCCGCCGCACGGCCGCGGGTGGGGAGATTGTCCGGTAATGTTCTACCGTCAGGCCTCTCGCGCCTTCGCCCTGTACGAGGGCGGTTACTCCGTGCTATTCTACCGTCGATCCCCCACGAGAGCCGCCGTTCCCGCGCCCTTCGTCGGCCCGGCGGCACTCGCCACGCCCGCGCGCTCGTGACTCACCACCCGTCCCCGCCGCCGCTCCTCCGCGAATCGCCGCCGCCGCGCCCGCCCGAGACCCTCTCGATCCCCGAGGTGGTGGACGGCGAGACGGCGGTCGAGGCGCTCCGGCGCAGCGAGGCCTACTTCCGGGCGCTGGTGGAGAACGCGCGCGACGTGATCCACGTGATCAACGCCGACGGCACCACGCGCTACATCACCCCCTCGGTGAAGCACCTGCTGGGGTGGGACCCGGCGGAGATGGTGGGGACGAGCGCCCTGGAGCTGATCCACCCCGACGACCTGGAGACGGCGGTCGCCCAGGTGCGCGGCTCCGTCGACGCGCCGGGGAGCGGAAGGCCGCTCACGCTGCGCGTGCGCCACCGCGACGGCTCCTGGCGCGTGTTCGAGGCCATCGGCCGCAACCTGCTGGACGACCCGCGGGTGCGCGGCATCATCGTCAACTCGCGCGACGTCACCGAGCGCCGCCGCGCCGAGGAGCAGAGCCTGCGCCTGGCGGCCTTCGCGCGCGAGAACCCGAACCCCATCTTCGAGCTCGCGCCGGACGGCGCCGTCGTCTGGGTGAACGCCGCGGGTCAGCGCCTGGTGGCCGACCTCGGGGTGGATGGCCCCGCGCGCGTCCTCCCCGAAGACCACGCGGAACTGCTGCGGCAGGCGACCGCGGAGGGCACGGGCATCCGCGGCCAGGAGGCGCGGGTGGGGGCGCGGGTCTTCGCCTGGAGCTACCACCCGCAGCCGTCGCTCGGCACCGTGCACCTCTTCGGCGAGGAGGTGACGGAGCGCAAGCAGGTGGAGGAGCGGCTGCTGCACGACGCGGTGCACGACGCGCTCACCGGGCTCCCCAACCGGCACCTGTTCATGCAGCGGCTGGGGGAGAGCCTCTTCCGCTTCAACCAGGGAGGCGGGCAGTTCGCCGTGCTCTTCCTGGACCTGGACCGCTTCAAGGTGGTGAACGACTCGCTGGGCCACCACGTGGGCGACGAGCTGCTGGTGGCCGTCGCGCGGCGGCTGCAGGAGAGCGTGCGCGCCGGCGACACCGTGGCGCGCTTCGGCGGCGACGAGTTCGCCGTCCTGCTGCGCGACCTGGAGGAGACCGCCGACGCCACCCTCATCGCCACGCGCCTGGCCGACGCGGTGGCCGCGCCGGTGAACCTGAGCGGCTACGAGGTGTTCACCTCGGTCAGCATCGGCATCGCGCTGGCGTCGAACGGTTACGAGCGGCCGGAGTACCTGCTGCGCGGCGCCGACATGGCCATGTACCAGGCCAAGGGGAGCGGGGGGCTAGCGTGGGAGGTGTTCGACCGCGGGATGCACGCCCGGGCGCTGGGCCGGCTGCAGATGGAGACCGACCTGCGCCGCGCCCTGCAGCGCGAGGAGTTCCGCCTCCACTACCAGCCGATCATCTCCCTCTCCACCGGGTGGATCGCGGGGGTGGAGGCGCTGGTGCGCTGGGCGCACCCGGACCGCGGGCTGGTGGAGCCGGCGGACTTCATCCCCATGGCCGAGGAGACGGGCTCCATCGTGCCGCTGGGCGAGTGGGCGGTGCGCGAGGCGTGCCGGCAGCTCGCCGAGTGGCGCGCCGAGCTGGGGGTGAAGATCGCGGTGAGCGTGAACCTCTCCGCGCGGCAGATCGCGCACCCGGGGCTGGTGGAGGTCGTCCGCGGCGCGCTGGAGGCCGCGGGGTTGCAGCCGGCGGAGCTGAGGCTCGAGATCACCGAGAGCGCGCTGCTCGAGACGGCCGCCGCGGAGTCGGTGCTCGCCGACCTGCGTGCGCTGGGGGTGGAGATGCAGCTCGACGACTTCGGCACCGGCTACTCGTCGCTCTCCGCGCTGCACCGCCTGCCGATGCAGGCGCTGAAGGTGGACCGTGCCTTCGTGAGCCGCATGGAGGCGGGAAACGCGCCGTCGCAGCTGGTGCGCACCATCGCGCTGATGGCGCGCGGGATGAACCTCACGGTGATCGCCGAGGGCGTCGAGACCGCCGCACAGCTCGAGGAGGTCCGCGCGATCGGCTGCGACTACGCGCAGGGGTACCTCATCTCGCGCCCGCTCCCCGCGGACGAACTTCGAGCGCTGCTCGTTTCCCAGCCTGTGTGGTAGCTCCGACTCAGCAAAAGATCGTCTCACTCAGAGCCGCAGAGCCGGAAGAGAGGGCGGGCGACCTTCTCTGCGGCTCCGCGGCTCTGGTGTGTAATACCAAATAGCAGAAATGAATGTGCAATCCAAGATGACGTCATCCCGAGGGGAGCCGCTGACCGCTGTCTCGTACGCGACCGAGTATGGCGGCGACCGAGGGATCTGAAACGTCGGATGAGACACAGCCGGCCCTGTCGCGTCCGCGGTTCCAGATCCCTCGGCCGCCGCCTGGGATCGTCCGGGTGGAGGCACTGTGTAGCGGCGCCGCTCGGGATGACGTCCTGGGAGGATACACGACTGATCCCGAGAAGTGGTATAACCGTTGTTGTTAATGCTAATAGCATTATATTACTACTTAACGTAGAAATTTGCATTTAACTGGTAATATGATACCACTTGAACTTCAGACGCCAGCCGAGATTGTCGCGGGGATCGCGGAACGCGCGCGGGCGCTGCGAATCGCGCGGGGATGGACGCAGGCGGAGCTCGCGGAGCGCTCGGGCGTCGCCCTGGAGACGCTGCGCCGCTTCGAGCGCACGGGACAGGTCGCGCTGGAGCGGCTGGTGAGGATCGCCGTGGTCCTCGACGCCGTTCGCCCCCTCGGTCAGCTCTTCGAGTCGCCGCCTGCCGCGACGCTCGCGGAGCTGGAGCGCGCCGATCGGCCCCGGGTGCGCGCCCCTGCCAGGCGGCGAGGCCATGCGTAGGCTCGAGGTGCGCCTGGAGCTCGGCGACGAAGCCATCCCCGTCGGTACGCTGGCGGAGCGGGAGCGCCGCATCCTGTTCGAGTACGCGCCGGGGTTCCTGCGACGAGGGCTGCAGCTTTCCCCGATCCACCTCCCACTCCGGCCGGGGGTCCACGAGGGACCGCCGGAGCCGTTCGGCGGGCTCCCGGGCGTCTTCAGCGACTCGCTTCCCGACGGGTGGGGATTGCTGCTGATGGACCGCGCCTTCCGCCAGCGTGGCGTGAGCCGCGAGGCCATCACCCCGCTCGACCGCCTCGCCTTCCTCGGCACCCGCGCGATGGGCGCGCTCACCTACCATCCGGCGACGGGTCCGGAGGACGGGTTCGACGCCGCCCTCGAGCTGGACGAGATGGCGGAGCAGGCGGAGCGCCTGCTGGAGGGGAGCGCCGAGGAGGTGCTCCCCGAGCTGCTGCGGGCGGGCGGCTCCCCCGGCGGCGCGCGGCCCAAGGTGGTGGTCGGCTTCCGCGAGCGCGACGGCGCCATGGTCTCCGGCGCCGGCTCGCTCCCGCCGGGGTTCCGCGCCTTCCTGGTGAAGTTCGACGCGCGCGCCGACCCGGCGGATGCGGGCGCGGTGGAGCTCGCGTACTCGCGCATGGCCGCGGCCGCGGGGATCCGCGTCCCCCCCGCGCGCCTGTTCTCCACGCCCGGCGGGGCACGCTACTTCGCGGCGGAGCGATTCGACCGGCCCGAGGGCGGACGGCGGCACGTGCACACGCTCGCCGGGCTGCTCCACGCGGACTTCCGGCTTCCCTCGCTCGACTACGAGGCGTACCTGCGCGCGACCCTCCATCTCACCCGCGACATGGCCGAGGTGGCCGAGGGGTTCCGGCGGATGGTGTTCAACGTGCTCGCCTGCAACCGCGACGACCACGCGCGCAACTTCGCCTTCCTGATGGAGCCCGACGGCGCCTGGCGCCACACCCCCGCCTACGACCTCACCTTCAGCGCCGGCCCCGGCGGCGAGCACACGATGTCCGTCGCGGGGGAAGGCCGCGCCCCCGTCCGGCGCCACTTCACCGAGCTGGCGGCGAAGCTGAGCATCGAGCCACGCGCCCGAGACGCCATCCTCGAGCAGGTGGCCGCCGCAGTCGCCGGCTGGCCCGCGTTCGCCGCCGAAACCGCAGTGAACGAGCCGCTGCTGGACGACGTCGCGCGGCGACTCACCCAGATCCGCTCCGCGGCCCTCGCTCCCGTCCCCTGATCCGGCTGCGACTCCCTCTGCGTCTCCGCGGCTCTGCGTGAGATGCCGTTTCGTTTGTCCGCGACTCGCGCGAATCTTTCCGAAGTGGCACATTCTGCCGGGTGCCGAGGTCGCGATCGGGCCGTGCGACGCGGATTCCGGCCCAGCGGCGGGCCCGTTCGCTGGCAGAGGAATTGCGACGCGGTGGGTGGCCGCTACAATCTGCCGCTTCCCATTCCGCGCACCCGAAGCGCGAACGGATGCTCCACGCCCCGTCCTGTGCACCTTCGCCCCCCGCGCGCCGCGCCGGGCCGTCTCGGCCCTCGCGCGGCGGAGACCCCGCCGTTGGCGCCGTGATGCGTCGTCCGGGTGCACGGATGGGGCACTCGGGAGTCGGAGGATGATGTCGAGCCCGGCGGCGCTCGGGCCCGCGGCGGCGATGGACGTGCTCGACAGCGCGCCCGCCGGGATCGCCGTGTGCGACCGCGAGCTGCGCTGGGTGGCGTGGAACCGGGCGATGGAGTCGTTCACCGGGCTGGCCGCCGACGACGTGGTGGGCGAGCCCGCCGCCGACGTGGCCGCCGCCCTCGCCGGCGACGACGGTCCGGCGCTGCTGCGCGCCGTGCTCGACGGCATCTGCGTGGACCTGGACGAGGTCGCCCTGGCCGGGGACGGGGGACGCGAGCCGCGCTGGCTCTCGGTGCGCTGGTCGCCGCACCACGCGGCGGACGGCGCCGTCGCCGGCGCCGTGGTCGCCGTGCACGACGTCACCGCCCGGCGCAGCGGCGACCAGCAGGCGCTGCGCCTGGCCGCCATCCCCCGCGAGTCGCCCAACCCGGTGCTGGAGTGCGACCCCGAGGGGAACGTGCTCTACGCCAACCCCGCCACCCGCCACGTCCTCGCCGAGATCGGCGCCACGCTGGAGGGCGGCTTCCTCCCGCGCAACCACCGGGCGCTGGTCGCCTCGGCGCTGCAGCAGGGGCAGCCGATGCGGACGGTGGAGGTGGACGTGGACGACCGCGTCTTCTCCTGGACCTACCATCCCCATCCCCCGCTGGGGGTGGTGCACCTCTTCGCCGACGACATCACCGCCCGCCGCGCCGTGGAGGACCAGCTCCGCCACGACGCGCTGCACGACGCGCTCACCGGCCTTCCCAACCGCCACCTCTTCATGGAGCGGCTGGCGCGCGCCGTCCTGCAGGAGAAGCGGCGCGAGGGGTACCGCTTCGCCGTGCTCTTCCTGGACCTGGACCGCTTCAAGGTGGTGAACGACTCGCTCGGCCACGGCGTGGGCGACGAGCTCCTGGTCGCCGTGGCCGGGCGGCTGCGCGGGTGCGTGCGCGAGACCGACACCGTGGGGCGCTTCGGCGGCGACGAGTTCGCGGTGCTGCTCGACGACATCGGCGCGGTGGAGGACGCGCTGCGGGCCGCGGACCGCATCCAGGCCGCGCTCACCGCGCCCGTCGCGCTCAGCGGCTACGAGGTGTTCACCTCGGCCAGCATCGGCATCGCGCTCAGCTCCACCGCCTACGGCCGCCCCGAGCACCTGATGCGCAACGCCGACATGGCGATGTACCGCGCCAAGTCCGGCGGGATGGGGCGCCACGAGCTCTTCGACCGGGCGATGCACGCGCTGGCGCTCACCCGGCTGCAGATGGAGACCGACCTGCGCCGCGCCATCGAGCGCGGCGAGCTCTCGCTGCACTACCAGCCCATCGTGAGCCTGCGCACCGGCCGCATCGCCGGGGTGGAGGCGCTGCTGCGCTGGCTGCACCCCGAGCGCGGCTGGATCGCCCCGGACGACTTCGTCCCCTCGGCCGAGGAGACGGGGCTCATCCTGCAGATCGGCCGCCGGGTGATCGCCGACGCCTGCGCGCAGCTCCGGAAGTGGCAGGCGCGCACCCCGGCCGCGGCGGAGCTGGGGCTCAGCGTGAACCTCTCCGTGCGCCAGTTCTCCCAGGCCGACCTGCTGGACCAGGTGCGCGCCGCGCTGGAGGAGAGCGGCATCGCGCCCCACCTGCTGCGCGTCGAGATCACCGAGAGCGTCGTGGTCGACAACGTGGAGGCCGCCGCGGCCACGCTGGGCCGCCTGCGCGCGCTCGGCGCCCGCGTGTACCTCGACGACTTCGGCACCGGCTACTCCAGCCTGAGCTCGCTGCACCGGCTGCCCATCGACGCGCTGAAGGTGGACCGCAGCTTCACCGCGCGCATCGGCGAGGCGGGCGGGTCGCAGATGGTGCGCACGGTGGCCACCATCGCCCGCAACCTGGACCTGGCGGTGGTGGCGGAGGGGATCGAGACGCCCGAGCAGCTCGCGGCGGTGCGCGCGATGGGGTGCGAGTACGCCCAGGGCTTCCTCTTCTCCCCTCCGCTGGACCCCGACGCGCTCCTCGCGCTGCTGGAGGCGGGCCCGCGCTGGTAGGCGACGGCACGGAGCGCACCCCCGCCCGCCAGAGGACGAAAGGCGCGAGCCGCGATGCGGCGCGCGCTTTTTCCTTTGCACTCCGGCGCGTTCCTCGCCATCTTCGAAATCCCCCAGGGAGCTGAAGATGCGGACGCGCCCACCGGCGTCCGTGCGGCGGGTGCCGACGCGCGCGGCACCGAGGCTGCGTGTCTCCCGGGGTGCGTCGCCGGTGCCGGGTCTCTCGCCGCCCCCAGCATGGCCTCCCCGCCCCATCCAGCCGCCCCTCGGCTGAACGAGCAGCTCGCGCGGCTGGTGGCGCGCCACTTCGGCCCGGCCGCGTCCATCCCCGACTCGCTCCACGCCTTCCTGCTGGAGCTCGACGACGCCTTCCGCGCCGCCGAGCACGACCGCGCGCTTCTCGCCGGCTCGGTGGACGACGCGGGACGCGCGCTGCTGGACCGCTACGAGCGGCTGCGCGCGGAACTGGAGGAGCACGGACGCGCCGAGGCCGCGCTGCGCGAGAGCGACCAGCAGTTCCGCGACCTGGCCGAGCACGTGGCCGCCGCCACCTTCATCTACCGCGGCACCCGCTACCTGTACGTGAACGCCGCCGCCGCCGAGCTCACCGGCTACACGCGCGAGGAGCTGCTGGCGAAGGACTTCTGGGAGGTCGTGCACCCGGACTTCCGCGACGAGGCGCGCGAGCGCGGCCTGGCCCGGCTGCGCGGGGAAGAGGTTCCCAGCCGCTTCGAGGTCAAGATCGTCCGCAAGGACGGCGAGGAGCGCTGGATCGACTTCACCGCCGGCACCGTGACCTACGCGGGCCGGCCGGCCGCGCTGGGGACCGCCTTCGACATCACCGAGCGCCGGCAGGCCGACGCGGCGCTGCACCGGCAGGCGCTCGCCTTCGAGAACCTGTACGACGCGGTGATCCTGAGCGATCTGGAGGGCCGCGTCACCGACTGGAACCCCGCCGCCGAGCGCATCTACGGCTTCACCCGCGACGAGGTGCTGGGGCGCACGGCGATGGAGCTGTGGATGGACCCCGACGAGGCCGCCGACCTCAACCGCCGCATCCTGGAGGCGCTGGAGGCGGAGGGGCGGTGGCAGGGGGAGATCCGCTTCGTGCGGCGCGACGGCTCGCGCGGCGTGTCGGAGACGCTGGTGCTCCCGCTGCGCGACACGCAGGGGCGGCGGATGGGCGCGCTGGGGGTGAACCGCGACGTCACCGAGCGCAAGCGCACCGAAGAGGCGCTGCGCACCAGCGAGGAGCGCTTCCGGCTGATCCTCACCGGCACGCAGCAGGTCTTCTTCTACGTGCACGGCCTGGACGGGGTGTACGAGTACCTGAGCCCCTCGGTGCGCGAGGTGCTGGGGTTCGCCCCCGAGGAGCTGGTGGGAAAGCCGTACACCGTGCTCCACACCGGCCACGAGAGCGACCGCGCCATCGAGGAGCAGACCGCGAGCACGGTGAGCAGCGGGGTGCCCAACACCTACCTGGTGTACGCGCGCCACCGCGAGGGGCACATCGTGGCGCTGGAGCTGGTGGAGACGGCGGTGCGGCGCGGCGGGCGGGTGCGCGCGGTGCAGGGCTTCGCGCGCAACGTCACCGAGCGCATCCGCGCCGAAGACGCGCTGCGCGACAGCGAGGAGCGCTACCGCACCCTCTTCGAGGAGAGCCGCGACGCCGTCTACATGA
>Ga0070685_10001359_pt1 | contig 12834 bp, 22 predicted proteins | sample KBSS13LmetaG_FD_65651 | JGI IMG/M metagenome (GOLD analysis project Ga0070685, IMG submission 65651) | Switchgrass rhizosphere microbial communities from Kellogg Biological Station, Michigan, USA - KBS S1-3L metaG | ecosystem: Host-associated > Plants > Roots > Rhizosphere ...
CCGTCAACGTATGAACCCCTCGTAGTTGCGCATCATCAATTGGGCCTCGATCTGTTTCATCGTTTCCACCACGACAGACACGACGATCAAGAGGCTGGTGCCACCGAGTCCGATCGCCCCGAGGTCGGGGAACAGGATGCCGACGAAGGTCGGCAACACGGCCACGATGCCGAGGAATAGCGCCCCGGCGAACGTGATGCGGGACACGACGCGAGCAAGGTACTCCTGCGTCGGACGTCCAGGGCGGATGCCCGGGATGAACCCGCCGTTCTTGCGGAGCTGCTCGGCCGTCTCATCCGGTTTGAACGTGAAGGCCGTGTAGAAGTACGTGAAGCCGATCGTCAGCAGGAAGTAGAGGACGACGTACAGCACCGAATGACCACCGAGGAGCGTGACGATCCCGTTCGCGATGTCGCGGACGATCGGGATGTCGGACGCGGTGAAGTACGTGGCCAGCTGGACCGGGAACAGCAGGATGCTGACCGCGAAGATGATCGGGATGACGCCTGCCTGGTTGACGCGGAGCGGCAGGAACGTCTGACCGCCCTGGTACATGCGCCGGCCGCGGACGCGGCTCGCGTATTGGATCGGGATCCGCCGCTGGCCTTCCTGGATGTAGATGATCACCGCGACGGCGAGGACCGCCATGACGCCGAAGGCGATGAGCCCGGGGATGTTCGGGTTGACGGTGAACGCGCCGATCGCGGCCGGGGCACGGCTGACGATGCCGGCGAAGATGATGAAGCTGATGCCGTTGCCGATGCCGCGCTCGGTGATGAGCTCGCCGATCCACATCAGCGTGATGGCGCCCGCGGTCAGCGTCGCGATCTGGGTCAGCGTGTCGAAGCTGCCGAGGTCGAAGCGACCGGTCAGGACGCCATTCGCATTCAGGAGTGCCAGGAACCCGTAGGCCTGCAGCATCGCCATCGGGACGGACAGATAGCGGGTGTACTGGGTGATCTTGTTCCGCCCGTACTCACCCTCGCGGCTGAGCGCCTGCAGCGACGGGACCACACCCTGCATCAGCTGCATGATGATCGACGCGTTGATGTACGGGTTCATGCCGAGCGCGATGACCGAGAAGTTCGACAGCCCGCCGCCAGAGAACAGGTTCAGCAGGCCGAACAGCGGGTTGCCCGCGAGGAACTGCTCGAGCTGGCTCCGGTCGATGCCCGGGACCGGCACCGCGGCCAGGAACCGGAAGACGATCAGCAGACCGAGGACGACCAGGATCCGGCGCCGGATATCCGGCGCTCGGAACGCGTTCAGCAGGGAGTCGAACACGGGCGCTTAGGCGTCGTCGCCGGACGTCGCGGCGTCGTCTGGCGTCGTGGCGGCCTCTGCCTCCGAGTCGGTGGTGTCGGTGTCGCTGTCTTCGGCCGCAACGGCCTCGGCCGGCTCAGCGGTCTCGGCCTCGGGCGCTTCCTCAGCGGCTTCGGCGGTCTGCGCGGACTCGGCCGGCGCAGCGCTCGCCTTGGCGCGACGCTGGCGAGCCGGCGTATCGGCGTCGACCTCGGGCGCGTCTTCAGCCGGCGTCTGCTCGCCGTCCTCGGGCTCCGTCGTGGCAAGGGCGTCGTCCGCTCGCGCGGCCTTCGCCTTCCCCTTCGGCTCGGCTGACGGCTGCTCGCCGTCGACCCCGATCGCCTTGGACGGTCGCGTGGGCACCTGGAGGACCGAGACGGTCCCGCCGGCGGCCTCGATCTTGGTCCGGGCGGATCCGGTGAATGCGTCAGCGACGACGAAGAGCGATGCGCTCAGCTCGCCGGCGCCGAGGATCTTGAGCGGCTTGTCGAGGCTTCGGACCAGTCCGACGGCACGCAGGATGTCCTGGTTGACCGTGATCTGGGCATCACCCTTCGACTTGCCCTTGGCGCCGGAGCCCTGCATCTCGAGCGCCCCGCGCTGGACGGCGGCGTCGATATCGCCGACGTTGACGATCTCGTAGACGACCTTGCCGCGATTGCGGAAGCCGCGCAGCTTCGGGATGCGGACGTGGAGCGGCGTCTGGCCACCCTCGAACCACGCCGGGATCGAGCCGCCGGCACGTGCCTTCTGGCCCTTCGTGCCACGGCCCGCGGTCTTGCCCTTGCCGGCGGCGATGCCGCGGCCGACCCGCGTGCGCTCGGTGCGCGACCCCTCTGCGGGTCGCAGATCGTGCAACTTCATGTCTACTCCTGGGCCGCCTCGGCGTCGCTCTTGCCCGTGTCGCTCGCCGCACGGCCACGGCCACGCGGCGCCTCCTCAGCGACTTCCTCGACGGACACGAGGAAGCGGACCTGGCGGACCATGCCGCGCGTGGCGTCGTTGTCTGGGACGATGCTGGTCGAGCCGATCCCGTGCAAGCCGAGCGCCTTGATCGTCGCGCGGTTGCGCGCGATGTGGCTGATCGTCGACTTGGTCTGGGTGACTCGCAGCTTACCGGCCATCGACCGCCTCCATGGTCGGTGCCGGCTGGCCCGAGATGCGGCTGACGAGCTTCACACCACGCCGGGCCGAGAGCTCCTCGGCCGAATGAAGGCCACGAAGCGCCTCGATCGTCGCGCGGGTCACGTTGACCGGGTTGGTCGAGCCGTAGATCTTCGAGAGGATGTCGCGGACGCCGGCCGCCTCGAGGACCGCGCGCACCGAGCCACCGGCGATGACACCGGTGCCCTGGGACGCCGGCTTCAGCATCACCTTGCTGGCCGCGAACTCGACGTTGACCTCGTGCGGGATCGTCGTCCCGACCATCGGGATCTTGATGATGTTCTTCTTCGCGTCCTCGACGCCCTTCCGGATCGCCTCGGGGACTTCGCCCGCCTTGCCGAGTCCGGCACCGACGTGGCCCTGGCCGTCACCCACGACGACGACCGCGCTGAAGCTGAAGCGCCGGCCGCCTTTGACGACCTTCGCGACGCGGTTGATCTGGACGACGCGCTCCTCGAGCGCGAGCTTATTGGGGTCGATGCGTGCCACGGATGTTCCTCCCGATCAGAAGTCGAGACCGGCTTCGCGGGCGGCATCGGCGAGCGACTTGATCCGCCCGTGGTACCGGAACCCGGCTCGATCGAAGACGACGCGCTCGATCCCGGCCGACTTCGACCGCTCCGCGATGAGCCGGCCTACGACGGCCGCCTCCTCCGACTTGGTCGACTTGCCGCCGCGGAGATCCTTCTCCAGGGTCGAGGCAGCAACGAGCGTCCGGCCGGACGCGTCATCGATGACTTGCGCGTAGATGTGATTCAGGCTGCGGAAGACAGCCAGACGCGGCCGCCCGGCCGTCCCCGCCATGTTCAGGCGGATTCGGTCGTGGCGCTTGCGTCGGGCTGCGCCGCGAGTGGCGGTCTGCGTCATCGTGTCAGTCCTTCTCCGTTTACTTCTTTCCGCCGATCTTCCCGGCCTTGCCGGCCTTGCGGCGGATGTACTCACCGGCATAGCGCACGCCCTTGCCCTTGTACGGCTCGGGCTTGCGGGTCGCGCGCACCTGCGCGGCGATCTGGCCGACGAGCTCCTTGTCGATCCCGACGACCGCGAGGCGCGTCGGGTTCTCGACCTCGAAGGCGATGCCCTCGGGCGGGTCGATCTCGATCGGGTGGCTGTAGCCGAGGTTGAGCGTGAGCTTGCGCCCGCTCAGGGCGGCCCGATAGCCGACACCGGTGATCTCGAGACCCTTGCGATAGCCGTCGGTCACGCCGACGACCATATTGTTCACGAGGGTCCGGGTCAGGCCGTGAAGCTGCTTGTGGGTCTTCTGCTCGGTGGGCCGAGTGACGACGATCGAGCCGTCTTCCTGGCTCACCCGCATGTCCGGGTGCAGGGTACGGGTCAGGCTGCCCTTGGGCCCCTTCACCGTGACCTGGCGCCCGTCGATCGTCACGTCGACACCCGACGGGACGGCGATGGGCAGGCGTCCGATTCGCGACATCGTTCCCGCCTACCAGACGTAGGCCAGGACTTCGCCGCCGAGCTGGGCCTGCCGCGCCTGCTGGCCGGTCATGATGCCCTTGCTCGTGCTGACGATGACGATGCCGAGGCCGCCGAGCACCCGCGGGATGTCGGTCTTGCGCGCATAGACGCGCAGGCCCGGCTTGCTGATGCGCTTGAGGCCGGAGACGACCGGGACCTTCCCGTCGACGTACTTCAGGGTCAGGCGCAGGACCGTGCCGGCCCCGTCCTGCTCCTCGTGCACGTCGGCGATGAAGCCCTCGTCCTTGAGGATGCGGGCGATCTCCCGCTTCGTCCGCGACGCCGGTACGACCACCTCGGTATGGCGGGCGCGTGAGGCGTTCCGGACGCGGGTGAGCATGTCCGCGATCGGGTCGGAGATGTTCATCGGTTTCCTACCAGCTCGACTTGGTGACGCCGGGCAGCTCGCCCAGGAGCGCACGCTCCCGGAAGCAGATGCGGCACAGCGCGAACCGTCGCATGTAGGCCCGCGGCCGACCGCACACCGTGCAGCGGTGATACGCCTGCACCTTGTGCTTCGGCTTGCGCGCGGCCTTCGCGATCATCGACTTCTTAGCCATGTGTCTCCCTCCCCGCGCCTACGAGGCGAAGGGCATGCCGAGGAGTTCGAGAAGCTTCTTCGATTCCTCATCGGTCTTCGCCGTCGTCACGATGCTGATCTCCAGCCCGCGGAGACGGTCCACCTTGTCGTAATCGATCTCCGGGAACGCGAGCTGCTCGCGCATCCCGAGTGAGTAATTGCCCCGCCCATCGAACGATTTGCCCGGGACGCCCCGGAAGTCGCGGATGCGCGGCAGGGCGAGGGTCGTCAGCCGGTCGAGGAAGTCCCACATCCGCTCGCCGCGCAGCGTCACCTTCGCGCCGATCGAGTTGCCGGTGCGGAGGCGGAACTGGGCGATCGAGCGCTTGGCCTTCGTGACGATCGGCCGCTGGCCCGTGATGGTCGCGAGGTCACCGACGGCGTTGTCGAGCGCCTTCGCATTCGTCAACGCCTCACCGAGCCCGATGTTGACGACGATCTTCGTCAGGCGCGGGACCTCGTTGGGGTTGCTGTATTCGAACTGCTTCTGGAGCGCCGGGACGACCTCGGCCGCGTAGCGCTCGTGCAGACGGCTGGTCACGACTTGGCCTCCATCTGCTCGCCGCACTGCTTGCAGACGCGGACCCGGCGCCCGTTGTCGAGCGTCCGATGGCCGATACGGGTCGGCTTTCCGCAGTTGCTGCAGACGATCATCACCTTGGAGATCGGCAGCGGATGGTTGACGTCGAGGATGCCGCCCGGCTCGATGCGCGGTACGCCGCCGATCCCGGAGGTCGACCCCTGGCGCGGCTTGGTGTGGCGCTTCGAGATGTTGATGCCCTCGACGACCACGCTGACGCCGCCTGCCGACGACCCGCGTCGGAAGATGCTGCGCGTGCCACCGGGCGACGGCTCGCGTCGGATGACCCGATCGACGGTCCCGCGCTTGCCGGCGTCCTTGCCGGCGAGCACGACGATCGTGTCGCCCTTGCGGATCTCGGGCACCTTCGGCGATCGGTGCTGCTTGGTCGCGGCCATCACAGCACCTCCGGGGCGAGCGAGACGATCTTCATGTAGTTGCGGTCGCGCAGTTCGCGCGCCACCGGTCCGAAGATGCGCGTTCCGCGCGGGTTGCCCTGGTTATTGATCAGGACCGCCGCGTTCTCGTCGAAGCGGATGTAGCTCCCGTCCGCGCGGCCGTATTCCTTGTTCGTGCGGACGATGACCGCTCGTACGACGTCGCCCTTCTTCACGGCCGCGTTGGGGATCGCCTGCTTGACGCTCGCCACGATGACATCACCGACCCCGGCGGTCGTCTTGAGGGAGCGACCCATCACCCGGATGCATTGGATGCTCCGGGCGCCGGTGTTGTCGGCGACCTTGAGGCGGGTCTGGGGCTGGATCACGATCCGGCCTCTTCACGCGCGTCGGCGTCGTCGCCCTCGCTCTTGGACTCGCCATCGTCGGCGGTGTCGGCGGCATCGGTCTCGTCTGTGGCGACGGCCGTCGCGGTCTCCGCGCCCTCCTCGTCCGACTTCGTGCGGCCCGGGTGCGCCGCGGCGTGGATCGCCTCGGTGACTGCGGCCTCCTCGCCCACGACCGCCTCGCCGGGCAACCCGTGGTCGCCGGCACGCTGGACCACGCTGACCAACCGCCAGCGCTTCGTGGCCGACAACGGCCGCGACTCCTCGATGAGGACCGTGTCGCCGATGCGCGCGTCGTTGAGCTCGTCGTGCGCCTTGAACTTCGTCGTCAGGCGGATGACCCGCTTGTACAGCCGGTGGCGGGCGAGCCGCTCCACGGACACGACGATCGTCTTGTCCATCCGGTCACTGACGACGCGGCCGACCTTGGTCTTCCGCTTCCCTTGCACCTTCGTGATCGCTCCTGTCATCGCGTGATATCCCTCATGCGGTCCGGCCGAGCTTGCGCTCGCGCTGGACGGTCAGGATCCGCGCGATCGTTCGCCGCGTCTGCGGGATCGTGCTGTAGTCCTTCAGTTGGCGGGTCGAGAGCGCGAATCGCGCCCCCCAGAGGTCCTGCTTGGCCTCGCGCAGGGCATCCTCGAGCTCCGCGTCGGAGAGCGAGCGAACCTTGTTCAGATCCACCTCAGGCCTCCTTCGCGCCTTCCCGGACGACCACGCGGGTCGCGACGGGGAGCTTGTGACTGGCCAGGCGCATCGCCTCGACGGCCGCGTCGTGATCGACACCGGCCATCTCGAACAGGATCCTCCCCGGCTTGACGACGGCCACCCAGTGATCGGGCGCGCCCTTACCGGAGCCCATGCGGGTCTCGGCGGGCTTCTTCGTCGCCGGCTTGTCCGGGAAGACGCGGATCCAGATCTTGCCGCCGCGCTTGACCGAGCGGGTCATCGCGCGCCGGGCCGCCTCGATCTGGCGGCTCGTGATCCACGCCGGCTCCTGGGTCGCCAGGCCGTACTCACCGAATGCCACGGTGTGACCGCCCTTGGCCAGACCGGACATGCGTCCGCGCATGACCTTGCGGTGCTTGACCCGTCGGGGCATCAACATGGCTCAGGCCCCCTGCCCCGGCTGTGCGCCGGCGCCGGCCAGCTCGGGTCGGCGGACCGGCTCGGGAGCGAAGTCGCCCCGATAGATCCAGACCTTGACGCCGATGCGGCCGTAGGTGGTGTGGGCGTGGACCTGCCCGTAGCTGATGTCGGCACGCAGGGTCCCGAGCGGGATGCGACCTTCCTTGTCCCACTCGCGACGGCCCATCTCCGAGCCGCCGAGGCGGCCGGCGACCGCGATCTTGACGCCCTTCGCCCCGGCCTTCATCGACCGCTGGATCGCCTGCTTCATCGCCTTCTTGAAGGCGATGCGGCGGGTCAGCTGGCCGGCGATGTTCATCGCCACGAGATGCGCGTCGAGCTCCGGCTGGCGGATCTCCTTGATCTCGAGCTTGACCTTGCGATCGCTCATGCCGCCGATCTGCTGGCGGAGGACCTCGACGTTCGCGCCACCCTTGCCGATGACGATGCCCGGCTTGGCGGTGTGGATCGTGACCGTCACGTGGTTGATCCCACGCTCGATCTCGACCCCACTGACGCTGGCGTTGGCGAGCCGCCGCTCGATGAGCCTGCGGATCGCGATGTCCTCCTTGAGGGAGGTGGTGTATTCCTTGTCCGCGTACCACTTCGCGGTCCAGGTGCGCGAGACACCCAGGCGGAAGCCGTACGGATGGACCTTGTGTCCCATGTCAGGCCTCCTGGTCCGCGACGACGATCGTGATGTGGGTCATGGGCTTGTGGATCGGGAACGCCCGACCCTGTGCCCGCGGCTGGAAGCGCTTGATCGTCGGGCCCTCGTCGGCGATGGCATCGAAGACGATCAGATCCTCGGCGGACAGGTTGTGGTTGTTCTCAGCGTTGGCAGTCGCGCTCTTCAGCACGCGCGCGACGTCTGCCGCTGCCTTCTGCGGCATGAACCGCAGGAGCGCGGCGGCCTCCTCGACCGGCTTGCCCTTGATGGCAGTGGTGACGAGGCGGGTCTTGCGCGTCGAAGCGCGCTGGTACTTGGCGGTCGCGGACACACGCATCGGGCGGCCTACTTCAGCGCCGTCGACCGCTCGGTGTGCCTGCCGTGCCCGCGGTAGTTGCGGGTCGGGCTGAACTCACCAAGCCGGTGGCCGACCATGTTCTCGGTCACGTACACGGGGACGTGCTTGTGGCCGTTGTAGACAGCGATCGTGTGGCCGATGAACGTCGGGAAGATCACCGACGCGCGCGACCAGGTCTTGACGACCTTCTTCTCGTTGCGCTTGTTCATCTCCTCGATGCGGCCGAGGAGTCGGGCCTCGACGAACGGACCCTTCTTGACGGAACGGGACATCTGCTCCTACCTCCCCGCCTACTTGCGATGTCGCGAGCGGACGATGAGGCGTCCGGTGGTCTTGGCGCGGCGCGTGCGGTAGCCCATCGCGGGCGAGCCCCACGGCGTCTTGGGCGGCATACCGGTCGGCGACTTGCCCTCGCCACCACCGTGCGGATGGTCACGCGGGTTCATCACCACGCCACGCACCTCGGGCCGCTGGCCCATGTGGCGGGCGCGGCCTGCCTTGCCAAGGTTCTGGTTCTCGTGGTCGAGGTTGCTGACCTGGCCGACCGTCGCCATGCAGCCCATCGGGATGCGGCGCATCTCGCCCGACGGCATCCGGACGGTGGCGTAGCCACCCTCCTTCGCCAGCAGCTGGGCTGAGGTCCCGGCGGACCGGACGATCTGGCCACCCTTGCCGGGCGTCAGCTCGATGTTGTGGATCGTCGTGCCGAGCGGGATGTTCGCAAGCGGCAGCGCGTTGCCCACGCGAGCCTCGGCCTCAGGTCCGGACACGACGACATCGCCGACCCGGAGCCCGTGCGGCAGCAGCATGTAGCGCTTCTCGCCGTCGCGGTAGTGCAGCAAGCCGATCCGCGCGGAGCGGTTCGGGTCGTACTCGACCGTGGCGAGACGCGCCGGCACGCCGGTCTTGTCGCGCTTGAAGTCGATCCGCCGATAGTGCTGCTTCTCGCCGCCACCGCGGTGACGGACCGTCATGCGGCCCTGATTGTTCCGCCCGGAGCCACGCTTCTGTGACTCGAGCAGGGGCTTGTACGGCTCCTTGGTGGTGATCTCCTCGAAGGTCGAGCGAGTCATCTGGCGGAGCCCAGGCGAGGTCGGCTTGTAACTGCGAAGCGGCATCGTCAGACCCCCTCGAAGAATTCGATCTTCTGGCCGGGGGCCAGGGTGACGATGGCCTTCTTCCAGGGCGTGGTGTGGCCGACGATCCGGCCGCGCCGCGTCCCGCGTCGCTTCTCCTTGGCCTTCGTGGTCAGGACGTTGACCGACACGACGGTCACGGCCTCCTTCTTGTAGAGCTCCTCGACGGCCGACTTGATCTGGATCTTGTTGGCCTTCTCGTGGACCGCGAACGTGTACTTGCCGCGACCCGACTCGTCGATCGACTTCTCGCTCACGACGGGGCGCACGATGATCTCTGCCGCAGTCAGGGCGCTCACGCGTGGGCCTCCTTCGCGGCGCCGCCGTACACGGTCTCCATCCGCGCGAGCGCGGGCTGCTCGATCAGGACGAGGTCCGCATCGATCAGATCGACCACGTTGAGCGAGTCGGCGAGGATCACGTTGACGGTCGGCAGATTGCGCGCCGACAGCTCCAGGTTCTCGTCCCGACCGGGCGCGACGAGGAGGACACGACCGTTCGCCTCGAGCGCCTTGAGGACGCCGGCGAGCTCGCGGGTCTTCTTGGCCTCCATGCCGAACCCGTCGATGACCTTGACCTGGTCGTCGCTGAGCTTCGCCGTCAGCGCGCCACGTAGTGCGAGGCGCTTCATCTTGCGAGGCAGGCGCTGCTCATAGGAGCGCGGATGCGGTCCGAAGACCGCGCCGCCGCCGCGGTAATGCGGCGCCGTCCGCGAGCCCTGGCGGGCGCGGCCGGTGCCCTTCTGGCGATACGGCTTCTGACCGCCGCCGCGGACCTCGCCGCGGGTGCGCGTGTCGTGGGTCCCGATCCGGCGGGCCGCCAGCTGGGCGGTCACGACCTGATGCAGGACCGCGGTGTTGACCGGGGCGGCGAAGAGCTCGTCGCTGAGCTCGACGTTGCCGACGGTCTTGCCGGTGCGGTCGTACAGGGGGGTCGACGGCATCGTCAGACCTTCCTCACGAGGATCAGCGAGCCGCGCGCGCCGGGGAGGCTCCCCTTGACGAGCAGCAGGTTGCGCTCGGGATCGGTGCGCACGACACGCACCTTCTTGATCGTCACGGTGTCGTCGCCCATGTGACCGGCCATCCGGACGCCCTTGTAGACACGGCCAGGCGTCGTGCCGGGACCGATCGAGCCGGGCTCGCGGTGGTGGTCGGACCCGTGCGTCTTGGGTCCGCGGCGGAAATGGTGACGCTTGATGTGGCCCGCGAAGCCCTTGCCTTTCGAGACACCCGACACGTCGACGTTGTCGCCGGCTGTGAACAGGTCCTCGATCGACACGGTCTGGCCGACCTCGTAGTCATCGACGCTGTCGACCCGGAACTCACGCAGCGTCGCCAGGCTCTGGGCCGCCTTTGGTAGGGCCTTGAGCTGGCCCGCCTCGGGCTTGCTGAGCTTCTTGGCCGGCTCCGCCCCGAGCTGGATGGCGGTGTAGCCGTCACGCTCGGTGGTGCGCAGGCGCGTGACGGTATTCGGTTCGATAGCGAGCACGCTCACGGCCACCATCGTCCCGTCGTCCTGGAACACCTGCGTCATCCCGACCTTGCGGCCGATCAATCCGATCGACATCACATCTTGATCTCGATGTCGACGCCAGCGGCGAGGCTGAGTCGCATCAGGGCGTCGACGGTCTTCGAGCTCGGATCGAGGATGTCGACGAGCCGCTTGTGGGTGCGGATCTCGAACTGCTCCCGCGAGTCCTTGTCGATGAACGGCGAACGCAAGACGGTGAACTTCTCGATGCGAGTAGGCAGCGGCACCGGGCCGAGGACGTCAGCGCCGGTGCGCTGCGCGGTCTCGACGATCTGCGCCGCCGACTGGTCGAGCAGTCGGTGGTCGTAGGCCTTGAGGCGGATCCGGATCCGCTGCTTCGCCATCGCTTCGTTACTCGGCGATCTTGGTGATGGCGCCGGCGCCGACGGTGCGGCCACCCTCGCGGATGGCGAAGCGCTGGCCGATCTCGAGACCGATCGGGGTGATCAGCTCGACGGTCATCTCGACGTTGTCACCGGGCATGATCATCTCGGCCCCGTCGGGCAGCCCGATGGCGCCGGTCACGTCGGTCGTGCGCAGGTAGAACTGCGGGCGATAGCCGTTGTAGAAGGGGGTATGCCTGCCGCCCTCCTCCTTGGTCAGCACGTAGACCTGGGCGCTGAACTTGGTGTGCGGCTTGATCGAGCCACTCTTGGCCAGCACCTGGCCGCGCTCGATCTCGTCGCGCTCGATGCCCCGGATGAGGCAGCCCACGTTGTCGCCGGCCTGACCCTCGTCGAGCAGCTTCTTGAACATCTCGACACCGGTCACGACGATCTTGCGGGTCGGCTTGATGCCGACCATCTCGACCTCGTCGCCGACCTTGACGATGCCGCGCTCGATGCGCCCGGTGGCGACGGTGCCCCGGCCCTTGATGCCGAACACGTCCTCGACCGGCATCAGGAACGGCTTGTCGACCGCCCGCTCGGGGGTCGGGATGTAGGAGTCGACGGCATCCATCAGGGCCTGGATCGGGGCGTACGCGGGATCAGCCGGATCGTCCGGCGCCTCGAGCGCCTTCAACGCGCTGCCGCGGATGACCGGGATGTCGTCGCCTGGGAACTCGTACTTGCTGAGCAGCTCGCGGACCTCGAGCTCGACGAGGTCCAACAGCTCCTCGTCGTCGACCATGTCGACCTTGTTCAGGAAGACCACGATGTAGGGCACCTCGACCTGGCGGGCCAGGAGGATGTGCTCGCGGGTCTGGGGCATCGGGCCATCGGTCGCGGCCACGACCAGGATGGCGCCGTCCATCTGGGCCGCGCCGGTGATCATGTTCTTGATGTAGTCGGCGTGGCCCGGGCAGTCGACATGCGCGTAGTGCCGGGCGTCGGTCTCGTACTCGACGTGGGCGATGGCGATGGTGATGCCGCGCTCACGCTCTTCGGGGGCGTTGTCGATCGAGTCGAACGCGCGGTACTCCGCCTCGCCCTTCAGGGCGAGGTACTTGGTGATGGCCGCGGTCAGGCTGGTCTTGCCATGGTCGATGTGGCCGATCGTGCCGATATTGACGTGCGGCTTGGTGCGCTCGAACTTCTTCTTGGCCACAGGACCAATCCACTCCTTAGATGATGTGCGGACGATGCCGCGGGGCTCGAGATCGGGCGATGGAGCCCACAATCGGACTTGAACCGATGACCTCTTCCTTACCAAGGAAGTGCTCTACCGACTGAGCTATGTGGGCCCGGTGCCGATCGGGTCTATCGCTATTCGATGTTGATGGTGGGCAGGGAGGGAATCGAACCCCCACAGTCGAAGACGGCTGATCTACAGTCAGCGGAGCTCACCACCTGCTCAACCTACCCATATGACGGCGCGGCAACCGGATCGAGGACTGCGGCCTCGTGGTGGATCCGGCGACCGATGGACGTACGGTGGAGCCGACGACGGGACTCGAACCCGGAACCGGCGGTTTACAAAACCGCTGCTCTACCAATTGAGCTACGTCGGCGCGACGGGCAGGGCCATACCGCAGAATGACCCGTTCGGCGCCGAAGGATGATAGGGCTCGGGCGCTCGACGGGTCAAGCGCGACGCCCTTTGGCGCGGCGGTCACATCAGTGGTGCGCGCGGACCGTACCATCACGACTCGCCTATCCCGCTCGCGAACGGAGGACCGT
>Ga0070685_10001361_pt1 | contig 12826 bp, 10 predicted proteins | sample KBSS13LmetaG_FD_65651 | JGI IMG/M metagenome (GOLD analysis project Ga0070685, IMG submission 65651) | Switchgrass rhizosphere microbial communities from Kellogg Biological Station, Michigan, USA - KBS S1-3L metaG | ecosystem: Host-associated > Plants > Roots > Rhizosphere ...
CCCGCCCGGCAGTGCCGCCGCGATCACCTCGCCCGGCGGCGCCAGGTAGTAATCCGCCACCCAGCGCGCGAGCGCCAGCACGTGCGCGGAGAGGATCGGTGCGCCCAGCACCTTCGCCACGTCGCGCACGGTCTCGAGCGGCGTGCTGGTGATGCGCTCGACGAGCACGCCGCGCACCGCGCGCCCGCGGAACGGCACCTCGACCGCCGCGCCGGGAAGGGCGGCGGCATCGAGCGCGTCGGGCACGCGGTACGTGAACAGCTGCCGCACGGGGACCGGCAGCGCGATCAGGGCATAGGACATGGGCGGATCGATCGATTGGGGCGGGAACACGCCGGGGAGGGCAGTCGCGGGGTGCACCGACGCTCGGGGCCGCCACGATGCGGGCCGGCGCGAAGCCGGTCAATCCAGCCCGGGCCCAGCGCGGGTGAGACGCGGCTTCAGCGAACCCGGCGCGGGGATCGGCCTACGCTTCGGCTCGAGCCCGCCCCGCCTACGGGCGGCCCGACACGCGGCCCGCGTCGTCCAGCGCCAGGTTCAGCTCGAGCACGTTGACGCGCGGCTCGCCGAGGAGGCCGAGCTGGCGGCCCTTGATGTGGGCATGTACGAGGCCACGGACCGCTCCCGGCGACAGGCCGCGCGCCGTCGCGACGCGAGGGATCTGGAGTTCGGCATTCGCCGGGCTGATGTCGGGGTCGAGCCCGCTCGCCGAACGCGTCACGGCATCCGCGGGCACCGTCGCGCCCGGCGGCAGGCCGTTCTCCCGCCGGTACGCGGCGGCGAGGTCGCCGATGCCGTTGAAGTTGCCGGGATCGTCCTGCCCGTTCGGCAGCTTGTTGTGGATGCCGTTGATGAGCTTGTCCGACGAGGGCCCCAGGTTCGTGCCGCCGGAGTAGCCGGCGTCGTAGCCCGCGCCCGCGGCCGAGGGCCGAGGATGGAAATACCCGGCTCCGGTGAAGCCCTGCGCGATCAGGCGCGAGCCGATCACGCGGCCCTCGCGCGTGATGAGGCTGCCCGCCGCCTGGCGCGGGAACAGCACCCGGGCGAGCGCGGTGAAACCGAGCGGGAAGACGAGGCCGAAGAGCAGCGTGAACGCGATCACGCTCAGGATCGCGACCTTGAATTGACGCAGCATCGTGACGTCCTCCGTCAGGCCAGTCGCAGGAAGATGAGCAGGCGGTCCAAGAGCCAGATCGCCGGGAACGGCACGATCACGCCGCCGACGCCGTAGATCAGCAGGTTCCGCTGCAGGATCGCGGCGGCGCCGCGCGGGCGATAGTTCACGCCGCGGAGCGCGAGCGGGATCAAGGCAACGATGATCAGCGCGTTGAAGATCACCGCCGCCAGCACCGCCGACTGCGGGTTCGTGAGCTCGCGTCCGGGCCCGTAGCGGAGGAAGTTGATCGCCCCGAGCAGCGGGTAGGTCACCGCGAACATCGCGGGAATGATGCAGAAGTACTTGGAGACGTCGTTCGCGATGCTGAACGTCGTCAGCGACCCGCGCGTCATCAGCAATTGTTTGCCGATCTCGACCACTTCGATGAGCTTGGTCGGATTGCTGTCCAGGTCGACCATGTTGCCGGCTTCCTTGGCCGCCTGGGTGCCGGTGTTCATCGCCACGCCGACGTCGGCAAGCGCCAGCGCGGGCGCGTCGTTCGTGCCGTCGCCGGTCATCGCGACCAGCCGGCCGCCGGACTGCTCCTTCTTGATGAGCTTCATCTTCGCTTCCGGGGTGGCCTCGGCGAGGAAGTCGTCCACGCCGGACTCCGCCGCGATCGTGGCGGCGGTGAGCGGGTTGTCGCCCGTGATCATGACCGTGCGGATGCCCATCGTGCGCAGCTGCGCGAAGCGGTTCCGCATGCCGCCCTTGACGATGTCCTTCAAGTAGACGACGCCGAGCGCCCGGCCATCGACCGCGACCACGAGCGGCGTGCCGCCGGCCTTCGCGATCCGGGTCACGGCCTCGTCGAGCTGCGGCGGGACCGTGCCGCCCAGCTCGGCGATGTGGCCCTTGATCGCCTCGGCGGCGCCCTTGCGGATGCGGGTGCCGCTGAAGTCCACACCGCTCATGCGGGTCTGCGCCGTGAACGGCAGGAAGCGGGCGTCGAACTCGTGCAGCTCGCGCCCGCGCAGGCCGCACTTCTCCTTGGCGAGCACCACGATGCTCCGGCCTTCCGGCGTCTCGTCCGCGAGCGAGGAGAGCTGGGCGGCGTTCGCCAGCTCCTCCATGGGCACGCCGGGGAGCGGGACCAGCTCGACCGCCTGGCGGTTGCCGAGCGTGATCGTGCCGGTCTTGTCGAGCAGCAGCGTGCTCACGTCGCCCGCCGCCTCGACGGCCTTGCCCGACATCGCGAGCACGTTGTGCTGCATGACGCGATCCATCCCCGCGATGCCGATCGCGGACAAGAGCCCGCCGATCGTGGTGGGGATCAGGCAGACGAGCAGCGCGCTCAAGAGGAAGATCGACGGCAGCGAGCCCGCGCCGGCGGCGCGCACGCTGTAGCCGGCGAGCGGCACCAGCGTCGCGACCGCGATCAGGAAGATGATCGTCGTCCCCGCGAGCAGGATCGTGAGCGCGATCTCGTTCGGCGTCTTCTGCCGCTTGGCACCCTCGACGAGCGCGATCATGCGGTCGATGAACGCCTCGCCCGGGTTCGCGGTGATGCGGACGACGATGCGGTCCGAGAGCACGGTCGTGCCGCCGGTCACAGCGCTCCGGTCGCCGGGCTCGCGGATCACGGGCGCGCTCTCGCCGGTGATCGCGGATTCGTCCACGGAGGCGATGCCGTGGACGACGTCGCCGTCGCCCGGAATCACGTCGCCGGCCTCGCAGACCACGAGGTCGCCCTTGCGGAGCGACGTGCCCGGCACGCGCTCCTCGCGCGTGTCGCTCGGCTCGCCGCTCGCGAGCCGCCGCGCGATCGTCTCCGTCTTGGTGCGCCGGAGCGCGTCGGCCTGCGCCTTGCCGCGCCCCTCGGCCATCGCCTCGGCGAAGTTCGCGAACAGCACCGTGAACCACAGCCACAGCGTGATCTGGAAGTTGAACAGCAGCTCGTGGGCGCCGGTGAACAGGCTCCTCACCAGCAGCAGCGTGAGCACGACGCTGCCCACTTCGACCACGAACATGACCGGGTTCCTCGCCATGTGCCGCGGGTCCAGCTTGCGGAGCGCGTCCGCGAGCGCCCGGCGCACGATCGGCGGATCGAACAGCCGCTTCGGCGCGTGCTTCGGCTTCCGGTAGCTGGACGTCTCGTGCGGCGGCGCGGCGGCCGGCATCAGGGGCCGGGGCTGGGTGGTCATCGACGGATCTCCCTCTTCCCTAGTGCAGGTTCCCGGCGAGCATCTGGAAGTGCTCGACGATCGGGCCCAGCGCCAGCGCCGGGAAGTACTCGAGCGCGCCCACGATCAAGACGACCGAGGCGAGCAGGATCGCGAACGTGGCCGAGCCCGTGGCCAGCGTGCCGGCCGAGGCGGGCACGATCTTCTTGCGCGCGAGGCTCCCGGCCATGGCGAGCAAGGGCACGATCATCAGGAACCGGCCGATCAGCATGGCGAGTCCGCCGGTGACGTTGTACCAGGGCGTGTTCCCGGTGAAGCCCGCGAACGCCGAGCCGTTGTTCCCGGTCTGCGAGACGTACTGGTAGAGGATCTCCGAGAGCCCGTGCGCGCCGCCGTTGTTGACGTTGTTCCAGGTCGAGCCGTAGTAGAGGCTCGGGCTGCTGGTGTTGACGTGGTTCCACGCCGCGGTGGGATGCGCCTTCAAGAGCGCCTGCTCGTCGGCGGCCTGGGCGTCCGTGAACGACCGGGACGTGCCGCCCGGGGGGAGTGCCAAGTTCAGGGCGGGCGCGGTCCACAACATCACGTTCGCGAACAGGATGAGCACGGCCAGGACCGCCATGCGCACCTCGTACTTCTCGATCCTCTTGCCCACGTACTCGGGCGTGCGCCCCACCATGAGGCCGCCGATGAACACGGCGATCACGGCGTACATCAGCATGCCGAAGAGCCCGGCTCCGACGCCGCCGAAGATCGTCTCGTCGCACATGATGTTGACGAGCGGCACCATGCCGCCCAAGGGCGTATAGCTGTCGTGCATGGAGTTGACCGCGCCGCAGGAGGCGTCCGTCGTCACCGTGGCGAACAGCGCCGAGTTGGCGATGCCGAAGCGGACCTCCTTGCCCTCCATGTTGCCGCCCGGCTGCCCGGCGGTGGGCTGCGTCATGACGCCGAGCTTCGCGACGTTGGGATTGCCGTGCGCTTCGGACCAGTAGCAGAGGCTCAAGCCCCCCACGAACATGATCGTCATCGCGGCGAAGATCGCCCAGCCCTGCCGCGTGCTGCCCACCATGCGGCCGAACGTGTAGGTGAGGCCGGCCGGGATGATGAAGATGAGCAGCATCTGCAAGAGGTTCGTGAGCGGGGTCGGGTTCTCGAACGGGTGCGCCGAGTTCGCGTTGAAGAACCCGCCGCCGTTCGTCCCCAGCATCTTGATCGCTTCCTGCGACGCCACGGGGCCCTGCGCGATCGTCTGCCTGGCACCCTCGAGCGTGGTCGCCTGCGTGTAGGGAGCGAGGTTCTGCGGCACGCCCTGCTGCACGAACACGAGCGCCGCGATCAGGCTGAACGGGAGCAGCACGTAGAGATGGGCGCGCACGAGGTCGGCCCAGAAGTTGCCGAGGCCGTCTGCAGAGTGGCGGGCGAACCCGCGCACGACCGCGATCGCGACCGCGATGCCGGCAGCGGCGGACATCCAGTTGTGGCTCGCGAGCGCCACCATGTTCGAGAAGTAGCTCACCACGGCCTCCGGCACGTAGTTCTGCCAGTTCGTGTTCGTGGTGAACGACATCGCCGTGTTGAACGCCAGGTCGGCGGGCATCTGCCTGCCGCCGAAATGCTGAGGATTGAAGGGCAGGAACGCCTGCAGCCGCAGCAGGGCGTAGCTCAGGAGCCCTCCGAGCACGCTGAACGCCAGCAGGGCGATCGCGTACGTCGTCCACCGCATGTCCTCGTCCGGTCGCACGCCGAGCGCGCGGTAGAGCAGCCGCTCGACCGGCGCCAGCACGGGGGACAGGAACGTGCGCTCGCCGGCGAAGACGCGGGCCATGTAACTCCCCATCGGCTTCGTCAGCAGCAGGATCAGGCCGAAGAACAGGGCGAGCTGGAGGAATCCGTTGCCGGTCATCACCTCTCCTAGAACTTCTGCGGCTTCAAGAGCACGTAGGTGAGGTAGACGAGGAGGAGCACGACGACGACACCGACGAAGGCATACTGGTTCATGTCAGTCCTCCTCCTTCTCCAACGCCTCGCAGCCGCGCACGAGCCACGCCGAGAGCGCGAAGAACAGCAACACGAGGCCGATACAGATGAGGTCGAGCATTCTCGAGTCTCCCCCTGCCGCGGTGCCGGAGCCGGTGCGGCCCGGCACCCGCGCCTCTACATCTTCACCATCAGCGCGAACGTCAGCCGGCGCTCGACCTTGACCAGGTCGGGAGCCCAGTCCGGGACGCTGTCGTTGTTCGTGTCCACGATCGAGCCCGGGGAACCCTGGTTGCCGCCCGGCGGCGTGACGCCGCCCTTGCCCGCGAAGTAGGGGACGTTGGCCTCGCGGTAGTTGTACTCGAGCCGGAACGTCACGTACGGCGCCGGCGCGTAGTCGGTGGCGAGCTGCACGTCCCAGGCCTTGAACTTGTCGCCCGGGTTCTCGGTGAAATAGGACGTCCCCGAGAACGCGGTGGCGCCGTTGATCGGCGGCATGAGCACGAGGTAGCGGCCGGGGTTGTTGATGGCGCCGCCGCCGAACGTGAGCCCGAGGCGGTCCTTGTCGAACCAGAAGCGGTTATAGGCCATGAAGCCGACGAAGTACTGCTCCGAGAGGCTGAGGGTGCCGCCGGTGCCGTCCGGTCCGCCCGACTCGCCGCCCGCGTCCACCGTCAGCGACCACGCCGCCTTGTCCAGCATGCTGCCCGGGCGATCGAGATACTTGCCCATGATGCTGTCGTCGGTGTGGAGCCGCATGCGCTTGTTGTTCCCGAGCGCGTCCTTGCCGATGTACTGGTTGCCGACGATCGAGAACGATCCGTTCGGCCGCCACAGGATCTGGCCGCCGCCGCCGGGCGCGTCATTGAACCGGCCGTAGGACTGCCAGCCGTTGATCAGCCACGGCTCGATCTTCAACTTGTCCGAGGGGAAGAACTGCGCGCGCAGGCCGTTGAAGAACCACGGCGTGTTCGACGACACGTACGACGGCTGGTACGTCCAGTTGTCCGCGTTGTAGTAGCTCCAGAGGCCGATGTACGACATGAAGATGCCGGCCTGCAGGTTGATGCCGTGCATCCGGTCCCAGTGGTAGCCGCCGTAGGCCTCGGAGAGGTAGCGGTAGGCGTTGTCGAGCTGCCACTGGCCGCGCCCCGGGCTCGCGTCGTTGCGCGGCGTGGTCGTGGAGTACATGCCGAACTGGGTCATCACACGGCCCATGACATTCTTGTAGAAGATGTCGCCGCCGATCCCCAGCTGCGTCACCTGGAACTCGCCGTGGCGGAACACCTCGCTCGAGCCCGAGATCGTGTTGTCCTGCGGGTTGGCGAGGTCGTAATGGAAGGCGTCATCGAGCCGGAACTCGCCGGTGAACGGTCCGATCGTCAGTGGCCGGTCGCTGGCGCCGGCGTTGCCCGGCACCCAGGAGAAATCGGCGAACGCGAACGGCGCGGCCGGCGTCGCCTTCGCGCTGTCCGCGCTCGGGCTGTCCGCGCGTGCATCCCCGATGGTGAGGATGAGCGCCAGCGCGAGTGCCACCGAGAAATCGATCCGCCGTGCGTCCATTGCGGCCTCCCGAGCCTGGGTCCCGTCGCTCCGAGGGATTAGAGCAGCGAGGGGCCTCAGGAGTGCGTAAGGACCCGGGCGCCCGCATCAAGAACCCGTCAGTGCCCGCGGGCGGGAGGCGGCCCGGAGCGTTCGCAGGGCCAGCGTCTTTACGGCGCGGCGTGCTTGCGCAACATCGAAGGCCCGCGACCTTCGGTCGCGGGCCCTCGTGGCACGTCCTGATGGAGCGGGGGGTTTGCCTTAAGCCTGCATCCTCTGCTGCGACGTCCCGTGGCCGAGGATGGCGTTGATGCGCTCGACGAGCTTCCGGGGGCTGAACGGCTTGGTGATGTAGTCGTCGGCGCCCACCTCGAAGCCCACCTTCTGGTCGACGTTGCGGCCCTTCGCGGAGAGCAGGATGACCGGCACGTCCTTCACCTCGGGGTCGGCCTTCAGGCGCTTGCACGTCTCGTAGCCGTCGAGCTTCGGCATCATGATGTCGAGCACGATCAAGTCGGGCTTCTCGGCGCGCGCCTTCTCCAGCGCCTGCTCGCCGTCGAGCGCCGTCAGCACCTCGTAGCCCTCCATGCCGAGGCTGAAATCCAGGATATGGACGATGTAGATCTCGTCGTCCACCACCAGGATCCGACCCTTCGCCATGCCGCTCACCTCCTTGCGACGCATTCATCCTTGAACCGCACCGCCGGCCAGCCGCGCGGCCAATACCGCGCGGAGCGAGCCCGAGACGCGGCCCGCGAAGCTTCCGAATCTGTATCGGCGCTCCCGAACCGCGGCTTGAGAGTTTCGTCCGTCGTTCTCGACGGGCCCCGGGCCCCGGCGGCAGGCCTTCAGGCCGCGTTCCGGAGCTCCTGTTCCCCTTCCCCCTCGCCGCCCTCCAGCAGCTGCACGAACGCCGCCACCACGTCCGGGTCGAACTGCCCTCCCGCGCCTTCCTGGAGCTCGGAAAGCGCCTCCTCCCGGGGCATGGCCGGACGCCAGGGCCGCGAGGTGGTCATGCTCTCCCAGGCGTCGACCACGGCGAGGATGCGGCTCCCGATCGGGATGCGGTCGCCCCCGAGCCCGTTCGGGTAGCCGGTCCCGTCCCAGCGCTCGTGGTGGCCGAGCACGATCTCGCGCACCAGCCCGAGGTACTCGAGCGGCCGCAGGATCTCCACGCTCACCGCCGGGTGCGCGCGCAGCGCCTTCCGCTGGTGATCGTCCAGGCGATGCGGATGCACCGCGTGCGGGCCGAAGCGCACCATGCCCAGGTCGTGGATGCTCGCCACGTAGCCGATGACGTCGATCTCGGCGGGCGTGAGTCCCATGACCCGCGCCAGCGCGCGCGCGCGCTTCACCGTGCGCCGCCCGCCGAGCGCGAACTCGCGCTTCAACTGCGTCATCGCCTGCACCGCGGCGAGGGCGTCGTCCACCACGCGCTCGCTGTCGGGATAGGCGCAGGCGCGCTCGACGGCGCTGCCTATCCTCTCGGCGAGCATGACCAGGAGCCCGAGGTCGTCCGCGTCGAACGACTCGCCGTTCTGCTTGTTGTTCGCGTTCACCACTCCGATCACCTCGCCCTCCACGCGCAGCGGCACGCAGAGCAGCGACTTGGTGCTGTACTGCGGGTGGTTCAGGCGGCGGAAGCGGCGATCGGTCTCGATGTCGTCGACGAGGATGGGGTGGCCCCACGCCGCCACCGCGCCCGCGACGCCGCTGCGGATGGCGGTGCGCCGGCCGACGATCGCGCCCTCGCGTCCGGTGCTCGCGGCCACGAACAGGTCACCGCGGTCTGGATCCACGAGCACGAGCGAGACCAGCGCGCTCTCGAGCGTCACGCTCACCATCTCCACGATGGCGTCGAACAGCGGCTGCAGGTCCGGGCGACCGAGCGCCTGGCGCGCGACGCGGCGCGCGCGCGCCGACGCGGTGGGCTTGAGCGGCGCGGTGAACGAGAACCGCGGCCCCGCCGGGGGGTGCTCGGCCGACAGCCGGCCCGCGTGCAGCTCCACGATGCCGCGGGCGATGGCGAGCCCGAGCCGCGTCGCGGCGGCGTCGGGCGAGGGCGGGCCGTCGTCCAGGACGGTGCAGGTCCAGTCCTCGGCGCGGCTCGTGAGCGAGAGCCGCACGCGGCCGCCCTCGGGCGAGGCCTCGATGGCGCTCTGCACCAGGTTCTCGATGGCGCGGCGCATGAGCTCGAGGTCCACCTCGATGCGCGCGTCGTCGGCCTTGAGCTCCAGGCGTACGCCACGCGTGCCGGCCAGCGCCGCCAGGCTCTCGTGGGTGAGCCGGCCGAGGTCGTTCAACGTCAGCGCGGCGAGCCGCAGCGTGCACTCCCCACCCTCGATACGCGACAGGTCGGCGACGTCGCCGAGCAGCTGCGCCATGCGATCGCACTCCTGCTGGATGACCTCGAGGAAGCGCCGGCGCGTGTCGCGCTGGTTCTCGGGCACGAGTGCCAGCGACTCGCCGTATGCCTTGAGGGAGGCGAGCGGGCTCCGGAGCTCGGTGGTGACGAGGTTCAGGAGCCGCGCGGAGAACTCCTGCGCCGAGCCCAGCCGGCGCTCGAGTGCGCCCGCCTGCGTGCGCGCATCCTCGAGCTCGCGGTGGAGGTGCGAGCGCTCGAGCGCCAGCGCCAGCGCGTCGGCGAGCGTCTGGAGCAGCAGCCGCTCCTGGGCGCCGAAGCCGTGCGTGGCGGAAAAGCCCACGAGCAGGAAGCCGTACGTGGTGCTGCCCGCGACGAGCGGCAGCGTCGCCAGCGCCTCGGGCGGCTGGTGCCACAACAAGGTCTCGCGCGAGGTGTCGGGGTCGAACGATTCGTCGAAGCGCGCGCGGTCGTTGCGCATCACCCACTCCACCGGGCCGCCGTTCTCGGCCAGGTAGGGCGTCTCGACGCCGGATTCCTCGCGCAGGAACAGCGCGCCGCTCCGGCGGTCGACCCGCAACAGGCAGGCATGGGCTGCGGACAGCGCCTCGCGCAGGTGGTTCTGCGCCAGGTCCCACGACACGTCCAGCTCGCTGGTGGCGCGCAGCGCCAGCACCGCCTCGGCGAGGAGCGTGAGCGTCTCGCGCGGAAGCTCGCGGCGGTCGGGATGGAGCGGCGCGTCCATGGCCGTGAGGACCTTCAGGCCACGCGCTGGTTCTGCGCGGGCGGATCCTGACGGCGACGACGCTCGCCCACCACCACGCTGCCCGGGATGCCCTTGCCGTGGGCCTTCAGCTCCTGGGCGATGTCGATCAGCTGCGCCAGGTGAGTGACCGGCACGCGATCGGTGCTCACCATGGCGATGGTGAGGCTCATGAGCGGGAAGCGCTCGACGACGTGGCGGCGATTCAGGACGTCGACGTGGCCGCGCGAGCGGTCTTCTTCATCGTAAAGGCCCAACGCCGCCTTGTTGAAGGCCTCGACGATCTCTTCGCCGATCGTCTCCGCCGCGTCGCAGGAGGTGAGCACGACGAAGTCGTCGCCGCCGATGTGGCCGATGAAGCCGTGCTCGCCGCCGGTGCGCGCCACGGTCTCGGAGAGCAGGCGCGCCAGCATCTGGATGGCCTCGTCACCGCGGCCGTAGCCGTAGTAGTCGTTGAACGCCTTGAAGTGATCGATGTCGATCTGCAGCAGCGCGAACGGCTCGGAGGCGTTCAACCGGTGGCGGATCTCGTCGTTGATCGAGTGGTTGCCGGGCAGCCCGGTGAGCGGGCTCGCCGAGCGCTGCTGGCGGCTCCAGTCGAGCGTGTTACGCACGCGCTGCGCCACCTCGCCCAGGTCGAACGGCTTCGTGATGTAGTCGTTCGCGCCCTTCTCCAGCCCCGTCATGCGGTCGTCCTTGCCCGCCTTGGCGGTGAGCATGATCACCGGGATGCCGCGCGTGGTGAACGACGCGCGCAGCCGGTTGCACACTTCGACCCCGTCCATCTCCGGCATCATCACGTCGAGCACGATGAGGTCGGGCATCTCCGATCGCGCCATGGCCACGGCCTCGGCGCCGTCGCGCGCTTCCAGCACGGAGTAACCGTCGTTTTCCAGCCGGGTGCGCAGCACGAGCCGGATATCGGGTTCGTCGTCCGCGATCAGGATGCGCTGGTTCGCCACCACTGGTCTCCGCTGCGTCTGGGCCTCGGGCACACCGGGAAGCGCACGTCACCCATCGGCTTTCGCCGGCGGGAGGCGCGCGGGGTACCCGGCGAAGCCGGGTCCAGCAGCGGTATCGGCTTGACCGTTCTTGGGCTTGCGGGATTTCCGCCCGCGCGGGCCCTGGGCGCTGGGTGCTTTGGCGCCGTCTATCCGGCTACCTTGGCAGCGGCTTGGCGGGTGAGAAGTCCCGAGGCTTCGAGCGACGCCGAGGCGTCGAGGTCGCTCCCCGAGCGTTCGCCGCGCGCCAGGCGGCGCGCGCCCACCCACGCGATCATCGCCGCGTTGTCGGCGCAGAGCCGCGGCGACGGGATCCGCAGCGCGCACGCCGGCTCGCGGCCCGCGCACATCGCTGCGAGCCCGGCGCGAAGCGCGCGGTTGCAGGCCACGCCGCCGCCCAGGTTGAGCGCCCGGGCGCCGGTGGTATCGAGCGCGCGCTCGCACTTCGCCACCAGCGTCTCCACCACCGCGGCCTGGAACGAGGCCGCGACGTCGCGCACGAGCGCGTCCGCGTAAGGCGGCTCGCCGTGCGCTCGGAGCACGTTCGAGACCGCGGTCTTCAACCCCGAGAACGACAGGTCCAGGCCCGGCCGGTCGAGCATGGGGCGCGGGAAGTCGTACGCGTCGGCGCGGCCCTCGGACGCGAGCCGGTCGAGGATCGGGCCGCCGGGGAAGCCGAGGCCGAGGCGCTTGGCGACCTTGTCATACGCCTCGCCCGCCGCGTCGTCGAGCGTGGCGCCGAGCCAGCGGTACTCGCCCAGGCCCCGCACTTCCACCAACTCGGTGTGACCGCCCGAGACCACGAGCGCCACCGCGGGAAGCGGGCTGTCGCCGTGCTCGATCGACGCCGAGTGGAGGTGGGCCTCGATGTGGTTGACGCCCACGACGGCCAAGCCCAGCGCGCCCGCGTACGCCTTGGCGAACGCCACGCCCACGACGAGCGAGCCCACGAGGCCGGGCGCGTTCGTGACCGCGACACCGGTCAGCTCGCCGGGCTTCACGCCGGCCTCGGCGAGCGCCTTCTCGACCAGCGGCGGCAGCAGCTCCAGGTGCGCGCGCGAGGCCAGCTCGGGCACCACGCCGCCGTAGAGGCGGTGCACGTCCTGCGCCGCGATCAGGTGCGAGCGCAGCGTGACGCCGCGCTCGAGCACGGCGACCGACGTGTCGTCGCACGAGGTCTCGATGGCGAGGATGAGACTCTTTTCCAGACCCACCCCGCCGGTGGCGGGGCCGGAGCCGGGCAGCGACTGGCTCATGCCCCCTCCGGCGCCAGCGCCTCGTCGAGCCACGCCATGTACTTCGGCGCGCCGGCCGCGATGCGCACGGCGACGCACTCGGGCGTTTCGTAAGGGTGCAGCTCGTGCAGGCGCGAGAGCAGCGCCGTCCAGTCCTGCTTGCGCGTCTTCATCAGCACCACCACTTCGCGCTCGTCCTGCACGCCCTGTTTCCAGCGGTAGATCGAGCGCGCGCCGGGAACCAGGTTGGCGCACGCCACCAGCCGCTCCTCGACCAGCGCGCGCGCCACCCGCGCGGCGTCGGCCTCGTTGGCGAACGTGGTGAAGACGATGAGCGCTTCGGTCATGTCAGACTCCGGGACGGCTGCGGCGGTGGTGGACCGGCGAGTGTAGCATTGCGCCCATGGTCCGGAACCGTGCGTGGGCGCCGCTCGTGCTGCTGGCGGCAGCGCTGCCGCTGACCCCGTTCCCGGCCGCTGCCAAGTCCTCGAAGTCGTCGGGCCCCGGCCTGCAGGCGATCGTGTTCGTGTCGCGCTCACCCCTTCCCGACTCGCTGCGCGGCCAGGTGCCGGGGCTGGGTCCGCACGGCACGTTCGCCGGCGCGGGCGGCCGGCTGTGGGAGCGCGGAGGCGACGGCCGCGTGCGCGAGCTGGTGCCGTCGGGCCGG
>Ga0070685_10001363_pt1 | contig 12822 bp, 11 predicted proteins | sample KBSS13LmetaG_FD_65651 | JGI IMG/M metagenome (GOLD analysis project Ga0070685, IMG submission 65651) | Switchgrass rhizosphere microbial communities from Kellogg Biological Station, Michigan, USA - KBS S1-3L metaG | ecosystem: Host-associated > Plants > Roots > Rhizosphere ...
GAGTGCGGCCGCTTCGCCGTCCTGACCCTCTGGGACTTCGTGCACGCAAACGACGTCACCCTGCTCCGCCTCGCGGACGGCGAACTGATCCCGGTGGCCACCGGGATGCGGTCGATCAACCAGGTGCAGGTGATCGGCGAGACGGTGCTGGTGGTGACCGACCTCGACGCGCCGCGCGGACGCCTGTGCGCCGCGCCGCTGGCCGACCCGACCTCGTGGCGCACGCTCGTCCCGGAAGGCCCGGACGTCCTGCAGACCGTGAACGGGATCGGCGGCCGCCTCTACGCCGTCCACTCGCACGCGGCCTCGCACCGGGTGGCCGTCCACGCCGAGGACGGCACCCACCTGAGGGACCTGGCACTCCCCTCCCTCGGCTCGGTCAACCGGAACGAGGGGGAAGGCGTCGTCAGCGGGGTCACGGGTTCCTGGAGCGGCGACGACGTGTGGGTGGCCTTCACCTCGTTCGTGCAGCCGCCGTCGCTCTACGCGTACGACTACGCACGGGACCGCCTGGAGCCCCACCACGTGCCCGACGCCGGTCTCGACCCGTCCGCGTACACGACGCGGCAGGTCCGGTACGAGTCGGCCGACGGAACCCCCGTGTCGATGTTCGTCGTCCACCGCACCGACCTGCCGCGCGACGGCCGGCAGCCGGTCCGGCTCAGCGGCTACGGAGGCTTCAACATCTCCGTGGAACCGCGCTTCTCGGCGGTCAACGCCGCCTGGCTCCGGCTCGGCGGGGTGCTGGCCTACCCCAATGTGCGCGGCGGCGGCGAGTACGGCCGTGCCTGGCACGAGGCCGCCGTCGGGACGCGCCGGCAGAACGCCTTCGACGACTACGTCGCCGCGGCCCGCCACCTGGTCGCCGACGGCTGGACGACGCCCGCCAGGATCGCCTCGCGCGGCAACAGCAACGGCGGCCTGCTGGTCGCCGCCACCGCACTGCAGGCCCCCGACGCGTTCGGCGCCGTCTACTGCCGGGCGCCGCTCCTGGACATGCTGCGCTTTCCGACGTTCGGCTACCTCGGCTCGGCCGCCGTCGAGTACGGCTCGCCGGACGACCCCGACGAGTGCGCCTACCTCGCCGGCTACTCGCCGTACCACAACGTGCGATCCGACCGCCGCTACCCGGTGATGGCGTTCGCGTCGGCGCTGAACGACCGCACCGCACCGCCGCACGACCCGCTCAAGATGGTCGCGGCCCTCCAGTCCGGCGCCCCGCGGGGCGGGCCCTACCTCCTGGTGCCGATGCGCGACTCCGGCCACGGCGGCGGCACCACCCGGTCGGCCCTCATCGAGCAGGACACCGACGAACTGAGCTTCCTGTGCTGGGCGCTCGGCATCCCGGCGCAGCCGGAACGGCCGATGCGAAGGGGATGACGCGTCCCGGCTCCGGGCCGGTCGTCCTCGGCCGCTGCTCGGCGTAGCCGAGCGGCTTGCCCGGCCTCCCGTACCCGTCGTCGGCGAAGGCCCGGTACCTGCGCTGGGGACCGGGCGAGGTCCTGCGCACGTGATACGTCAAAGTCGGCCTGCCGCTGTCGGAGAGGTCCTCGACTCCCGCTGCTGACGAACTCCTGGACGCAGTGTGGCCTTCGACCTTGAGCATTGATTACTCACATATTCAGCACACTGGACGGCTATGGTCCGAGTGGTCAGCGGGGTCATGTTCCAGTGATTCGACGTGGTCGCGGAATCCTTCAGGCCGCCGGTCCACTGGGCGCGATGCGATTCTCGTCCGGTGCCACCGCCGTGCCGCGAACGCTGGAGTAGGTCGATCGGCCCGACCGACAGGGGGCCATCCTGAGATTCGCGTGGAGTTTTCACATGGCTCGATCACGAGTTCGTCGATTCGCCTGGTTCGGTGTCGCTGCTGCAGCGGTCCTGCTCCTGGCTGTTCAGGTCTTTCACGGTGGTACCTCGGCGCACGAGAAGCGGTATCAGTCCATGAGAGCCACGGTCGGTGCCGCGTTGGACGCGGCGAAGGTGCCGGAGAGCGAGCGCGGCACCCAGACCGTTGTGGGCTCGCGGAAGCTCGAGGCTCACTGCGGCGCTTTTCAGAACGTCAAGGTCGACGACCCGAAAACAGCCCCCCGGACGGTGCAGGCGATGGTCACGTACCTGAAGGGGAAGGGCTGGCGGGACAACGTCCAGAGCGTTCCGACGAATGTGCGCCTGATACGTGACGAGATGAGATTCTCCATTCATACGGACCGATTTCCTTCCGGCCCGGGGAAGGCCAGCTCCACGGGACGGGTCTATCTGGACCTCTACCTGCAGAGCGACACCAAGGAGTGCGGGGGACCGCCGCCCCGCTGACAAGCACAACGGCGGAGGTCCATGGACCGGCGGGCCAGTAGATGAGTCCCCGTTGGCAGGCCAACGGGGACTCATGAGAGATCGAGGACTGGAAGTCCGATAACCACGACTTCCTACGAGACCACGCCGTAGCAAGGGTTGTCGTAGTAGCTCTCGATGCTCACCGGGGAGATCCACTTCTTGTCCCAGTCCCACGGCAGTGGGTGGACGTACCCGGAGTCCACCTGGCGGGACCCAGGCCCCACGCACGTCATGTTTTCATAGAAAACAGTGATGCCCGGGTAGCTGAGTTCAACGTCCCAGGTGGCAAGGACTCCGTAGCATGAATCAGTGTGGTTCTGGCAGTTCCAGCCGTTGTCCACGCCGAGGTATCCGGTTCCGCCCGGACCGCTCCAGGAAGCCGCACTTGCCACCGGCGCGCCCATCACCGCCAGGGTGGCGGCCGCAGCGAGTGCGACTCCGGCTGCACCAATTCGACGGCGGAGATTCCGCCTCAAACCGATCGCTGTCATTTGACGATGTTCCTTCGAGAGAGAAGTGTTGCCGCTCCCGGGCCGTCGGCCCGGTTGCAGGATGGCATTTATGACTGCGTCACATCGTGCAAACGTCGTTGCTGGCTATCTGGACACCGACGTTGTTGATGGCGCGGACCTCGTAGCAGAGCCAGCTCGTCACCCGTTCCCCGGAGTCCAGCCACGACCAGGCGTCCCCGGTGGCGCTCGTGCTCCGGGTCATGTGCAGCGCGTGGCTGGTCCAGCTGCCCTCGGTGGCCGAGAGCCGGTAGACGGCGAATGAGGCCTCGCCGGTGGAGTTGTCCGTCCAGTGCAGGTGAATACCGGCGGAGTCGGCGGTGTAGCTGAGGACGGGGGCCTGCAGGGTTCCCGTGGTGGCGGTGGCGGAGCCGCTGCCCAGCAGCGAGAACGCAAGCAGGGACGCGGCAGCACCGGTCCCCCCGATCAGGGCGGCCCGGCGAGCCTTCGTTGCAAACGGATTGATCATTTTCTTCGTGCTCCGAGTTCCATATCGGGAAAGGAGTGTCCGTTGTGATTTGACAAGTGAACTTGACGGTCGGCGACCTGCCGCATCAGAACTCACGTCTTCATGACCTGCGTCGACCCATGAGGTTGCCGAACTGCGCGGCCGGAAAATTGGAAATATTCGCTGCCGGGCCGGGCCCCCGATGGGGAACGAGGGTATTCTGTCCTTTTGGGACATCCCTGCCGCAGGAGCAATTGGTACTCAACCTCGGCTTGTTCTTCGATCTTGATCCTGCATGGCGGTCCGCTGACGGAGCCGGCGGACCGTTTCGCTTTTGTGGTTGGCGGGCATGCCGCGGCCCGAGTGCCGCGTCGGGTGGGCTCCGGGTTCCACGCTCCGGGCCGAATCATCTTTTCGTGAAGACAGGCGAATTCGTTGGTCGGCTCACGGGAGGAGTCCTGACCTGCGACGAAGGTCTTCGGGTCGGAGAGGAACGAGTCGGGGGCTGCCCTCCGGACCGGTCAGGAACCCGTCCGGTACGGTGTACGACCCCTTCACCGCGGTCCTGTCGATCCGCGCGGAGAGCGACCTGTGCGGGAGGACGACGAGGATCATGATGGACGTGGAGAAGCGCGATGCCGGGGACCTCACCGGACCGGTGGATCCGCTCACGGCGCCGGGGAGCACCCGAACCGCCCGTGGTGTGCACGGTGACCGCGTGCTCCCCCGGCCGGTCCGATGACGGGCAGCCCGTCGGTGCGGTGGCGGTGGCGGCCGGATGCCGGCCCGGTCACCGGTGCGGTACCCGGTGGTGGCGTCCTGGTGGTGTGCGACGCCGCCCACCGGGTCCACGCGCTCGACCTGTCCACCGGTCGGCCGCGGTGGTCGTGGCAGGCGAACGGCCCGATCACCGCACCGGTGGCGGTGGCCGGCGACCGGGTCTACGTGGGTGGGCCGCTGTCGGCCGTGACCGCCCTCGATACGACCGACGGTGCGGTGTGCTGGCAGGCCGACCACCGGGGCGACGCGTACGAGCGGGAGCACCCGAGTGCCCTGTCACCCCCTGCGGTGTCCGGGGACCTCGTGGTGTACCGCACGGCGTGGGGGATGCACGGGCTGGACCGGCACACCGGAGCGTCCCGTTGGTGGACCCGCCTGTTCTCGGAAACCGCCGGTCCGGACGCCGACTCGCGTCCGGTGCCCCACGGCGGACTGCTGCTGGCCACCCGGATGGGACACGACAACGGCAACGTCTGCGAGGGCAGCCTGGTGGCGGTGGCCGCGGACACCGGCGCGGACGTGTGGGAGTACCGGGACGAGGAGGTCGTGGAGGACTGTCCCCGCTGGCTCGTCGTGCCGTCGGGCCCGCTCGTCGCCGACGGTCGTGTCCACGTGCTGGAGTCCAACCAGCTGCGGTACTTCGGAGCGGAGGAAGGCGACCCGGACGAGCCGTTCCTGACCACGGTCGACGCGGCCACCGGCCGGTTCGTCAGGCGCACGGCGCTGCCCGGCACGTTCGAACGGATGGCCGTCCTGCCGGTCCTGGCGGCCGGTGCACTCTGGCTGTCCCAGGCCGAGCCGCACACCGCCACGACCTCACCGGCGCCGGGCAGCAGCACGCTCCTCGCCGTGGACCCGGCGACCGGTCTGCTGCGCTCGCGGACCGTCCTTCCCGCACCACTGGTGGCCCCGCCGCTGCCGGCCGGGGCACGGCTGTACGTACTCACCGCCGACCACGCGGTCCAGGTCATCGACCCGCGAACCGGCACGCCGCACCGGCGCATCACCGTCACCGAGGACCGGGGGCCGGCCCGAACCCCCACCGCCTCCTGCCGGTTGACCGCCGGGAACGACTGGCTCGCGGTCCAGGACGACGGGGAACTGACACTCGTCGGCACCACCTGACGGGAGCCACCGAGCCGGAGAGACCCGGTGCCGTGGCCGCCAGCAGGTGAGCACTTTCGCCGCCGGAGCCGTTCGAGTCCGCGGGCTGCACGTCAAGGAAGTACCCGGTCAGGGCCTCCGGCAAAGTCGCACCGCTCTCAGGCCCGCCACACCCGCAACAACCGCCTCGCCGCCTCCAGCGCGGCGCCAGGCGTTATGGCTGTCACCGGTCGGCCGTGGTGCCTCCGGCCCGCCATGCAACCGTGCGGTGATCGTCGTCGGGCTGGTGGAAGGCGAGATCCTCGCCGGACAGGAGTGCCCAGGCGAGCCCCTCCAGCCCGATGTGTGCGGGATCCCTGCCCAGCCGGAGGCGGTCGAAAAAGCTGTCGAGCGGTGACGGGGGCTCGTAACGCCAACCGTCCACCACCGTGCCCTGACGGAGTCGCTCCACCGAGACCCGGTACGAGGATTCGCTGTCGAGCTCGAAGCGTTCATTGACCCAGTCGACGAAGGCGCCGATGTCGTCGTTCGGCAACTGCCAGGAGACGTCGAAGCCGACCTCCAGCACGGCTATGTCGGCCGCCGCGCCCTCGGTGCTCACACCATGGGTGCCGTCCTCGGCCGCTCGGCCGAGCACTTCACAGACCGAGAGCGCGTGCCCGCCCTACGTGGCGGGCCAGCAGCTTGAGCCGGCGTTCCAGCCCGAGTTCCGGCGGTATGGCACCCGGTGCGGTCCCGTGGATCACGGACACCACCATCGACTCGCCCGAAGGGTCGACGTCGAGATCGAAGTCGAGGTGCTGCCAGGGCAGACCGGCTTCCTCGATGACCGGCTGCAACAGACCGAGGAACTCCAGATCGCCCAACTCCCAGGGCGTGCCGTCACCGTCTTCCGCGTACACGCGGGGAACCAGCGACGTCATGCCCAGGGGGGCACGTCTCGGCGAACGCACGGACATCGCCGTACTTGTAGCTGAAGTTGCCAGGCCCCGACATGTACCAGCCCACGGAGCGGCACGGTATCAGGCCGGCAAACCGACGGCCCGCCCGAGACTCCTCTTCAGGAGAGCGCAGGACGCGGCCGAAGTCCGGTCGGGATCCGTGCCCCGTCCCGGGAGAGCCGCGTCGGGCGGCGCCCGCTCTGTCGGAGGGACGGGGCAGTATGGCGGAATGACCGAGAACGTGGTGCCGCCGGTGTCGTCCTCCTGGCAGCGAATAGACGCCTGGTTGGCGGTGCACGCTCCCGCGAGCCTGGCCCTGCTCAGTCCGCCCGTGACGGAGGAGGACCTCGCATCGGCCCAACGCGTGGTCGGGGTGGACTTCCCGGCCGAACTGGGCGAGTCCCTGAGGTGCCATGACGGGCTGGAGCGGTGGACGAACCTGATGCCCGACAAGCCGCCGCTGAGCGCTCGCGACATCGCGCAGCTCTGGGAGGAGTGCATGGAGATCCAACAGGATCTCGGTGAGGACGCCGACCGGAACGCCGACGGCTCCCCGGCGGAACCCTGGTGGCACCCGTTGTGGATTCCCTGGGCCGAACTCGACGGCGACGCCCAGGTGATCGATCTGCGTCCCGGCGCCGGGTACGGAAGGCTCGGGATGACGTTCCACGACGACTGCGGCGTCTCCCCGGGCTCGTCCTGGTCCGGTCTGGCCGCCTACCTGCACGATGTCGCCCGGGCCCTGCACCTCGGTGGAGGCGTGCGGGGGATCCACCCCTTCCTCACGGTGACGGGAGAGTTGTGGTGGGACCTGGGGACCAGCAGTTCTCTCCACGGGGTTCCGCTCGTCCCCGCCCCGGTCGGACTGTGACGGCACCAGCGTGGCGGGACGGCCCCGTGCGGCGGGGCCCGACCGGCCACCGGGCGGACGACGTCGCACGGAGTCGACCCCGGCCGGGGGAGGAGTTCCGGGGCGGCCGGGGACCGTCCGCTGCCGGGTCAGGACGTCGCGGTGCCGCCGACGGCGGTGAGCAGGGCCAGCGGTGCGGCGGCGGCCCAGGCCTGGGGGGAGCAGGCGTGGGGGTGGGGCACCGGTTCGGGGTGGCGGTCGCGGCTGTAGCCGGCCAGCACTTCGGGGAGTCGCCAGTGGTGGTGGGCGGCGGCGTCCAGGAGTGCGGCGGCGACCGTGCGGGCCTGGTCGGGCAGCCCGGCCGCGGCGAGTCCCAGCGCGATGAGGGCGTTGTCGTGGGGCCAGACGCTGCCGCGGTGGTAGGAGAGGGGGTGGTAGGGGGTTTGGCCGGCGGCGAGGGTGCGGATGCCCCAGCCGGAGAAGAAGTCCGGTTCCAGCAGGCGTGTTCCGACCCGACGGGCCCGGTCGGGGTCGAGGATGCCGGACCACAGTAGGTGGCCGGCGTCGGAGGCGAGGGCGTCTGCTTGTCGTCCGGTGCCGTCGAGCGCGAGGGCGGGGAAGTCGGGGCCGGCCAGCCAGAAGTCTTGGGTGAACCGCTCGCGCAGTTTCCCGGCGGCCCGTTCCAGTCGGCGGGCCCAGGCCGGGTCGTGCCACACGTCGGCGGCGAGCCGGGCGGTGCGGCGTAGTGCGTCCCAGGCGTATCCCTGAACTTCCGCGACGGCGATCGCCCCGGTGGCCGGGGTGCCGTCGGCGAAGCAGACCGCGCCGGCGGAGTCCTTCCAGTTTTGGTTCGCCAGCCCGCCGGCGGCGGCGTCGGAGGTGTAGACGAGGTAGCCGTGGTCGGTCAGGCCCCCGTCGCGGAACATCCATTGCACTGCGGCCCGGGCGTGTTCTTCCAGGCGGCGGGCGGTGCGGGTGTCGCCGGTGGTGGTGGCGTGCCGTTGGAGCAGGATGAGGAAGAGCGGGGTGGCGTCGGCCGAGCCGTAGTAGCGGCCGTAGGGGACTTGGCCGAAGTGGGCCAGCTCGCCGTGGCGCAGTTCGTGCGGGATGCGGCCGGGCTGCTCCAGGCGGGCGGGATCGTACCCGGTGCCCTGGGCGGCGGCCAGTGCGGACAAGGTGGTGGCGGCCAGCGCCGGTCGGTAGGGCAGGGCGAAGAGCGAGGTGAGCAGCGCGTCGCGGCCGAAGAGGGTGAGGAACCACGGGGCGCCGGCGCCGGGCACCCGCAACGCCTCGCCGTCCACACCGGTGACCGGCACCCGCAGCCCGGCCAGGTCCGTCAGACCCTGCCGGACCGCGTCGGTGAGTCCGGGCAGGACGGCGGTGTCCCGCGGTGCGGGCCCGTCCCCGACGAACTGCTCGGTGTCCCGGGCCCGGGCGGCGCGCAGCGCGGCCGGCCCGACCGGGGCACCGGGCCGCGGGCCGTGCGCGGCGAGAGCACGGACCCTCAGCACGATGCGGGCGGTGCCGTGCGCGGGCAGGGCCAGCCGCCAGTGCAGCGTGCGGGCGGTGCCGTCGGCAGCGGTGACCTGCTCGGGGGCGGGGTCGGCGGTGATCTCGGTGGCCGCGGTCCACCCCGGTCCGCGGCGATAGGTCAGCCGGAGTCCGGCGGGCAGGTCCTCGACGCCGTGCCGGGCGCCGGGCTTGGGGTAGCGGCGGTGGTCGGCCCGCAGTTCGAACTGGTCGGCGAAGTCGGCGCCGGCCTCCAGCGCCAGGCCGACGTCCACCGGCGTGGCGGTGTTGTTGAGCACGGTCAACTCCTCGGCGAACACCCCCTCGCCGACGGCCTGTTCGCGGAAGAGGGTCCAGACCGGCGGGTCGTCGCGGGTGCCGGGGGGAACCAGCACCACCGAGCCGGCGCGGGAGGTCAGCACGGTGGGTGCGGTGCCGTCCGCGGTCAGCCGCCATCGGCTGAGGTGGCGGGCGTCGCGGACGAACAGGCCGTCCGGCGCGCTGCCCCGCACCCCGGTGACGTCGCCGGCAGCGTCGGTGGTGGCGAAGGTGCCGCACTCGACCAGGAGGCGGGGCCCGGTGCCGGTCACCGTGGTTCCTCCGCTCCGCCCGGGCGGTCCGCCCCGCCCTGTTCGCCCTGGGCCAGCAGGTCCAGGGCGAGGGCGGCGGTCCAGCCGAAGTCCCGGGCGCCCAGGCCCTCCCCGGTCCAGGGGTGGACGTACTCGGCGAACCCGGTGTCCGCCGCGTCCGCCAGCATCCCGGCGCGCAGCCGGGCCGCCCGGTCGAGGGCGCCGACGGAGCGCAGCCCCCGGTGGATCAGCCAGGAGGTGTTGAACCAGCCGGGCCCGCGCCAGTAGCGGTCGGCGTCGAACTCCGGTCCGGTCAGGTCGTAGCTGGGCACCATGTGGACCTCGCCCAGCCGGAAGTGCTCACCGCGGGCGGTGGCCAGCAGCGCGTCGACGTGGCGGCGCGGCAGACCGGGGACCGTCAACGGCACCAGCCCGGACACCCCGTAGACCGGGACCGGCCGGTCGTCGACCAGGTCCCGGGCCGCGAAGATGCCCCGGTCGGCATCCCACAGCCGCTCGGTCAGCACCCGGGTCACCCGCCCCGCCCGGGCCGCGGCCGGGCCCGGGTCGGCGCCGAGCACGCGGGCGATGTCGGCCAACGCGTACTCGGAGGCGGCCAGCAACGCGTTGAACCCCGGATCCTCGGCACGGAACGGGTGCGGGGCCCGGGTGTCGTCGAAACCGTGGTCACGGTACTCGGCCGCAAGCCGGACGTACCGGCCGTAGTCCAGGTCGGTGGGCCGGTCGGCCGCCCGCGCGTGCCGCAGGTCCGCGCGGCGGAACGAGCCCTGCGGAGCGGGGATGATCCGGGCGAGCAGCCCGTCCCAGACCGGACTGTTGTCCAGACCGGCCTCCCAGGGGTGGACGATCGCCGCCAGCCCGCGGCCACCCAGGTCGCGGTGGTCGGCGAGGTAGCGGTGCCACGCCTCCAGCCGGGGGTGGACGCGCTCCAGGAAGCCGCGGCGGCGCGACTCGGCCGGATCGGCCTCGTGCACCAGCCAGGCCGCCAGGGCGTGCACCGGAGGCTGCACGATCCCCGACGTCTCCCACCCCGTCGGCGCTCCACCCGACCGGCCAGCGGTGGAGGACCGCCAGAAATCGGCCCCCGGGAAGTAGGCGTGCGCGGGCACCGCGGGATTGAAGACGATGTGCGGGACCCGGCCGTCCCCCCACTGGGACGCCAGCAACGCCTCCAGCTCCTGCTGCGCACGCCGCGGTGACAGGTGGCGCAGCCCGATGGCGACGAAGGCGGAGTCCCAACTCCACTGGTGCGGGTAGAGCGACCGGGACGGGACCGTCGAGGACCCGGTCCAGTTGCGCAGCAGCACCCGCGCCGCAGCGCCCCGCAACGGGCACGGGCCGTTCCGGTCCGCCCGCGGTCCGGCCTCCAACAGGTCGGTCATCCCGCGGTCCGGCGCAGGAATGCCGGGATTGCGGCGACGGCTTCGGCGGGGTCGCCGGTGAGCCGGCATTCGGCGGCCAGGTAGCCGTCGTAGCCGGCCGCGTGCAGTGCGCCGAGCCAGGCGGGCCAGTCGAGGTGGCCGGCGCCGGGCTGGAGACGGTTGGAGTCGCTGACCTGGGCGTGCCCGATCCAGGGGGCGGCGGCCAGGATGGCGGCGCAGGGGTCGGCTTCTTCGATGTTCATGTGGTAGCTGTCGATGCCGATGCGCACCGAGTCCAGGCCGACGGTGGAGATCAGGTCGACCGCCTGCTCCAGGCGGTTGACCATGTGGTCCTCGTAGCGGTTGAGCGGTTCGAGGAAGAGGGTGACGCCTTCGGCGCGGGCGTGCTCGCCCAGTTCGGTCAGGCCGGCCAGCAGGACTTCGCGGTCCGCCTCCTCACTGCGCGGCGGCTCGAAGGGCGGGAGTCTGCGCGAGAACATCCCGTAGGAGGCCGGGGTCTGGGCGCCCAGGCCGCCGAGTTCGGCGATGACCGACAGCTGGGTTTTCATCTGTACGACCGCGTCGCGGCGCAGGTCGTCGTCGAAGGCGCCGAAGAAGTGGAGCATGTCGACGCAGACAGTGGGCATGACCACGCCGTCGGCCAGTGCCCTGCGCAGTTCGGGCAGCCGGTCGCGGAAGTGGAAGCCGCCACGGGCACGCAGTTCGATGCCGTCGTAGCCGGTAGAGCGGGCGAACTCCCACTTGGCCTGAAGGGTGTCACCGGGCAGCAGTTGCTCCTGGCAGGCAAGCTTGAACATCACGGGCGCCTTTCGGTGGCGGACGGCCCGGTCGGCGGCTGCCGGGCTCGTGGACTTGTGCGGAGGCGGGCCGGCTGGAGAAGCAGACCGCGGGGACGGCGGCTCAGAACTCCAGGACGACCTGGAGTGCCTCGGCGGGGCGTTCGTCGAGCAGGGTGTAGGCGTCCGCGGCCTGCGCCACCGGCACCAGGTGGCTGACCAGCGCCCCGGTGTCGACCAGGCCGTCGGCGACCAGGCGCAGGAAGGTGGCCTGGAGCCGCTCGACGCTCCAGCGGCCCGCGGTGCGCGGCGGTACGCCGCCGATCTGGGAGCAGACCAGCTCGACGCGGTTGTGGTGGAACTCGTCACCGAGCCGCAAACCCGCGCCGTCGCCCTGGTAGAAACCGGAGGCCACCACCCGGCCGCCGGCGGTGACCGTGCGGATCGCCTCGTGCAGGGCCGGGTAGGCACCGCTGATCTCGATGGCGACGTCCGCACCACGGCCGTCGGTCAGCTCACGCACCGTCTCGGCGACGGCGTCGGTGCGCGCGTCCAACGTCCGGGCGGCGCCGAAGGCGCGGGCCGTCTCCAGACGGGTGCCGAGGGTGTCGACGGCGGTGACCCGGGCACCGCTGAGCCGGGCGAGCCGGGTGGCCAGCAGCCCGATGACGCCCTGGCCGAAGACGGCAACATCCTCGCCGAGGTGGAGGTCGGCGGCGAGCACGGCGTTGTACGCGATGGCGCCGACCCGGGCGAACGCACCGGCCAGCGGATCGAGACCCACGGGCAGGATGTGGCCGACCAGCCGCTCCGCGGGCACCACGCCCTCGCTGCGGTGGCCCCAGATCCCCCAGACCAGGTCACCACAGCCGGGCAGGTCCGGTGCACCGGCCACTTCGGGCGACACCTCGGTCACCTCGCCGACCTCCGAATACCCCCAGCCGGCCACCGGGTAGGCGATGCCGGCGGCACCGTCGTGGAAGAGCCGGGCCTGCGGATCCCAACTGCGGGTCAGGTAGGGGTTGGTGCCGCGGTAGGCGGTCAGCTCCGTGCCGGCGGAGATCCCGGAGTAGCGGGTGCGCACCCGCAGGTGGCCGGGGGGCAGCGGCTCGCGGTCCACCTCGGCGACCTCGACCCGACGCGGGCCGGTGAACTGGACGATGCGTTCCACAGGGACTCCGAAGCTCCGACTTTACGTGGTGTGTTCGGCCAGATGCTCCTGGCTTATGTCGAAGATAGCCGAGACTTAAGTCTTGTCAATGATCAAAAGTGGTGCTGTTATGCAACACATCGTTAACAAGCGCGGCAGCAAGTGAGGACGGTTAGCACGCATGTGGTCGGTTAGAGGAAAATGTCTGTCCGCCGCCGTGGCGGCCGCCCTCGGGGCCGGCCTGCTGGCCGGCTGCTCCTCGGGGCAGGGTTCGGCGCACACCGGGAAGACCATCACCGTCTGGAGCGAGGAGAACCTGGCGCCGCGCATGGCGGTGACCCGGAAGCTCGCCGCGCAGTTCACCCGGCAGACCGGGATCAAGGTCGTGCTGGTCGGCGTGGACGAGGGCCAGCTCCCGCAGCTGGTGGAGTCCTCCGCCGCGGCCG
>Ga0070685_10001364_pt1 | contig 12819 bp, 9 predicted proteins | sample KBSS13LmetaG_FD_65651 | JGI IMG/M metagenome (GOLD analysis project Ga0070685, IMG submission 65651) | Switchgrass rhizosphere microbial communities from Kellogg Biological Station, Michigan, USA - KBS S1-3L metaG | ecosystem: Host-associated > Plants > Roots > Rhizosphere ...
GCCGCGGCGAAGCGGGCGGAATCCGCTCCGCCCTCCCAGAACTGCACCGGTTTTCCGGTTGGATCGTAAACGATGGTGACGGGCAACGCGCCGCTCCAGCGCTTGTCGAGCCCGTCGATGAACTCCTGGTCCTTCCCGGTCTTGACGAGCCACGGCCCCGGCGCGTGATGGCTGGCGAGGAACGCGCGCGTCTCGGGAGCCTGGTCCTCGAAGTCCGCGGACACGAACAGCACGCGCAGGCCCCGTGAGCGCTCACGCTCGGCGAGCGAGACGATCGCGGGGAACTCCTCGCGGCAGGGCCCGCACCACGACGCCCACACGTTCACGAGCGTCGCCCTGGCACCGGGTTCGCGGACGCGATCGTGCACCTGCTCGGCGGTCACCGCTTCGAGCGGCAGCGTGTCGGTGGCCGCGGCCTTTGCCGCGAGCGTGCCGGCCTTGCCCGTCGCACTGCCCTGGTGCCCGCAGCCGGCGAGCAGCGCCACGAGAAGGGCCGGCGCGAGCAGGCCGAGGCGGGTAATGGTGGGACGGACCATGGACGGGCGAGTATCGCGCACGGGCCGCCGCCCGCATGTCATGCGCCGGTCAGTGTGCGGGTGCGGACGACGAGCGTGGCCTCCCGCCGCACGGGTGCCGGTGCGCGTGGCCCAGAATGAAACACCCGGCGAGGGCCATCAGGGGCCGCCCGCCGGGTGCGGTGCAACGTTTTCGAAATGGGAATGGACGCTCAGTCGTTGTCGCGCGGCGGTGTGCTCTTCCAGCCGGCCTTGCTGCCGACGACGTAGCGCGAGAAGTGCGGGAGTTGGACGATCAGCTGCTTGCTCGCCCAATCGACGCGGCCGGGCATCTCCACCCAGTCGCCCGTCTGGTCGTTGAGCCAGTAGAGCACCGGCTCACGGCCGTCGGAGTGCGCGACGCCGGGATCGGCGGCGGTGTTCGAGAAGTCGACGGTGAGCGTGACCGGCACCGGGAACTTGGTGCCGCTCGGCCCGAACTGCACGTCGAGCACGTCGGCATCGTAGTCCTGGATCGTGATCAGCGCGTCGCTCAAGAGCGAGCCCTTGGCGAACTGAAGCGTCCAGCGGTGACCGGTGACGACCGCGGATTGGTCCTTCAGCACCAGCTTCTGCACCACCGTCGTCCAGTTGAGGACCTTGTTGACGCCATCGATGACGCCGCCGAGAACGCCGCCGAGCAGGTTGGCCGGCGGCGGCACCTGTGAGACGTCGCGCTCGGCGGTGGTGGCGCTCGTGGGGCCGGCCTCGGGTGCGGTGAGCATCGACCGCGAGCAGCCGGCGAGCAGCAGTGCTCCGGCGAGCAACGATGCCACCCGGAGCTTGTGGTTCGTGAGAACGCGCATGGAACAAACCTCCCCTTGGGTGAACGCATCCCCTGCATCGCAAGCAGAGGACCAGCTCTCAACAGGGCGCGGCCGTGCGGAACGCCGATCGGCAGAGACGCCGGGAGCGTTCGCTCGCCGGTCGTTGCGGCGGGGCTCCGCGATGCGCACGACGGCCGCGAGCGCGCTGCACGGCCCCGGGAAGCCACCGTCTCGGGGATTCTCACCCGCGGTGGGCGGGCACACCCGTCAGTGCGTGACCGCGAACCTCTGCGTGGCGACCTTCCCGCCCGCCTCGAAGCGCACGAAATACACGCCCGCGGCCACGGCGCCGCGCGGGCCGGCGCCATCCCAGCGCGCGCTGTAGCGGCCCGCCGGCTGTACGCCGTCCACGAGCACCGCGAGCGTGCGACCCTGGAGATCGGAGATCGCGAGCCGCACGTGGGCTTCGTGCGGCAGCGCGTAGCCGATCCGCGCGCCCGCCACGGCGGGATTGGGCGCGACGCTCGCGAGCCCGAACTCGATCGGCTGCTCCCCGACCGCGGCGCAGTTGTCGTCGTTGAGGATCGTCGCCGTCACCACCGTGTCGCCGGGCAGCGCGCCGGTGATGCTGGAGAGCGCCACCTTGAAGGTCTCGTCCAGCTCGCAGGCGAGGTCACCGTTCACCATCACCGCCACCGAGTCCGCTGCCGTGAACGCCGGCAGTATCCGCACCGTGGACACGCTCGCGTAATCGCCCGCAGCCGTCTTCGCGCTGCCATCACGCGTCGTGACCTGAACGCTCACCGGATGATCGATCGGCTTGGAGAGCGTGAGCCGGAACCACAGCGGCCGGCTGCCCGAGTTTCCCTCGACGATGGCGCCGCCCGAGACCGAGAGCGAGGGGAGCGCATCGTCGTTCGTGATCTGCCCCAGACCCTGGCGGTCCGCGATCGTGGCGTTGACGGGATCGCTCAGGTCGAGAAGGAAGATCTCGTCGAACTCGGCGGCGATGTCGCCGTTCACGGTGACGGCGACCGGATGGGTCGTGACGCCGGGCGGGAACGTCACCGTGCCGCTCGCGGCGACGTAATCGTGGTCGGACGTGGTCGCGGTGCTGTCGGCGGTGGCGAAGCCGGCGGTGATCGTCTGGAAAGAGGGGTTCGAGAGCGAGACCGTGAACGTGAACGGCGTGCCGCCGGCGTCCCCCTCCACCGCCGCGAGATCGCTCACCGAGAGGGCGGGCACGGGATCGGTGTCGTGGATCGTCACCGTGACCTCTGCCGGCGTGGCGAGCGCGACACCGGGCGCGGAGACGAGCGTCACCGTGAACGTCTCGTCACCGCCCTCGTACTTCCGGTCACCGTGAACGTTCACCGGGATCGAGGCGGTGAGCGTGCCGGCGGGGAACACAACCGCGGTGCCCGGCGAGTCGTAGTCGCCATCGGCGAGGGTGGCGGTGCCGTCGCTCGCCACGTAGCCCACGGTGAGGTCGGCAACGAGCGGCTGGCTCAGCGTCACCGGCACCGAGACCGGCGTCGAGCCGCTGTCGCCCTCGTCCACGACCGGCCCCGGTCCGATCTTGACCACGGGCCCGATGCGCGCCCACCACGTGCCCCACCGGCTCGAGTTGCTCCCCGTCGAGCCGTCGTCGGTGCCGGTGCGCGCGCTGGCGTACTGCGCCACCACCCACAGGCTCCGGTCGTCGGCAGGATCGACCTGAGCCTTGGCGTAATCGCCCCAGCGATTGCGGCCGCTGCCGAAATCCTTGTGGTAGTAGTCCTCGCCCGGGTGCACGGCCACCGGCTCGCGCAGCGTGCCGGCCGCGTCCGAGCCGAAGCGGACCGCGTAGCCCGCGGATGGGTATTCCGTCGCGGAGAACTCCGAGAAGCAAACGATCGCGTCGCCGGCGCCGTTCACCGCCACGTGCGGATACGCGTACCACTTGCCGCCGTTGCCCGCGGTCGCGGTGGGCTCATCGATGCGGCCGCCGTCCAGCACGTTCCCGGTCGCGGCCTCGAGCCGCGTCCACTGCACGGCCGTGTGCGTGAGGCCGCCGGCGGGCAGGCCGATGGTCTGCGCGTACCAGATCGAGCCATCGCGGTAGACGGGCGTGGAGCGGATCTGCGCGTCCTGGGTCTCGATCGCGCACGCCGGCAGTCCGCACACGCTGCTGCCGGAGAGCGGCGGCGCCTGCGGCAGGATCGCCCCCGTCGGCTGTGTCCACGTGGTGCCGCGCGAGCGCGTCGCGCCCACGGTGTAGACCGGCGATGCCACGGGCCCGGTGATCGTGTCCAGCCGGTAGGTGCCTGCCGCGCTCGTGAGGTGGGTGGGCACGTAGAGCGTCGGCTCGGCAGGCGAAGCGGTGGCCACGGGCGAGCTGCAGAAGCCGGTGCCGTTCGCGAACGATCCCGCGAACGTGCCCGCGCGCGCCTGGGCATAGTCCACGATCAGGCAGCGTGAACCGTTCCCGGTGTTGCTCGCGATCGTGAACAGGTTGACGTTGATCGCGATCCAGTTCTTGTTGAAGCCGATGTTCGGGAAGTCGACCCAGTTCACGCCCGCGCCATCACCGAGCACGCGGAACAAGTTCCAGGCGCCGTTCGGGTCGCTGGTCTGCGACACGCCGATCAGGACCGACGATGCGGTCGTGCGCGAGTCGCTCAAGGCCACCGCGATCCAGCGCTGCTGCACCGGGTCGTAGAGCGTCTTCGGATCGAACGTGGCATCGGCGCCGGTGGCGGCCCAGAACGTGCTGATCGCGGCCGTGCCCAGGATGGCGCCCGTGGCCTTGTCGAACAGCCGGTAGTTGTTGTTGAGCCCCTCCAGGATCCGGTCCGGTCCCACGGCTCCGTCCACGTCGGGCGGGATGGTGATCGTGTTCGTGCCCAGGCGCGGTATGTCGTCGAGCCCCATGAACGACTGCGCCGGCAGCGGCGAGGGCACGAGCGACGCCAGGCCCGGGACGGGGAACGGATAGGTCTCGCGCGGCGTGGGCGAGGCACCCAGCGAAGCTGGGTTCGGCGCTTCCGCTTCGTCCTCGCCCTCCGCCGTTTCCTCGCCCTGGAGGATGACGAGCGGCGCGAGCGCGCCCTCGAGCAGGCGCCGTGCGGCATCCGCGCGCGCGAGGTCGCCAAAGCGCACCACCGCGCTCTCCGCCGCGTGCACGGGCTGGACCCGAAGCCGCGTGCCGGCCGCGGGCAAGCCGGGGGCATCGGCCGCCCAGGCCGGAACCCCCAGCGCGACCGTTGCCATGAGCAGGAGCGTGATCCCCGCGCGCATCCCCCAAGGGTATCACGCGCGGACGCCTGCTCTAGGGCTTCTCCACGATCAGCCGTCCGTGCTCGTCGAGCTGGGCCATGTGGCCGTCGATCCGGTGCACGTAGCCGATGGTCTCGCGCCAGCGCCAGCGCGGGACGGTCGGGGCCACGGTCTCGATACTCGGCCACAGGCGCGCGTCGAGCTGCCGGGCGCGCGCCGCGGACTGGGCACCGAGGATGGTGCCGCGGCCGGCGTTGTAGCTCGCGAACATGAATTCCTGGCGGTGGAGCGTGACCGAATCCGCCTCCCACAGCTGCCAGAGCCGGCGGTCGTACGAGATGCCGGCGGCGATGTTCCACTCCGGGTCGTTGATGGCGCGCCGGATGTCGGGGTTCTGCGACGCGATCTCGTGGAACGTGGTGGGCAGCAGCTGCATCACGCCGCGCGCCCCGAACCGGCTCCGGGCCATCGAGTGGAGGTTGCTCTCGGTCATGCCCTGCGCCTTGAACGCGCGCCAGTCGTAGCCCGGCCCGAAGTAGCGCTTGCTGTACTTGCGGAACGTGTCGTCGTAGCGGTTGGGCCCGCGATCCGAAGCCGGCGTGGGAGAGCGGACCTGGGCGGTCGCGGGCTGCGCCAGAAGACACGCCAGCGTCACCACCAGCACCCGGCGCTCCACGTGTACGGTCATGCCTGCTCTCCGCGCCGCCGCGGTCTCAGTTGAGGGAATGCGCGACCACCAGGGCCACCGAGAGGAAGATCGCGGCGATGAAGATGGCCACGGCGACGTTCCCCTTGCGCAGCTCGGCGGGAAAATCCACCTCGGGCGTCAAGAGGTCGATCACCCGATAGGAGCCGAACATCAGCACCACGCCGAGGATGGCATAGAGGAAGTTGAGCCCGATCACGGAGAAGTCCATTTCACCTCCACGGGAAGCTGCTCTCGGCAGCGGAATGTAGCACCGCGGGCCGGCTCGCCAAGCCGCCCCCACTCCGCATAGGCTCCCCGACTTTCCCCCGGCGCACGCACGTGCCCCCCTCGCCCCCAGGGAGTGCCATGAAGCTCCGCAGCCGATCGCTCACGAGCCTTCTGCTTCTCGCCGCGTCGTTCGCTCCCGCCCGCGCCGCCGAGCCGCTCACGCTCGAGCGCATCATGGCCGACCCGGACTGGATCGGGCCGCCGGTCGAGCGCCCGTACTGGTCGCTCGACGGCGGCACGGTGTTCTACAGCTCGAGGCGCAAGGGCTCGCCGGTGCAGGACCTGTGGCGCGTGCCCGCCGCGGGTGGTGCGCCCCACCGCGTGGCGCCGGCGGAGCTGTCGTCGCTCGATGCCGCGCCACCCGTGTTCGACCGCGAGCGCCGCCGCGCCGCGTTCGTGCGCAACGGCGACGTCTTCGTGCGCGAGCTGAAGACGCGCAAGCTGACGCAGGTCACGCGCACGCCGGCGTTCGAGTCCTCGCCGCAGTTCGCCGCCGACGGCCGCCAGCTCCAGTTCCGGAGCGGCAGCGACTGGCTCGCTTACGACCTCGAGAGCGGCGTCACCGGACCCGTGGCGACGCTCGCGATGACGAAGGATCCCGACGACAAGAAGCCGGGCGACCTGGAGCGCATGCAGCTCCGGTTGCTGGCAACGCTGCAGCAGGAGCGCGCCGACCGCGACTCGCTGAAGCGCGAAGCCGAGCGGCTGCGCAGCGCCGATCCCACGCGCGCGCCACTCCCCGTGTACATGGGCGACGACGTCAAGCTGGAGCGCAGCACGCTCTCTCCCGCCGGCCGCTGGCTGCTGGTCGTGACCACGGCGAAGAGCTACGACGAGGGCCGCGCCGGCAGGATGCCGATGTACGTGACCGAATCAGGCTACGAGGAATCCGAGGAGGAGCGCACGCGCGTCGGCCGGAACGACCCCGCGCCCCAGACGCTGTGGCTCGTGGACTTGAAGACCCGCACGCGCGAGAAGCTCGCCTACGCGCCACTCCCGGGCATCACCGACGACATGTTGGCGAGCGTGCGCGCGGAGAACGAGCGCGCCGCAGGGGCGAGGACGCCCGCGCCGACCAAGTCCGACAGCACCGCGACGGCCAAGCGTGATTCGAAGGAGCGCTCGCTCGAGGTGTCGGCGATCGTGTTCAACCCGCAGGGCAGCGAAGCGCTGGTGCGGTTCACGGCGAACGACAACAAGGATCGCTGGTTCGCGACCGTGGACTTCGACAAGCACGCGCTCCGCCCCGAGCACCGGCTCACCGACAGCGCGTGGGTGAACTGGGACTACAACAACGCCGGCTGGCTGCCGGACGGCAAGCGGTTCTGGTTCCTGTCGGAGGAATCCGGCTGGTCGCACCTCTACCTCAAGGCCCCCGGCTCGCCGGCGGCGGCGCTCACGCGCGGCAAGTTCGAGGTCACGCTGCCCGCGCTCTCGCCCGACGGGCGCTGGCTCTACGCGCTCACGAACGCCGAGGCGCCCTACGCCTACGACGTCTACCGCGTGCCGGTCGCGGGCGGCGCGGGGGCACCCGGCGGAGCCGGGTCGGGGGTCCCCGAGCGGCTCACGCGGCTCCAGGGCGTGAACGCGTTCGGGCTCTCGCCCGACGGCTCGAAGCTCTGGGTGCAGCACTCCTCGACGCACACGCCGGTGCAGCTCGCGGTCGCGAGCAGTGCGGGCGGCGCCACGCGCGAGCTCACCGACACGCGCACCGCCGAGTACAAGGCGATCCACTGGCCGGAGCCGCGCATCGTCGCCGTGCCCTCGAGCCACGGCGCCGGGCCGATCTGGTCGCGGCTCTACCTGCCCGCCGACACCACCCGGCTCCACCCGATCGTGATGTTCGTGCACGGCGCGGGCTACCTGCAGAACACCCAGCTCCAGTTCCCGTACTACTTCCGCGAGCAGATGTTCCACCACCTGCTGAACGAGCGCGGCTATATCGTGCTCGACATGGACTACCGCGCCTCGCAGGGCTACGGCCGCGACTGGCGCACCGCGATCTATCGTCGGATGGGCACGCCCGAGCTGGAGGACCTGATCGACGGAGTGCGCTGGCTCGCGCGCGAGCACCACGGCGACGAGCGCAAGGTCGGCGTCTACGGTGGCTCCTACGGCGGCTTCATGGCGCTGATGGCGATGTTCAAGGCTCCCGACGTGTTCAAGGCCGGCGCCGCCCTGCGCCCGGTCACCGACTGGACGCAGTACAACCACGGCTACACGGCAGCGATCCTCAACACGCCGCAGGTGGACAGCCTCGCCTACGCGCGCTCGTCACCGATCGAGTACGCGAGCGGCTTGAAGGGTGCGCTGCTCATCTGCCACGGGATGATCGACGACAACGTGCTGTTCGAGGATTCGGTGCGGCTCTACCAGCGGCTGATCGAGCTGCACAAGGACGACGTGACGCTGGCCCCGTTCCCGATGGAGCGCCACGGCTTCGAGCACGCCGACAGCTGGCTCGACGAGTACAAGCGCATCCTCGCCCTGTTCGAGCGCACGCTGCGGTAGCCGAGGCTCTTCCCGGGCGGAGTTCACCATCCCATGACGCTGCGGTGCGTCTCACGCTCGCTCGCACCGTGGGTTACCCGACTGGCTGTCGGGAGAACCATTGGCAAGCGCTCGCGCCCGCCTGTAGCCTGCGCGGGCGGATCGAGACTTCAACCACACCCCACGCCGTACCCACGGAGGCAATCATGCGTAGGTTCACATTGCTCGCCGGGCTGCTCGCGCTCGCCCTGCCGATCGCCGCGCACGCACAGGAGGGCGCGTCCGCCGCGCAGCCTGTGTTCAGCGCCATGGCCAAGGAGACGAAGAAGTTCTCCATCACCGCCATCGACAAGCCGTCGCGCGTCGTCACGCTGAAGAACGCGAAGGGCGACACCATGTCCATCGTGTGCGGCGACGAGGTGAAGAACTTCGCTCAGCTCAAGGTGGGCGACGAGGTGAAGACCACGTACACCGAGTCGGTCACGCTGCACCTCGAGGGCGCGGGCGAAGCGGAAGCGACCAGCGAGATGCACACCGCGCAGGCGAAGCCCGGCGAGATGCCGAGTGCCGGCATCATGGAGCGCGCCACGTCCAAGGCGAAGATCACGGCCATCGACAAGGTGAAGGGCACGGCAACGCTGCAGACTGCGAACGGCGAGCACTTCACGGTGACGGCCGACGACAAGGCCAACCTCGACAAGGTGCAGGTGGGGAACACGGTGGTGCTGACGGTCACGGTCTCCCACGCCATCGCGGTGACGAAGCCCACCGCGGCCAAGCCCGCGGCGAAGACGAAGGGCTAGGCCAGCCCGGCGATCGGCCGCCCGCCGGTCCGTCCCTTCGACTCGGGGACCTCCGGCGGGCGGTTCATTCTTCCCGCCGGATGAACGTGCCCCGCTCGAGGTCTTCGACCGCCTGGCGCAACTCCTCGCGCGTGTTCATGACGATCGGCCCGTACCAGGCGACCGGCTCCTGGATCGGCTTGCCGGAGACGAGCAGGAAACGCATCCCGTGCTCGCCGGCCTGCACCACGATCTCGTCGCCCGCGTCGAACAACACCAGCGAGCGGTCGCCCGCGGCCTCGCGCACAACGTTCTCGACCGGTCCCGGCGTGTCCGTGAGCACGCCGCGCGGCTCGGAGGCGTCGCGGAACCTGCCGCCGCCCTGGAACACGTACGCGAACGCGTTCCGCCGCGTGTCCACCTCGAATGTGCGGCGCTTGCCCGGCGGCACCGTGATGTCGACGTAGCTGGGATCGGCCGCGACCCCTTCGACCGGCCCGCGCCTGCCCCAGAAGCTGCCGCACACCACGCGCACCCGGGTGCCGTCATCGTCGACGACCTCGGGCACGTCGCGCGCGGCGATGTCCTGGTAGCGCGGCGTGGTCATCTTGAGCGACGACGGCAGGTTCGCCCAGAGCTGGAATCCGTGCATGCGTCCCGCCGGGTCGCCCTGCGGCATCTCCTGGTGGAGGATGCCGCGCCCCGCCGTCATCCACTGGATGTCGCCCGCACCGAGCGTGCCCGCGTTCCCGAGGCTGTCGCCGTGCATCACGCTGCCGGTGAGCACGTAGGTGATGGTCTCGATGCCGCGGTGCGGGTGCCAGGGGAAGCCCTTGATGTAGTCCGCCGGGCGCTCGTTGCGGAAGTCGTCGAACAGCAGGAACGGATCGGTCTCGGCGGTGTCGCCGAACCCGAACGCGCGGCGCAGGTGAACGCCCGCACCTTCGAGCGTCGGCTGTGACTGCTGGATGCGTCTCACGCCGCGGATGGACATGAGGACCTCCGGTTCGGGCTCGCCCGGCCGTCAGGGCAGGACGACGATGCGCTGGACGGCGCGGTCGCCGCCCACTTCCAGTTCGAGGAAGGCGATCCCGGCCGGCTGCCCGCGCGCGCTCCATTGCAGCCGGTGCTCGCCGGCGGGCAGGTCGCGATCCTCGAACTGTGCCCGTGCGCGGCCCGCCACGTCGAGCAGCCGCAAGCGGACGTGCGCCGCGCGCGGGAGCACGTAGCGCACCGTGACCGGCCCGTGCGCCGGGTTGGGCGATGCCCGGAGCCCGAACGAAGCGAGCGATCCCGTTCCGGGTGGCACCCCGAGCCACGGCAGCCAGGCCACGCCGCCGGTGTTGAGGAGCAGCGAGATCGAGTTGGACCTCAGGTTCGCGCTGACCAGGTCGAGCCTGCCGTCGCCGTCCACGTCGGCCGCGGTCACGCCCGACGGCTCATCCCCGCCGCCGTAGGCCGTGGCCGCGCCCAGACCGCCTCCGCTCTGCCCGAACCACACGCTCATCGCGTTCGACGGCCAGTCGTTCGCGGTGGCCACGTCGATGCGGCCGTCGCCGTCCAAGTCCGCTGCGATGATGGGCCCCGTGCCGCCGGGGAAATCGACCCGAGGTGCGAAGCCGCCGGGCACGGACGAGAACACCGACACGCCGACGTCGCTCGAGACGATGAGGTCGGGAGCCGCGTCGCCGGCGACGTCGCCCACGGCCACGCCACGCGGGTGCGGCACGGCGAGCGTGAGCGGCGAGCCGTACGTGCCATCCGCGTTCCCCGGCAGCACGTGCACGGTGTTCGAGTCGTATGCCGTGAGCACAACGTCCGGCTTGCCGTCTCGGGTCACGTCGGCGATCGCCACGCCGCTGGCGTTGGACCCGAGCACCCAATCCTGGCGATCACCCCACTGGCCGTTTCCAAGGCCCCGGAGCACCGTGAGCGTCGACAGGTAGTCGTCGCACGCGACCGCCAGGTCGGGGATCCCGTCCCCCGTCAGGTCGCCCACCGCGACCGCCTGCGCCCAGCGGCCGACCGTGAACGTCGCGCGCGGCGCGAACCCGCGGGCACCGTTGCCGCGGAAGACCGAAACGGTGGAGGAGGTCTGTGTCCCGGGCCCGTCCTCGGCCACGACGATGTCGGGGTGCCCGTCGCCGTCGGCGTCGGCGATCGTCACCCCGAGCGGCTCGATCCCGGTGGCGAGCGAAAGCGGCGCCGTGAACGCGCCCCCGCCCAGGCCGAACCTCACCGACAGCGAGCCGTCGCCGATGTTCGAGGTGACGATGTCCGCGTGCCCGTCCGCGTCGAGATCGCCGGACGCGATCGCCGCCGGCCACGGGCCCATGCTCAGATCCTGAACGCCGCCGAACGTGCCGTCGCCGTTCCCCATGTGAACGCTCATCGGGCCGTAGTTGCAGATCGTCACCAGGTCGGGCTTGCCGCCGCCGTTCAGGTCGGCGGTGGCGATGCCGAAGGCGTCGCGCTCCGCCCGGAACGGCTGCGCGGGCGCGAATCCGAACGCCCCCAGGCCGCGGCGCACCTCGCCGCCGTTCTTCCCGTATTCGAGCGCGATCGCGTCGGGCCGGCCGTCGCCATCGAGATCGTCGACCGCGAGCCCGTTGACGTAGTTCGCGAGCGCGAGCGAGACGGGTGCGCCGAAACCTCCGCCCGGCAGGCCCGGCACCGCGAAGAAGGCGGGCGTCGTTTCCGAGCCCGCGACCGCGTCGAGCCGGCCGTCGCCGTCCAGGTCGGCGAGCGCGAGGGTGCGCGGCGGTGCAGGGAGCGGCACCGTGCCGGCGAGCGCCAGGTGGCCGGCGCCGTCGCCGAGCAGGACGTAGAGCGCGCTCGTGCCAAGGTCTGCGACGACCACGTCCACGTGGCCATCGTGGTTCAGGTCCGCGGCCGCGATGGCACCGGGAGAGGCGCCCAGGGGGAGATCGGCGTGCGCGCCGAAGCCGCCGGCCCCGTCCCCGAGCAGGATCGACACGGCGTGTGCTTGCGGCGTGGTGCAAACCAGGTCGAGGTGGCCGTCGTCGTTCATGTCGGCGAACACCGCGGCCGTCGGGCCCTTGGCGACGTCGAACGGGACGAGCGGCTGGAACGTGCCGTCGCCGTTCCCCTTGCGCGCGCCCACGTGGAGCGAGTCGATGGCGAGGACTACGTCGGGCTTGCCGTCGCCATCGAGATCGCCGACGACCACGAGCGGCGAGGCGTTGGACGTGTTGAGGATCGCTGGGCCGAGCGTGCCGTCGCCGACGCCGAGCCGCACCACGAGGCCGAGCGTGTCCAAGAGCGAGTTGGACATGAGCACGTCCGGGCGGCCGTCGCCGTTCACGTCGGCGATCGTCACGGCGAAGGGACCGTAGCCCGACGAGTACGAGAGGAACGGCGCCGCGAATCGCGGTGGCGCGGCCAGCGCTGCCGTAGCCGCCAGCAGGATGGGCGCGGCGAGCACGAGGAACGACGAACGCATGCGCATGGGCGGGCTCCCTCGAGGCGGCCGAGTGACCGCAGGACAGGATACGCCCCGCCCGCGGCCCGTCCAGCCAGAAGCGAGACCGCCCGGAGACATCCTGTCCCCGGGCGGCTCGGTCGCGCAGGACGCGGACAAGAGTCGCACCCACGCCGCGCGTACTTTGGAGTGGCGAGCCTAAGCCGTGCTCACCGCGTCCGCCAGCACGGTCGCCGAATTGTTCGAGACCTCGAAGAACCCGCCGGCCACCTGCCAGCGCGTCTCGCTGCCGCTCGCCTCGCGCACCGTGAGCGTGCCCTTGGCCAGCGCCGTCACCAGCGCCGCGTGGTGCGCGAGCACGCCCAGGTAGCCCTCGGTGCCGGGAGCCTCCACGTAGCTCACCTCGCCCTCGAACACGGTCTTCTCGGGCGTGAGGATGCTCAGCTGGAAGACGGAGGCCACTAGACGCCCGCCTTCATCTTCTCGGCGGCGGCGATGGCCTCGTCGATGCCGCCGCGCATGTAGAACGCCTGCTCGGGCAGGTCGTCCA
>Ga0070685_10001366_pt1 | contig 12815 bp, 8 predicted proteins | sample KBSS13LmetaG_FD_65651 | JGI IMG/M metagenome (GOLD analysis project Ga0070685, IMG submission 65651) | Switchgrass rhizosphere microbial communities from Kellogg Biological Station, Michigan, USA - KBS S1-3L metaG | ecosystem: Host-associated > Plants > Roots > Rhizosphere ...
GGCGAGCGCGTGACCGTCCGCGTCCTCTCCGTCGACGTGCCGCGGCAGCGGATCGCGCTGTCGATGAAGGACGCGTCCGCCGGCGACGCGCGGCCGGCGGGGCAGGGGAGGCCGGCGGAGGCGCGGAAGGGCGAGCCCGCGCGCAGGCCCGAGCCGAAGCGCGCGCCGGAGCCGCCGAAGGCTCCGCAGCCGGGCGTCGCGCCCAACGGGATGCGCATCGTCACGAAGCGCTGACGCGGGAAGCGAGCATGTACGCGAGAGGCCCCCGGGTGTGCACCCGGGGGCCTCTCCGCGTGGATCAGCCGCGCCCTACTGCTGGAGCGTCCCCTCGAAGCCGATGGGGCCCTCGCCGCTGTAGTTCATGTTCCCCTTGAGCGTCTGGCCGCCGTCGGGGGAGTTGACCTGGAGCATGATCACGCTCTGGCCGCAGCGCGCGCCGATCACCCAGTTGCCGCCCGGGTGCCACGGGGCCGAGCTGCCGCCCCACTGGTTCTCCACCGTGTAGTTGTTCGCCGCGAACTGCTTGCCCCTGAAGCCGATCGGACCCTCGCCGGCGTACGTCATGGTGCCGTTGAGCGTCTGGCCTCCGTCGTCCGAGGTGATGTCGATCGCCACCACGTTCTGGTTGCCGCGGGCGCCGAGCACGTAGGTGCCGCCCGGGTTGCCGCTGCTGCTGCCCCAGCTGTTGGTCACCGAGTAGACGGACATGGTTCTGGCTCCTTGTGATGGATGAGGTAGGTTGAATGATCGCCGCAACTACTGAAGTCGGTGCGTGCGATGGCGACGGGGGACCGCGGGCTGTGCGCATGGGAGGTCGGCAATAGGCCGGTTGCGGGGGCGGGGCGTAGACGGCGGCGCCTGCCGCCGTGCCGTGCCCTTCACAGATCTTGGAGGAACGCGTCCACGAAAATTCCCCCCTTTTGTTTCCTGCCGTGCCTCCGACCCTCGGAACCGCGGGTCTCACGCGGAGACGCGGAGGCACGGAGGGTCGTCGCGTCCTCTCCGTGCCTCCACGTCTCCGCGTGAGGGTCAGGGGATCACTTCCCCACGCCCACGAAGGTGTAGTTGCCGAGCTGCACGCGGCCCACGCCGTGCCGCTCGACCGCCGCCTCGTGGTACGCGTGCCCCGCGGGCACGTCCCAGAGCATGCGCAGCTCCACCCCGGCACCGAGCGGGAGCGGCGAGCCGTCCGGCGTCTCGATGCTCACCTCGAGCTCGCCGGCGAAGTGGCCGGGCACCTCGAACGCGCCCGACGCCACCACCTGGAAGTCGCGGTTCACCCGCACCTGCCGCGCGGCGGCCTGCAGCCCCGGGCCCAGCGGCGCCAGCGACACGCGCGTTCCCGCCGGGAGGCGGTGGCAGTGCGCCTCGAAGCTGAAGCGCTCGTCGGTGGCGTCCTGGTTGTGGAACACCAGCTTGGTGGCGGCGGGCGGCGGCACGTCGATGTTGTGCCAGGCCGCGGCGCCGTTGTAGGTGATCCAGGTGGCCGAGTCCCAGTTGCCGGTCGACTGCAGCGGCTCGTTGGCGAAGAACTCGGTCTGCGCCACCGCCAGCAGGCAGTAGTGCTGCGCCGCCGGCGGCTCGAAGATGAAGTCGCCGCTCGCCACCCGGTCGTTCTGGTTGATCGGGTCCCCCTCGGTCATCCCGTACAGCGGCGAGGTCACGTCGCCGCCCAGGGTGTACATGATCTGCCAGCTGTTGGGCGGCTGGTTGAAGCCGGCGCTGGTGAAGAACATCCGCGCCCGGGCCTCGGGGAGCGTCACCGGCAGGTTCACGTCCTGCGCGCGGGCGTAGCAGTAGTTCTTCCCGATCACCGCCTGGTTGAAGAAGTAGCTGTTCCACTGCTTCAGCATCTCCGAGCGGTCCAGCGGCCCGTCCATGTTGCAGAGGGCGTCGGGGCTGTAGGTGAGCACGCCGGCCTTGGGGATCCGCCCCACGTCGTTGAAGTCGTTGCGCATCAGCAGTCCGTACCAGCTCGAGAACGCCTTCTTCGCCGCGGCCAAGCAGTCGGCGGGCGCCCACCCCTTGGCCTTCACCATCGAGTTGGCCAGGGCCTGCGGGTCCAGGAAGGTGGAGGTCCAGTAGCTGTCGGCGTAGATGGCGCCCACGATGGTGGCCACCGTGGTGAGGAGCGCGGGGGGCATCAGCGCGTCGTACACGCGCTTGATGGCGATGATGTCGGTCTGGCCGTCGCGCCGGCACTTGACCGCCACGTCCCAGGCCGCGTCGTAGGTCGAGGTGGTGCCGAAGAGAGTGATGCCGGAGAGTGCGGGTGCCTCGATCGTGCTCATGATGGGTCTCCGTGAGTGCGAGTGAAAGCGAGGGAATGAATGGGTCCGCCGGGGGATGTGCCGGGCGGCGGGGGACTGCGTGAGGTGCGCATGGGTGGGTGCGGTGCGGGTGAGGAGGGCCGGGCCGCGGGCGGCAGGCGCCGCCGTGCCCTGCCCCTCACCCGGCTTGGAGGAACGCGCCGGGCGAAATTCCCCCCCACGGTTGTTCCCCCCGGCCCCGGACGGTAGCTTTTCGCCGTTCACGGCCCCGAACGCTCGCTCCCCGCATCTCCCGCGTCGCCCCCGCATGACCGACCGGCCGCCCGCCGAGCACCTGCTGCTGGAGCATCTCCCCTGGATCGAGCGCGCCTGCGCCGCGCTGGCGCGCCGGCACGGCTTGGCGGGAGACGAGGCGGACGACTTCCTGTCGTGGGCGCGGATGCGGCTGCTGGAGGACGACTGCGCCATCCTGCGGAAGTTCCGCGGCGAGTGCGCCGCCACCACCTACCTGACCGTGGTGCTGGCCACCCTCTTCCGGAACTGGCGGGTGCGCGAGTGGGGGAAGTGGCGCTCCTCGGCCGCGGCGCGCCGCGAGGGGACGCTGGCGGTGCGGCTGGAGGCGATGGTGCGGCGCGACGGCTATCGCCTGGAGGAGGCGGGCGAGCGGCTGCGCACCGCGGGCGCCACCACCCTTTCCGACCGCGAGCTGGCCGCCCTCCTCGCCCGGCTCCCGGCGCACGCGCCCTCGCGCCCGGTCGCGGCCGGCGACGCGGCGCTCGCCGAGCTGCCGGCGGCCGGCGCGGCCGACGCCGGGGTGCTGGCGGACGAGGCGGACGCGCACCGCGCCGCGGGCGAGGCGGCGGTGCGCCGCGCGCTGGAGGGGCTGGCCCCGCGCGACCAGGTGGTGTTCCGCATGCGCTTCTGGGAAGGGCTGAGCGTCGCCCAGATCGCGCGGGGGCTGGGGGTGCCGCAGAAGGGGCTCTACCGCCGCATCGAGCGCGCGCTGCCGCGGATGCGCCGCGCACTGGAGCGCGGGGGGATGACGGGCGCGGACGTGCGCCAGCTGCTGGACGACGACGCCCCGTGACGCGCGCGGGGGGGCGACTTCGGCGCCGCGCGTCCCTCTAAGGGAAAAGTCTCCGCGAGGAGGAGGATTTGAACGGATCACCCATCGACCCCGAGCGCCTGGGCGCGCTCCTGGACGGGCGGCTGACGGAACGCCAGCGCGACGAGCTGCTGGCGCGGCTGGCCGCGTCGGACGAGGGGGTGGAGGTATTCGCCGACGCCCTGGCCGTGACCGACGAGTTGGAGCGCGAGGACCGCCTGGCCGGCGGGGCCGCCGCGGAGGCCGGGGTGATCCCCTTCCGCCGGCCCGCGCGCCGCGCGGCGTGGCTCTCGGGCCCGCGGCTGGCGCTCGCCGCGTCGCTGGCCGCCGTGGCGGTAGGCGTGACGGCGTGGGGGCTCGGCCGCGGCGGGGAGGGCGCTGCGGACGATCCGGGGCGCTACGCGGCGCTGCTGGCGCGGCCGGGGATCCCCGCCGGGTGGAACGCGAGCCCGTGGAGCGCCGCGCGCGCCGCGGGGGAGACGATGGACCCCCGCGCCCGCGCCGTCCGCATCGGCGCGCGGATCACCGAGCTCGAGGCGGCGTCGGCGGCGGGAGACTCGGCCGCCGCCCGCCGCGCCGCGGCCGAGGTGGGCGCGCTCCTGGAGCCGCTCCCCGCCGCGGGCCCGGCCATCGCCGTGTACGCGGAGATCGGGCGGCGCGCGGGCGAGCCGGCAGCGGCGCTGGCAACGGTGCGGGAACGGGGGCGCGAGACGGCGGCGCGGCTGGCGGGGGAGGACGGGGTGGCGCTGGGCGCCTGGGCCGAGGCCGCGCGGCTCGCCGCCGCCCGCCGCGACGCGGAGTTCTTCCGCGCGCGCGCCACCCGCGACGCGCTGGCACGCGCGGCGCACGACCCGTCGCTCCCCGCCGAGGCGCGGGCGGCGGCGGAGCGGGCCCGCGCCGCCCTCTCCGCCGCCGCCGCGCCCGACTGGGAGGCGGTGGAGCGGGAGGCGGCGGGGATCCTGGCCGCCGCCGCGGGGTGAATCAGCCAGGCTGAAAAACAACCTCACGCGGAGACGCGGAGGCACAGGGAGAACCCCTCTCCGTGACTCTGCGTCTCCGCGTGAGGTTGTTTCCTTTGCTATAACAGGGGCGTCTGCGCGGACATGCAGGTGTAGGGGCTGCCGCCCAGCCCGTCGCCGCAGGTCAGTCCCACGTAGGTGGGGAGAGGCTCGTCGGCCACGGGGGGCTCGAACAGCTCGTAGTACGCGGCGAAGTGGTGCGCGGGCGTGTCCGGCGGCGGCGGTCCAATGTCGATGGGCTGCGGCGGGAGCTCCGCGCGCGGGGTGTAGTAGTACTGCAGCGTGATTCCCCCGTCGATCGGGTACAGGGCGGGGAGCAGGGTGGCCTCGCCGCCGCCGGCCAGCGGGAGCAGGGAGAGGGCGAGCTTGTCGTCGTCCACCGTCCCCACGTTCCACACGATGCGGTTCGCGAGGTGCCGCTGCTCGCCGGGTCGGGGGTAGTTCCAGCAGGCGCCCGACGCGTAGCTGTAGATCTGCCCCGAGCGCAGCACGGCGCGCGCCGCGAGCTGCGCGGGCGGCTTCTCGCCCGCCAGGGAGCCGGGACGGAGCGGGCGCTTCGCGACGGCGCCCACGTTCACCAGCTGGAAGGGGAGGTCCAGCGAGAGCTTGGTGCCGGTGCCGAGCGCCAGCTCCGTCCCGTCCGCCGGCACCAGCGCGGGAAAGCCGTCCAGCTCGGTGGAGCCCGGGCGCACGTAGGCCGTGTCGAAGCAGAGCCGCCCCACGTGCGGATCCATTCCGTGGTCGGCGGTGGGCATCAGCACGTACAGCGTCTCGGTCTGCGGGTCGGGCACGAACAGGCAGAGCCCCACCAGCTCGATCGTCAGCTCGAACGCCATTGTTTCCTCCTTATGGTTGAAAGGGTCCGTGGGTGTCCTCAGGAGCCCGCGTAGCGGAACGCGCCCCAGGCGGCGGGCGAGCGGAGCCGGGGGTCGGGCGAGCGCAGCAGCTCGAGCTGCGCCTGGCGGAGCGCCGCGGGGCCGTCGCCGCCGCGGCGCCAAGCGCGGTGGAAGCGCACCGTGAGCGCGCGCGCGGCCGCGTCGTCCACCTCTTCCGCGGCGCCCACCACCCCCTGCGCGCCCGCCCCCAGCAGCGCGCCCGCGAGCCCGGCGAATCCCCCCGAGCGCCCCCCGCCCGAGCGCAGCGTGCGGCAGGCGGAGAGGACCACCAGGCGGACGGAGCCCAGCCGCATCCGCGCGAGCGCCGCCGCGTCCAGCCGTCCCGCGCCTCCCGCCGCGGAGGGCGCCAGCACCAGGGCGGAGGCGGCGGGGCGGGCGTCGTCGAAGAGCGCGTGCCCGGCGTAGTGCACCACCTGCGCGCCGGCGAGCGCCCGCTCGAACGCCTCCCGGTCCGCCGCCGCGCCGGCGAGCACGGTGGCGCCGGGGTAGAGCGCCGCCACGGCCCCCGCCTCGGCCGCCGCGCCGGGGAGGCGCGGGAGCCCCGGCCAGGCGCCGGGGTCGAAGGCCGGGTCGGCCACCACCAGCGCGCGGGGGGATGCGGGCGGCCCGCCGGGGCGCCGCCGCGCCGCGTCGCGCAGCGTGGGGGCGAAGCGGAGGGCGTGCGCCTCCACCAGGTATCGCCCCCGCGCGGTGTCGAGGAGCGCGGCGAAGGGCGCCGCCGCCACCTCGCCGTCCGCCACCACCACCAGCGTGCCGCCCTCGGCGCCGAGCCGCGCCTCCAGCGGCCGCACCAGCCGGTCGTAGAGCGCCGCCAGCGGCGCGCGGGCCGCGTCGCCCATCCCCAGCTCCAGCGCCGACCGCGCGCGCTCCACCATCTTCCCCAGCGCCTCGCGGCCCACCGTCGCGCGGTGCATCGCCACCTCGCGCCCGGACACCGTCCACGCCAGCAGCGTGTCGCCGACCAGCGCGTATTCCACCGCCGTCTCGCCGGCGGGGGCGGCGAGGGGCGCGGCCGGGGCGCGCGCCCGGTCCTCCCCCGCGGGCGCGAGCGAGGCGCGCCCCCGCTCCAGCGCGGCCAGGGCGTCGGCGGGGCGGCCCTGGCGCACGCGCAGCATCACCATACGGTCGAACACGTCGCGGGCGGCGTCGAGGAGCGCCGCGCGCGCCGCGGCCCCCGCCACGCCGCCGCCCAGCTCCGAGAGGCGGGCGGTGGCGCGGTCCAGGTCTTCCGCCGCGCCCTCCACGTCGCCCAGTGCCAGCCGCGCGTCGGCCCGCGCCACCCGGGCGGGGAGGAGGTTCGGCACGTTTCCCAGCGAGGCGAAGTACGCCACCGCCGAGTCCAGCGCCGCCGCCGAGCGGGCGGGCGCGGCGCGCGCCTGGGCGGCCGCGCGGGCCACCCGCAGCCGCGCCCCGAACCAGGCCGCCGGCCCGGGCGCCATCGTCCGCACCGCCGCGGCCCCGGCGGCGAGGTCGGCCTCCACCCCGGCCGCGTCGCCCGCCCGCGCCCGGAGCTGCGCCCGGGCCAGGAGCGCCTCGGCGGCGTAGAGGGGGCGCCCGGTGCGCGCCGCGGCGGCCACGTCGGCGTCCTGCAGCGCCAGGGCGGCGCGGGGGAGCCCGTCGGCCAGCGCGGCCTGCGCCATCACCGCCAGCAGGTTGTGCGTCCAGAGCGAGCCCCGGTACGGCCGCAGGGTGCCCGCGGCGCGGTGGAGCGCGGCGTATCCCCCCTCCTCGTCGCCCAGCGCCAGCCGCGTCTCGCCCGCCAGGTAGCGCACCGCGCCCAGGTGCTCGCGCTCCCCCGCGCGCGCCAGCAGCTCCTCGGCGGCGCGGTACTCCGCCAGCGCCTGGGGGTAGCGCCCGGCGCGGAGGAGGGTGGTGCCCAGCGACCAGCGCGCGCGCCCCGCCAGCGCCGGCGTCCGCGCCGGGTCCGCCGCGGCCGCCAGGGCGCGGAGGTCGCGCTCCCCCTGGGCCGAGCGGCCGGCGTAGACGCGCGTGGTGCCGCGGAAGAGGCGCGCCCACGCCCGCAGCGGCGCCGACGCGGCGGGGTCCTCCGCCACCGCCTCGAACCCCGGCCCCGCGCCCAGGTAGTCGCCCGCCTCGTAGAGCGCGCGCGCCCGGCCGTAGGCGGCGTGCGCCCGGGCGAGCGCCGCCCGGCGTACGGGCGAGGCGCTCCGGGCCTCGCGCGCCGCGTCGGCCAGGGAGGCATCGCCCCCCCGGCGCGCCAGCGCGGATCCCAGCGCCGCCGCCATCCGGAGCGCGGCGCCGGCGCGGGCGGAATCTCTCGCCGCCGTCCCCTCGCCCCACTCCCCCAGCAGCGCGTCGAGCCCGCGCAGGAGCGCCCGCTGCGGGTCCGCCGCGGCCCAGGCGGCCGCCCCCGCGGGGTCCGCGGGAGGGCGGGGGAGGGGCGGAACCGCGGCCGCCGCGCGGGCGCGGCGCCGTGCTTCCTCCGCCCAGCGCGAGCCGGAGTCGGCCCCGGCGCACCGCTCCCAGGCGCGCGCCGCCTCGTCGCCCAGTTCCAGCCGCTCCAGGGCCAGCGCGCGGTTGAAGCAGGCCGGCGCGAGCCAGGGCTCCCGCGCGAGCGCCTCGGCGGCGGCCTCGTACGCCTCCAGCAGGTCGCGGGTGGACCCGGTCCGCTCCGCGCGCACCAGCCGGGCGGCGGCCAGGTCGGCCAGGACCGGCGCGGGGCGCTCCGAGAGCTGCGCGGCGTGCCCGAGGAGTGAGAGAGTCCCGTCGAGGGAATTTCCCCCCTCGCGCCCCCAGAGCAGGTCCATCACTCCCGCCGCGTGCAGCGCGCCGGGATCCACGCCCCCGCGCGCCGCCCCGGAGGCGCGCTCGGACGCCTCCAGCACCCGCGGCGGCGGCCCGGCCGCGGGGCCGCACGCCTCGGCCGGGACGGTGCTCCCGGCCGCGGGCGGCGCGGGGGTGCAGGGGCGGTACGCGGTGGCGATCGACAGCCGCGCCGCGAAGGGCCGGGGGAGCCGCGCGTCCGAGAGCGAAGCCAGCGCGTCGCCGTCGTGCGCACGGCCGCAGGCCATCCCGGCCACGGCGCAGAGCGCGGCCGCGACCCGCCTCGGCACGGCCGGCCTCATGGCGCGAAGCGGATGGGAGGGCGCACGGGGATGCAGGGGAGCGAAGCGGAGCGCTACGACGTTTGTTCCGAGATCCGGCGCAACGTGGCGTAAGATGACCGGAATCGCAAGCATTCTGGTGCGAATTTCCGTAGCAGCCGCCACTTCCGGCATAGACTTGACACCTGCACAGAAACAATTACCTTAGTAATAAGCAGTTGTTGTAACTCTCAAATCGAAGCGGAGGACGGAACGATGACGGAGACGCTCAACGAGACCTCGACCGCGACGGTGTGGGCGATCGACCCGGCGCACACGCTGGTGGAGTTCAGCGCCAAGCACATGATGATCACCACCGTGAAGGGGCGCTTCACCGAGGTGAAGGGCGAGATCCGGATGGACGAGACCTACCCGGACCGGTCGTCGGTGCAGGCGGAGCTGGGCGTGGCGAGCATCAACACCGGGGTGGAGCAGCGCGACGCGCACCTGCGCTCGGCCGACTTCCTGGACGCGGAGAGCTTCGGCGCCATCACCTTCACGTCGAAGCGGGTCGAGGGCGCGGTGGACGTGCCGGGCGGGACCTTCACCCTGGTGGGCGACCTGACCATCCGCGGCACCACGCGCGAGGTGGCGCTGGAGGTGGGGTTCGACGGCCGCGGGCGCGACCCGTGGGGCGGGGAGCGGGTGAGCTTCAGTGCCACCGGCAAGTTCGACCGGCGCGACTTCGGGCTCACCTGGAACACCGCGCTGGAGACGGGCGGCGTGCTGGTCGGCAACGAGATCAAGATCTCGATCGAGGCCCAGGCCGTCCGCGCCTGAACGAAGCCGAGCTGATCTCACACAGAGACGCGGAGGCACGGAGAGAACGGCGGAGTTCTCTCCGTGCCTCCGCGTCTCTGCGTGATGCGTCCTTTACTGAGTCTGCCTGACGGTGGGCCCGTTGCCGCGCGTGTAGATCAGGAGGATGCCGTTGCGGGCGGGGTACCCGTATCGCCCCGCGCCGTCGGTGCCCTTCAGGTAGATGATGCTCTCGATGCTGTTCGTCGAGAGGTCGCGCAGGAGCTCGCCCGAGTTCGCGCCGATCAGCACGTCGTCGACCGCCACCGCCACCGGGCTCCTGCACGCCGAGCTGTTGTCCTGAGGCACGGTACGGTCGGAGATGCAGATCCCCGCGACGAACCCGCCCGAGTTCATCAGGTAGATCTCCTTCACCTGCACCCCCGGGATGGTGCGCACCAGGTCGCCCACGTGCTGCGCCGCGGCCCGCGCCTCGATCTGGTCGCGGGTGATGATGTTGAGGCGCCGGCCGCGCGTGCGCGGGTCGAAGTACCCCGGGTAGACCCGCTGCGCCACCACCGAGAGCGGCTCCAGCGCCACCGTGCGCCGCGTCAGCCCCAGCGTGTAGTGCGCCCTGAGGCGGTCGCGCACCGTCAGCTGCCCGATCGCCGATCCGTACACCGGGTGGGTGACCGTCACCGAATAGGTGCCGGGCACGACGTCCAGCGAGAACTCGCCGTTCCTCCCCGTGGTCCACTCGCGCCCGGAGCCGCCCAGGCTCACCTTCGCCCCCACGATCGGGCGGACGCTGCGGTCGTCGACCAGGCGCACCGTCACGTGCGCCCTCTTCCGCTCCTCGGCCTCCCGCAGGGCCACCAGCGCGGCGGGGGCGGCGAGCACCAGCTCGCTCAGCTGCGGCGCGCCCCGCCGCGGCTCCACCCGCGCCACGGCCGAGTCGGCCTCCAGCCGCGCCACGATCCGCACCCGCGCGCCCGCGGGGAGCTCGCAGAAGCGCCAGGCTCCGTTCTCGTCGCTCACCGCGACGGCGCGCCCGGCCTCCGCCGAGCCGGGCTCCTCCCAGCTGGCGATGAGCGGCACGCCGGAGAGCGGCTCGCCCGCCGTGCGGTCGGTGATGCGCCCCACCGCGGCGCCCACCGCGCTCCCTTCCGCGGCGTGGCAGGGCGCGGCGAGGATCGACGCGAAGGAGGGGATGGCCAGGTCGCGCTGGATATCCTGCGGCGGCACGATCGTCACCAGCGCCGCGTCGGGAACGAAGTGGAGCGAATCGAGCCGCGGGTGGTCGAAGGCCAGGGCGTATACCCCCTCGGAGAGGCGCGGGAGGGTGAAGCGGCCCGCGCTGTCGGTGCGGGTGCTGTCGGCCGTGCCCGCGAGCGAGACGCGCGCGCCGGCCAGCGGGCGGCCGCGGGTGCTGTCGAACACCACGCCGCTCAGGGTGGCGAAGGCCGCCAGCTCCACCGGCGCGCCGTCGCGGCCGAGGATCTCCACCACCTGGCCGGTCTCCTCCGCCATCACCCGCCGCGATTCCGACGGCACGGCGGGGACGAAGGTCGCGGTGGAGGCCATGACGGCCACGTCCGCCGGCATCAGGATGCGCCAGCGGTTCACGATCCAGGCGCCGTTGGGAAGGCGGTGGAACTCGACCCGTCCCCCCGCGCGCTCCACCGGCAGCGCGGTGGCGCCGCCGGTGTAGCGGTATTCCAGGGAGCGCAGCTCGGCCGTCCCCGCGTCGAGCCAGAGCACGCCCTCCACGTCGGCGAGCTGGCCGCCGCGCACCGGCTCGAAGGTGAGCCCCACCATCCCGCGGTGGCTCCCTTCGCCGCGACGGCTGCGGAAGCAGTGCGACGCCTGGAAGGGATCGGAGAGGAGGACGAGGGCGTCGGGGGCGTGGTAGTACACGGTGTCGCCCCGCTTCTCCACGTAGCCGGTGCGGGCCAGCCGCTCCGGGCTCACCGCCACGAAGGCGTTCTCGCTCAGCTCCGCCCCCGCCCGCACCTCGCCGCGGCGGACGGTGCGCGTGGCCGCGTCGAGCACCCGGATGTTGCGCCGAATGCGGAAGCGGTAGGGGTACAGCTCCCGCGTGGCGACGGCCGACTGCAGCGCCTTGCGCGCCTCGTCCCAGAGCGTCGCCGCCTCCTCGCCGGCCTCGGGGCGCACCGTGCAGCGCCGCGAGCCGGCCGTGGCGACGACCCCCTCGAGCCGGATGCGCCGGGCCGAGGCCGCCAGCCGGTAGGTGATGACCTCTCGCGCGGCCAGCTGGAGCGGGGGCGAGGTGGCCGCGGCGTAGCCGATGCGGTCCGCGCGCAGCACGTAGCGCCCCGCGGCCGGCGCGCGCAGCGCGAAGCGCCCGATGCTGTCGGCCAGCACCCGGGCGCGCGTGACCCCGTCGCTGCCGACCAGCGACACGAGCGCGCCGGGGACGGGGGCGCCGCTCTGCGCGTCCACCACGGTGCCGGTCACCCCCTGCGCGGCGAGCGCGCACGGGAGGGCGGCGAGGAGCGAGGCGAGGAGGGGAAGGGTTCTGCGCATCGGCGGGTCCGGAGGGAGGTCCGGCAGACGGCGGCGGGTGATGTGGATGAACGCACGGCGTGGTGGAATTTTGACGCGCAAGCGGGTGAACCGCCTCATGCAGAAACGCGGAGGCACGGAGGGAGACCTGCGTTCTCTCCTCCGTGCCTCCGTGTCTCTGCGTGAGACGTCCGTGGTCTTTACGGCATCTCGCGGACGGTGGGGCCGTTGCCGCGGGTGTAGATCAGGATGAGCCCGTTGCGGGCCAGGAAGCCGTACCGGCTCGCGGCTTCCGTGGGCTTCACGTAGATGATGCTCTCGATGCCGACCGTCGGGAAGTCGCGCAGGAACGCGCCCGCGTTGCCGCCGATCAGCATGTCGTCCACCGCCACCGCCACCCCGCGGTCGCATTCTGACTTGTTGGGGTCGATCATCCGCGTCGAGCGGACCTGGCTGGGCTCGCCCAGGGCCGGGTCCGTCGCCGCCGTTTCGATTTTAACGGTGGGATCGTCGTTCTGGCCCGGGATCGACATGCGGTCGGTGATGCAGATCTCCGAGACGAACCCCCCGGAGTTCATCATCCGGAGCTCGTTCACCTGCAGCCCCGGGATGCCGCGCACCAGGTCGCCCACGTCGCGCGCGGACCCCGCCCGCCGCTCGATCTCTTCGCGCATCACGATGTTCAGGTGCCGCCCCCGCGCGCGCGGATCGAAGAAGCCGGGGTAGACGCGCTGCGCCACCACCGCCAGCGGCTCCAGCGTCACCGTCCGCTTCGGCAGCCGGAGCGCGTACTGCACCGTGCCGCGCGCGTTCACGGTAAGCCGGCCGGAGCCCGAGCCGTACTCCGGGTGGCTGAAGGCGATCGAGTAGGTGCCCGGCGGGAGGTCGAACGAGAACTCTCCGCTCCGGTTCGTGGTCCACTCGCGGGTCGACCCGCTCAGGCTCACCTTCGCCCGGTCGATCGGGCGGCCGCTGGCCTCGTCGACCAGGCGCACCACCACGTGCGCCCGCTGGCGCAGCTCCTCCGCCCGCCGGGCCACCATCGCGGCGGGCGCGGCGAGGGCCAGGTCGTTCAGCTGCGGCACGCCCCGCCGCGGCTCGACGGCCTGCGCCACGGCCGAGTCGGCCTCCAGCCGCGCCACGATCCGCACCCGCGC
>Ga0070685_10001369_pt1 | contig 12800 bp, 10 predicted proteins | sample KBSS13LmetaG_FD_65651 | JGI IMG/M metagenome (GOLD analysis project Ga0070685, IMG submission 65651) | Switchgrass rhizosphere microbial communities from Kellogg Biological Station, Michigan, USA - KBS S1-3L metaG | ecosystem: Host-associated > Plants > Roots > Rhizosphere ...
CTGCGTTAGAGTTCTTTGCGGAATCAGCCCGTGCAGCAGAGGAAGATGACCCGCGACCCGCAGGTGTATCCGCAGGTGTAGGCGGGTTCCTGGGTCCGCACGAACGCGCGGGCCGTACCGTCCGCGCCGCCCTCTCCCGCAGCGGTCGCGAACGAGTCCACCTCGAGCGAGTCGAGATCCAGCCGCCTCTTCTCCATGGTGTGCCTCCTCCGGCTGACTGCGTGAATGCCGGACGCCGCGGGCAGCGCCGCCGGCGGATGGAGTGTACGCGAGGGGGTGGCACCTGTCCACACGTCAGGCGCCACGCCCAGCGAGCCCGGCTGTCTCTCTGCGTCTCCGCGTCGCTGCGTGAGATTTCCGGGAATCGGCCACGGCGGGGCCGACTGTCATTCGTGAGCAGTCGTCCTCTCACCAGGCCGGGTCGAATGTCCAACTCCATCGCCATCTCCATCGACGGACCGGGCGCCAGGGAGGCGCTCGACGAGTTCTTCGCCATCGCCGGGATCGTGGGCCAGCCATGGCTGGCCGAGCAGCCGCGGCCGGTCACGCGCGACGGCGGCGGCCTGCTGGAAGTGGTCGGCAGGATCATCGGCATCGTGGGCACGACCGTGCCCATCGCGGCGAACATCATCAAGTGGTACGCGAACCGGAAGCGGACGGAGCGGCGCTTTCACGCCGAGATCGAGGACGCGCAGGGGAACCGGATCTCGCTCGACGACGCGACGCCGGAGCAGATCGCCTCCGCGCTGCAGACCCTCCAGCCCTGACCGGTTCGGGGGCGCGGCCAGGAGGCGCCGGTACATCCACGGTACGCCCGTTGCGGCGCCGCCTTCCCCGTGCGGAGGGCGGCGCCGGGCCGTATCATCCTCCCGACGACCGCTGGAGCCGCCGTGCATGGCTGCCGGCCCGACCTGACCCGCGACCCTCCATCCTCATGCGAGCCGACGTCCTCGAAGCCGCACGCAGCGCGTTCCCGCAGTCGCCCGCGAGCATCACCCTCGGCGCGGTGGTGCACGGGGGGGAGTGCGCGCCGGAGCCCATCGCCCACATCCCGCTGTCGATGATGAACCGGCACGGGCTGATCGCCGGCGCCACCGGCACGGGGAAGACCAAGAGCCTGCAGCTCATCGCCGAGCAGCTCGCCGCCGCCGGCGTGCCCGTGCTGGTGAGCGACGTGAAGGGCGACCTCTCCGGCCTGGGCGCCGCCGGCGAGCCCAACGAGCGCGTCGACCAGCGCGCGCGCGACACGGGGTACGCCTGGCGCCCCGCCGCGTCGCCCGTGGAGCTCCTCTCGCTCAGCGGCAAGCTGGGCGCGCAGCTCCGGGCGACGGTGTCGTCGTTCGGGCCGATGCTGCTGGCGAAGGTGCTGGGGCTGAACGAGACGCAGACCAGCGTGCTCACCCTGGTCTTCAAGTTCTGCGACGACCGCGGCCTCCTCCTCCTCGACTTTCCGGACCTGCGCGCGGTGCTCCGCTACCTCTCGGACGAGGGCGCCGACGAGCTGAAGGAGTACGGGGGGATGAGCAAGCAGACCGTGGGCGTGCTGCTGCGGGAGATGGTGGAGCTGGAGGCGCAGGGGGCCGAGGACTTCTTCGGCGAGCCCGAGTTCGACCTGGACGACCTGATGCAGACGGAGCGCGACGGCCGCGGGCTGATCTCGGTGCTGGAGCTGCGCGACGTGCAGGAGAAACCGGCGATGTTCAGCACCTTCATGCTCTGGATGCTGGCGCGCCTCTACGGGCAGCTCCCCGAGGTGGGCGACGTGGACAAGCCCAAGCTGGTGTTCTTCTTCGACGAGGCGCACCTGCTCTTCGACGGGGCCAGCAAGGCGCTGCTCGCGCAGATCGAGCAGACGGTGCGGCTGATCCGCTCCAAGGGCGTGGGCGTCTTCTTCGTGACCCAGAGCCCCAAGGACGTGCCGCCGGACGTGCTGGGGCAGCTCGGCCACCGGGTGCAGCACGCGCTGCGTGCGTTCACGGAAGACGACGAGACGGCGCTCCGGGCGGCGGCGCGCACCTTCCCGAAGACGAGCTTCTACGACATCGAGGAGACGCTCACCACGCTGGGGATCGGCGAGGCGTTCGTGAGCACGCTGGCCACCAACGGCGTGCCGACGCAGCCCTTCGCCGTGCGCATGGTGCCCCCGGCCAGCCGCATGGGCCCGCTCACCGACGCGGAGCTGCAGCAGTGCGTCTCCACCTCCGTGCAGGTGAAGAAGTACGCCGCGGACATCGACCGGCAGAGCGCGCGGGAGATGCTGGAGGACCGCGCCGCGCCGCAGGCGGCGCAGCCGCAGGCCGCGCCGCCGCCTCCCCCGCCGGGGCAGTACCAGTACGACTACCAGCGCCAGCAGGCCGAGGCCGCCGCCGCGCCGCCGCAGTACCAGTACCAGCGGCAGGCGCCGGAGCAGCCCAAGGGGCGGGGAAGGGCGCCCCGCGAGGAGCCGGGGATGCTGGAGAAGGTGCTGAAGTCGGGGGTGGCGCGCTCCGTGGCCACGCAGGTCACCCGCGGGCTGATGGGCGCGCTGCTGGGGACGCCCAGCCGGCGGAGGCGCCGCGGCGGGCTCTGGTAGGCTGCGTTTCCGCAACGAAGGAATGGAGCCGCGGAGAGAGGTCTTCTTCTCCGCGGCTCCGCCGTTTCCCTACTGGACGGAGAAGGTGTACGGCCCCGTCTGGCTGAAGTCGCACGAGCCGGTGGGGGAGCAGTAGAACCCCTCCAGCACCATCAGCCGCACGGTGCCGCTCGCGGGCACCGTGAAGGTGTCCTGCTGCTCGATTCCCGTCGCCGTCGACCAGGAGCCGAGGAACTGGCCGGTGGCGGCGTCCTGCGCCACCAGCGCCACGAACGGGTTGAGCGTGTTCATCTGCAGCGCGATCCGCATGGTGGAGCCCGGCGTGCCGTGCACGGTGAACGCGTCGACGTCGCTGGGATAGTCCAGCGACTCGCCGGTCACGGTGCTCCCGAGCGCCACGGTGGCGGAGACGTGCTCCGGCGCCCGGCTCGCGGGCACCAGCGCGAAGCGGTACGGCCCCTGGTCCGCGTAGACGTAGCCGCCGTTGTTGGGGTACACCGTCACCTTGTACGTCCCCGTGGCGGGGATGGTGAAGCGCGTGGCGTGGGTGCGCAGCGAGGGGGCGGCGAACGACGACAGCACGGCGCGCAGGTAGCCGTCGCTCAGGGTGCTCACGATGGCGTACATCCCCCCGTCCGCGGTCCCCCCGGTGCCCTGCAGGAAGAGGTTCAGCTCCTGCCCGGCCGCAGCCTGGAAGGTGAACACGTCGCGGTCGCCCAGCGGCCGCAGGTCCTCGCCCTCCACCGTGTCGCCCACCGCGAAGGCCGCCGGCACGTGCTCGGGTGCCGGGCTGATGGCGAACACCCGCAGCCGGTAGCCGCCCCGGACGCCCACGCCCTCGTCCCAGGTGCCTCCCACGCGCACGGTGTGGTGCCCCGCGGGGAGCACGAAGGGGAAGCTGCCGGCGTCGCGGCGCTCCGATCCGGCGAAGGTCCCTTCCAGCCCCACCGACGCGGGGAGGATCCCCGTGCCGCGCCAGTCCCCCTCCACCGAGAGCGAGAGGACCACGATCGCCTGCTGCGCCAGGTCGAGCGTGAACTCGTCGGCGTCGCCCGGCAGGTCGATGCGCTCGCCCACCACGCTGTCGTTGAGCGCCAGGGCGGCCGGCGCGTGCTCCGGCGCCGGGTTCACCCGGTAGGCGAAGATGCGGTAGGCGCCGCGGTCCAGCGCGTGGTCGCTGTTGCCGTACACGCGCACGCGGTAGCTCCCCGACGCGGGAAGGGTGACGCTCCCGGTGGCGTTGTCGAGCAGCACCCGGCTCCCGTCGCTCGCCACGCGGCGGAGGTCCGCGCCGGTCGGCAGCGACGCCGCCTCGACCCAGAGGGTGCCGGACCCCGGCGCGGCCTGGAAGAAGAGGTTGTAGCGCTCTCCCGGCGTGCCGGTGAGGGTGAAGTCGTCGATGTCGCCCACGTAGTCGATCGACTCGCCCGTGGCCGTGTCTCCCGCGACCAGCGCCGCGGGGCGCGACTCGGGCTCCATCCTCACCCGCCGCAGCTGCAGGCGGTAGTCGGCGAGCGACGCCGTGCTCCCGGGCTCCGCCGCCACCTGCAGGTGGTAGGTGCCCGAGGAGGGGAGCTCGAAGCGCCCGGTGGTCTGCGTCTCGAGCGCGGCGTCGCCCCCGTGGCTGTCCACCAGCGTCAACGGCGCGCCGTTGAAGCCCGGGCGGGGCACCGTGGCGCGCAGTGCGCCGCCGCCGGGGCCGGCCTGCAGGAAGACGAGGTAGAGCTCGCCGGCGGTGCCGGTGAAGGTGAAGTCGTCGACGTCGGCGGCCGACTCCAGCCGCTCGCCCTCGACCACCGCGTCCACCGGGAGCGCCGCGGGAACGCGCTCGGGCGCGGTCCCCACGCTGTCCAGCCGCACCCGGTATCCGCCCCCGGCCGAGCCGCCCGCGGCGGAGACCAGCAGCCGGTAGTCCGTGCCGGCGGCCAGGTGGACCACGCCGCTCGGCTCCTCGTGGCCGGCGGTGGCCGCGGTCACCGTCGCCAGCACCGCGCCGGCCTCGGTGGTGAGCGACGCCTGCACCGCGCCGCTCGTCGCCTGCAGGAAGACGGCGGCGTCGCCGGCCGCGCTGCTCCGCACGCGCAGGGTCTGGACTTCGGTGCCGTTCGCCACGGTGCCGGTGATCACCTGGCCCACGTCGTAGACCTTCTTCCCACCGCCGCCGGTGGGGCCGTCGCCGCCGCCGCAGGCGGGGACGACGGCGAGCAGGAACAGCGCGCAGGCGAGCCGGGCGCGGCGGAACGACTGGAAACGCATCGGAGGTCGGGACGGGGTGTGGAAAAGGGAAGCGTGCCTGAACATCATAGTGGACGCACGAGCCGTCAAACCGTCACGGCGCCCGCGCCGTACTCCCGCTTGAGGCCGGCGAAGGCGTCGAAGAGGGCGCGGTGGCGGGCGAGGCCGTACTCGTCGGCGCGCGTGTCGTACTGGCGCACCCAGTCGAGGAGGAAGGCGAGGCGGCGGTCCTGCTCCTCGGGCGACGCGTACTTCTCCGGCTCCCAGGGTCGCGCGCGGCAGTGGGCGACGCACCCTTCCACCCCCGGGTTCAGGAAGCGCAGCTCGGTGCAGTGCGGAAGCGCCGCCTCCACCAGGTCGCCGTAGCACCCCTCGATCACCCACCCGTCGTGCGCGGCGAAGAACGCCTCCAGCAGCGCCACGCTCGCCTCGAGCGTCCGGCGCTCCCCCGGCGCGTCCCAGGCGACGAGGTCGAGGTCCAGGTGCGTGAGCCCGTGCTCGGCGGCGACGGCGCGCGCCATCGTCGTCTTCCCCGAGCCCGAGTTGCCGTAGATCAGGATGCGCTGCACGCGAGAGTCCGTGAGGGGGATCGAGCCTTCCATCGGCCTCTAGCGGAGTGGAGGGCTTTCGTCCAGGTGCACGTCGACGCGCTCCGTCTGGTCGACGGGCTCGAAGCGCGGCGGCGGAAAGACGAGGTAACGCGTGCGCCGCTCGCCCGTCGTGAGCGCGGGCGGGCCGGCGACGATCACCGCCACGTTCGCCGCGGGCGCGGCGCGCGCCAGCGAGCGCCCGATGCGCAGCAGCACGCGGTCCTCCAGCACCGGCGTGGCGCCGAGCTCGGCCAGCGACCAGGCCAGCAGGTTCACCTGCCCGGGCGCGGCAGCCGCGCGCACCGCGGCCGGCGGAAGCGCGCCCTGCCGGCGCGCGTCGTAGTTGATCAGCGCGATGCGCTCCTTCCCCGCGTAGAGCTGGAAGGAGAGCGACGCGTACCATCTCCCGGAGAAGCTCAGCGCAGGGAGCAGGCCGAACACCAGCGCGACGGTGATCCACGCGAGCGCCAGCCTCCGCGGCACCGCGCCGGGTACGGCGCTCCCCAGCGGCTTCCGCCACCACGCGCGGGCGAACGCGGCGACCTGCGTTCCCGTGCCGGCGGGCCAGAAGAGCAGCCAGAGCGCTGCGATCGAGGCCAGGTTCCACGGCCACACCACGCGGTTGTAGTCCTCCCCCAGCGGACCGATGGAGGCGAGGATGAACCCGTGCATCGCCGTAAGCCCCACCACTCCCACGCGCCGCAGCCGCGGGGCGCAGAGCAGCACGCCGAATGCGAGCTCCAGCACCGCGGAGAGGAGTGCAAGGCTCGACGTCAGCGATCCGGGAAGGCTCGCCACGCGCACGCCGAACCCCTTCAGCACGGAGCCCGCGAGCAGCGGAAAGTCGGTGGCGAGATAGTGGTGGTTGAGCTTCTGCAGACCCGACCACGCGTACATGCAGCAGACCAGGAGCTGGAAAGGCGCCAGCGCCCGTGCGCGCGGCGGGGCCGGCGCGGAGCCCGTCCTCTCGTACAGCAGGAGGGTGAACGCCGCGGCCAGGTAGTAGGCGAAGTACGGCTGCCAGCGTGTCTGGTCGAGCAGCGCCCAGAGCGCGCCGATCGCCAGCACCGCCTGCAGGAAGCGCCGCGGCCGCCTCGCCAGGGCCGCGCCGGCGAGCGACAGGCCCATCGCGGCCAGGAGCGCGGCGTCGAGCGGTGGAGGCGGCTGCGGGAGGCCGTCCACCAGCGGCACCAGCGGGTAGCCGCGCCCGGTGAGCCACAGCCTCGGCGAGAGCGCCAGCGAGCCCAGGAAGCACCCCGCCAGCACCGCGCGGAACCAGCGGATGCGCGTATCCGTCGCTGCGTCCGGTGCCTCCACCGCGGCCGGCGCGGAACGCCGTGCCGGCGACTCGCCCGGCGCGGCGGCTGATCGGGGCGGGCGAGGGTGCGGTCTGGACCGGTGTGGTCCGGGTCGTGAGGTCAAGCGAGGGCTCGGAGCCGGTTCGGCGGCGCGGCGGGGGCGGCGCGCGACCGCGGTCCCCTCCCGGGAGCGGGAAACATGTGTTACAACGCGAAAGCGGTCAAATCCCGGCCGGCGGCGGTGCGTGCCCTCGTCGTCTTTCCCGGGCCGGAGTTGCCGTAGACCAGGACGTGCGGCATTCCACGCTCACGTTTCGGGGGTGGGAATGGCCGCGCGGCGCAGCTTCCCGAGGATGCGGTGGATCCGCTCGCGGACCTTGCGGTAGTCGACCGCCGCCCACGCCTCCAGCAGGGGGACGTGGCGAGGGTCGCCGCGCTCCTCGACGAGGTCGAGCACGCGCAGGATCAGCCCTCGGTTGCGGTCCTTGAGGTAGGTCATGTCGAAGGGCGGCCCGGCGGCGAGGAGCGCGTCGAAGCCGTCCACCACCTCGCGCGCGTACGTCTCCTTCTCGATCGCCCATCCTTCGTCGGTGAAGACCAGCAGCGGCAGCCGGTAGTCGTACCTGATGCACAGGTATCCGTGCGTGATCGTCCAGTCGATTCGGGCCAGCACTTCGTCTTCTGGCACTCCGCGATAGTAGCCGTGGACGGGGATGCGGTCGAGCCCCAGCTCCAGCACCTTCTTCTCGCGCGAGCCCCTCAGCACCTTGCAGAGCAGGGAGCGGCCTCCGCGCGCGATCAGCGGGTCGGCCGCACGCAGGATCGCCCGCAGATCCTCGGACGGAAGCTCGCGGACGCGCGCCGGCTTGAGGTGGTATTCGACGCGGTGGACTCGGCGTGTCATCCCTCCTCCGCTCGCGTGAGGATCACGACCCCGCCGCGACCGCGGTGCCTTCCGCGGCCACGATCCACCAGCGCAGGTCGCGGCGGATGTACACGTGCAGGTAGCGCGATTCGCCCGCGGCCTCGCCGCCGGGGCCGAGGGCCCGCAGGCGGCCGGTGACCGTCACCACCGCGCCCAGGTCGCGCACCTCCAGCTCGTCGATCGTGAACCGCGCGCCCGGGTTGTCCTGGCTGAAGACGGCGAAGAGCGCGTCCCGGTCCACCCGCCGCCCGTTGGCCACCACGCCGCGGAAGTCGGGGGCGTACAGGTTCGCCAGCCACGCCGTGTCGTGCCGCGCGATGGCGGCGCTGCGCTCGCGCTCCAGCGCCAGGATGCGGCGCGCGGTGCGCGTGTACGGCGTCGTGTCCGGCAGGGTGATGGTGGTCTGGCCCGCGACGACGTTGCCCTGCGCGCCCGCGGCCGCGGGCGAGAGGGCGAGGACGAGGGCGGCCACGAAGAAGCGTGCTCGCATGTTCAGCTTTCGTTTCACGCAGAGACGCGGAGGCCACGGAGAGAACATCATCAAAACGTCCAGCTCCAGCGCACGGAGAAGAGGTCGTCGTTCTCGTGCGGAGGGGCGTCGGTGGCGTTCAGCATGTACTCGGCGCGCACCTCGGTGGTGCGGCTCAGGCGGTAGCCGCCGGCGATCTGCACGCGGTCGACGGGATAGTCCCACTCCACCTGCGCGGCGCCGCCGCCGTCGAGGCGGTTGAAGCGGATGCCGCTGTAGCGCGCCGCCGCGAAGAGCCCGGGGGAGAGCTTCACCTTGGCCTCGGCGTACCACGAGAGGTCGCGCGGATATTCCTCCACGTTGGGCACGTCCCAGGTGTCGTAGATCAGCTCGGCGCGCGCCTCCACCGGGCCGCGCGCGAACGCCGCCTCCAATCCCCACAGCTCCTGGAAGTAGTGGCTCACCTCCTGGCCCGCGGGGAGCGGCGCGCCGGCGGGGTGGTCGATCAGGTAGCCGCCGCGGTCGTACGAGGCGCCCAGGCTCAGCTCCGGCATCACCTGCACCCCCACGTGCGCGACCCACGACGGGCCGTGGTCGCCGAACCCGATCGCGTTCCACTCGTGCGGCTCGCTGCTGGGCGCGCTGTTCAGCACCGCCGCGCGCACCGAGACGCTTCGCCATCCCCCCGCCGCCATCACCCCCGCCTGGTAGGGCGCGTTCCACACCGGCGGCGCGCCCATCGGCCGGAAGAAGGCCGGATCCTCCTTCCAGGTCACGAACCCCGCCGCCGCGGCCGGGAGGAAGTTGGCGCAGATCATGGTGCGGTAGTCGTACGGCAGGGGCGGGCGGATGAAGGGGTCGGCGGAGAGGCTGGCGTGGCGCTGCGTCCATCCTCCGAACGGGGTGAGGAGCTTCCCGGCCTGCAGCGACAGGTCGTGCCCGGCGAAGGGGGAGAGGCGCAGCCACGCCTGCTCCACGCGCAGCTGCAGCGGCCGGTCGGCCGGGGCCTCGCCGCGGTCGGCGCGCAGCTCCACCGTGCCGCTCACCTTCTGCCCCGCGAACAGGTCCAGCAGCAGGCTGGCGCGCGGGGCCACAAAGGGGCGCGTGGTGGGGATCAGCCACGCCGGCGCGTCGCCCGGCACGAAGCCCTCCACCTCCAGCCGCCCGGACGGTGCCACCTGCCACGTCCCGTCCGCCGAGCTCCAGCGCACGCCCAGCTCCTGCAGGGTCGGCAGATTCTGCGCGGAGAGCGGCGCGGCGGCGGCGAGGAGCGCGAGCACCACGGCCGTCGCCGCGCCCACCGCCTTCGCCGCGGGGCCGCCGCCGGACGGGGACGCATCGCCGCCGCCGGGGATGCCGCGGATGGCGTAGACCTCCAGCGGGGCGGAGAGCCCCTTGAAGGCGCGCGGGCCCAGCGATACCGCGTCGACCGCGATGGTGAGCTCGCGCAGGAAGGGCTCCACCACCAGGATCTCGCCGCCGGCCGCGGCGTCGCAGAGGCGCGAGGCCACGTTCACCGACTCGCCCAGCACGGTGTAGTTCAGCCGCCCCGTGGAGCCCATGTTCCCGGCGACGGCGGGCCCCGCGTTGATCCCCACGCCCACGCCCAGCGGCGGCTCGCCGCGGGCCGCGCGGGTGCGGTTGAGCGCCTCCACCGCGGCGAGGATGGCGAGCGCGGCGCGCACCGCCCGGTCCGCGTCGCCGCCGCGCGAGACGGGGGCGCCGAACACGGCCATGATCTCGTCGCCCACGTACTTGTCGACCACCCCCTCCTCGGCCTCCACCGCGTCGCTGGCCACCTCCATGATCTCGTTCAGCAGCGCCACCACCCGCTGCGGCTCCATCCCCTCGGTCATGGCGGTGAAGCCGCGCACGTCGGCGAAGAGCGAGGTCACCCGGCGCGTTTCGCCCCCCAGCGTGATCTCGCCCTTCAGCAGCTCGTCGGCGATGTCGCGCGAGACCACCTTGTCCAGCACGCCGCGGTACTGCTCCTTGAGTTGCAGCCCGTGCGTCATCTCGTTGAAGGCCTCGGCCAGCGCGCCCAGCTCGTCGCGGGTGGAGGCCTGCACGCGCACCTCGTAGTCGCCCGCGGCCACGCGCTCGGTGGCGGCCACCAGCGCGCGCACCGGCCGCGCGAAGCCGCGCGAGAGCACCAGCCCCACCAGCACCGCCAGCGCCAGCGACCCCAGCCCCGCCAGCACCTCCACCCGCTGGATCTTCTCGAAGGGCCCCAGCACCCCGTCCAGGGGGAAGGCGCTCACCCGCCAGGCGCCCTGCATCCCCGTGCCGGTGGAGACGCGGTCGGCGGTGAGCACGTAGCGCCGGCCGTTGAACGTGGCCCGCCGCGGCTCGCGCGCGCCCGCCATCGCCACCATCCGCCGCTCCAGCCCCGCGCGCCGCACCTCGGGCGTCGACGCCACGCACCGCCCCCCGGCCACGAAGCAGACCTCGGCCCCCAGCGCGCGCCCCGCGTCGGTGGCCACCGAGTCGGTCACCATGGTCCCCAGGGTGAGCGTGCCCACGGGGTTGCCGAAGAGGGCGAGGCGGGTGACCCACACGGCGAAGAGGCGCCGGTCCACCAGGTGGTAGCCGAAGGCGCCGATGCTGTCCAGGGGGAGGAGCCACTCGACCAGGGGCCCGGGGACGCCGGCCCCGGGGTCGGACATCTTCCCGTTCGCCATCACCGTGGCGACGGGGCTCCCGCCCGCATCGGTGTAGGCGGCGAGCAGGGTGTCGCGCGAGGCGGAGAGCTGGAACTCGTAGGCGGTGGTCTGCGCCAGCAGGTCGGCGGTGCCGGTCTGCAGGGCGTCGTCGAGCGCGGCGGGGAGGCGGTTCGACCCCGCCCAGCGCGCGCCGCTGCTCTCCAGGCTCGCGCGCAGGTCGGCCTCCTGCGCGGCGAACACCTCGCGGCTCTGGGCCAGCGAGCGCGCCACCGCCACCGCCACCTGCCGCCGCGTCTGCACGCGGATGCTCACCACCGTCACCAGCAGGAGCACGCTCACCGAGGCGAGCAGCGCCAGCAGCAGCTTGGCGGCGAAGGAGTGCCGCACCCGGTCGAGCGCGGCGGCGGGGCGCCTCACGGTTCGCGCCCGCGTCAGAGGCGCACGTCCACCCGCGCGGAGCCCTGCGCGGGCACGGTCACCTCCACCGTCCGCTGCCCCCGGTCGAAGTCCCACACCGCCAGCCGGTAGCGCCCCGGCGGCACCCCGGCGATGGAGAAGCTCCCGTCGGCCCCCACCTGGTCGTGGAAGGGGTTCTCCACCACCACCACCGCAGAACGCATCCACTGGTGGATTTCGCAATACACCTTCACCACCCCCGCCTTGTCGAACACCACCGTGCGCGATTCGCCGCGCGGGTAGCGCCCCAGGTCGAAGCGCTTGGTGGAGGAGTAGGAGAAGACGTTGTGGAAGAACGGGTCGCCGTTGGGGAACTCCACCGCCGTGCCCACCGGGATCACCAGCACGGGAGGACGGAACGAGGTGTCCCGCTGCATCAGCTGCGGCCGCGCGCCGGCCGCAGCGCGCGCACCCGCGACGGGCCCCACGAGGTAGGCCACCGCGGGCACGGAGCCCGCGGCGTGCGGGGCCCCGCCCCCCGCCGCGCCGGGATAGCGGTTGGCCACGCGCTGCGGCGCCATGCGCGAGAAGGTCACGTGCCCCTGGATGGTGCCGGCCGCATCGTGCGCCGGGGCGGGCGGCGCCAGGGCGGCGGAGGCGAGCAGCGCGGCTGCCAGCGCCGCGGCGGAACGCAGTCTCAGCACGGGTTGCCCTCCGGGAGATGATGCGGCGGGGCGGGGAAGATGGGGATGTCTCGTCCAATATAGGAACGGACGGTGCGGCACGCCAACGCGGACGCCCCCTTCCAGCCCATGCCCGCCGCACCATACGCTTTCCGCCGCGTCGTATCCACGGACCGGCCGGGGAACGATCCGTCACTTCGTTCACCGCAGATTGTCTATCTTCCGCCTGGAAGTGTAAATCGGCCATGTCCGGCAGAATGGGGCTGGAAACGTCCAATGGTCACACCGCACGTTAAGAGTCATCCCGGTGGGCTTGTGCGCGGCACGAGTCTTGTATTATTCTTGTCGGCGACCGTGTGCCAGCGGCCATCCCGTGCGCCGCTCCGCCGGTCAGGGTTTGATGCTCCCGGTTCCCCCGCCCGCCGCGCGAGTTCCCCGCCGGCCGGCCAACAACCCCTTGCAGCGCTTGATCTTGACGCGCTGACGGCGCACGCCGCCGCCCACCGCCCACTGTCCGAATCCATTCGTTTACAGCCCGATAGAGCCTGAAGGCGCCACGAAAGCAGCGCACCATTCTGTGCGTGGCCGCACCAGATCGTTCCGCACCGCCGATTCCCGGCGGCGCGACCCTGGGGTAACCCACCCCGATTCCCATCTCCACGTACGGAGGAGAGATGCAGCGGAAGACGGCAACGAAGTTCGGTATCGCGGCGGTGGCCGCGGCGGTCCTGTTCGCGGCGTGCGAGCGCGCGGCCCAGGAGCTCACGGCGCCCGCGGCGGCGGGCGCGCCCCGGGCCGCGGCCTCGCAGGACCTGGTCGGCACGCCCGACCTGGTGGTGGACGCGGCCAAGGTGGCCAGCTCGTGGAACGTGCGCGAGGAGGACTTCGTGGAGGGGCAGTGCAGCGTGGAGGAGGGGAACATCCCCACCGGCACGCACCGCTCGCTGCGCTTCTCGGTGCTGATCGAGA